>Ga0308165_1002727_pt1 | contig 20298 bp, 15 predicted proteins | sample PhyWR2_FD_201032 | JGI IMG/M metagenome (GOLD analysis project Ga0308165, IMG submission 201032) | Phyllosphere microbial communities from UC Gill Tract Community Farm, Albany, California, United States - DLSLW.R2 | ecosystem: Host-associated > Plants > Phyllosphere > Unclassified | place: USA...
ACACTTCCTTGAGCTTCGCGTCGGCGTTGATCATGCGCTTGTTGGCTTCATCTTGCAGCTTGTTGGCCTTGATGTAGACCCACAGCTTGCTGATGACTTCCGTGCGTGGCAGCGGAGCCGAACCCACGACCGCGGCCAGGGCCGGGCTGGGGGTCAGGGGTTTCATGAAGGCGGCGTTGGGGGTGCGTTTCTTAGCGGGTGTCGCAGAAGCTGCGGCCGGTGCCTTCTTTGCAGTTGCCATGTTGCTTTTCCTAGTTGGTGATAATTCTGGACCAATGCCAAGCATGCGCTTCTTATCGGTTCAACAGATGCTACTGGGAAATTTTCTGCTTTCCAAGTAGCGCAAGCGCTTTTTTGCCTCGAATTGTTGCGCCAGTGCACTGTAAATGCCTCCAAGGCCCCGGGGAAGGCCCTTTGCCTCACGTTTTCCCGGGGCCGGCGCGCGCTTTGGCGGTGCGCGCCGGCGGCTCCATTAGGCGCGCAAAGGCCTGTCGGCGCTCAGAATTTGTGGTTCAACGTGGCCATGACGCTGCGCGGCGCACCCCAGGCACCATGGCTGTAGTAGCCGATCTGGCTGTAATACGTGCGGTCGAAGAGGTTGTTGACATTGACTTGTAACGAAGTGCGTGAATTGAGTTGGTAGCGCGCCATCAGGCTGAAAAGTGCATACGCATCCTGCTGCACGCGCTCGCTGCCGTTCGGACCGCTGGCGATGGTGTAGTTGCTGCTTTGCCAGTTGACGCCGCCGCCCAGCGTCAGACCGCTCAAGCTGCCGTTCAGGCGATAGGTCGTGAACACCCGCAGCAAGGTGCGCGGCTGGTTGGTGTTGACCGCCGCATCCGAAGCATCTTTGGCGGTGTAGTGCGTGAAGCCGCCGGACACATTCCAGCCGGGCTGGACTTCACCCGACACGTCGATGTCGAAACCGGTGCTCCTCACGCCCTTGGCACCATAGTAGGCCTGGTCTAGCCCGCCAGGGATCATGTGGTCGCCATCGGCCTGGGCCAGATTCTCCTGCTGGATGCGGAACAGCGCCAGCGAGGTGTTGAGCTTGCCGCCCTGCAGGCTGTTCTTGATCCCCAGCTCGAAGTTCTTGCCGACGATGGGGTCGAGGTAGCGGCCTGTGCGGTCGCGTGCATCCTGCGGATTGAAGATGCTGGTGTAGCTGGCATAGGCCGTGGTGTGCGGGCCCAGGTCATAGGTCAGGCCCGCATAGGGAATGAACTTGTGGTCTTCGCGCAGGTAGTCCACGTTGCTGTCGCGCCAGGTGCTGTAGCGTCCGCCGACGATCAGGTTCGCTGCGTCGCTCAGCGAAAAACGGGCTGCGCCATAGTAGCCGCGCTGCGTGACCTTGCCCTGGTCAAGCGTGCGGGTGGGGCTCCAGCCAGGCTCGGGCTAGCTGCCGTCCCAGCCGTTGCCAAACACCACGGGTGCGAGGTCCTGCGCCTGCTGGTAGTCGTAGCGGTACTTCTGCGCGCTGCTCAGCAGGCCGAAGGTCAGCTCATGCTTGCGGCCCAGCAGCTCGATCGGGCCGCCCAGCTGGGCATTGATGCTGTCCTGCGCGCGGTAGCCGTTGTAGATGCTGCCGATGGCGCGCATTCCGGCGCCGGTGCTGACATCGGGCCAGCCTATCAGGAAGATCAGTTTGGTATCGAGCGCCTGCTTGCTGTGGGTCAGGCCCAGGTTGGCTTTCCAGTCGTTGTCGAAGCGGTGTTCGAGGTTGGCAAACGCGGTCCTGGTCTGCGTGGCCCAGTAGGCCCAGTCGGCCGCAGGCGTTGCCGAACGGTCCCAGTGGGTGCGCGTGCCATCGGCGTACCACAGCGGGAATCCGCCCCAGGGCGTGCCCTTGGGGTCGTTGTCCTGGTAGTCGGCGCCCAGGCTCAGCCTGGTCGAGGACGTCAGATCGGCATCGATCACGCCGTAGAAGACCTTCTTTTTCACGCTGCTCAGATTCACATAGGAGTCCGAGTCCTGGTAGGCGGCGACGACGCGGCCGCGAATGCGGCCGTCGGCGGTGATGGGCGTGGAGAGATCGACCGAGCCCCGGTAGTTGCTCCATGAGCCCAGGCCCAGCGACAGTTCGCCCGCGAGCTCCTTGCTGTCGGCGCGCTTGCGCACCAGATTGATCGACGCGGCGGGATTGCCGGCGCCGGTCAGCAGCCCGGTCGCGCCGCGCACGACCTCGACGCGGTCATAGAGCGCGGCGTCGAGTTCGGCCTCGCCCGCATACCAGTTCGACGTGCCCGCGGTGGGGATGCCGTCGTACATGAAGTTGGTTATCGGGAAGCCGCGCGCGTAGTAGGTCATGCGGTTGCCATCGTTGATGCTGGCCGAAATGCCCGTGGTGTTGGCCAGCAGCTCGGTCAGGTTCTGCAGCCGCTGGTCTTCGATGCGCTGCTGGGTCACGATGCTGACCGACTGCGGTGTGTCTTTCAGCGACAGCGCCAGGCCGGTCGCGGCCGATGTGGCGCGGGTGGTGTACGAACGCGTGCCCTCGGTGGTCGCCGATGGCACGGCCTGGGCGACCACGGTGACCGCGGCCATGGTCTGCCCCGCGGCGTCGGCGGGCAGGCGCTGAATGGTCAGCGTATTGCCTTCGAGCCGGCCCTGCAGGCCGCTGCCCTGTAGCATTTCGCCGATTGCGCTGCGCGCATCGCGCACGCCCTGGATGCGCGGCGCCTGCTTGCCCTGCACCTGTTCGGGCGAGAACGCGAGCTGCAGGCCGGACTGGTCGGCCAGCGCCTTGAGCGCGCTGGCCAGCGGCTGGGCCGGAATGTCGAAGCGCCTGTCCTGCGCCATGGCGGACTGCAGGCTCAGCGCGAAACCAAGGGCGGCGACAGCGCAGGCCAGACGGGTGCGGCGTGCGGGGAATTTCTTCTGCATGGATGGGACCTGGTTGGGTTGTTGAAGGCTCTCAACCTGTAAGACCCATAGAACGCAAAAACAGGGCAGACTTTTTTGGCAGGTCGCGCGGCGCGGGCTAGCGGCGATCGATTTCCATGCTGCCGTCGGGGTGCCGGATGACGCGCACCGGCAGCACGTTCGGCAGCGAAGCGATCCAGCCGCGCGCATCCACGATGCGCACTGTGCCGCTGATCGGCAGGTGGGCGACGGCGGGCGTGGCGCGCAGCGGCGCGGGCGAATACCGCGCGACGCGCGCCAGCGCCTGGTCCAGCCGCACGGCGTTGAAATCGAGCTCGCCCTTGCGCCAGGAAGCGGGGCTGGTGACTTGCGTCGCAATGACGGTGTCGGGTTTCACGCGCAGGCTTTGGCCTGCGCTCAGCTCGGTGGTCTGTCCGTGGGCCACTACCTGCACCAGGCCGGACTCGACCTGCACCGCGATGTTGTCGCCGCCGTCGATTTCCACGCCAAAGCGCGTTCCGAGCACGGTTACCTTGGTGCCCAGCGCGTGCACGACAAAAGGCCGGTCCGCGTCCCTTTGCACCGCGAAGAACGCCGCGCCCGCATGCAGCCGCAGCGCGCGCACGTCGGCCGAGAAATCGATGTCGATGCGGCTGAGCGCATCGAGCGTCAGCTCCGAGCCGTCGGGCAGGCTGCGCTGCAGCATGCGCCCGCGCAGCGTCGCCAGCGTGGTCTGGTAGCGCAAGGCTTCGCGCTGCAGCAACTGCCAGATCGCCGTGCTGCCCAGGCCCACGGTGAAAACGCCCAGCAGCGCCGTGAGCGATTTGCGCCGGCTGCGCGTCTGCGCCGCGCCGCCGGTTTTTTTCGCGCCCGCAGGCGACTGGCGCCAGTGGTGCAGCGCGTCTTCGATGCCGCGCGTGGCCTGGGTGATGTCGCGCTTGACGGTGTCGATGGAGACGCCCAGGCGCCGGGCAATGTCGATTTGCTTTTCATCCTCCAGGCCATGGGCCAGGTAGACCTCGCGCGCGCGCGCCGGCAGACCGGCCAGCGCCCGTTCGACGGCTTCCACGGCCTGGCGGTACATCGCGGAGTCGGCCACGTCGGGCGCCTGGGCTGGCGACACGGCGTCGATCTGCGCGCATTCGGCCAGATGCGTCTGCATCCAGTGGCCGCGGCGCAGATGGTTCATGACCAGGTTGTGCGAGATGGTGAACAGATAGGCGCGCGGATCGGCCAGCGCCGCGTCCTTCTCGGGAGCGCGCTCGGCAATGCGCAGCCAGGTGTCATGCGCGAGCGCGCGCGCCTCATCTGCATTGCCCGTACGGCGCGCGATGTAGCGCACCAGTTCGGCATAGTGCTGGGAGAACGCGCCAAGAAGGGCGTTGTGCAAGGGAGAGGAGGGCGTCATGGGCGCTGGAATCATATCTCATCATGAGAATGATTCTCAATATGGTGACCTGCCCGTGGGCCTCAGGCTCTAGCTGCAGGCGAAATCGTGCGCCGCCGCCAGCAGCCACTCGCGCAGCCCGGCCACCGCGTCGCTGGTTGGACGCGAGTCGGGCGTCACGAAGTAATAGGCGTTGGACGAGCGCAGGAAGTGCCTGACCGGAGAAAGCAGTTCGCCCTTGATCAAATACTGCTCGACCAGAAAGCGCGGCACCAGGCCCAGGCCCAGCCCCGCGCGTACCGCGCTGATGACCATGGTGTGGTGCTCGAAGCGTGCGCCGCTCATGGGATTGGCCAGGTCCACGCCGGCGGACTCTATCCAATGTTTCCAGTCGAGCGCGCGCGAAGCGAGGTGCAGCCGCGGGGCCATCGCCACTTCCTGCGCCGACACTTGCGTTCTTCCCGCGAAGAAGTCAGGGCGGCAGACAACGATGGACTCCTCGCCGAACAGCAGATCGGTGCGCGCTCCGGGGTAGACATCGGTGCCGTAGTGGATGGAAGCGTCGTAGGGTGCGCCGTCGAAGAAAAAGAAATCGGTCTTGGCGCTGATGTTGACGACCACTTGCGGGTGCCTCGCATAGAAGTCGGGCAGGCGCGGAATCAGCCACTCGACGGCCAGCGTGGGCACGCAGGCCAGCTCGACGATTCCGCCCGAGCCTTCGTGCGCCATCACGTCGAGCGTGTTGCGTTCGAGCTGCGCGAGCACCTCGCGCACCTGGCGGCTGTAGGCGGCGCCGGCCGCGGTCAGCGTCACGCGCTTGTTGGCGCGGCGGAACAATTCCACACCCAGGAACTTCTCCAGCGCGATGATTTGCCGCGACACCGCGCTTTCGGTGATGAACAGGTCTTTCGCCGCGCGCCGCAGATTGAGATGCGAGGCCGCGGCCTCGAATGCGCGCAGGCTGCTCAGGCTGGGAATGCGTTGTCTCATGCTGGCCTACTTGATGACTTTTGGTTGTCATTGTAGGTAAATAATTCGCTTTGGAGACTTGGCTTGATGAGTAATGATGCCGGCCATCACCCGTTCAGCGTGAGCGCGTGATGTCGGCCCGGAGCAAGCCGACTCCACCCCATAAGGAAAACATCAATGAAGCGTCTCGTCCGTTCTATCGTCCAAGCCAGCGTGGTCGCCGGCTCCCTGGTCTGCGCCGCCGCCAGCGCCGCGCCTTTCCCTGAAAAGCCGGTGCGCATCATCGTTCCGTATCTGGCCGGAGGCACGACCGACATGGTGACGCGCGTGGTCGGCGACCAGTTGTCGCTGCTGTGGAAGCAGCCCGTCGTGGTCGACAACCGCCCCGGTGCCGCGGGCATGGTCGGCACCAGCGGCGCGGCGAATTCGCCCGCGGACGGCTACACGCTGCTGGTCGGCTCGGTCGGCGAGTTCTCGATCAATCCGGCGCTGTACAAGAAGATCGCCTACAACGCCGATACCGACTTCTCGCCGGTGTCGCTGATCGCCCGCGTGCCCAACGTGCTGGTGATCTCGCCGGTGTTCGCCGAGCGCGCGCGCATTCAGACGCTGGCCGACCTGGTCGCCTACGCCAAGGCCCATCCCAAAAGCGTGAACATGGCTTCGGCGGGCGCGGGCACATCGACCCATCTGGTCGGCGAGCTGTTCCAGCGCATGACCAAGATCGAGATGAGCCACATTCCCTACAAGGGCAGCAGCGCCGCGATTGCCGACCTGCTGGGCGGCAGCGTCGATGTGATGTTCGACAACCTGCCTTCGTCGCTGTCGTTCATTCGCTCGGGCAAGCTTAAGGCGCTGGCCGTGACCACCGCGGCGCGCTCGCCCGCGCTGCCTGACGTTCCCACGATTGCCGCGGCCGCCGCGCTGCCCGAGTACGACGCGGGCCCGTGGTTCGGTCTGCTGGCGCCCAGCAAGACGCCCGATGCGGTGACCAAGAAGATCAACGAGGACCTGGTGCGTGTTTTGCAGCTGCCCGTGGTGCAGGCCAAGATGCGCGAAGCCGGTGCCGAGCCCAGCCCGACGACGCGTGCGGAGTTCGCCGAAGTCCTCAAGCGCGATCGCGTGAAGTGGGGCGACATCGTGAAAGCTTCCGGCGCCACGGTGGATTGAATGGGCAATGGCGGGGGCGCTTCATCCGACATCGGCCCCCGCCGATCTTTGGTTACATCATGAGCAATATGAACAGCAATTCGTCCTTCGTCGCCGCAGACGAGATCCGCGCACGTTTCTCGCACGCCATGTCGGCCATGTACCGCCAGGAAGTGCCGCAGTACGGGACGCTGGTGGATTTGGTGGCCGACATCAACACCCGCACCTTGAACGCCGAGCCCGCGCTGCATGCGCAGCTGGCGCGCGCGGATGAGCTCGATCGCCTGGATGTGGAGCGCCATGGCGCGATCCGCGTGGGCACGGCGGCCGAACTGGCAACGTTGCGGCGTCTGTTCGCGGTCATGGGCATGGAGCCCGTGGGCTATTACGACCTGTCCGTGGCCGGCGTCCCCGTGCATTCGACGGCTTTTCGTCCGGTCAGCGATGCCGCGCTGCTGAGCAATCCTTTTCGCGTGTTCACTTCGCTGCTGCGCCTGGAGCTGATCACCGACGCCGCGCTGCGCCAGAAGGCCGCCGACATCCTCGCGCGCCGCAACATCTTCACGCCGCGCGCACTCGCGTTGATCTCCCAGTGCGAAGCCGAGGGCGGCCTGTCTGCAGCGCACGCCGACGATTTCGTGCGCGAGGCGCTGGAGACCTTCCGTTGGCACAACACGGCCACGGTCGACGCGCAGACCTACCGCGCGCTGCAGGCGTCGCACCGCCTGGTCGCGGACGTGGTCTGCTTTCGCGGACCGCACATCAATCACCTCACGCCGCGCACGCTGGACATCGACGCCGCCCAGGCTGCGATGCCCGCGCGCGGCATGGATGCCAAGGACGTGGTCGAAGGCCCGCCGCGGCGCGACTGCCCCATTTTGCTGCGCCAGACCAGCTTCAAGGCGCTGCAGGAGACGGTGCGCTTCACCGACGATGAAGGCGCGCATACCGCGCGCTTCGGCGAGATCGAGCAGCGCGGTGTCGCGCTCACGCGCAAGGGCAGAGCGCTCTATGACGCACTGCTGACCGAAGTGCGCGACATGAGCAACGCAGGCAGCGCCGCGCCCGATTACACGCAGCGGCTGGAGCAGGCATTTCGCGCCTTTCCCGACGACCATGGCGCGCTGCAGGCCCAGGGCCTGGCGTTCTATCGCTATAGCCTGACGGCCATCGGCCATGTGCAAGCGCGAGCGGCGGATGCCGAAGTCAGTCTGGAGCCGCTGCTGGCCAAGGGCTGGGTGCAGGCCGATCCGATCACCTACGAAGATTTCCTGCCCGTGAGCGCGGCCGGCATCTTCCAGTCCAACCTGGGCGGCGAAGAGCAAAAGCAGTACCAGGCGAATGCCGCGCAGCAGGCCTTCGAGGCCGCGCTGGGCGCGCAGGTGCATGATGAAATCGCGCTGTACGAGGCCGCGCAGCAGCGCTCCATCGATCAGTTGCGCGCGCAGCTGCGCAGCGCGGCGGCGGCCGCATGAGCGCGCCGCATGCACAGGCCGGCATGCCGGCGTTTGCCGCGATGTTCGCCCAGCCCGCGGGCTCGCCCATCCGGGAACTGTTTCCTTACCTCAGCCAGCCGGGAATGATCTCGCTGGCGGGCGGCTATCCATCGCCCAGCCTGTTTGACGCCGAGGGGCTGGCGCTGGCCGCGACCCAGGCCATGGCCAGCGGCCCGCAGGCGCTGCAGTATTGCGCCACCGAAGGCCTGCCGGCGCTGCGCGAAGCGCTGGCGGCGCAGACGCGCGCGCGCGGCATGCAGGCCGGCGCCGAGCAGCTGCTTGTGACCACGGGCTCGCAGCAGGCGTTCGATCTGCTGGTGCGGGTGCTGATCGAGCCGGGCGATACCGTGCTGGTCGAAGTGCCGGCCTATCCCGCGACGCTGCAGGCCTTGCGCCTGGCGCAGGCGCGCATCGTTCCCGTGCCCATGGACGAGCATGGCCTGCAGACCGAGGCCCTGGCCGAGCTGCTGCGCGACCTGCCCGCAGCGCAGCGCCCCAAGCTGCTCTATACCGTGCCGAACTTCTCCAATCCTCGCGGCACCTTGCTGAGCGCCCAGCGGCGCCAGGCCCTGGTGGAGCTGGCCAGCACCCATGGCTTCTGGGTGGTCGAGGACGACCCGTATGGCGAGCTGTGCTTCGACGCCGCGGACGGCAGCACGCCGCCCATGCCCACGGCGCTGCGCACGCTGGGCGAGCGGCTGGGCGCTGCCGTCAATCCGGTGATCTACCTTTCCAGTCTTTCGAAGACGGTCGCCCCGGCCTTGCGCGTGGGCTGGATGCTGGCCGATGCCGAGCTGCTGCGCCGCTGCACCATCGCCAAGCAGACGGTCGATCTGTGCACCTCGCCGCTGGCGCAGATGGTCGCGGCCGCGTACTTGCAAAGCGGGCGCTATCCGGCCTGCGTGCAGCGCGCGCGCGCCGAGTACCAGCGGCGCATGCAGGCGCTGGTGCAGGGCATCGAGGGCCAGCTCGACGGCCTGGTGCATTGCGCCGCGCCTGCGGGCGGGATGTTCGTCTGGGCGACGTTTGCGCAGTCCATAGACCCGCAGGCGCTGTTCGACGCCGCGGTCGCGCGCCAGGTGCTCTATGTTCCCGGCAAGGCGTTCCATCCCGAGAATGCGCCGGTGCACGCCATGCGCCTGTCGTTTGCCGCGCCCGACGTGGCGCAGATCGAGCAGGCCGTGCAGCGGCTGGCCGCGGCCGTGGCCCAGGTCCGGCGCTGAACACCTGGGGCGCTGCTGCGCCCCACGCCCGGCCGGCCGCAAAGCCCTGCGCGCCGCTATGGCGACCGGCATGGCAGGCCGGCGAAGTCGGCAATGCCGCGCCGCGCGCGTGCCTTCAATACGCTTGCTGACAAAATCTCTGGCATGTATGCCCAAAAAGCCGCATTGAGTCCGCCACAATGAGGCAATCACGACGGGGAATTCCATGCAATCCAGAAAATTTGCCTTCCTGCCTCTCGTATTCGCGCTTGCCGCGGGCGCGCTGCTGCCCGGCGCGGCGACCGCAGCCAAACCTGCTGCGCAGAAAAAGCCTGCGGTCGAAGCCCCGGCGCCGTTGGCCGGGCAATCCGTGGTCGAAGGCGGCGTGCCGGCCATTCCGGCCAAGGCCTGGCTGCTGATGGACGCCGACTCGGGCGAAGTGCTGGCGTCGGCCAATCCCGATGAGCCGCTGCCGCCCGCGTCGCTCACCAAGATGATGACCAGCTTCCTGGTCGAACAGGCGCTGCGCTCGGGCAAGCTCAAGGAAGGCGATCTGGTCTCGGTCAGCGAGAACGCCTGGTGCCGGGGTTCGAGCACCGAGTCGTGCATGTATCTGCCGCTCAACGGCCAGGCCACGGTGATCGACATCCTGCGCGGCATCGTCATCCAGTCGGGCAATGACGCGTCCAAGGCGATCGCCGAACACATGGCCGGCTCGGAAGAGGGCTTCGCCAAGCTGATGAACGCCGAGGCCAAGCGCCTGGGCATGACGCACACCAATTTCGTCAACGCCACGGGCTTGCCCGATCCGGCGCACAAGTCGTCGGCGCGCGACCTGGCCATCCTCGCGCGGGCCATCATCCGCGACAGCTCCAACTACTATTCGCTCTACGCCGAACGCGAGTTCAAGTACAACAACATCAAGCAGGGCAACCGCAATGCCTTGCTCTACACGGACTCCACGGTGGACGGACTGAAGACCGGCCACACCCAGGAAGCCGGCTACTGCCTGGTCACCTCGTCCAAGCGCAACGACATGCGCCTGATCACGGTCATCCTCAACACGCACAGCGCCAAGGCGCGGGCCGACGAGAGCCGCAAGCTGCTGGGCTGGGGATTCAGCCGCTTCGAGAAGGCCAGCCCGATCCAGCCGGGCGCTGTGGTCACGGATGCCAAGATACGCTTCGGCAAGGCCGACACGGTTGCCGCCGGCCTGGGCGCACCCTGGACGCTGACCGTGCCGCGCGGCCAGAAGCTGCAGACCTCGGTGCAGGTGAAGCCCGACCTGGAGGCGCCGGTGACCAAGGGCGCGGTGATCGGCAAGGTGGTCGCCGAGTCGAACGGCAAGCCGATTGGCGAAGCGCCGCTGGTTGCGCAGGCGGATGTGGAGCGCGCGGGCTTCATGCTGCGCATGTGGCAGTACCTGGTCAAGTAAGGCGCGTGCCGCGGCGCAGGCGCGCCGTGGCCGGCCCGGCGAAGCACGCATTGTGGGGTGAGCGTATAAGGGAAATTCCCGGTCTCGCATACAATACTCGCCCCACCCATCCGCCAGGTCGCCCTGCGAAAAACAAATGAGATCAGATACTTTTGACGCAGTCGCGACGTCTGCCAGCGCCCACATTCCGAAGATCGGCTTCGTCAGCCTGGGCTGCCCCAAGGCGCTGACCGACTCCGAACTGATACTCACGCAGCTCAGCGCCGAAGGCTATGCCACGTCCAAGACCTTCGATGGCGCGGATCTGGTGATCGTCAACACCTGCGGCTTCATCGATGACGCCGTGAAGGAAAGCCTGGACACCATCGCCGAGGCGCTGGCGGAAAACGGCAAGGTCATCGTCACCGGCTGCCTGGGAGCGAAGTCCGCGTCCGACGGCAGCAACATGGTGCGCCAGATCCACCCCAGCGTGCTGGCCGTGACCGGCCCGCACGCGACCCAGGAGGTGATGGACGCGGTCCACACCCACCTGCCCAAGCCGCACGATCCGTTCCTCGATCTGATCCCCGGCGCGTTCGGCGAAGCCGGGCTCAAGCTCACGCCCAAGCACTACGCCTACCTGAAGATCAGCGAAGGCTGCAACCACCGCTGCACGTTCTGCATCATTCCCTCGATGCGCGGCGACCTGGTGTCGCGTCCCATCGGCGATGTGCTCAAGGAAGCCAAGGCGCTGTTCGAGGGCGGCGTCAAGGAACTGCTGGTCATCAGCCAGGACACTTCGGCCTATGGCGTCGATGTGAAGTACCGCACGGGTTTCTGGGACGGCAAGCCCGTCAAGACCCGCATGCTCGAGCTGGTGCAGGCGCTGGGCGAGCTCGCCGAGCCGCATGGCGCCTGGGTGCGACTGCACTATGTCTACCCATACCCCAGCGTGGACGAGATCATTCCGCTGATGGCTTCGGGCCGCGTTCTGCCGTACCTCGACGTGCCGCTGCAGCACAGCCACCCCGATGTGCTCAAGCGCATGAAGCGTCCGGCCAGCGGCGAGAAGAACCTCGAGCGCATCCAGCGCTGGCGCGAAATGTGCCCCGACCTGATCATCCGCTCGACCTTCATCGCCGGTTTCCCCGGTGAGACCGAGGAAGAGTTCGAGCATCTGCTTGACTTCATCCGCGCCGCGGAAATCGACCGTGCGGGTTGTTTTGCCTACAGCCCGGTCGAAGGCGCGACCGCCAACGACATTCCCGGCATGCTGCCGCTCGAAGTGCGTGAAGCCCGCCGCGCGCGCTTCATGGAAGTCGCCGAGGAAGTCTCGGCCAACCGACTGCGCCGGCGCATTGGCTCGACCATGCAGGTGCTGGTCGATTCCGCCCCCGGCCTGGGCCGCAAGGGCGGCGTGGGCCGCAGCTATGCCGACGCGCCCGAGATCGACGGCGTGGTTCACCTGCTGCCGCCCGAGAAGATCAGCAAGACCATGAAGACCGGCGAGTTCACGCGCGCGCGCATCGTGGGCACGCAAGGCCACGATCTGGTCGGCGTGCCGATCTGATTTTCCTTCCAGGGCGGCGCACGTCGCCCTGGCTGCCGCCCTGCGGCATTCCCGCCATCGCCAGCGCAGGCCTTGGCCGGGAAGATCTCTCTGCAATGTCATCAAGTCGCAATCTCCACTTGAAATAATTCAACCGATAAAGTTGCAATTTGCAACATTTCGGTGAATCAATTCTCAGAGATTGGATGTGCAATGAACATCAAGCAGCGCATCGTCATGCTGGTGACGCTCGTGTTTGCCGCCCTGGCCGTCATCGGCGGTTTCGCGGTCATCCAGGCGCGCAGCAACTCCGAACAGGTCAGGCAGGTGACCGAGGGCGTGGTGCCCAGCGCCATCGCGTCGGTCGAACTGATGACGCAACTCAAGGACGTGCAGATCGCCGCGCTGGCGATGATTGCCGCGCCCGATGAAAACCAGGTGCGCCTGGCGCTCGAAGAGCTGAATGCGAAGAAGGAAGCCTTGACGCAGGCCCTCGCGGCCCAGCATGCCCAGGCCGACAGCCAGGCCCAGCGCGGCCTGATCGAGGCCGCTCAGGAGAGCATGCAGAACTACTTCGCATCGATCAACGATACCGCGCAGTTCAAGCTCGCGGGCCAGACGGAGCTGGCCGAAGCCAACATGGGTGCGACCGTCGATCAGTATCTGCGTGAACAAGGCCAGATGATCGATGCGGTGCAGGTGGAAAAGCGCCGCAGCAAGGACGCGGCGATCAATGCCCTCAACGCCGAGCTGTCGCACACCACGGCGGCGCTGATGGCCATCAGCGCCGCGGCCGCGCTGGTGCTGGGCCTGATCGGCCTGCTGCTCTACAAGCAGGTGATACACCCGATCGCGCAGATGGAGGCGAAGATGACGCAGATCGCCACCAGCCAGGATTTCACGCACCGCCTGGATGTCGCCAGCGACGACGAGATCGGGCGTTCGATGCAGGCCTTCAACACCATGGTGGCGAAGATCGAGGAAAGCACCGAACTGGTCAAACAGAAGGCGGCCGACATCCAGGCGATGCTGCGCTATGTGCCCCAGGGCATCCTGACCGTGCAGCCCGATGGCAGCGTGCACCCCGAGTACTCGGAATATCTGGAAAGCATTCTGGAGACGCGCGAGATTGCCGGGCGCAACGCCATGGAGCTGGTGTTCAAGGACACGCCGCTGGGCGAGGATGCGCGCGCGCAGGTGGCGGCCGCGCTGTCGTCCTGCCTGGGCGAGGACGCGATGAATTTCGAATTCAACAGCCATCTGTTCCCCACCGAGCTCCAGCGTGCATTCCCCGACGGCCGCAGCAAGGTGCTCGACCTGAGCTGGGCGCCGATCAGCGCCGAAGACGGCACGGTGCTGCGCCTGCTGCTGTGCGTGCGCGATGTGACCGAGCTGCGCAAGCTGGCGCTGGCCGCCAGCGCGCAGGGGCGCGAACTGGCGATCATCGGCGAGATTCTCGCCATGGACCCGGCGAAGTTCGGGCTGTTCATCGCCAGCAGCCAGCGCTATCTGGCCGAGAACACGCAAGCCGTGGCGCGCACCGATGCGGCGGATGGCGCGGCCGTCACGTCAGCGGTCGATCTGCTGTTTCGCAACATGCACACCATCAAGGGCAATGCCAGAACCTATGGCCTGCAGCAGCTGACGGACATCGTGCATCGCGTGGAGCAGGACTACGAGGCCTTGCGCGGCGGCCGCAAGGATTGGAATGCCCAGGCGCTGCAAAGCGATCTGCAGCAGGTGGGCCAGGCGCTGCAAGAGTATGCGTCCATCCACACCGACAAGCTGGGGCGCGCTGCGATGGAGCCCGGCCTGGAGTCGGGTCCGCTGCTGCGCCTGGACCGCGCCGAACTCGACGCCGTGCTCGCCCGCCTGCAGGTGAAGGAAGGCGACAGCCGCGACATGCTTGCCGCCGCCGTGCAGCACACGCGCTCGGCGCTCGAGCGCCTGGACGCCCAGCGCCTGGGCGCCATGATCCAGGACGTGCTCGCAGCCATTCCCGCGCTGGCCCTGGAACTGCACAAGGAGGAGCCGCGCATTGCCATCGCCGACGCGGGCGTGGGCATACGCCGCGCCGCGGCCGCGGCGCTGCAGGACATGTTCATGCATCTGCTGCGCAATGCGCTCGACCATGGCCTGGAGCAGCCGCTGGCACGCATTGCCAAGGGCAAGCCCGCGGCCGGGAAGATTCACATTGAGGTGGTCAACGATGGGCGCGGCCTGCACATCATCACCAGCGACGATGGCCGCGGCCTGGATCTGGATGCCCTGCGTGCCAAGGCGATAGAGAAGCAATTGGTAGACGCTGAGGCCCAGGCGTCGCCGGCCGAGGTCGCCGAGTACATCTTTTTGCCCGGGTTCTCGACGGCCCAGCAGGTCAGCGACATTTCCGGGCGCGGTGTGGGCATGGATGCGGTGCGCAGCCTGGTGCAGTCGCTGGGCGGCAGCATCGCCATACAGCTGCTGGGACGCGAGGGCGATGCGGTGCGCGCCTTCCAGACCGTGGTGAGGCTGCCTGCGGCATTGGCAATCAGCCATACAGAAGAAACGGGGGTCGCAGCATGAGCCTGGTTGCAATTTTTGCCGCGGGCATGGCTTGTGCGGGCGCGGTGTTCTCCCTGTGGATCTGGCGCCTCAAAATCCGCCTGCGGGGCTGCGCGCAGCAGCTGCAAGCGCTGCAGTCGGCGCGCGCGAATACGGACGAATGCGATGCACTGCGGGCCGAGATCGATGGGCTGCGAGCCGCGGGCCAGGCGGCTGCAATGGAGTGGCGCGCGCGCTCTTCGGCGCTCGAGGCGCAGCATGCCCAGGCCTTGCAGTCGGCGATGCAGCAGGCCCATCAGGCCTTCGATGCGTCGCAGGGCAGCTCCCATGAAGTTGCCGGCGCGATACGCGATCTGTACGGCATGGAGATGACGTTCGAGCGCTGGCATGCGGACATGACGGTGCTGCTTGCGCACAACCGCGGCATGCATGCCAAGAACGAGGAGTTCTCGCTGATCGTGCGCCAGATGGTGATGGTGGCGCTCAATGCCTCGATCGAGTCGGCGCGTGCGGGCGCGACCGGGCGCGGCTTTGGCATCGTCGCCAACGAGATGCGCTCGCTGTCGGCGCGCGCCGAGGCGCTGTCCATGGACTACCGGCGCACGCTCTACGAGAACGACCTGATCACCACCACCACCTTCCAGGACATGCAGGCCGGCGGCCGCATGATCCTGGGAGCGGTGCGCGGCCTGGAGCTGAGCCATCGCAAGGGCACCGAGGCCACGGCGCTGTCGTTGGAATGCGCATGATCTCGGCCAGCGCCTGCGCGAGCCTGGACCGCATGTTCGTGCACAGTCTCCAGAACACGTTTTTCACCCCGGAGGGCGAGCGCGCCGCGGTCACCCAGGTCGCGCAGTCCCTGCCCGATGCCGGTGCGCAGATGGTGGTGCTGATGATCGCTTCCCACACTTTCCGGCTGGTGATGGCGCTGCATTTTCCGCAGGCCGGCGAAGCGCTGCGTTTGCTGGTCCCCGATAGCGATGGGGGCGACGCCGGGCCGCATGCGTTTCGCGACCAGATGTCGGAGCGCGGCAACATGTGCTGCGGCATGGTCAACCGCGAGATAGGGCGCTTCTTCGCGCACACCGGCATGTCGACGCCGCACATCATCGACAGCCGCAGCGGGCCGTTCATGACGGCCTTGCCGCATGCCCATGCGACCCACTGGCGCGTCGCGATCGATGCGCGGCTGCATATCGACGCCAGCCTGTGCATGCACAACCGCGCCCCCATGGACTTCGAATGGCATGCGGATGCGCAGCAGGAAGTCACGGGCGAACTCGAATTTTTCTGAACAAGGCATTTTTCATGGCACAGATTCTCGTGGTCGACGATTCCAGCACCGTTCGCAATGAAGTCGGCGGCTTTCTCCAGCGCAGCGGACTGAGCGTGGCCTATGCCGTGGATGGCAAGGACGGCCTGAGCAAGCTGGCCGCCGATCCGTCGGTGAAGCTGGTGGTGTGCGACGTCAACATGCCCAATATGGACGGCCTGACGATGGCCGAAAAGGTGCGCAGCGAGCTGCGCAACAGCGCCGTCAATATCGTGATGCTGACCACGGAAAATGCGCCCGCGATGAAGGAGCGCGGCAAGGCCGCGGGAATCAAGGGCTGGATCGTCAAGCCGTTCAACGGCCCGGCGGTACTGGCGACCTTCAAGAAGCTTGCCGGCGCCGCCTGAGCCGGGCTTCAATCGGCCAGCACTTCCAGCACGATGAACTGATTGGCCTGGGTCTGGGCCGTGAAGTTGTTGTCGGCGGCGAGCACCAGCGTGCGGTTGCCGTTGGCCAGCGTCCGGCCCCAGGTGATGGACTCGATGTTGTCGAGCTTGACGCCCTGGTAGGTGATGGGCATTTCCAGCAGCAGCTTGCGGCCCATGGCCGTGTAGCTGGCGCCGGTCAGTGACGGCACGGAAAGCACGTTGGTGGTGCTGGCCGTGATCTCGGTCTCTATCAGACGGATGGTATTGCCCACGCCCAGTGCAAACGCCCGCTCCACGGCAATGAAGCGGTTCTTGCCTATGGACAGCATCTCCGAGAGGCCGTTGTCCGGGCCAAACGCCGCGCCCGGGGGCGCGTCGACGGGAATGGGCGGCAGGCGATAGGCGTATTGCGCCTTGGCGTTGCCCGAAGCGCTGTCCATTGCCGTCACGCGCACCACGCTGCCGGCGGCAACGGTAGTCAGCGGGCCGTCCTGGGCCAGCGCGTCTTCATTGGCGATGTAGACCGTGCCGTCGTCGGCCGCGACCGTGAGCGCCTCGAACACCTTGTTGCTGCGCGCGCCGGTCGTGGCGTTGTCTCGGTACAGATACATCGCGGGCACGGAGAACTCGCGCACGAACTTGCCGTCCGTGGTCATCTCGCGCAGGAAAGGCTGGTGCAGCTGCGCCGCGTCGCTGCTCCAGTTGCCTTCCGACGACCAGTACAGGTTGCCATTGGGCGCGCGGCGTATCGATTCGGGGTCGACGGTCCGGGCCGAGGCCGGGAACTTCGCGCCGACGGGTCGCAGCATGTGCAGCTGGCGGTTGATCTTCACCTCGACGGGCTTGCTGCTCTCGTAGTCCAGGCTCAGGTTGTAGAAGCGTGGCGTGCCGCGCTCGCCGCCGCGGTCATCCGAAATTGCCCAGTAGCTGCCATCGGCCGCCAGGTCCAGGCCGGAGATTCCGCCGAACTCCACGCCGTCGTACAGCGTGCCCGTGGGCAGCGATGCCGAGCCGAGCAGGCGCAGGGCGCGGATCTGCGGTTCGCGCTCGTCGCCGCCGCAGGCGCTGACGGCAAGAGAGGCAATGAGGGCGGCCAGCGTGTGGCGGGGGCTCAGGTGTTTCACGTACGGGCTCCATTTCTTCAAGAAGCCTCGAAGTGTCCGCGGCGCGCGCGTCAGGCTGATGACAGACCGGGCGCCGCAGCGGTTTCAGCAGGCGCCGGCAGCGCAGCGCGCCTGCGCGGCCAGCCGCTGCGTGGCGCGCAGCGTGCGCAGCACCAGCAGCAGCGCGAGGATGGAAAAGCCCGCGCCCGCCACGGCCACGGCGGTGTATCCGCCGCCGAGGCTGAGCACCGCGGCGCCGGCCGCCGCGCCTATGGCGTTGCCCAGGTTGAAGGCGCCGATGTTGATAGACGAAGCCAGCCCCGGCGCTTCCACGGCCGCGCGCATCACGCGCATCTGCACCGGCGGCACCAGCGCGAAGGCGCCTATGGCCCAGACAAACACGCAGGCCGCTGCGCCCAGCGGGCTCGTGGCCAGCCAGGGGAAGGCCAGCATGCTCACCGTGACCAGGGCCAGGAAGCCGATGATGGTCTTCTCTATCGAGCGGTCGGCAAACCTGCCGCCGATCGCGTTGCCAATGGTGAAGCCCACGCCGGTGAGCGCCAGCATGCCCGTGATGAACGCCGGCGATGCGTCCGTGAAGGTCTTGAGCGCGGGATTGATATAGGTGTAGAGCGTGAACATCGCCGCCGAGCCCAGCACCGTGGTCAGCAGGCCCTGGAGCACGGCCGGGCGCGTCAGCACCTGCCATTCGGCGCGCAGGTCCAGGCGCTGTCCGCCGCCGCCCTGGGGCAGGGCGAACAGCAGCGTGGCCATGGCCAGCAGGCCGAGCGCGCCTATGCCGGCAAACGACTGGCGCCAGCCGAAAGCGTCGCTGATCCCGGTGGCCGCGGGCACGCCACCGATGTTGGCGACCGTCAGGCCGGTGAACATGAACGCCACCGCGCTGGCCTGCTTCTCGCGCGGCACCAGGCTCGCGGCAACCACCGAGCCGATGCCGAAGAACGCGCCGTGGTTGAGGCTGGTGATCACGCGCGCCACCATGAGGCTTGCATAGCCTGGGGCCAGCGCGGAAAGGATGTTGCCGATGGTGAAGATCGCCATCAGCAGTATCAGCGCCTTGCGCGGCGACCAGCGCGCAAGCAGCAGCGTCATGATGGGCGCGCCAATCATCACCCCCAGCGCATAGGCCGACACCAGCAGCCCGGCCGAGGGCACCGACACCTGCAGCCCCTCGGCCATGGTGGGCAGCATGCCCATGGGGCCGAACTCGGTCGTGCCTATGCCGAAGGCGCCTACGGCCAGCGCCAGCAATGGAAGGGTGGCGCTGCGGCGTTCGCCTGGAGGTGCTGCGGCAGGCGCTGGAGTGGTCGGAGATGCGTGCATGGGTGGGTGGCGTGGCGTTGAAGTGCGGGTTTCTACTGGGTTCTGCATTGTGAATGCGCGGTTTGTTCCGAAAAAGTGCTTAATATCCAAAACACTTTTGCGATTTTTGAGAATATGCGCTTCACTTTGGAAGAATTGACGGTGTTTCTCGCGGTCGTGGACACCGGCTCGCTGACCTCCGCGGCCGAGCATCTGGGCCAACCAATTTCCACGACCAGCCGGTTGCTGGCGCGGCTCGAAGACAAGGTGGAGACCACCTTGCTGCGCCGCACCACGCGGCGTCTGGACGTGACCGACGAAGGCCATGGCTTTGCGCGCGACGCGCGCGCCATCCTCGAAGCCGTGCATGTCGCCGAGGATGGATTGATGCAGCGGCGCGAGCGCCTCGCGGGCCCGCTGCGCATCGATGCGGCCACGCCCTACATGCTGCATGTGCTGGTGCCGCTGATGCCCGGCTACCGTGAGCGCCATCCCGATGTGGAGCTCACGCTGACCAGCAATGAAGGCTTCATCGACCTGCTCGAGCGCCGCGTGGACCTGGCGATCCGCATAGGCGCGCTCAAGGATTCAACGCTGCACAGCCGGCTGCTCGGGCAGTCGCGGCTGCGCCTGCTTGCCAGCCCGGCCTACCTCAGCCGGCACGGCTGCCCGCATACGCCCAGGGAGCTCGCTCAGCATGAGCGGCTGGGCTTCGCACAGAACGACATACTCAACCTGTGGCCCGTGCGGCAGCACGATGGCAAACAGATGCAGATCGAGCCGACGCTGGCGTCTTCCAGCGGCGAAACGCTGCGCCAACTGGCACTGAACGGCATGGGCATCGTGTGCCTGGCGGACTTCATGACCGCGGCCGATCGCGAGGAAGGGCGGCTGGTGGAGGTGCTCGCGGACGCCACCGTGCCGGTCGACCGTCCGGTCCAGGCGGTGTATTACCGGCAATCGGCGGTATCGGCCAGGATCGCCTCCATGGTCAAGTACCTGGCCGAAGTGCTGCCGGCGCGCCATTGAAGCAAACGGAAGGCGAAAAAAAAGGCTTCCGCAGAAGCCTTTTTTGCATTGCAGCCTTGCGGCAGCCATGACTTACACGCGCTTGCGGTATTCGCCGGTGCGGGTGTCGATTTCGATCTTGTCGCCCTGGGCAACGAACAACGGCACGGCCACTTCGTAGCCGGTGGCGATCTTGGCAGGCTTGAGCACCTTGCCCGATGTGTCGCCCTTGACTGCGGGTTCGGTCCAGGTGATTTCGCGCACGACGCTGGTGGGCAGTTCGACCGAGATGGCCTTGCCGTCATAGAACACCACTTCGACGGTCATGCCGTCTTCGAGGTAGTTCAGGGCGTCGCCCATGTTTTCGGCTTCGACTTCGTACTGGTTGAACTCTTCGTCCATGCAGACATACATGGGATCGGCGAAGTAGGAGTAGGTGCACTCCTTCTTGTCCAGGATCACGTTGTCGATCTTGTCGTCGGCCTTGAACACGTTTTCTGTGCCCATGTTGCCCAGCAGGGCCTTGAGCTTCATGCGCACGGTGGCTGCACCGCGGCCGCCACGGGCGTATTCGGTCTTCAGGACGATCAT
>Ga0308165_1002729_pt1 | contig 20293 bp, 19 predicted proteins | sample PhyWR2_FD_201032 | JGI IMG/M metagenome (GOLD analysis project Ga0308165, IMG submission 201032) | Phyllosphere microbial communities from UC Gill Tract Community Farm, Albany, California, United States - DLSLW.R2 | ecosystem: Host-associated > Plants > Phyllosphere > Unclassified | place: USA...
TGGACGTGAACAATGGGCGAAATAGGGGTGTTAAAAGGGCTGATTTACCCCCTTCGGTGTTATCAGATACGCAGGTGGACGGAATTTCACCCGCGGGTGCGTTGGTTCAGGCGCATTGAGCCTGTTTACGACGACGTTCCAGAAGTGATGCGGCGATGGACTCAATTTCGACAAAGTCTCTTGATGCGCTGTTTCGCAGGATAAGATTCCATTTACTCACTATCCGGGCATTAATCACCCGCTCGCTGCCCTCTTTTAACCGACCATTTTTAAGCAGCCAGTTAGCGACTTCAGCCCAATCCCAGAGCGGAGATTGACCTTTAATACGCTGGATGGGGCATGGGAAATCGCCGCTTCCGCGCGTGCCGTCTTTCAGCATGGCGATCGCCTGACGAGACATCTGCGTCATGTCAGCAATATCGCTCAACCCCACCAGAGCAGAATCAACGGATTCTACAATAGCGCCGATCCCGGCTGATTCGATATTGTCGACCGCTGAGGAGATGGCGTCATCCAGCGTTTTTGCGTCACGGTCGAACTCAACATAGACCGAGTTACCGTATGCGCAGATTAACGCATCGTCACAACCGCTGGCGTGCAGCGCATCTTCCAGGCCTTCCTTGTCATAGGTCACGCCTGAGAGCGTCAGAGTAAAGCTAAAAAGCGCCATAGAACCTCCTGATTTCTTCATCAGCCTCCGTAGCTCAAACCTTATGCGTTTCGTTGACATACGTCAACACACTTATACCCGTCCTTCGTCATTTATCGCTGCCTACGGCCAGCAACAGATGCCAGGCAGATTATCAGTATGGTCAGTCGCGCAAGAGCGTGATGTCATGGCAGGTTGTGGTTCTGGAAGGGGCACCGCAGATAAAGCAAAAAAAAGCCACCTTCTCAGGTGGCATTTGTGCCGGGTGGCGCTGCGCTTACCCGGCCGACAAAACGAGAGCGGTAGGCCCGCGCAAGCGCAGCGCCGCCGGGCATCAGAAGCCGAGGCTGTCCAGCAGGTCGTCCACCTGGTCCTGGCTTGCCACGACGCCGGCTTTGCTGGCGTCGAGCTGTGGGCCATTGAGCAGGCTTTCGTTTTCGCGCTGAGGGCGCGCCGACGGTTCCGGGATGTTCTCCAGCAGTACCATCAGCAGCTGGCGCTCAATCTCCTGGATCACATCCATCATGCGCTTGATCACCTGACCGGTAAGGTCCTGGAAATCCTGCGCCATCATGATGTCCAGCAGCTGGGCGTTGGTGAAGCTGGTATGGCCCGGTACGTCGCCAAGGTACTGGCGGGTATCGGTGACCAGCTCACGCGCGTCGGACAGTTCGATAGGATTTTCGAACCATTCGTCCCAGCGTTTGGTCAGCGCTTTCGCGCCTTTTTCCATTTCGTCCTGGTGCGGCTGCGAGGCTTCAACGCTGTTCAGCGCTCGCTCTGCCGCCTGGGCGGTCATCTGCACTACGTAATCGAGACGGTCACGGGCATCGGGAATTGCTTCCGCTGCTTCGGCAATCGCCTGATCCAGGCCCAGCTCACGCAGGCTGTCGCGCAACATGCGCGTCAGGCTGCCGATCCGGGCAATTATATCGCCGGCTGAATGCTCATCCGTAGGTTTAATCGAAGGCTGCATCATCACCCGTACCTCACATGCCGAGTTTCTCGAAGATCTTCCCGAGCTTCTCTTCCAGTGTTGCTGCAGTGAATGGCTTCACCACATACCCGCTTGCGCCCGCCTGTGCCGCAGCAATAATGTTCTCTTTCTTCGCTTCTGCGGTCACCATCAGCACCGGCAGAGACGACATCGCGCCATTGGCACGAATGGTTTTCAGCAGTTCCAGACCGTCCATGTTCGGCATGTTCCAGTCGGAAATCACGAAACCAAAACCGCCGCCGTTCAGTTTGTTCAGCGCATCGACACCGTCTTCCGCTTCTTCAACATTATTAAAACCCAGCTCTTTTAGCAGGTTGCGTACGATGCGACGCATGGTGGAAAAGTCATCCACAACCAAAAACTTGAGCTCTTTGTCCGCCATAAAACTACACTCCTCGTTAAATACGTATTGCCTGTCCGGCACTGATTTTTGCCAGCATCTGCTGACTAACCTGACTGAGATCGACCACTTCGCTCACGCCACCCGTATTGATGGCCTCGCGCGGCATGCCGAACACCACACAACTTGCTTCATTCTGCGCGATGGTCCAGGCGCCAGCCTGGTGCATCGCAAGCATTCCGGCGGCGCCGTCGTTGCCCATCCCCGTCAGGATCACCCCAACGGCGTTGCGCCCGGCGTATTTCGCCACCGAATGAAACAGCACATCCACCGACGGCCGGTGCCGGTTAACCGCCGGACCGTCATGAATTCGAATCTGATAGTTCGCCCCGCTGCGCGCCAGCTCCATATGCCTGTCGCCAGGGGCGATATAGGCATGCCCCGGCAGGACGCGCTCGCCGTCTTCCGCCTCTTTTACGCTTATCTGACACAGCTTGTTCAGACGATCGGCAAACGAACGGGTAAAGCCCGGCGGCATATGCTGGGTAATCAGAATACCGGGGCTGGAGAGCGGCAATGGCTGGAGTACATGGCGAATTGCCTCTGTTCCCCCGGTTGACGCGCCAATTGCCAGCAGCTTTTCCGAGCTCAACAGCGGGCCGGATTTCAGCAGTGCAGGCGCCGCCAGCGGCTTATGCACCGCAATCTGCGCCCGGGACGCCGTGCGAATTTTCTCGGCGATCATCTCGCTGTAGGCCAGCATTCCTTCACGAATGCCCAGCTGCGGTTTGGTGACAAAATCCACCGCCCCCAGCTCCAACGCGCGCAGGGTGATTTCCGACCCTTTGCCGGTCAGGGATGAGACCATCACCACCGGCATCGGTCGCAGGCGCATCAGCTTCTCCAGAAAATCGATACCGTCCATGCGCGGCATTTCGACATCCAGCGTCAGCACGTCGGGGTTAAATTTTTTAATCAAATCCCGGGCAACCAACGGATCGGGGGCAGTTGCCACCATCTCCATGTCACTGTGACTGTTGATGATCTCCGTCATGATCTGGCGCATCAGCGCCGAGTCATCGACTGCCAGGACCCTGATTTTACTCATGCTTTATCCTTACTCAGCGCATAGACCGTCTGGCCACGAAGGCTAAACTCGCGCGCGAGATTGCTGAAATTCTCCGAGTGTCCGGCAAACAGTAAACCGTCCGGTTTGAGCAGCGGCACAAAGCGGCGCAGGATCTCCTGCTGCGTCGTTTTGTCAAAATAGATCATCACGTTACGGCAGAAAATGGCGTCAAACGGACCCGCCACGTTGTACTGCTTTTCGAGCAGGTTCAACGCCGAAAACTCGACCCCGTTCGCCAGCTCGCTGCGCACCCGCACCAGCCCGTCGTGCGGGCCCGTGCCGCGCATGAAGTAGCGCTGAAGCTGCTGCGGCGACAGGGTTTTCAGCTCTTCCTGACGGTAGATGCCGTTCTGCGCTTTTTGCAGCACTTCGGTGTCGATATCGCTGGCAATCACTTTCCAGCGACCCGGCGCGGTACCCAACGTATCGGCAAGGGTGATGGCGAGCGAGTACGGCTCCTCGCCGGTCGACGCTGCCGCACTCCAGACGCGATACTCACCGCTGCGACGACGCGCATGATCCGCCAGCACCGGGAAGTGGTGCGCTTCGCGGAAAAAGGCGGTCAGGTTGGTGGTCAGCGAGTTGATAAACGCCTGCCATTCCGCGCTGTTCGGATTCGCTTCCAGCATCCCCAGATAGCGGCCAAAATCATCCAGCTCGAGGGTGCGCAAGCGCCGCACGAGACGGTTGTAGACCATGTCGCGCTTGTGATCGGCTAAAACGATCCCCGCGCGCTGGTAGATTAACTGACATATCCGACGGAAATGCGTATCGGACAGCGCGAGGCGCTGTGTCATCTGTAACAGTAATGACGATTGCCCTGAGGGCAGAGATGATGTCATAGCGCCTTCTTAATCACTTTCAGGAACCCACTGGAACGGTCTGCGACCGCCCGACTTCTGTTACGGTTTCAACACGCTCATTCACATTAAAAACAGACACCAGTGAGGTCAGATGATCTGCCTGACTGGCTAACTGGTCGGTGGCCGCCGCCGCCTCTTCGACAAGGGAGGCGTTCTGCTGTGTCACCTGATCCATCTGACTTACTGCCTGGGCAACCTGCTCGATACCGCGACGCTGCTCGTCGGACGCAGACGCGATTTCACCCATAATGTCGTTCACCCGGGTCACGGAACTGACGATTTCAGTCATGGTTTTTGCGGCGGTATCCACCAGCGCAGAACCCTGCTGTACCCGTGACACCGACTCTTCAATCAACACTTTGATCTCTTTTGCCGCATTGGCGCTGCGGCTGGCCAGGTTACGCACTTCACCGGCGACCACCGCAAACCCACGCCCCTGCTCGCCCGCACGCGCCGCTTCGACCGCAGCGTTGAGCGCCAGAATATTGGTCTGGAAGGCAATGCCGTCGATCACGCTGATGATGTCGCCAATCTTGTGCGAACTGGCGGCAATCGCATTCATGGTGCTGGCGACGCGGGTGGTTTGTTCCCCGCCCTGCTTCGCCGTTTGCGCGGCATTCTTCGCCAGACCCGAGGCCTGACGGGCGTTGTCGGCGTTCTGCCCGACCGTAGCCGTCAGTTGCTCCATGCTGGCAGCCGTTTGCGCCAGCGAGGCCGCCTGCTGCTCGGTACGCGACGAGAGATCGTTGTTGCCTTCAGCGATCTCAGCGATCCCGGTGTGCATGGCATAGCTGCCGTGACGCACCTGGGTCACCGTGTCGCGCAGCGAGCTTTGCATCGCTTTCAGGCTGGCGAAAATCGCCGAAATTTCATTTTTGCCGTACACCGCCACCGGGCGCGCGAGGTCACCTTTGGCAATGCTGTCAAAATGGCTGCTGATGATCGCCAGCGGCTGGACAATCATTCTGCGCGACCAGAACAGCGCGGCGCTGGTCAGCAACGCGGCCAGCACCACCATGGTGGCGAAAATCACCCCCGACATGTGGTAGCTGGTGCGGCTGTCCGCCCCGGCCTGTTCCACAAAGTGGTTAATTTCCTGCTGCCAGTTTTGCGCGCTGGCATCAAACGCCGCCTGCGACTCCTGCACCGGCGCGGTGAGGAAATCCGACAGCTGGTTGTTCTCAAGCCAGGTCGCCTGATGCTCTAAATCGCCGTGCCACTGGGCATAGCCCGCCTGCACGGTTTTTTTCAGCGCATCCCCTTTGGCACCGATCGCCCGATGTTCGACAAAGGTTTTGAACATGCCGTCAGCCTGCTTCAGGCTGTCGCGCGCGGTGGTCATCAGCGCCTTGATGTCATCCGGCGGATAGCTCAGGGCGGTTAAGGTCCCGGCCTTGTTCAGCGCGGTACTGGCCTGCAGCAGCACGCCACGGGTCTGGTCAAGCAGCGCCCGCTGCTGATTACCGACTTCCACTTCCTGTAAATTCTGATAGCCGTCGCGAAACGCCCAGAACGACAAGCCGTTACTGCCAACCTGCAATACCCCACACAGAATCAAAATCAAAAACAGTGTGGTCGAGATACGAATACGATTTAACATCCACGCTCCCATTCAGCGGCCAGCAGCCGCGGTTTAAAGTTCAGTCAAAATGTTTCCCAGTTATCATCCTGTCCGGCAGCCTGCGCACGCGGTTTGCCCGACGCAGCGGCTGGCGCTGTCATCGAAGGACCTGAATGCGTTGCTACCGTTCTTGCGGGCGTAGAGGTAAGACGGAATGCCGAAACGGCCATCTTCAGTAAGCTCGCCTGTTCTTCCAGGGCAGCTGCCGCCGTAGCGGACTCCTGCACCAGCGCGGCGTTTTGTTGTGTAACACGATCCATTTCCGAGACCGCCAGCGCCACCTGGTCGATGCCGCGGCTCTGCTCATCAGAGGCCGAGGCGATCTCGCCCATGATGTCGGTGACGCGGGTGACGGCGTTGACGATGTCATTCATGGTTTCACCCGCGCTTTCCACCAGCACCGAGCCGGTATCGACGCGTGAAACGGAGTCCTGAATCAGGGTTTTGATCTCTTTGGCGGCATTGGCGCTGCGGCTGGCGAGGTTGCGTACCTCCCCGGCGACCACGGCAAATCCGCGCCCCTGCTCGCCGGCACGGGCGGCTTCTACCGCGGCGTTCAGCGCCAGGATATTGGTCTGGAAGGCGATACCGTCGATCACGCTGATGATGTCGGCGATTTTCTTCGAGCTGTCGGCGATGTCGTGCATGGTTTTCACCACCCCGTCCACCACCTTGCCGCCGCGCTGGGCGGTTTCAGAGGCGCTCTCTGCCAGCTGCGACGCCTGACGCGCGTTGTCGGCGTTTTGCTTCACGGTGGCGGTCAACTGCTCCATACTGGCGGCGGTCTCCTCCAGCGCCGATGCCTGCTGCTCGGTACGGGACGAGAGATCATTGTTACCCATCGCGATCTCGCTGGTGCCGGTGTAGATGGCATCCGAGCCCTGACGCACGTTGGTGACCGTCTCGATCAGCGAGCGCTGCATGTGGTCCACGCTGCTGGCCAGTTCGGTGATCTCATTGCGGCCCGAAATCGCCAGGGTATGCATCAGATTGCCGCTGGCAATTTCGCGGATGTGGGTAATGACGCGGCCCAGCGGGTTAAGCAGGATATGACGAATGCCGTACCAGACGGCGATCAGCACAATCGCCAGCGCCAGGGCGAGGATCGCCATCTGCCACTGAGCAAAGCGGTAGTCGTCCACGCTGGTGGTGAAGGCGGTGCGGTACTGCGCGTCGCTGGCTTTGGCGTACTCACCCAGTGCGGCGCCGAGGGCGTTCTGCATCCCCTGGGTCGGCTGGGCAAAGTAGGCGTCAGTATTGCCACTCTCGAGGAACTGGATCAGCTCCGCCAGACCGGCCGCATAGTTATGGTATTTTTCGTCGATGTTCTGGCTCGCCTGCTCCATCGACGGCAGCGGTGCAATCTGCTTGAAGGCTGCGAAGTGTTTCCCGGCTTCATCCAGCGTGGTGCGGGCGTTTTTCAGCAGTTCAGTTTTGGCGCTGCTCTGTTGGTTGGCGGCATCCATCATCATCCGCGCCGACGAGCGGCTCAGGTTGATACGGGTTTGCAGCATCAAATCCCAGGTGGTGGTGAGTTCACTTTGCTGAAGGCGTAAATCGTTGGAGGCCGCGAAGCTGGCCTGATTGTGCTTGAGTGACGAGAAAAACAGGCTGCCGGAAATAAGCTGCAGAAGTGCGAAGACAACCAGCACCAACATCAGCAATGTGACAACGCGCATACGGTTCAACATACAACACCTTCTAACTGGATTTGTTCCCGGTGTTATCGGCACAACTGGCGGGAACTTTACGTTGCAGAAGGGAAAAGCGTGGTTCAGAAGGCGATGTCGACCACCAGGGTGTCGCTGTAGTTGCCTGCGGGCGGGGTCGTCTGGGTGGTCAACACCTTCGCGGTGTAGTTATAGCTGCGCAGCAGGCCGTCGGCGCTGACCTGGGAAGAGACCCCGCTGGACCAGCGCTCCGTGCCGCTGCTGCCCCAGCGATTGCTGGTCGCTTCTTTATAGATTTCGTAGCTCATGCGGTTATTACCGCTCGCCATGCGGCGCACGTTGTTGCTGGCGTTGGCACCGTTATTAATGCCGATGGTGTAGACGCTGCCTTTGGTGCAGGTGACCGAAATGGCCTGCGACACGGTGGGGAAGTTCTGTACCAGCGGGGCGCTGTTGAAATTGACGTTCGGGGTGGTCATCGCGCTGCAGTCGTTGGTTACGGTCATATTCATAACGATACTGGTCGCGACAGTCCCCACCTGCGGGGTACCGCACAAGCCAAGGATCCCCACTGCGCAGACGTTGTAGTTGATGCTGAAATTAAGCGTCACCTGATAGGGTCCGGCGCTGACGTTCTGCCCAGGAACGGTGCGGAAATAGAGCGGGATATTGTACTGCTTGGCCCCGAGCAGGCTTAACAGCGTCGGGCCGCTCCAGGTATAGGCCTTGCCGATCTGCACTTCGCTGTTGCTGCCGCACCCGGCCAGCCCGCACAGGCGGGCGGGGATCACGTCGGTTATTGCCGCATTATCGGTGCGCTTCAAGGTGCCGCGACTGTTGGCGCTGACGGTGGCCCCGGTGTAGTTCAGGGTGATCGAGTCGTTAGTCAGCAGGTTGAGCGTCGCATCGCAATTCACCACCAGCGTGCCGGTGGTCTGCACTTCCCCGCTGCCGCTGAGGGCAAACGAGGTGACGCTGCCAAAGCTGGCATTGACGGTACCGACGGTGCAAGCCCCCCAGCTCATCGTGGAAACCAGCAGCAAAACCAGCATCAGCAGCAGGCGTTTCATTGCCCCTCCCGACAGGTCAGCGGCCCGTAGGTTTGCAGCTTATGCCCCGGATTGGCGTCCAGGGTGAGCGTCACGTGGCAGCGTTTGCCGTCCGGGGTGCGCACCGTCAGGGCATTCACATCCGCCAGATCTTCCAGCCAGGCGATCCCGTCGTAGCCCACCACCGCCGGGGTTCTGCCCGGGCGCGACACCTGACTGCCGAGCGGGATATCCAGCCCGTCGCCGTCGTGGAGGATCACGCTCGCCACCCGCTCCTGCTCCATCGGGAAGTCCACCAGATAGCCGCTGTTGCGCCGCAGCGCCACCCGCCGCTCGGTCTCCTTCAGCCGGGTGTCGGCGGGAAGATCAAGCGTGTTGATGCTGTAGCTGGCCGGATAGTAGGCCGACACGCCGCTGATCAGCAGATAGCCGTTGCGGTTGGTTTTGCCGACCGGCTGATTCTCGTAGCTGACCGGCACCTCCGGCTGGCCGTCGGTGCTGACCACCACAAAAGCGTCGTTGATTTTGTTGGCGGCGAACAGCTCTCCGTCCATCAGCACCAGCGAACCCAGGGCTTCGCCCCACCAGGTCATCATGTTGCGTTCGCCGTAGCCGCCGCCCTGGATCTCGATATTGCTGTTGCGCCAGCCCAGCGAGCCCTGCTGATAGTTGCTGGAGCGCGACTGACGCGCGAGGGCCATGTTCCAGCTCAGGCCGCCGTCGGTGGGCATCGAGTGGTTGTAGTTGAAACGCTGGGTGCTTCCGGCCGTCGGGGTGTTTTCCACGGTGAGGGCGGCGCTGTCGCGTTCACCAAGCGGGATCTGCAGCGACATCGCTACCGTCCAGTCACCCTGCTGCTGATCCCGGCTGGCGGAGAGATAAATACTGCTGCTGCCCCACAGATTGCGGCTCCAGGAGAGGTTAAGCAGCTCGGTTTTTTGGTTATCAAAACTCTCGACGCCAATCCACGCCGCACCGATATTGCCGAATTCGCCCATATTGAAGGTCAGGGAATACTGGTCAGTGTTGCGGCTCAGGCTGGCAATGGGCTGGTCGTATTCATCATACATCGTCGGCTGATCGTACAGGGCGAGGTTACCGAACCCGCGATCGCGGCGGCTGTGCTGGGTGGCAAGGCTGAAGGCGCTGGTGCTGTACTGATAGCCCCAGTTCAACTGCCCGCCAGTGTCGCCGCGCATCTGGCTCTGGCTCCAGGCGGTATTCACCACCCCAAACTGCCCCAGCTTGACCACCGTTCCGGCACCGCCGAGCGCCAGCTGTTCCGCCCCTTCCACGTGTCCTTCCAGCGTCAGCCAGTCGGTCAAGCCATAGCGATACGAGCCGCTGCCCGCCGCCGGGCCGTAGTCAAAACTGTCGATGCCGTAATTGCGCCGCAGGCTACCGAGGGAAATAGCCCCGTCGCTGAGCCCTTGTTTGAGCAGCTCGCTGGTGACGTAGAACGGCAGCGTGGTGCTGACCTGGCGCCCCAGCGCATCGGTGGTGACCAGTACCGCATCCCCCGCCCCGTTGATGTAGGGCAGATTGGTGAGGGTGAACGGCCCCGGCTGCAGACTGGTGGAGCCCGCACGGTAGCCGTTAACAAACAGATCCACGGCGGTAGGTACCGCCGCTTCGCCGGAAAATTCCGGCAAAGGCCAGGTGACCAGGTCCGGGCGCAGGGAGAAATCGCGGCCATAGCTTATCCCGCCCATGCGCACGCTGCTGCTCCAGCTCAGGGCATCGCTGATCACATCCCCGGCGGTCCAGGTGGTGGCGTCCTCTTCGTTGGTGACCATCAGGGTGGTGTCGTAGCGCACGTACCCTTCCTGCTGCCCGCTGCCGCCGGTGAAGTTTTGCCGCACGTAACCGGTAGAGGATAACGATCCCCGTTCGTCAAAATAGCGAAACTCGTGCCACAGGGAGGCCTGGCCGCCGCTGTGTTCGGTGTGGTTGGTGTAAAAGTCGTAGTTGAGTAACGCCCCTTTGCCAAAGTGCGGGGTGCTTTGCGCCATCTGGCCGCTGAACGGTGTGGCGCGCGTGCCGACCCACTCCCGCGGGACGCTGAGCAGCAGGCGCTGCCCGCTGCTGTCGTATTCGGCGCGCACGTCTTTCAGCCGGGAGACATTCACGTCTCCCGGTGCAACCTGGTCGGCAGGCAGCCCGGCGCGCAGCAGATCGGCGCTGCCCACCCAGTAGTCGCCGCTGCGCCGGGTAACGGGTACCACCAGCCCGGTGTCGAAATGGTTAAGGTTCAGCGCCAGCTGAAAAACCGCCTCGTCGTTGACCGACTGCGGTGCGGGCGGCGGGGGCAACATATCGTCGCCGGAGTCGGCCCAGCTTGCTGTACTGACGCAGAGCAGGATACCCATCAACGGCTTCAGTTGGCCGGCGCCGACTGCCATTGCGTATCCCTGGCATTAATTTGCGCACGCAGCTGACCCGGCTGGCCGACGCCTGACGGCAGCGGCCAGCTGCGCGCGCTGCCCGGCAGCACATACCCCAGCAGGCCGTCCGCCAGGGTGCGATTCTGCCCGCCCTGCTGCAGCGTGACCTGGCTGAGCCGGACATGCACATCACCCTGATTACGCACCTGCAGCGCAGGTTGTCCGTTCTCACGCACCACCCGCCAGCTGAGGTCGCGCGGCTCGACTAGCGCGTGATGCGCGCCCTCTTTAATGGTCTCAATCCCCTGCCCGTAAACGAATAGCGGAATGGAGTAGCGCATCTGCAGCTTTAACCCCATCTGCGGGGTCTCTTTATCCTGCGGCTGAGGGATTTCATCCACGATGATGCGGTAGGCTTGTTCCACTCCTACCGGGACATTCCCCTGTTTGATCAGGCGGATCAGCTGCTTGCTGCCCTTGCCGATGGTGACGATAGGCGGGCTGGCGACCACCTCCTGCTGGGCCGTGTAGCGCTCAAGGCCATTTTCCTGTTTCCAGCGCACAATACGCACCTGCATGGTGGTGGCGCTGTTGCCCTGATTCTGCACCCACAGCTCGGTGGCTTTGGTATCGGCTGACAGCCACGGGTCGATCGGCCACAGCAAAATGGTTGCCGCTCCCTGAGCCTGCCCTACCGTACCGCCCAGCGCCAGCATCAGGCCGAACACGCAATGCCGCGAGAATACCGTCATCATCCCTCTCCCTTTTTCACCACGTTAAGGTCACGGTGAGTTGATCTGCATAATTTCCGGCCGGGCTAAACCCGGTCAGAAGCGCCACGCCAAACAGCGGCAGCGCAATGTTATTGCTGTTGGTGTAGGCCACGGACACCGCCTGGTTGACTCCGATTTCACTGTTGGCCGCCAGTGAACTGCTGCTGTACAGGCGATACGCCACCTGACTGGTGCCGCCCGCCCGCTGCATATTGCGCACCGAGGTATAGTGCTGGCCGCCGTCGATACTCATGCTTAGCGCCACGCCAGGCGTACAGGCAATCGACAGCGATCCGTTCGGCACAAAACTGGTGTTCACCGAACCGCGTTCCACCCCGGTATGCGTGCCAAAATTGAGCGTACCCAGCAGCCCGCCGCTGCCCGCCACCACCGAACAGCCGGGGGTGATGGTGGCATTGACCTGAAAGGACTGGGTGGTCACGGCCCCGACGCTGCCGGACGCCAGCAGCAGGCTCAGGATAAAAAAAGCGCGCAGCTTGCCCTCTCCCTGGTGTTGGAGCGATGGCGTGTTGCCGATCATCGGGAACTGGCGCTAATAAGTAACGCTGACGTTGATGGTATCGGTGTAGGTGCCTGGCACCACGGTGACGCTGTTGCCCCCGCCGGTTATCCGTCCGTACAGCGTGTAGCTGTTTACCCCGCCTGCGGTGGATGCAATCGGCAGCGGGGCGTTGTTGGCAATAATGTTGTTAAATCCGCCGTCGCTGTACAGGCTGTAGGCCACGCCCTGGCTGGCGTCGGCGTTGTTCACCAGATAGCGGTTTGGCGTCCCCGGCGTCCCTACTACCGTGCCTGGCGCGGTGGAGTTGGTGTTGCCGGTGATCGCCACCGTATAGCTATCGGTGGTGCATTGAATGGTAAAGGTGTTGCCGCCGCTGGCACCGGTTAACTGGGTTGTCAGGGTCGAGAACGTGGCGGCATGGGTACCAAAATCGAGGGTACCGAAGTTGATCCCGTTCTGGGTTGGCGAGCCGTTGATCAAACAGCCGTTGGTCAACGTCAGGGTCGCGCCAATGGTACCGCTACTGGTCACCGCCTGCGTCGGGCCGGAGGCGATAATGGCAAGCATCCCGCCGGTAAATAGCATCAGATGTGTTTTATTCATTTTCCACCCTCCAGAAAATGTCGCATCGGGTTATCACGGTTTTCTGATAACGCTCAATCTGTTAGCACCCATTACGTTTCAGTCGGGTGGTTAATCTGAAATTTAGTTTATGGATCCCGACTCAACCACTTTTCGCGTGGCCTCTCATGCTTTTTCCGTATTGACGTAAATTTACGAATTAAAACAATTAGATAAAAAATTTCATGCGCGGACAAACAAGCAAAGCGGGAAAATATATTGGTTAAAACGTGATTAACTTCACAATATATCCACGCGAACTTAGCAACAAAACTAATAATTATTAAAAAAATATTGAAATAGCAACCGATTTACTTCAGTTTAGGTAATGGATTCATTGATGTGCTGAATAATAAAACCTATACAAATCAGCCAATTGAATAATTCATACCTTCAACGAGGATTTTTTGGTGGCAAGTGCAAACAAACTCACGATCTTTATCGTGATTTTTATGCTGGCGGGCATTCTGTCCGGCGCAGTTATTCATCAATATGCGTCAGCCGACGCGATAGCAACCTGGTCAGACAACATCACGTTATTTACCGATATGTTCCTGCGGCTCATCAAGATGGTGATCGCGCCGCTGGTCTTCAGCACCCTGACGGTGGGGATCATGCGCCTCGGCGAAACCGCCACCATTGGCCGCGTGGGCGGCAAAGCGATGGTCTGGTTTATCAGCTCCTCGGTGCTCTCTATTCTGGTTGGTCTGTTTATCGTCAGCCTGCTGCATCCGGGCAGCGGCCTGAATCTGGCCGTCCCGGCCGGTTCGGTCGAGACCGGGCTGGCCACCGGCGGGATGACCCTGAAAGGTTTCCTCTCCCACACCATTCCGACCAGCATTGCCGGGGCGATGGCAAATAACGAGATCCTGCAGATTGTGGTGTTCTCGATGTTCTTTGGCATTGGCGGCGCATCGCTGGGCGAGAAGTTTAACGCCCCGCTGGTGGCGGCCCTGGACGTGGTGTCCCACATCATGCTGAAGGTCACGGGGTACGTGATGTACGTTGCCCCGCTGGCGATCTTCGCGGCGATCTCCTCGGTGATTGCCACCCAGGGGTTGGGCATTTTGCTGAACTACGCCTCGTTTATCGGCGGCTACTATCTGGCGATCGTCCTGACCTGTCTGGTGCTGCTGGCGGTGGGTTACATGGTACTGAAAAAAGAGGTTTTCCGGCTGGTCAGTATGCTGAAGGACCCGGTGCTGGTGGCGTTTACAACCAGCAGCTCGGAAGCGGCCTACCCGAAAACCCTGGAGCAGCTCACCCGCTTTGGCTGTTCGCGCAATATCGTCTCGTTCGTGCTGCCGATTGGGTATTCGTTTAACCTGGTGGGGTCAATGGTGTATTGCTCGTTTGCGTCGATGTTTATCGCCCAGGCGTACAATATCCAGCTGAGTTTTTCCGAGATTGTGGTGTTGATGTTAACCCTGATGCTGGCCTCAAAAGGCATCGCCGGGGTACCGCGTTCTGCGCTGGTGGTGCTGGCGGCGACGATTCCGAGCTTCCATATTCCGGTGGCGGGTATTTTGCTGCTGATGGGGATCGACCACTTCCTGGATATGGGACGTTCCGCGATTAACGTGCTGGGGAATGGCGTAGCGACAGCGATGCTGGCGCAGAATGAGGGGTTAATGGAGGAGGAGCCAGACCTGGTTGAGCAGGAGGCTTAATCGGGTTCAGGTGGTATTTTCCGTTCACTAGGGCATCTCTGCTTCATGCCTGATCCGCTGCGGTGAACGTGTTAAGGGGGCTGCCGCCGCCCCCTTAACAATCCCGGCTCCCGGCCATGAAAATCGCCGCTTCGCGGTTCCCTCGACTTATTGTGCCTGGCTTTCGGGTCGGATGCGTTGTCACATCCCTGTGACTCGCATCCTCCGCCCGCATCCCTGCGGGCGGCCCCGGCCAGTCACAAACGTCTCGGCGATTTTCTGCCGGACTTACGCTCCCTCCACCTTCTTCATTGCCTGAATATGGCACGGTGTTGAGTTCCCGCTGAAATCGGCGAACCGGAGACCGGATGGCAAGGGCTGGACGCCAGGGATGGCGGACAGAGGCGAAGCGAGACAGGATGTCGAGTTGAGCCGACCGCAGCCAGCAGGTCGGGAGGTGAGCGCAGTGCGAAGCACCGATTTCGTCGCGGGGCCGCGGGGATTGATAAGGGGGCCGCGGTGGCCCCCTTATCACGTTCACGTGCTGTGCAAGTTTCATGGACTCCCGTTCTTAAGGTGAACGGAACAGCCCACGAAACTTACATTTGCGAAATCACGCGACGTGATTCGCCGCCACATCCAACAGCGCCATCTCATCGCTGTTCAGCAGCTTCTCAATATTCACCAGAATCAGCATTCGGTCGCCAAGCGCACCCAAACCGGTCAGGTATTCGGTGGACAGGGTTACGGCAAATTCCGGCGCCGGGCGGATCTGATCGGTGGTCAGGGAGAGCACATCTGATACCCCGTCAACCACGATCCCGACCACGCGCTGGCCCAGGTTAAGGACGATCACCACGGTGTTCTCGTTGTACTCCACGTCGCCCTGGTTGAACTTCACACGCAGGTCAACAATCGGCACGATCACGCCGCGCAGGTTGGTCACGCCTTTGATAAATTCAGGCGTGTTGGCGATACGGGTCACCTGATCATAGCCACGGATTTCCTGCACTTTCAGAATATCGATACCGTATTCTTCATCACCTAAAGTGAAAACCAGGAATTCCTGCCCTGATGGCTCGCCGGCCAGCTTCGTTACATTACTCATACCGGTCATGTTTTTACCTTCTTAACTGAATCAGGCGGCTGTGTGCGCCATACGTTGTTCACGATTTAATCCCTGAAGCGCCGACACGTCGACGATCAGCGCCACGCTGCCATCCCCGAGGATGGTGGCGGCGGAAATTCCCGGCACTTTGCGGTAGTTGCTCTCAAGGTTTTTCACCACCACCTGATGCTGACCAATCAGCTGATCAACCAGCAGCGCATAGCGACGGCCTGCGCTTTGCAGGATCACCACAATCCCTTGGGTGGCTTCGGTTTTGGCCCCGTCCACGTCGAACACTTTCCACAGTTCCAGCAGCGGCAGGTATTCGCCACGCACTTCCAGCACGCGCTCACCGCCCGCCAGTGGATGGAGATCTTCTTCACGCGGCTGCAGCGATTCCATTACCGCATTCAGCGGCAGGATAAAGACTTCGTTCGCCACTTTTACCGACATGCCGTCAAGGATCGCCAGCGTCAGCGGCAGCAGGATACGAATGGTGGTCCCGGACCCCTGCTTCGATTTGATCTCAACGTGGCCGCCCATCTCCTGGATGTTACGTTTCACCACGTCCATGCCCACGCCGCGACCGGAGACGTCCGTCACCTGCTCGGCGGTGGAGAAGCCCGGAGCGAAAATCAGCATCCCGACCTCTTCGTCGGTCATGTTTTCGTTGACCGCCATCCCCTGCGACAGGGCTTTGGCAAGGATGCGCTCGCGGTTCAGGCCCGCGCCGTCATCGGTCACTTCGATGCAGATGTTCCCACCCTGATGCTCCGCGGAGAGGATCAGGTTGCCGACCGGGGATTTCCCTGCCGCCACGCGGTTTTCCGGCAGTTCGATCCCGTGATCGAGACTGTTACGCACCAGGTGCGTTAAGGGATCGATAATGCGCTCAATCAGGCTCTTATCCAGCTCGGTAGAGCTGCCCATCAGCGTCAGTTCAATCTGCTTGTTGAGCTTGCTGGCCAGGTCACGCACCAGACGCGGGAAGCGGCTGAAAACGTATTCCATCGGCATCATACGAATCGACATCACCGATTCCTGCAGGTCGCGGGCGTTGCGCTGCAGCTGGCTCATGCTGGTGATCAGCTCCCCGTGGTTCACCGGATCCAGCTCGTTGGAGCGCTGGGCCAGCATCGACTGGGTAATCACCAGTTCGCCCACCAGGTTGATCAGCTGGTCGACCTTTTCTACCGCCACGCGAATGGAGGTGGATTCGCTGGCGCGCGCGGCCGGTTTTTCCCGCTCAGCGCGGCCTGGCGCGGCAGTTTCTGTCGGCACGGCCTTCAGCGCAGGGGCTGCAGGCACCACGGCTGGCGCGGCTGGCGCTTCAACAATGGCGTCAACCACCGGTTCATCGATCACCGCTTCAAAGTCAATCTGCTCTGGCTCAATCACAAAGCACAGCACCGCAATTACGTCGTCTTTGCCGATCCCACCGCCAAGCGTGGCCGCAAGGGTGTCTTTGCCCTTCACCACGTTGCTCAGGGTGGCCAGATTGCTCAGCTCCTCTTCCAGCAGGTTAACTTCGCTCTCTTTCAGACCGGACAGCACGATCCGCAGACGGTCGTCCGCAACGGTTGCCGCGACAGGCGCGGCGTCCACCACGCTCAGTTTGGCCGGGGCGACGGCGGGCGCAGCCGCTTCACCTTTGGCTTCAAGGGCTAACTGGCGCAGCGCGTTGCAGATGTATTCAAAGCTGGCAGCATCCTGCTCTTGCGAGCTTTTATAGGCATTGAGCTGTTCCTGCATAATATCTTTCGTTTCCAAAAACAGGTTAATAATGTCGGTATTGAGCTGCATCTCACCGCGTCTGGCTTCATCAAGCAGGTTTTCCATCAGGTGCGTGGTTTCCTGCAGGATGGTAAAGCCAAACGTGCCGGCGCCCCCTTTGATGGAGTGGGCAGCACGAAATATGGCGTTGAGCTGCTCTGAATCCGGCGCTTCGGGCACCAGGTCCAGCAGATGTTGCTCCATATCAGCCAACAACTCGTCGGCTTCATCAAAAAACGTCTGGTAAAAATCGGTAATATCCATGCTCACGCTATCACCTCGGATTGGCTGGTGGCGATGTTGTAACGGCAGCCGAAGGCACGGCGCCTGGCTGTTTTAAATTATCTAGTGACTCATTTTGACTGTCGGCGTTTTCGTGCAGGATGGCCTGCTCCGCCTGCCTGTTGAGCACTAAAATACTAATACGACGGTTGATGGCATCGTCCGGACCGCGGTCGGACATGCGCATGGTGGCGGCCATGCCGATAACTCGCAGCACTTTGCCATCATCAAGCCCTCCGCCCACCAGCTCGCGGCGGGAGGCGTTGGCGCGATCCGCAGAGAGTTCCCAGTTGCTGTACCCTTTTTCGCCGCTGGCGTAAGGGAAGTCGTCGGTGTGACCGGAAAGACTGATTCGGTTAGGGATCCCATTCAACACCGGCGCAATACCGCGCAGGATGTCGTGCATGTAGGGTTCCACGTCGGCGCTGCCGGTTTTAAACATCGGGCGGTTCTGGCTGTCGATAATCTGAATGCGCAGCCCCTCCTGCACCAGGTCGATCTTCAGGTGCGGACGCAGCGCGCGCAGCTTAGGATCGGCCTCAATCAGCTGATCCAGATCGCCGCGCAGCTTTTGCAGACGGCTCTGCTCCATGCGTCTTTTCAGCTCATCGATGTTCGGCTCGCGCTTCACTTCGCCCTGCTTTTGCGTGTAATCATCGCCACCGCCGGGGATCAGGCTGTCGCTGTTGGCCATCCGCGGCCCGCTCGACACAGCTGTCGCCAGCGGAGTACGGAAATACTCGGCAATCTGAATCAGCTCCTTCGGGCTGGAGATGGAGATCAACCACATCACCAGGAAGAAGGCCATCATGGCGGTCATAAAGTCGGCATAAGCAATTTTCCACGAGCCGCCATGGTGGCCCCCATGGCCTTTGTGCTTACGCTTTTTGACTATGACGATAGGATGGGCCTGGTTTTTCATGCGTCTTCAGTGCTCGTCTGCTGGTTTGGGTTCTTCACCGCACGCACGTGCTCTTCGAGCTCGTTAAACGATGGACGCTCGCTGGAGTACAGGGTTTTACGCCCAAACTCGACCGCAATCGGCGGGGCATACCCGTTCAGGTTGGAGAGCAAGGTTATCTTGACGCACTGCATCATTTTGCTGGTTTCGGCGCTTTTCTGGCGCAGCACGGTTGCCAGCGGGGAGATAAATCCATACGCCAGCAGGATGCCGAGGAAGGTCCCCACCATCGCGTGGGCAATCAGCGCGCCCAGCTCTGCCGCCGGACGATCCGCCGAGGCCAGGGCGTGAACCACCCCCATTACCGCCGCAACGATCCCGAAGGCAGGCAAGGAATCCCCCACCATCGCCAGGCTGTTGGCCGGGACTTCGGTTTCGCTTTCGTGGGTCTCGATCTCTTCGTCCATCAGGGCTTCGATTTCGAAGGTATTCATGTTGCCGCTGATGATCAGGCGCAGATAATCGACGATGAATTCCAGCATCGCCTTGTCGGCGAGGATGCGCGGATAGCTGGCAAAAATCTCGCTCTCCTGCGGATTCTCGATATCACGCTCCAGCGAGAACATCCCCTGCTGGCGCGATTTGGCCATCAGGCGATACAGCAGCGCCAGCAGATCCATGTACATGCTTTTGGTGTACTTCGAACGACGGAACAGTAACGGCAGCGCCTTTAACGTCGCCTTGATCGCCTTACCGTTGTTACCAACGATAAACGCCCCCACCCCTGCACCGCCGATGATGACCAACTCAGCGGGTTGATAGAGTGCCCCAAGGTGCCCGCCGGTCATCATGTAACCGCCGAAAACTGTACCGAGAACTACCAGGTAACCTAATAAGATAAGCACGACATCATCCTTCCGCTAGTGACTTTAGCTGGATGCGCAGTTCGGGGGTTTACCCACCCTTTGGGCATAAAAAAAGCAGCGGTAATGGCTTACCGCTGCTGGAATCTTGCCCCTGGGATCGGGTTAAACAGCTTGTACGATCTGTTCATCCAGCAGTTGTGGATTACTATCGGCAGGATCCCGGGAAAGTTTACGTCTTTTTACCGCGCGGGACGGCGGTTGGCACAAACTGCAGGCAAAGCTGCCAGCAGGCTGATGCGCATGGGTAATAAAGTTACCGCTACAGCTGTTGCAGCGAGAAAGTTCGAGCAGTCCGCTCTCAACAAAACGCACCAGCGTCCATGCGCGCGTCAGTGCCAGCAGTGGGCCTTCTTCGGGCTGCGGGCACTGCTCCAGGTACAGTTTGTAGGCTTTAATGACCGCATCAACGCCGCTGCATAAGCCGGTCTTGAGCAGATACTGCCAGGCGTTGCAGAACATAGAAGCATGAATGTTCTGCTCCCATGTCATAAACCAGTCGGTGGAAAACGGCAGCATGCCTTTCGGTGGCGGGCTTCCACGTAATTCTTTATACAGTTTGATAAGACGACCACGGCTCAGTTGCGTTTCGCTTTCCAGCATTTGCAAACGAGCACCCAGCGTAATCAATTCCATCGCCAGCTGAATGTCACGCGCTTCCTGAACAATGCTCTTCTCGCTCATCGTTATGCCCTTTTCTTACGGGCTGCGTCATCAGGCTGGCTGATTTCGTTGAGCAGTCGGGTAGAAAGCAAAATACCGGTGTGAACCTGCTGCAGATCATCCACGCGGGAATCCTGCGTCAGCTGGGTAATGGTCTGGTGGCTGTCAAAACGGAACTGGCAAACCAGTTGATTGGTTTCGGCCAGTTTCACCATTTGCGGCAGCGTTAACGCACCCAGCGTGGTAGCCATCTCTTCATGGATACCCAGACGGAACATCGCAGAGGCTTTGTCCTGGCTAATTAAACGTTGGGCGAGCAGTAAATATGACAGGTTGATGTCATAGATGTGTTTTAGCAATTCGGATGTATGCATC
>Ga0308165_1002730_pt1 | contig 20290 bp, 14 predicted proteins | sample PhyWR2_FD_201032 | JGI IMG/M metagenome (GOLD analysis project Ga0308165, IMG submission 201032) | Phyllosphere microbial communities from UC Gill Tract Community Farm, Albany, California, United States - DLSLW.R2 | ecosystem: Host-associated > Plants > Phyllosphere > Unclassified | place: USA...
CCTGTCAGTGGTGCGATGGATGGACTTTAGTTTCAATATCCGCGCAGATAAACGCGATAATCCGCGCATGACCGTTTCATAAATTGAGCAAATCATGGACAGACTGACCGCCATGCAGGTGTTTGTCGAAGTGGCGCGCAGCGGCAGCTTCAGCGCCACGGCCGACAAGCTTGACATGTCGCGCGCCATGGTCACGCGCTATGTGAGCACGCTGGAGCAATGGCTCGGTGCCCGCCTTCTGCAGCGCACCACGCGCAGCGTGACGCTGACCGATGCCGGTGAAAGCTGCCTGCGTCGCAGCCAGCAGATGCTGTCGCTGATGGATGATGTCGAAGAGGAAACCAGCGGCCGCGACGGCGCGCTGCGCGGCCAGCTGCGCATCACCTGCAGCGTGTCCTTCGCCCATGCGCAAATGGCCGCGGCCGTGGTCGACTTCCTGCGCTTGTACCCCGAGCTCAAGATCGACCTGAACGCCAGCGAAGGCGCGCTCAATCTGGTCGAAGCGCGCATAGACCTCGCCATACGCATCAGCGCCGAGCCCGATCCCGCATTGATAGGACGCGTGCTCGCGCCCTGCGCTTCGGTGCTGGTCGCCTCGCCCGGATACCTGCGCGCGCATGGAACGCCGCAGCAGCCGGCCGACCTAGGCGCCCATCGCTGCCTGAGCTATGCCAATTTTGGCAAAAGCCTCTGGAAACTGCAGCGCGGTGACGCGCGCGAGCAAGTGAGCGTGGGCAGCCACTTCAGCGGCAACGAGGCCACAGCCCTGCTGCAGGCCGCGCTGGCCGGCGGCGGCATCGCCATGCAGCCGACCTATCTGGCCAATCCCCATCTGCGCGCCGGCTCGCTGGAAGCGGTGCTGCCGCAATGGGCGCTGCCGACCATGGGCATCTATGCGCTCTACCCTTCGCGCAAGAATCTGTCGCCCGCTGTGCGCGCCCTGCTTGACTTCCTGGTGGAGCGCTTCGCGACGCCCCCTTGGGAATGACTACCGCGCCGAGTCCTGGCCGAACTTGAGAAGATTGCCGTCGGGATCGATCACATAGAGCTCGTCCATGCCCCAGTCCGTATGCACCACCGGCCCGAGCGCGGGCAGCCCGGCGCTCAATTCGCGGTGCACGGCCTCTATGTCCGCCACCCGGATGTAGCAGGAAGTGTTTTCGGCGATATGCCTTTCGGTGCAGGCCCAGAAGTGCAGTTCGGTGTCGCCGCGCTGTGCGATGCCATATCCCTGCGCTTCGAAATGCCGCGTGCTGAAACCCAGCATCTCGCGGTAGAACTGCAACGTGCGCGCCATATCGAGCGACGCAAGAACGGGGATGGCTTTGCCTAAGGTGAATGCTTGCATTTTCGGGTCTGAATGGATGGTTAGAACGGCTCGCAGCCAGCGCCAATCTTCAGTCTGCTGGGTTGTGTGAGCCACTCTTAGTGGATGGTACGGTCTCCCAGTCCCTTCTTGAGCACCAGATCGACCACCGGCTGCTCGCGCTTGTTGGCGCGCTGGCAGTGGTCCGGCTGGAAATGGTCGGTCAGCCAGATCACCGCCCGCGCCCAGCGCCGGTCGCGCTCGCGCCACGCATGGGATGACACGCTTTCCCAGGCATGGCCGTTGAACAGCGTGGCGTTGACGAAGTGGTCCAGCGCGCGCACTCCGGCGCGGCCGCGCTCGGTTTTCCCCCCAAAGCCGACCACGATCAGCAGCAGCCAGCCCAGCAATGCCATGGGCACCATCGCGCACATCAGCACAAAGCCTGCGAGGCGCTCTTTCATGCGCCCGCCGCTTGCGCGCGCTTGACCAGGCGCAGTTGTACGCCATTGGCGGAGCGTATGGTCAGGCGGCCCACGGGTTGCGGCTCATGGCCTTCGACCGGCTGCAGCTGATAGCGCCGCAGCAGGCATGACAGGATCAGCACCGCCTCCTGCAGCGCGAACGCCGCGCCCAGGCACACGCGCGGCCCCATGCTGAAAGGCAGGTAGGCGTTCTTGATCGCTTCCTTGCTCTCGTCGCGGTCGAAGCGGTCGGGATCGAAGGCATCGGGATCCACCCACCACTTGCGATGGCGCTGCAGCAGCCAGGGCGCAACCACCACCGTGCTGCCGGCTTTGAGTTGCTTGCCGCGCATGGGACAGGCCGAAGTGTTCTCGCGCGCGAAAAATCCCACGGGTGGAAACAAGCGCAGCGTTTCCCGGAAGACATTCCAGACCAGGGGCAGGCTTTTCATGTCCGCCTGCTGCGGCGCGTGTTCGCCCAGCGCCCCGCAGACCTGGTCGTGGGCGCGCTGCTGGATCTCGGGCGACTTGGCCAGCAGGTAGCTGGCCCAGGTCAGCGCGCTGGCCGAAGTCTCGTGACCAGCAAGGAACAGCATCGCCACCTGGTTGACCAGCTCCTCGAAGGAGAACGGCGCGCCCGTGGTCTCATCCCTGGCGCGCAGGAACGCCGCCAGAATATCTTCCTGCACACCTGGCTCGCCGCGCTGATGCGCTTCATAACGCGGCCGAATCATGGCCTGCAGCAGCGTGCGGATTTCCCTGGCAGCCTGGTTGCTGCGCCACTGCAGCCACGGTGTCTTGAGCCAGCGCATGCCGAACAGCGCCGGCAGCATCAGCTTGGGCGCCATCGCCTGGTAGCGGGCAAAGGCGTCGAACACGCGGTGTGCATCCGGGCCCTGCATGGGCTCGGAGAAAATGGTGCGAAAGATGATGTCGGCCGTGACATGGGTCATCTCGATCTCGATGTCATAGGGCTGGTCGCTCTTGAGCGCGTCCAGGCGAGCGAGCATGGCATCGACCGCGCCCAGCATGCGCGGAAACGCCACCTGCAGCCGCGCCTGCTCGAACGCCGGGTTCATCATGCTGCGCTGACGCTGCCACTGCGCGCCATTGGTCGTGAAAATGCTGTCGCCCAGCAAGGGCGCCAGCGATTCATGCAACAGATGGCTCTTGGGAAACGACTGCGCCTCGCCCTGCATCACGCGCTTGACTTCCTTGACATCGTTGAGCATGTACAGGTCGACACCCGGCAGATGCACTTCGCCCATCTGCATGGTGTAGCTGCGCTCGTACAGCGCGTCCATCCAGGAGCGGCGTGCATGCCAGAAAAGGCTGAGCCTGGAGGCTTTTTCAGGCCGGGGTTTGGGATAGGCGGGGCAAAAAAGACTCATCGGACCAGATACTTCTCAACAAATGCACGCACAGCGCCGGGCGCTGTGAGCATGGCAAAAAAATTGTATGCGCCGCGCTTTTCGGAAGCCATCAGGTACTGGAAATGCATGCGCATCTTATTGCGCCGCATGCGCCTGTATGCCTGCGCACTGAACAGCTTGTGAAAGCGCGGACTGCACATGTGGCGCGGGTTGGCGTAGGCCTGGGGTGCCGCGCCGCGCATCGCCAGCGCCATCAGATCGCACATGCCGAAGCTCACACTGTCGCCGGGCGATGAGACATCGGCCCAATAGACACGCGCATCGGCAGCGACATTGTGCAAGGTGGCGCGCAAGGCATCCGCATTGGCCACCAAGGTAAACAGTGGAATGCAGTTGCCCAGGGTCAGCAGCGTCACCACGGTAGGCGCTGCCTCGGTTGCGCCCTGCTGGCCCGCCAGCCGCTGGCGCAAGGCATCGACAAGGTGCAGCGCCTGCACGCTGCCCACGCTGAATCCCAGCACCACCACTTCCATGCCGGGCTGGCGCGCGGCCTGGGCCTGGATCCAGTCCGCCATCGCCAACGTGCGCTGTGTCAGCGCGGCAGAGTTCCATTGCGCGCTGTCGTTGGCGAAATTGAGAATGCGCAGCAGCCAGCTGACATGCAGCAGCTTGTCGAGCGCCGCCGTGCCCCACAGCATCGCGGCGGCCAGCGCGACCGGCGGCAACCAGCGGCCCCACAACGGCAAGCCCTCGGCCAAGCGCCACGCAAGCACAGCACCGCCCAAGGCGGCGACCAATGCCAGGCAGATGAAAAGAAACGGGTAGGCAAACGCCAGCAGCGTGTTGGGCGTCTGCTCGTGCACCGGCCGCAGCACGCGCCAATCCCGCAGCGCCTTGGCATAGGTCACGCAGCCCTGCGCCGCCAGGTGCCACCAGGAGCGCGGCCACTGCGCGCGCACTTCGTCGCTCCAGTCGAAGAAGACGTAATCGCCGCCGCCCTGCGCACCGCTGAACGTCCACTGGGCATGGCGATGAGCCCCCTGCCCCGCGCCGATCTCGAGCGAGCGGCGCGCGCCGACGGCATATTCGCAACCATCGATCTGGCCCTGCAAGGCCGCATGCTCGGCAAACAAGCGGTGGTAATGGCGCGCACCACGCGGATCAAATCCGCCAACAAACACTACCAGCCGGCGGGAGATCGATTCTGGCAGTCCATGATCAAGGCTCACGGCGTCGGGACCTTGCGGCCCGCGCCCTTGCGCCTGACGCGGCGCCTCGCGGCGGGGCTGCCCGGCGAGCGCAGCGCGGACTGCGACAGGGGGGCGGGTGCAATCGGTTGATTGGAGGCAACCTTGGTCAAGGCCTCGGGCAGCACGACGACCGCAGGCTCGGGCCACAACCGCTGCGCCATGAGGCCACTGAGCCGCACACCGCATTGCCATTCGACCTGTGGCAGCTTGCGATAAAAGCTGCCGTTGAGTTGCGTGCGCTCGACCAGCGCGGCCTTGAAACGCCGCAGCGTCTCGGCGCTGGGCAGCGCGCTGCGCGCCTCGAACCAGAAGTCATTCAAGCGCCCCTGGAAAGTGATGCCTGGCAGGTCGTAGAGCGCCGAACCGCAGACCTTGACCGGAGCGCCATGCCCCAGCGCCGACAGGCCTGTCGTGCTGTTGACCAGCACCACGCCTTTGCAGGCCTTGAGCAGGCTGGGCAGATGCTGGTCATGGATGTAGAGTACACGTCCCTGCAAGCCATGGCGCCTGGTCAACAGGCGCACTGCCTTGCCGTAATTGCGGTGGCCGCGGTCCATGGGATGGTGCTTGAACACCAGCACATCGCCCTGCACCGACTCGGCATTGAGCGGCAGCTGCTTGTCGGGCTGGTTCTCGCGCAGCAATGCGCCGGCAAACGACCGCATCACATGATCGATGAAGCCGCATACCGACTCATAGTCGGAATGCACCGTGATCTGAGCATCGTTGTGCACCTGCAGCGGCACCAGAAAGAACTTGCGGTGCAACTCGCCCTCGAGCCTTTGCTGAACGCCCTTTTCCGTACGCTTGAAATACGCCTTGCGCGCAAACGACAGCAACCACCATAGGCCATCCCAAATCGTCAGAGGCCGGTGGTGCAGCGAGTTGTTCCAGAAGAAATAGCCCACCCAGGACGCGAAAAAGTACAGCATGCCCCAGCGAGCGGCATTCCAGTAAGAATTGCCTACCGACTGATGCGGAGGAATCTTCGGCGCGGGCTGCTTGGCCGCCACTCCCTCTACAGTCGCATGGCGCAGCGCAACTTCCTCGTCCGCCAGGTCCGCATTGGCGGCTATCGGCAGTTGCTGGGTTGCCTGCAGCTTTAGCCACTCGGCAAGGCCCTGGTGAAACACCGAATGCCCATTGACCCCGACCGGCTCGAACGTCACATAGTCGGGACGCAGATAGCCTTCTTCAAAGACACCGACGGCAATGCCCAGACGTTCGGCCAGCGCACGTACCTTGGAATGGACCGGCCGGCAGTCGCCAAACAGCAGCACGGTATCGATGCAGTGGTGCTGCAAAAGCCGTGGCAGCTCAACATGCCACTCTTCCAGGCTGCCCTTGAAACTCTGGGAATCGCGGCGATAGAACAGCCAGTCCCCGGCATTGAAATTGACTTTGAAAACCTCGGCGCCCACGCGGCGCAAATCATGTGCCAGGTTGTTGAAAAACGGCCCGACCGGGCCCTGCAACAACAACACGCGTTTTCCGCGAAACGGAGAATCATCTCGACGCATGACTCGCCCTTTCCGTGGGTGGGGGCCTATTTAAGAATCTTGTTAACACCAGCAGCAATCTTTCGTGAAAGTCAATACCGCAAAGATCGCAGCAATGCGCGCATTTTACGGGCTTGCCGATATGCAAAGCCAAGCTTCAATTGTGTCAAATTGCCCTGACGCTCCCTCTGTGTGCGTTCCTCTATCAAACGCAGCAGCACTGCCTCGCAAGTGGTGTAACCCTTGAGCACCGGGTCCCAATACAGCGGATAGTGCAACAGAGCCCCTGCGACCAGCGCATCCAGCGTCAAAGCGCGTTCGCGGCGCGGCACCGAGAGCATGTCTTTGGTCAGTCCCCAGCCCGCATAGAAAGGACGGCCATGCACCACCACGTCCTTGCCACGCAGCAACGCATCAAAGCCCGTCAGCGAAGTCATGGTCACCACCACATCGCAGGCATTGATACAACTGACCACGGAAGCTTGCAGCTCTACATGGTCGGCCCAACGCCGTGCTTCCTCGCCAGACAACTTGCCGCGACGGTTGCCACTCGTGACATCCGGATGCGGCTTGTAAACAACAAACGCCTGCGGATAAGCGGCGCGCGCGGCCTGCAGCAAGCCCAGGTTGGTATGCACACCATTGATCGTGTCGCAACCAAACCGTATGGACGCGTCATCTTCGACCTGCCCCGGCACCAGCACTATTTGCCGCCCCACAGCCGCCCCAGCCCAATGGACCGGTGCGACGGACTCGATGTTGTATTTGGAAATGCCGTGCGTGACGATGGTCTCGCGCACATTGGCGGCGCGCAGCAGGTCTGCGGCTGTGAACTCGCGCTGATTGAGCATGTCTTCCAGCTCGGACGGCCCCGCTGGGTCAAAGTAAATGCCCTTGGCATCCAGCACAAACGACTGCGGCGGGATCAAGTCAGAACCAAGGCCCACGGAACGCACAAAACCGTCTTCCATGCGCAGCAGCCGGACGCCCGCTTCCCTTGCCACTTTCTCAACGCCCTCGGGTGGCACCAGACCCCAGCAGACCAGGCAGTCACGGCCCGCCGGCAACAGCGCCGCGGCAGCTTGTGCATCTTTTACAAACAATACATTGCCCCGGAACAGGGAAAGCATGGGCTTCAGATTGGCGGCTTTCCAGCGACGAAAGCCAACGCAAATCATCCGCCGAGGAAAGCGCTCCGCCACCTCGCGCTGCAGCGAGAGCCATCGAATGACATCCCAAATACTGCCGCGCTGGCGCGTTACCGGATTGAGATAACGCGTGTAATGGATATAACCGGCGGCAAATAACTCATCCACCGAACGCCGACGTGTACGACGGGCCATTGCGGGATGATCAGACTGTCGGTCGTCGGTGACGCCCCAGCCGGCATACCAGGGCACGCCAAAGCAGGTGACCGGCTTGCCGGCCAGCAGCGCCTCGAAGCCCATGGTCGAAGTCACCACGTACACGCGGTCCATATGTGCGATCAGGCTCAACGGATTCACTGCGTTCCGCAACGTCACTGTGCTGGCATCGTCTTTGATATCAGTCAAATACCCACGTTTGCGGCCCGATGCCACCTCGGGATGGGTCTTCACGTAAACAGTTGCACCGGGATTTTCCGCACGAGCGGCAGCCAGCATTGCTTGAAAAGTATGGGCATCGGCACTGCCTAGGGCAACGCTCATATCGCCTGCAGTTTGATCTATCACCAGCACGCGCGCAGTATCTCTCGAGCGAAGCGCATTGCTGGCAAGTGCCGGCGCAAGATTGTATTTGCTTAGTGACCGGCTCAGCAATTGCGCGCGTGCGGAAACATCGGGCGAAAGCAAATCATCCGATTCATTGAGCAGTCGCTCTAAAGCACTCGGCTTAGTACAGTCGTAATAGATCCCCGTGTCATCGATCACTAATGAAAGCGGTGGGAAATCCTCTCCAGTACCAAAAGAGCGCAGAAAACCATCTTCTAAAGATACGTAAGACAACCCAAAGGCACGAGCATATGCAACCGGTTTTCGTGTAGTAGAACGCAGCCCCCAACCAGCTACTTCATCCACCCGTGAGGGAGGAAAATATTTTAGAGCAACGACATCTGCCTTCACGAAGACATCTAAAAATGGAATACCTATTATTCCTTTAGAAAAAAAACCAATTTTTTTATTCACACAATAAAATAAGGAAAATATTTTTATAATTCATTTTTTGCGATTAAAAAATAAAATCTGGAATATAAAAATTATTAAAATCCTTTTATATCAAGAAATTTCATACAATATTCTATATCAGCAGCAGGAACTGATATAACGTCAGGAACGGAAAAAGGCCTTGAGCACCTTGCATTATTTGGCATCCTTGGAACTATTTTTTCTCGAAGAGAATCAATATGCCACTTTGAAAATGCCTCCCAATAATCTAGTCTTGAATCAGAAATTCCAGATTTACAATAACCGGTATCCCGAGAAGTCATCAATGAGTTTTCTCGGTGCGCGCAAATTGACAAAGGTAAAGATATGCGCCGCATCGATTTTTCACCAAAGACCAACTTCAAACGAGCAAGAAACTCACTATCCGCTCCTGTTCGAACAAAATCCCAAAAACCGGTAAATTTAGCTACTACATCTTTTCTAAACAAGACAGATGAATGATTCAATCTAACCAAAGGGTATACCGCTCTAGCATAGAAAATACCGTCATCCCCAATACGAATTAGATTGGAAGTAGTAAAAACGATACGCTCATCAGTAAGCATGGGTTGCATCTGAATAGCAATTTTTTGTGGATGCGCCCAATCATCTGAATCCTGACAGGACACAAAATTTCCATGTGCCAGATGAACGCCAATGGTCTTGGCGACATATGTTCCCACATTTAAAGGCAACTTTACATAACGCACGCGGGAATCAATCTCACAAAACTGCTCGATCACGTCACAAGCATTATCACTGCTAGCATCATCCACTACAATAATTTCAATATTTTTGTATGTTTGATTTAATAAAGAATCCAGGGCAAATGAAATTCGTTTAGCGCTTTCAAAAACTGTCATTACAATGCTCACCAACGGACCACTCACTGTCTTTAGTGATTCTAAGTGTCGGATATTCATTGCTCCCAGTGGTAATTTTTTATTTCTCAAAACTACAGGAGCAACTTTTTTCCTTGCAAAAAAATCGTTAAGAGTAGCGAGCTGCTTTTCAGGGGAGAAATTTAGCAGATTGCTTCTATAAAAAGGCAATTCCAGTCTGCGGTCCAGCTTATTCGAACATGCTTGCAACTGCAGTTGAGCGCCTGAACTTTCCCCTATGCTAATTAATGCCGCCAGCTTTAAAATGGATGATCTATCAGTCTTCAATAGGCTCACAGACAAATCAGGATAAAAAGCCAATAAGGCAACTGCCAATTCTCTTATTTTTTTCTTGTCTAATCTCAGAGACTGCTTATCACAAAGTAAACTTTCAACCTTATCTCTATCTCCACATGCCGCTGCTGACACAATTTCGGCAAGCAAATATCGAGCACTATTATTTTCCGGAGGACAGGCTAGCACAGAACGGTACATCCCGAGCTGATAAAATGCGTAACTCTGCCAATATATAGCATTTTTCTTTTCAGAAGGCAGACACGCCAACGCGTGGGCAAATCGCTTCTTACTGATATACCAGTAGAATTTAAATAGCTTGCAATTAACGCCCAGCATTATCATCACCGCATTTTATTAATTTTTAGTCACACATATGGAGGGAACAGCAAACTTTCGAACAGAAGAACCGGGGATCAATCGTAATTCTTCAGTCGTTGCCATGGAGTGCCAAGCAAGAAAATTCTGCGCATATTCGTTTCTAGCCTCCCCCCCCAGTTTTGTGGCAGGAGTGCTGGTAAGTGACAATGGAGAGTCTAAAGCAATAATAATTGGCTGCCAGTCCTCAACAATCCCTACTGGTGATATCTTTCTTAGTCTATGTAAAAGTTCAGCATCGGCCCCAAATCTCACCTCATCCCAACAACCAAGTCGATCTCTAAAAAAATCTGCCTTAATCATTAAAGAAACTAAACACTGATGGGTGAACCCATCGTAAGAAAACTTACTGGGCAATCTATAGCCAGTCAAATAACCCTCACCATTTACGCGAAAATAGCCACCCAAATGAGCAATGGCATTTGAATTTCTTATGGAAAAAACCTGATGCGCGATTCTATTTGGAAAAGATAAATCATCAGCGTCATGTACCGTAATTAAATCACCCGAGGCGACCGACAAACCACGATTTCGAGCGGCATATGCACCAAAATTCTCGCTATTTCTCAATACAGTGATTCTACTATCCAACTCGCTCAAATCTTTTGCGATCTGATATGAAAGGTCAGTACTGCAATCATCGACCAAAATTATCTCAATATTTTCATAGCTTTGATTCAACAAAGACTGGACAGAATACCTCAGTGTCTTCTCAGCGTTAAATACCGGGACAATTATAGAAACTTTCTCAACTTGCTCGTCACTTTTTAATTTATTTTCAGCGAACGATATCTTCTCAAAAAAACCCACGTTTTCTTTGTTTTTTATCTCAATACCAATACAAGAACGCCATTGTTTTAAATAATTATTGAGAAATTCAACCCACCCATAAGATGAGCCATTGCTCAGACAACTATTCGCATAAGCGATTGACAATGTAGGTGACAGGTCCCCGCTGCACTCAAGAAACGCTTGCGATAAGGCTCCGTTGTCTCTAAACAGGTTATCCTTTCCAAGTCGGTGCAAACAATCTTTACGCCCTGAAGTCGACAGCCTCGCTGGCAAACTATTTATATTTGTACAAGCTCCATGGTTTGAGAAAAAGTAAAATGCCCCAGGATCTTCCAATTTTTCTTTTACGTGCCGCAACACCAAATAAGCAGCTCCCACAGCAAAGGCTGGGCAACTTCTTGAGAACAAAGTTTGCTTATTAATTAAATTTTTATCCAGCATATTAATTAATTTACTAAATATTTAAAATCAATTCTTGAATAGATTTTCCAATTGCATTTTCTCCATCGAGAGACAAATGATGTATATCAGTGACGCCGGACTTTGTCTTTGCCCAGCCATATTCATCCAAGAAAGGCGCCGTATCGAAATATATACAACCAGAAGCGAGACAGGCTTCATCAAGCAAATTGTGTATTCGGTCTCTCAAAAAATTAGGATTATTATCTGAACGAAGATGCCCCAACACAACAACTGCTGCGCGAGGAATTTGCTCTTTAATTTTTTTCAACTGGCCAATAACATCATCGAGTTTAGATTCAAATTTCCTCACACCCAATTCAGGAAGGAATTTTTCATAATACCCATTTTTTCCTAAATCTGCATAAGCGACATTCTCACAAATATTTGGATTAGTATGCAAAGCGTACCCATCAGGATGCAAATTGACGCCAATACTACTTACCTCCATCACCAGCACATCTATCTCCTCAAGATCTAGAGTTGGAGCGTAATCGGAACCGCTTCGGATAGAAAGCTCCAAATTTTCGTCAAATTCGTTTAAAGGAGTGGTCGCCCTAGGCTCAACCCTAAAAATGTAAGCCCGTAACTCTTTCGGGATGCTATCGGGCCTTTTAAAGAATTGAATAACTTGAAGTATTTCCGCAGCAGTGTGAAAATATCCAATTTTAGGAAAAACCACCTGGATATTTTCATCTACATTATTAAAAACTTCACGCCCGACACGTTTTACAAATGGACGGTGCAATCTGCTAGTCCCAAACAATAGTACTCTCATAAGCAAGATCAATAAATTAGATGAATAAATTTCGACATGCTCAATAATTAACGCAGAGCCGATTTCAAAAATAATCTAATTACAGAGGCTGTTTCCGTAGACATATTTTTATCTCTTTTAATAATGTCTTTTGCGTGGGCATCAACGACTGAATCCAAGAAGTCGTCACCTTTACTTTTAATCAAGAATTTCATATCTGATAAAAAATAGACTTTTAGATCTATTAATTTTTTGATATCAGCAACAAACGTTTCTGGAACTACTGTGGGTCGATTATTCACAAAGAAATCTTTGACTGCACAAATTTTATAGTATTTGAAAAATCTTGTCATCAATTCTAGATCTTGATGACGTCGATATGACTCATTAAAGCCGCCTAGTTTATCTAAAGTTGACCGCTTAAAAGTTACAGTGTTGGTGCACATATAGTGTTCTGCATATCTAAGTGCAAGAACTTGTTCCATAAGATCTCCTTCAGGGAAACGATTCAGATTCTTCTCTCCATTCCATTTCCCACGATAGCCACAGTAACAAGCGCCAACTTCCTTAGAGGAACTGTTTAATAAACTCTCTATGCCAGAAAGCCTATTTACGTCAAAAGTATCGTCGTCATCCAAAAACGTAATGAACTCGCCAGTTGAACTGAGATACCCGGTATTCCGCGCAGCAGATGCATTCCTGTTGAGAGAATGACTAATTATTTTAATCTTTTCAAAAAAATTAATTAAATCGTTTGCATTAAAAGAATTACTAATTTTCTCTTTCAGTTCTTCGACGAATGTGAGATTAAGAGGGTTGTCATTAACAACGACTACTTCAAATTCTCTAGCATCTTGCATCAATGCAGATTTAACGGTCGGCCATATATCATCTATAGATCTATATGATGGAATAATTATTGAATGTCGCCCTTTAACAGGAATCACGCCAGCATCAAGCGCGTAAGTTACCCCATCAATAATTCCGTAAGATTTTTTTGTTGCATTTTTTAATTGAAGAATACTAGATGCGATCTTTAGAGCCTTTTCTTCCGTAACTATGTCGCCAGACCAATTCAGTATCAAATCAGAGTAAGGAACTCTGTATTTTTCTATTATACCCAGCAGCTGCTCACCATTTAATGCATTAAATGGCAAAAACCCGAACGCAGAAAATTCAGATTTATGCCCTGTAATAATAGGACGAAGACCATCTTCCGAGAGAAAATACAGGTTTAAAAATATCTGCGAAGGAAGCTCATGCTGAAGTGTTTGCACATGCCTAATCGCATTTTCGCTATCAACCAGTATTGAAATACGGAATTCTTTTGTATATTCCGCATATCGCTCGTATTCCCATAGCATTTTTTTACTATGATCTGATTGAGCCCGTTTATTAGGTCGAATATCACTATCGCCAACATCTGGTATGCATATAGCCGAAGAAAAAGAAAAGCAACTTCCAGGGAATTTGTTATATATATATCCCAGAGCGACATTGTCATAAGGACCATCTGCTTCATCTATTGCATGCAGCACATCTAAAAAAACGCTGCAATCATAGACAACCGCAAAGCTACCACATGTCTTTCCGGATATCGGCTTATATACTCCATTAATATCAGGAACAACAGATTTCAAAAACTCTTCAGAATTTCTATTGGCATATTCTGATGCACCCAAAAGAAAAACTTTAAGGTCACTCGGTATTTTACCGTGTAATCCATTGAGTTGCGAAATAGCATTTGTGCTGAAAAACACATCGTCATCCACGACAAGAATACGTCGATATCCGTTTTTTACTGCATCTTCGAAAACTAGCCGTTGAGAAAGCAAATAGGCAAACCACCCAGCAGAGGCAATTTTTTTGTACGAATTAATTTTTGCGTCGGATATATGCTTAGATGTGATACATCTTTTAGAGATATCTCTATTACAAAAATTTAAATAATTTTCTATTGCTTTTTCAGAATTTTTTCCATCAATACCAGTTATTTTAAAAACCGGCAGTTCTTGATGATTAAACTCTCGAATTAAGCGTATGTATCTATCAGGTCTTCTCTCCAGATTGACAGCATAGATCTGCTCTATTTCAAAAATATCTTTCAGTGCATTTTGCAAATTTGTATTGATCTCAATTGGTTTCAATGAAGCACAACCAACAGAGCTAGTATTTACGGATTTATCACTAATTTCTATAGCGTCCGGATATGAAAATAGATTTTTGTTAAATTTATCTTTGATATCTAGAAAAAAAGAAGGATTGTTCTTCTGCAAATATTTAATATTTTGCTGAATAATTCTCCGAAGACTTGGTTCATCTTGCCAAATATCCCACAAAATCTCATAGTGCTCTATAGCTTGGAGCCAATTTCCTGCGCGCAATAGTTCGTTTGCGGTTTTCAAGTTAGGAATAAATTTCATACGCCCAAAATTAATCATTTAAATATTAACAAATACTTGCTCAAATTAACTATTAACAGTATATTTAATATGTTAATTCAATTAAACACTTATTACCATCCAAAAATAGCTACGCTATATTCTCCCAAACCAAATCAGAATGATTTTTGTGGCTTACATTCTGATTTGGTTTTCATAATCACAGTCTAACTTGTCCCATTTGAATATTTCCTAGCACGTTCTTCATGTCGAAAATTGTACAGATGTCTCTCCCAAAACCTCTGATTTTTTCACCCATTAATTTGAATTCATTATGTGCGACAGCAATTATGATTGCATCGTAGCTACCTAACTGCGGTGACGGTATAACGTCCATTCCATACTCGCTTTCAATATCGGATTGATTCACCCACGGATCGTAAATATCCACATCAATACCGTAACTATTCATCTCCAAAATGAGATCAACTACTTTAGTGTTGCGGATGTCAGGACAATTTTCCTTAAACGTAACTCCTAGAACTAATGCCCGACTCCTCTTTATCACTTGGTCATTATTAATCATACTCTTAACTAGCTTACCAACAACAAAACGCGCCATTCCATCGTTGATCTCTCTAGCTGTTCTTATCATGTCTGGAATATGTCCAACGCTGATTGATTTTTGTACTAAGTAGTATGGATCAACACCAATACAGTGACCTCCGACCAGGCCAGGTTGCAACTTAATAAAGTTCCATTTGGTCGCCGCGGCTTCAATCACATCAGCTGTATCAATTCCCATATGACTAAAAATCATAGCCAACTCATTTATCAAAGCGATATTTACATCTCGCTGTGTGTTTTCTATTATTTTTGATGCTTCCGCCACTTTAATACTAGCAGCTTTGAAAGTTCCTGCTGTAATAATTTTCCTATAAAGTTGGTCAACAAACTCTGCAGCTTCCGGAGTTGAACCTGATGTCACTTTCTGAATTTTATTTACGGGCCTACTCTTATCACCCGGATTAATTCTCTCTGGACTATATCCGGCATAAAAATCCACATTAAACTCAAGCCCAGAAATCTTCTCAATAATAGGAATACACTCTTCCTCAGTCGCTCCCGGATAAACTGTGGACTCATAAATTACGACATCGCCTTTATTAATTACGCGCCCAAGCAGTTCTGAGGCTTTAATTAGGGGCGTTAGATCTGGTTGACGATGTTGATCAATTGGAGTGGGGACCGTGACAATATAGACATTCGCAGAATATATTTGACTTTCTTCAGAAGAAAATTGTAAATTATTCGCCGCCTTCAATTCTTCTTCGGATACTTCGAGTGTCGCATCATGCCCGGCTCTTAATTCATTAATCCTTTGGACTTTAATATCAAAGCCAATTGTCTTATGCTTTTTGCTAAACTCAACTGCCAAAGGCAGCCCAACATACCCTAGACCAATTACGCAAATCTCTGTATCAATACTATTCATAATAATAAAATAAAATTTTTAAAATAAGTCTATTTTCTTTTTGCCTGCAATAAAAATGCACCCTTTTCAGTATCTATCAACTCTTCCGTTACGGAATAATTCAAGGCTAAAAATTCGGCAGTCCACTTTTCAGCAATTACTTTTTCATCCTGTCTCGACGCATCATCAAGCAGAAAATCAATTTCATCATCAGCAAATATTTTTGCAATTATGGGCCCCGCAGGATATCTTGCATACTTTACAGTAGTAGCCGGTGGGCCATCCACTACGACAAGAACACTAAGGCGAGAATTTTGTTTTTGTTTAAATTGCAACAATATTTCGCTGCAATCATAGAATTGGTATCTCGTTTTATCTGATGCAATATAGCTATTTAATGGAGCAAGAAGCAATTCAGCATGCTGATTCAAACCAGATGACTTCAGACGAATCCCAGTTTTCGAAAAATACTTCTCCAAATGATCAAAAGAAATGAATGACGGCCTATGAATGCCGCCGTGTTTGTGCGCGATGTGCTTTATTGTTTTTGCAATTGCGAGAGTCGAAGTTCCTGAACCGAACTCGATAATTAAATCGTATTTACGCTCTTCTATTAGTCGCACAAGATAAAGCATGAAATCGCTGCTGGCGGGCCAACCATTAGTTTCTAAATCAACAGGGGCCATAACCCCGGTGTGCAAGTAGCTATTGAGACTTAAAAAATCACCAATTTGTTTTGCAGCATTTGTAATTTCAATTTTTATTTGATTTTCTAATTTTGAATTCAACAAATTCAACCCCTGAAACACCTTATCTGAATTCTCAGAATTAACTTTAGATTCTTTCTGCTGAAGCAAAGCAATTTGCTTAAATTCTAACAAATCAGAATTTAATTTCTTCAAAGAAACTATTTCATCCATCAACCCAGATGAAATATCATTGCTTTCTTTTACACTATTCCGTAGAAGTTTTTTTTCAAGATTGAAAAAAGACGTCATGTTTTTTTTATCTTCTTCCAATGAAGATATCAATCTTGACTTCTCAATCTCCAAAGACAATATAAGATCACTTTTATCTTTTAGAAGAAGACTTTTCCAATCTCTGACATAAATAACACTACCCAACTTAACATTATTTTCTTTTTCGATGTGTATGCATTTGAATCCATGCGACTTTAAGAAATTTTCACTCATTATGAACCCTGCCCCCAAGTTTTCAAGTATCTCGTTATCAAACGATACTCTCAACTGGATGAAGTCGAACATTTCAAGGTGATTTTTTAATCCCTTAAGCAAAGGTACTGCTGGCAAGCAATCAATCGTCAACCAATTAAATGAAAAGTCTTTGCCTTCATCATCAATAATGCTTGCTAATCGACGGGTAGGCAAACTGAATTGCTCCCTCATTGACAATTTTTTCCAAATGGAAAGTAACTTATCTTCAGGAATCAACCCACTCTCGGAAGAATTAAAATAAGAATAATAATCAGCTTCGCCATCTTCATCATTTACTAGCAAATGTAGTACTTGACAATTCTCATAAATCTGTGCGCTTTTTTTCAAGCGATCAAAACTACGTTTTCCTGCTTCGATCGCTAATAACGCAGGAATGGAATGCATAGGTAGATCATTTAATACAGAACCATCACCTGCACCAACATAAAGCCAGCCTTGAATTGGATATAAATTTTTAATCGACTGGTAAATTAATGCTGAGCTAATGGATTTCATATTAGGAATATTTGTTCAAAAAGATATTCACAGAAATATCAAGGAATACATCAACCTATTTTTTTTGGGCATGGCGATTGGAGCGAAAATTTTTAACTTCCCGATTAAAAATCAACGGGATTTTTACCCATCCTAGCGGGGTTTTGTAATTTTCTAATAGAACTTTGCCCAATCTGTAAGACAGGTGCTGCTGAATTTTCACCGCCTCATGAGCATCAGCATATCTATCAATAGGCAATAATTTTATTCCGACTTGCGCTTTTTTATCCGCTTTAAATTCTTTTATCTGTTTCAGCATTGCGTTTGGCAACCTGATTACGCCGGATAAAGATGTGCAATTTTCTACTAAAACATTTCCTATGCGATATGAGAGTTGCTTCTTAACTCTATCAGCTGCTCCATATTTTTTAGAGGAATTTTCCTCTTTTAAAACCATTTGAGCTGCTCTCGCTGCTTCAGCCAGTTTTCGTGAATCTACTTCCATTTTCAATATTTTATACTTTGAATGGATAGACTGAAACTCAACTTGCAACTGATGCAAATTCAACAGAAGAAATTTATTAACCTCATCGATCGATTTATATCGACCTACTAAGTGCAGCTCTCTCTCAAAATACTCAATCTTTACCTTAAGCTCTTTCGCATCATTTTCATGATCTTTGACTTTATTTTCCAATGCCTGATTTTTCTTATTAGACTGAGATAATCCTGAATGCTTCTTTAGCAACTCCTCTTGCATCCTATTCAAACTAACTAACAAAAGATTATTTTCTTCTTTTTGTTCAGTAAATTTTCTTAGAGTCGCATTCTTTTCTTCAATGTAGCTTTCAATTACGGACTCATGATGAGCCAATTTCGCTTGCAAACCACAGATAATTTCAACGGATTTTTCAGATTTCAAGAAAAGCTCAACATGCATGTTCCAATCTGCAATTGGCGCCAAATTTTTTCTCTCTATTTTTGGCAAGTCAGCAGACGATTGCAAATCGTTATACAATTTATCCAGTTCCGAATCATGCAGAATATTTTCAGCAATTCCAGTTGAATGAGGAATATTATTTTCTTCATCAGCATGATATTGATGAGAAATTTCCAAACTGTAATTAAAGCGGGAATTAAATAAATCGACAAAATTCTCCACATGCGCGACCATTGTTGAACTATGCAATAGCATGCATCGATCAGGATGACGACTGAAGAAATTCAATAGCGCAGAATTATAATTCCGCCATTCATCAATAAAAATCTTTAATTCTTCTTCGTTGATAAATTTATTATGGAATTTTCGCGCCAAAACATTTTCAGGACTATCATAAACCATCACAAAACAAAAATCCGCATCCACTTCAATCCAATAATCAAGCATGCGAATAGCTTGTGCATCTTGCCACCCCCAGAATTGTTTATCTCCATTCGCCAAAAGCAAATCAAATGCAAGGGATTGCCATATAGGGAATGGCTTAATTTGAAGTATTGGATCGAAAAAGTCAAATCCGCAGAGATGCCGCTTAATTAAATAAGTTGAAACATCAGCTGCAGGCATGCCGTGTAAAGATCCATTATCTGGATTCATCATCCCAAATTTTTGGAGTTGCGCATGCACATGTTCGGCACCAGACGATGGGTATCCTAAAACTATAGTAATGCAGTTTTTTTTCAAATTTTCTGTTTGATGCATAGCAAACTCACTTCGCCAAAATAAATTTATTTACTCAAAAGTAATTTTATTACTGAGAAAGATTTCTTTTTAAAGGCCAAAAACAACCTTTGCACCAACAGCAATTTGATAAATAATCTGCGTCATATCTTTCCAGAACTGACGTTTCTTCTCATCCACCTTTGGCAGCACCAGAATCTGATCGCCCGCAGCAATGTTTGCATTGGCAAAGATGCGCTTGGTTTCAACCTGCTCGAATGAACCATCGCGGTGTGCCACAACTACACGTGCGTTATCTGCCATTTGCGTAAAGCCACCGGCACGGTTGATGTAATCCTGCAGACTAAGATTGCCTTCAAATGCCACTGCATTCGGGAACAGCACTTCGCCACTGACCAGCACCAGATCGTCCTTGCGCGGAATACGGATCACATCGCCGTTTTCCAGCAGCATGGCATCACGTTGGCTGGCCTGGGAAATCTGTACCTGGCCCACGGGCTCCACTTTCTTGGCACGCTCCACCCATTGCAGGCTCAGTTCGGCTTCTTCCTTACGCAAACGGGCTTCGTCGCTGCTGCCGCTGCGCGCCGTGAGCAGGGACATCTCGAGGTTGTGCAGGCTGGTCGCCAGCATTTCCTTCTGGCGCTGCTTCACGCTTTCGCGAAAGAGCTGCACGCTTTTCGTGTCGGCGTCGGCAGTGGGAACGATTCCCTGCATCAATGCACCCATGCGCGTGCCATAGGGCAGCACATATTCCTGGGCACTGTTGTGTTCGCCTTCGACGCGCACGGTGATGGTGCCGGGCTTCTTGTCTGCGGTGAACTCCAGCTCATCGCCATCCATCAGCGTGACCACCGAGGCCTCGGCCAGCGGGTAGTACTCGGCGTTGCGCACGCTGCCGGTATTGCGCACCACGCGTACATGGGTCGCCGTGGCTGCGGGTTTCGCCAGCTCCATCAATTGCGCCACGCTTTGCGTGCCGTCCTTGAACTCAAAGCGCTTGGCATTGGCCACCAGCCCCTTGACCTTCACGCGCTTTGCATGGGGCGGCACGAAAATCACATCGCCATCGGCCAGCTGCACCATCGGCATATTGCCGCTGAGCAGAAAGTCGTAGAGGTTGACCACGGCTTTTGTCGTCTTGCCACGCTTGATCTCTACCTGCATGTAAGAGCCGCGCTCGGGATCCACGCCGCCGGCCATGTCGAGATAGCGCAACACGCTGTCCATGCTGGTGCCGTTGTAGAGGCCGGGGCGATTCACATTGCCGCCGACAAATACCCGCACCGGCTGGGCTGCCGCCAGGCTGGCGTAGCTGCTGACGTTGTTGCGAAAAGTCCTGCGTACCGCGTTTTGCACCACGTTCTGCAAATCCTGATTGCGCACGCCTTGTACTTTCACCGGACCAGCGT
>Ga0308165_1002731_pt1 | contig 20289 bp, 18 predicted proteins | sample PhyWR2_FD_201032 | JGI IMG/M metagenome (GOLD analysis project Ga0308165, IMG submission 201032) | Phyllosphere microbial communities from UC Gill Tract Community Farm, Albany, California, United States - DLSLW.R2 | ecosystem: Host-associated > Plants > Phyllosphere > Unclassified | place: USA...
GAATCTTTATTTACTAAAACGCTCATGTATCAATATTTTTTTTGTGCAAAGCTAATATTATTGAACTGGAATTCAAATCTAAAACCATATTATTTAGTCCGTTTTTTCAGGAAAATGTAAGGAAATGATTTAAATTTGAAATGAACGTATAAAGACTAAAGCGGAAAGGCTAAAGACCAAAGCGGAAAGATAAAAGTTAAAAGCACCAGGTAACAAAGATTAACCTTTATCGGCACCACAATCGGAGCAAACCCTTCGGCATAAACCTGACAGGAACGGCAGCCTCCGATTTCTTCTATCGGAGCTACAGTGGATGGCAGGGCCTCAAAAGGCCAAGAACCACAGCGCATCCGTTTCCAAATCAAAATATTGATATTCGGGATTAGGAAATGAGCAGTTTAGTAATTTCGGGTATTACAGTTCCGCACTCCGTTCTTTCCGATAAATCCCAATGTAAAATCGGGAGGAACCACTGCGATCGCTATTAGTAACAAAGTTTGGATGTGGTGGCAACATTCGGACAAAACGTTTAAATTTACCCTTGAAGCCAAAAGACTAATGGCCAAAGTGAAAAAAACCAAATAATAAAAAATCTATATCATGAAGAAGGTAATCCCAATCGTAACCGTTTTTATTGCAATTTCCATTTCCTTTAAGGCCAGAGCACAAAGCAGCGATACCAGCAAATACATCCTGCAGAATGATACTGAAGTAGCCAAAGAGGAACCGGGAACGCATAATGGCGGGGGCAAATCTATTGGTTATAACTTTTTTGGCAATGCAAAAAACCTCAAAACAGCATTTCGTAAAAGGATTTTGAAGTCAGGTTCTGCCATTGGCTACCATTTGCAAAAAGAGGATGAAATCTACTATGTACTCAGCGGAAACGGAATTATGCAAATGAATGGAAAAACATTTCCCGTTAAACCTGGCGATGCCATTTTAACGCGTCCGGGCAGCTCGCATGGCATTGCTCCAAATGCAGGTAACGACCTTACGATTATGATTGTATATGAGAAAAAGTAATTATCTCAGTTTGCAGTTTTCAATTTTCAGTTTGTAGTTTTTATACCTGCTATTGATGGTGCTATACTTTTCATTGATAGTTCTATCGGCGCAGTTGATGGTTCTATACTTTCCATTGACAACATTATCCCGTCAGTTCTTAGGTTTATAGTTGCAGTTGATGGGTTTATACTTTCCATTCACAACATTATCCCGTCAGTTCCTAGGTTTATAGTTGCAGTTGATGGGTTTATACTTTCCATTGACAACATTATCCCGTCAGTTCCTAGGTTTATAGTTGCAGTTGATGGGTTTATACTTTCCATTGACAACATTATCCCGTCAGTTCTTAGGTTTATAGTTGCAGTTGATGGGTTTATACTTTCCATCGATGGTTCTATCGGCGCAGTTCGTAGGTTTATCGGAGAGCTAGGTAACTTTAATAGTGCAGTATGCAGCTTTTAGTTTGCATTTAGCAGCATTATCCTTGTAGGAAACAAAGGATACAACATCTGCGGTTGATTGACATTGTAAATATCGAATAGTCGTCTTCTCGACTGGAGTGCAACGGAATGGAGAGATCTATAACAGGTTTAGCTTCGCTGAGCAATCGTGGTTCTCGACTGCGCTCCCGATGAAAATCGGGACAGGTAACGCTCCGCTAACATTGACGTTTTTTACCATATGAGACATATAAGATCATATAAGCTTGAATGATCTTATATGGTATTTTTACTCTAGCTCGTCATTTATATTGATTTTAATGCAATAAATTATCCCTCGAATGGACGATACCTCCTTCCCTGTCATTACTGCTCAGGTATATTTAAAAAACTCTACTTTACCACTGACAGAGACAGAAACTAAAAAAAAGCCGGATTAAATATTAATCCAGCTTTGCTTTATCATTTATTTGAAAACGATCGTTATTTGACTAAAGGCTCACGACTCCGAACTTAGGACTCAGGACTTATTTCCAACCTTTTGCCCACTCTGCCTGTGCAGCTTCATCATGGAAAGTCCAGGCTACGAAACGGCTTATTTTCTGTCCCTGGCTCATTTGCACTGTTCTTACTTCGAATGCATTAACTTTGATCAATGCGCCATAAATGCTTTTGAGATTGGCACTTTTTGAAACGAGCGAGGTAAACCACAGCACCTGATTCTTAATCTGTGCACTCTGGATGATCATCTGTTCTACAAAAGCGCGCTCGCCCCCGGGGCACCAAAGCTCGGCCTTGTTGCCTCCAAAATTCAATACGTGTTTTACTTCTTTTTCGCCACCGCCCAAATTGCGCCATTTCTGACGGGTACCCTGTTCGGCCTCTTTTAATGAAGCATGGAAAGGTGGGTTACAAACCACTGCATCAAAACGTTCCCGTGCGCCTACAATCCCCCTGAAAATGCCCATTTTAGAACCCTGTAAACGGGGCTCGATAGCACCTTGTAACGATTTATTGGCTTCAACAATACGTTTTGCCCCATCAACTGAAAGTGGATCAATATCCGAACCCACAAAACTCCAACCATATTCTCTGTGACCGATAATGGGATAGATACAGTTTGCTCCTATACCGATATCAAGTACATTAATATTAGCACCTTTAGGATTTTTGCCTTTGTTGCTCGAGCCTAATAGATCTGCTACATAATGAATGTAATCTGCCCTGCCCGGAATAGGCGGACATAGGTAATCCTGAGGGATATCCCATTGAGAAACATCGTAAAAATGTTTTAGCAATGCCCTATTTAATGCCTTTACAGCATTTTGATCTGCAAAATCGATAGAATCGTCGTTATGTTCGTTCTTGAAAACAAAACGCTTTAATTCTTTTGATGCAGCAGTAAGTTGTTTGAAATTGTAACGCGAACGGTGTTTGTTGCGTGGATGTAACTCGCTTTTTTCTTTGCGGTTATTTTGTTCTTGCTCAGCCAATGTGATACGGGTTAATTAAACAAGCTGTGTGCATGTTTCTGCTGCAAAGATAGCTTAAATAGTTTGGAGTTGGGAGTTTTTAGTTGGGAGTAATCCTATGGTGACCATATTGAACTTAATTGGTTGCGAGTTCGGAGTTTTTAGTTGGGAGTAATCCTATGGTGACCATTTTGAACTTAATTAGGTGCGAGTTCGGAGTTTTTAGTTGGGAGTAATCCTATGGTGACCATATTGAACTTAATTAGTTGCGAGTTCGGAGTTTTTAATTGGGAGCTAACTATCAGCCCAGCATCTGCACCCAAAACTGAAAACTCCAAACTCTCAACTCCAAACTCACTACTCCTTTTCTACCTGGATAGCTTTCAGGTACTTCTCTTCATCAAACTGGTTTTCGCTTTTGGCAATCACAATGGTAGCTACGCCGTTGCCGATTACATTGGTGATGGCACGGGCCTCGCTCATGAAACGGTCTACACCGATTAATATCGAAATGTGTTCGATCGGCATTATTTTTAACGCGGTTAAGGTTGATACCAGAACGATAAAACCACTTCCTGTAACACCCGCAGCGCCTTTGGAAGTTACCATGAGTACACCCAAAACCGTAATCTGTTGCCCCAAGGATAAATCGACATGAAAAACCTGACAAAGAAAGATTACCGCCATGGCCAGGTAAATTGCTGTTCCATCAAGATTAAACGAATAACCTGTAGGGATAACCAGGCCAACAACCGACTTATCACAACCGATAGCTTCCATTTTCTGCATCATACTTGGCAGTGCCGATTCTGAAGAAGAGGTGCCCAGCACAATTAAAATCTCCTGACGGATGTATTTCAGGTATTGCCACAGGCTAAATTTATAATACCGGCAAATCCCGTTTAATACAATAAAAATAAACAGGATACAGGTAAGATAAACCGATCCCATCAGTTTGGCCATGCCCACAATACTTTGCAGACCATGTGTACCGATGCTAAAGGCCATTCCACCGAACGCGCCAATGGGCGCCAGGCGCATAATTACCTTCATAATTTTAAAAAGCACTTTCGATATCTTATCAAAGGCATTTAAAACGTTTGTTCCTTCTCCTCCTAATTTATTTAAGCCATAACCGAAAAGAATTGCAAATAATAAAATCTGCAGAATGTTTCCTTCTGCGAAAGCGGCAATCACATTATGTGGAATAATATGGAGAAAAAACTCTGCCCAGTTCATCTCTTTTGCCTGATCGGCATAACCTGCAATTTTTGTGGCGTCGCCAGCTTTGGCTACCATTCCGGCACCGGGCTTTAAAACATTCGCCACCAATAAGCCGATTGCAATGGCTATTGTACTTACAATTTCGAAATACAATAATGCTTTGCCTCCTACCCTGCCTACTTTTTTCATATCGCCCATGTGCGCAATACCCAAAACAATGGTAAAGAATATGATAGGGGCAATTAACATGCTGATCAGGTTAATAAAACCCTGACTGATTAATTTAGCGCTTGGTGCAAAACCCGGAAAGTAAGTTCCAACTATGATACCAATTATGATCGAGACAATAACCTGAAAGGTTAAATTGGAAAATACCTGTTTTATAAATTGTTCCTTACTCATTTACTTCATTTAGAAGCTGAAATATAGAGATATTTTTCAAATAAAAAAGCGTGCTCTGATGACTCAAAACACGCTTTCAATTTTATTGGAGCAGTTAAATTAGGGATTAATATCAATAATGTCGCCGGCTGTATAGATTCCAAATTCTGCCTGTTTAAACTTTAACAGTGCTTTATCTGTGTTTTTAAGTTCTTTAGGGTTGGCCAAGCGGATTACCTGGCTATCGCCTGCAATTTTTGCTTTATTGCCATGAACAATAATTGCCGTACTTTCGTCAATGCCTACACACACTAAATCAGGATGGGCGGCGAGGGCAGAAATAAGGCGGTTATACCGGTTACGCTTTAAAAAATGCTGATCGATAATGGTATTTTGAAGTAGGCCCATTCCTTCGGCAAACTCAATGTTTTTATCCCAAAGTTTATTGAATGTTTCCTTATACACGGTATCTAAAAGCTGTTTCCCGGTAATCATATATTTACTCATCACCGCAGCCCCCGCGCTTGTGCCTGCAATGGTTGCACCATTTTTATAGGCTTGATGAATGGCCGCATATACAGGCGTATTCAGCACCGATTTCATAAAACGGTTTTGATCGCCACCTAAAATATAAACCAATTTTGCCGCTGCCAGAGAATCGGTCCATTTTTTATCGTTTACATCATGTTTGCTAAAGTTGAAGTTCCTGATATTTTTTTGGCCTAAATTTTTCAATTGTGCCGAAAGGCTTTTAAAACCAGAATCGGGGATTTCGCTGGCCATAGGCAATACAATAATATAATCGTTAACCTTCAAAGCAGCTGTGTTCAGCATTTCTTTCATTAATGCATCCGAACGGTTGCCACCGCCAATAATGAAGAGTTTGCCTTTTGGCGCATTACTTTGTGCATTTACCAGAAAAGAAAAACCGGCAAAAAGTAAGCTTAAAAATAGTTTCCTCATTATTTATAAATGTTTACTTCAATTTTTCCGTCTGCTGTTATGGCACCTCTGTACATGCCTTCGGTATTAAAAGGCATGGCTACATTTCCTTTTTTATCCAGCGCAATTAAGCCGCCGTCGCCACCCATTTTACCCACTTTATCCAATACAGTTTTGGAAGCTTCGGTAACCGATAATCCTTTGTATTCCATTAAATCGGAAATACTTTTGGCCACTACATTGCGGATGTAAAATTCGCCCCAACCGGTGCACGAAATACCTGCAGTTTCATTATTACAGTAAGTACCCGATCCAATGATCGGCGAATCGCCAACACGGCCATATTTTTTATTGGTCATGCCGCCAGTTGAAGTTCCTGCGGCCAGGTTTCCGGCTTTATCCAAGGCCACACAACCAACAGTACCAAATTTATAATCGTGGTTAATGGTACCTAAAAGAGAAGATTTTTTACTGCCATGATCTAAAACTGCTTTGGTTGAGTCTTCTTTGATGGCTTCCTGCAAACCGTCCCAGCGTTCTTTTGTCCAGAAGTATTTAGGATCTACAGTTTCCAATCCGGCTTCTTTGGCAAATTTATCTGCCCCATCGCCGAACATCATTACATGCTCCGATTTTTCCATCACCGCCCTGGCGGCAGAGATTGGGTTTTTGATTGTAGTTACGCCTGCAACGGCCCCGGCCATTAAGGTTTTGCCTTCCATAATGGCTGCATCGAGTTCATTGCGGCCATCGTGGGTAAAAACAGCCCCTTTGCCCGCATTAAAATGCGGATCATTTTCCAGCACATGGATGGTTGCTTCAACAGCATCGAGGCTCGATTTACCGGCCTTAATTTCAGCATAACCTGCATTTAGTGCCTTCGTTAAGGCGGCAATGTAAGCCGCTTCCTTTTCTGGTGTCATGTTTTTCTTCAGGATGGTACCTGCACCACCATGGATTACCATCACATATTTTTTCTGCTGTGCAGAAACATTTAATGTGAATACTGAACAGATCAGTACTATTATTAATTTAAATGCTCTCATTTTATTGATTTTTTTTATTTAAAACGCCATTGTCTATCCACCACCACAACCATTTTCCGCCAGTGGCTTCGCTTGCTTTAAAGTTAGCAACATTAAAACTTCCGCCACCATTAACCGATGCCGGAATTTCGTAAACAGCAACGGCTTTTTCGCTATCGTTCCAGTTTACCTTTTTGTTTGCCTCAAACTGTTCTGGCTGTTTGGCTGCATCAGAAACTATAAAATAGGCATAACTGTAAGGCCTAGTTGCCGAATAATCGCCAAAAACCTGAGCTTTCCCAGTTGCATCGATACAAACAGCGGTTCTTTCGTCGGTGGCAATTGCTTTTGCGGCAATGTTCCAATCTTTTAATATCCTGCCTAAAAACACCACAGACCTTCCCTCACGATCGCGTGTTAGGTAATGCTGATCGGTTATTACATTTTGTAGATAAGGCGCCTTTAAGAAATCGTTGTTGTAAAGGGTAACGTTGGTATCGTATGGGTTCGCAAGGGCCTGGGCAGAGGTTAGCCCTCCGGTTTCCCCGCTATAGTAAAAACCGCCCAATATGGCACAGCCCGCACTCGTACCACCTACGGGGGCCTTTTTCTCGTTCAACAGGTAGTTTAATGCTTGTTCTGTTTTGGTTCCTTTCCAATATCTCATATAGTCGGACTGATCGCCGCCGGCAATAAAAACCATTTCCGCATTGCGGATAATGTAGGCTACACCATCATCGTTGGCCAATTCTCTGGAGTTAATCAACAAAGTTTCTACAGAGTTTACAGTTCCCAAAGCATTTACAAAAGGGTTGTAAGCGTCGGTGCCTGTTGCACGCAGAATGACCACATCCCCTCCTCCACTCCTTTCGATCATCCATTTAAAAGCCGCTTCTACATCGGCACCACCGCCCATTAAAACCATGCCACCAGTAGTAGTTTTTACCACATTGCTCGTATCGCCTATGATACCAATAGAACCGGGCCTGGGTTTTGCAACTGGTGTACCTCCACTGCCACCCGTTGTTGGTGGTGCTGGCGATTCTGTTGATTTGCTACAGCCCAACACCGAAATGCATAGTGCCATAAACAGGATGAAAAATGAATGTTTCATATTTAAATTTTATTAATCCCGGCAAATACAGTGCATTTGCCGGAATGTTTTTATCAGTAACCCGGATTTTGAACGGTCTGTTTGTTGACCGCAATTTCCCCAGCTGGAATAGGGAAAGCGTATTGTGCCTGTGTTACCGGAAGCGTTACAGCACCAGAAGCATTAACAGCATCGGCTGCAAGCCTTTGAACAGGCAGGTTCCTTCTTTTTAGGTCGAAGAAACGATGGCCTTCAAAAGCCAGTTCTTTGTATCTTTCATCCAAAATTGCTGTAATTAATGTGGCCTTATCGGCAAAAGTAGCATTGGTATAACCATTTATACGGGCAGCACGCAAAGCGTTGAGATCGCCAGCAGCATCACCTGTTGATTCGGCTTCGGCTTCGGCTTTAATTAAATACATTTCGCCGGTACGGAATAATTTAATATCTACTAAACCAGGAACAGCAACAGATCCGGCATATTTATTCACCAGGTATTGCGATTTTGTACCAGTACGGGTAGCGTCGAATTTAATGTAAGCCGGATATCGTAAATCGTTCACTTTATCAAAAGTGTTGATCAATTTAAAAGCCGGCGCATATAGAACAATCCCCCCGGTTTGGCGGAAATAAAATTCGCCTAAACGCGAATCGTTTGTACCAACACGTTTTGCTTTCCAGATCACTTCACTATCATTGGCATCCGTCCAGATACCCGGAAACTGTGCTTTAGTAGCTAAAGGATAAGCTGCAATTACTTCATTTGCATAAGTAATGGCTTCTCCCCAGTTCTTCTCATACAATGCCAACCTGGCCTGAATGGCCGAAACCGCAGTTTTAGTAATCCGTGTTTTATCGGTAAAAGTTGTTGGAATTAATGCTTTTGCAGCCACTAAATCGGCTTTTGCATTTGCTACCACTGTTTCAAAATTATCCCTCGCAGGGTAACTAATGATCGAAACTTTCATATATGGTACTCCCAGAGCCCCGGTTTGGTAAGCAGAAGCATAGTTACGCAAAAGCTCGAAATGAAAGTAAGCACGTAAGGCCAATAATTCGCCGCGATAGCGTGCGCCAGTTGCAGCATCAGCACCTGTAAGCGTTAAGGCATCCAAACCCGCCAGGGTTCTATTGATACGATCGATGGCCATGTAATAGCTAACATAATTCGATGTTACCGAGCCATTTGCAGCAGTGTAAATCCACCTGAAGGCATCATTGTTCCCAACAGTGTTCTCGGTTGGATAGGTAGCCTCGTCCGAAACGCTGGCAACCACATTCATCGTTGAACCATCTACTAAAGCATAACCGCCCAACAAACCTAAATTGATATCGCTAATGTTCCTAAATGCCTTATCGGGTGAAATGCTATCGGTTGGTACTAAATCCAGTTTGGTACATGAGGCTGTGAGGATAAGGAGCGAAAATATAAGTGTGTATTTTTGATATATCTTATTGATCATTGCTGTAAATATTAAAAGTTAACATTAAGACCTGCAGTATACGTTCTGGTGTTTGGATATTGGAAACGGCCATAAACTGCGTTATTTTCAGGGTCTAAACCTCTCCATTTGGTCCAGGTGAATAAATTTTGTCCTTGAACAAAGATTTTAACACCTTTAATGATTTTGGTTTTTTCGAGGATATTTTTAGGCAATGAATAGCCAATGGTTACATTCCTCAACCTTAAGAAAGATGCATCCTGAATATCTTTAGAAGTAAAATTTCTTGGCACATCAAATTTTTGCAGAATAGCATCATTACCTGTATCACCAGGTGTTTGCCACCTGTTTTCTAACATCCTAACGGTTTGGTTACTGGTTGCATAACGCTGATTTTCGTTATAAAAGTCTTCGTTGTTCCAACGCATTACGTTTGATACGAAAGAAAACAATGCCGATGCAGTAATGCCTTTATAGCTTAATGAAGTATTAAAACCACCTGTAAAAGTTGGGTAAAGGCTACCAGAATTGGTTGTACTTTGCGTATTTACATTGTATGTTGCGGTAATAGAACCATCGAGGTTATAATATTGTGCTTCTCCCGTTTGTGGGTTTACACCTGCCCAATCTGGCGCATAATAAGTTCCATAAGGTAAACCAACCTGTAAAATACGGGTATCGCCATCGGGATATGAATCAACTAAATCGGTAACATGAAGAATTTTGTTTTTGTTATAACCTGCATTAACTCCTAAAGTCCAGGTAAAATCTTTGGACCTGATTACATCACCGCTCACATCAAATTCAACTCCTCTGTTACGCATTATCCCTGCACTTAGGTTTAACTCACTAAATCCAGAGGTTGCAGAAAGCGGCTGATTAATGAACATGTTTGTTGTTTTTCTATTGTAGTAATCTACAGAAACCCGCAATCTATTTTTAAACATGGCTAAATCAAATCCAGTATTAAATTCTTTTACGTATTCCCAATCAAATCCGGCATTACCGGGTGTTGTTGGTTTTATCGCCGGAGCATTACCATAAGAAGAACTAACTGCATAGGTTGGCAAATAAAGGAAATCACCTCCAAATGGACTTGCAGTAATACCATAACTACCACGTACCCTTAAATCGCTGATCAGCTCAGAATCTTTCAGGAAATCTTCTCCTTTTGCATTCCAGTTTAAACCAAACGAGTAGAAACCATGCCATTTATTTTCAGGAGCAACTTTGGTTGAACCATCATAACGGTAACTTGCCGTAGCGGTATACTTATCGTTATAGGTATATCTGGCTACGCCCATAATAGATGCCAATGCACTTTTTGTTTTGCTGCCCGTTGTACTTGGCAAATAGGTTGCACTGTTCGTAACACCAGCTGGTGTTTCGGGCAAACGGCCATCAATACCATATGCACTAAAACCAAAAGAATTGTAATTGTTGTACACATACTCGTAAAAAGCAGAAGCTTCAAAATCATGTACTCCGTTAAACTTCTTTGCGTAGGTTAAGCCAGTGGTCGAAATAATATTGAAATTTCTCCTGCTTGCATCGGTTAACCTTCCTTTTCCACCCAAAGTATTGGCAACAGATCTCGATCCATAATACGAATCGGGATTTACAAACTGCTGATCGGTTGATTGGCGGTAATCAATACCCGCACGTGTAGTGATTTTTAATTCAGGTAAAATCTGATAGGCAAATGAAGTGCTGATAATCGATTTCAACTGATCCGTTTTATCTGAGGAGTTTAGCAAACGCTCTAAAGCCTGACTACCTTCGCGCTGATCAAGAATAAAATAGGAAGATTTGTTGCCCTGATGAATCAAAGTTCCATCGGGAGCATAGGGTTTTTCGTAAGGAAGTGCATAATAAACGGCCGACATGGCTGTACCTGCACTTGTTGAGCCTTCGCCTTCAGTAAAACTTGATTCGGAATAGCCCAGTGAAAGGTTAACACTTCCACTAAATTTGTCATCTTTAAAATCTACATTGCTCCTCAATGAATAACGATCTAACCCGGTACGTTTGGCAACACCTTCCTGACTATAATAATTTAAGGAATTGTAAAAACGGAGGTTCTCATTGCCACCGCTAATACTTACCTGGTGCTCCTGAAATTTACCTCTCTGGAAAAAGATATCTCTCCAATCGGTATTGATCTGCTTTAAACTGTCCAGAATAAAATCGGCCCTGGCACGAGTTGCTGAAGTTCCTGCTGCATAAGTTGGATTTTTTGGCGAATAAGTCCAGCCTGGCCCTAAGGTACGGCCAAAACTTGCTCCAATTTCTTCTTCAAACTGCAAACGTTGAGTGGTATTCATCATTTCAAAATTTGGACGGCTGAGGTTAGAAAAACCATATTGAGAAGTATAATTTATGGCAATTTTGCCTGCTTTACCTTTTTTGGTAGTTAACACGATTACCCCATTTGATCCCCTCGATCCGTATAATGCTTTGGCCGAGGCATCTTTTAAAACCGTTGCCGATTCTATATCTTCGGGATTAATGGTTTGGAAATAACCAGCTTCAATTGGCACCCCATCTAATACAAAAAGCGGCGTTGACGAACCATTTACACTACCAATACCACGGATCACCACAGCTGCGCTCTGCCCTGGCTGACCTGAAGTTGAGATTACGCTCATACCCGGAACACGCCCCTGCAAAATCTGATCAACCGTTAAACCTGGTACATCATTTATTTTATCTGCAGTAACCAATGAACTTGCTGCAGCCGATTGTGACTTGGTATAATTGGTATAACCTGTTACCACTACATCGTTTAAGGTACCTGCCGATAAGCTCAGTTTAAGTGTGCCCAACTGGCTTACAGCGCGTACTTCTCTATCTGTATAACCGATATAAGAAATTACCAGTACTGCATTTTCATCAACATTTCTGATGATAAAATTTCCGTTGCTATCGGTAACTGAGCTAGCCGACTGGCCTTTAACCCTTACTGAAGCACCTGGCATGGGGTTGCCATTCTCATCAACAATTTTACCGGTTACATCAATCGTTTTAGCATTATTGTTTTTAGCAACAGGCATAATTAAAATGGTATTCTCTTTAATTTCCCAGCTAAAGGGCTGAGATTTTAATACCTGCGTAAGTACATCCTTAATTTCGGCATTTTTGAGGTCGACGGTTACCGGTTTTGCTAGTTTTTCAACTAAATCGGCGTCGTACAAGAAGAAGTAACCGCTTTGCCGTTTAATTTCCTTTAAAACACGTACCAACGGCACGTTTTTTTGGTTTATGCTGATATTTTGTGAAAATGCCGATGCACTCACCTGTACGCATAAAACCGTCATTAGAATAATAAAAAGTTTCATAGTCCTAATAAATGTTTGGTTAAAATAGTTTGTAACGAAATCCGCAGCCTTTGGGGTTTTGGACTGATTACCTTGAGTGTAAAAGTTCATACATTCAGTTTGGTTTAAAAGTTAAATTGATTAGTTGGTTGATTTGAATTATTGTGCTGCTATTGCCATAGGCCATTATTTTTCAGGTAATACCTTCAGGTTTCGCCCCTCTCTGATCTCGAACCTGATATTTCCGGTTTTTTCGAGCATTTTTAAAACTTCCGACAGTTTCGCCCTACGCGGAACCATACCGTTATATTTTTTATTCGGAATGGAGCTGTAGTCGATATTAATATCATACCACCTTTCCAACTGGTTCAATATGGTTTTTAAGCCAGCATTGTCGAACTGGAAAAGGCCATTTTTCCATGCCGTTTCATCATCCGTATCTACATTGACTGCTAACCTGATGGTACCTGTGCCCGAAATATCGGCAATGGCCTGCTCTCCCGGTTTTAAGATTTTGGTCGATTTGCCATTGCTTACCCGTACACTGCCTTCGAGCAGGGTGGTTTTAATGGTCTGGTCGTCCATATAACTATTAATATTGAAATGTGTACCCAATACTTCCACATCCTGGTGCCGGTTTTTAACATGGAAAGGTTTTGCCTTATTTTTTGCAACTTCGAAATAGGCCTCGCCTGTAAGTTCTACCGTACGCTCGTTGCCTGTAAATACTTCAGGATATTTTAAAGAGGAAGCCGCATTTAGCCAAACCTTTGTGCCATCAGGCAGAATTACCTGGTATTGGCCGCCCTTTGGCGTTTGAATGGTATTAAACGCTATATCGGATTTGGTTTTTAGATTGCTTTGATCCAAAATGGTGTAAACCAGCTGTCCGTCTTTCGTTCTGGAGATTTTTAATCCGTCGCGGTCGCTGATATTGGCAGCAGTATTTCCGTCAAGTACTACTTTTGATCCGTCAGCAAGCGTTAAAACAGCTTTATCGGTGCCGGGCAGAACATCTAATTTTTTACTGAATGTCAAGTTATGCTCAACCGGTTTGTTTTTATTCAGAAAAACGAAGGTTAAACCAGAAATGAAGAGCAATATAGCTGCTGCCGAAATGTATTTATAAAGCGGAACCACTTTACGTTTTCGAGTACCATCAATTTTAGATTTGATGGCCATAAAGTTAATCTCAGCCATTGCAGCTATTTCATCGGCTGGGTATTGGTCCAGAATATCATTCTGTTTATCGAGATATTGATAATATTTTTCTACAAAGCGGATTTCATCTGGCGTTGCCGTGCCCGATACGTAGCGTTGGATGATTTTTTGCAGTTCTTTTTGATGATCAAACGGGCTCATTTTTTCTGGCTTTTATATAGATGTACCAGAAAGCAGAAAATATCCCAAAAGAATTTGAAAATATTTTGAATAAATTAAAATTTCAGCTTAAAATTAATTAGAAACTGCAGATATCACTACAGAAACGAATAAAAACAGATGGGTTAACCTTAACCGTAAGGCATGGGTAGCATTAGTCAATTGATTTTGCACTGTTTTTTGCGAGATCTTGAGTTCAACAGCGATCTGTGCAGTAGATAAACCATCGAAATGATGCATTATAAATATTTTTCTCCGTTTTTCGGGCAGTGCTTTAATAAAAAGCTCAACTAATTCGGCCACTTCCCGTTCAAGCAGTTCGCCATCGGCCTGAAGCGGCGAAATCAGCTCATTTTCGAAAGATTCGGCAAAGAAACTGCCTTTCGGGTTTCTGGCTATGTGTTTTAACACCTGAAACCTGACCGCAGTATGCAGGTATGCCAATGGATTTTCTAAATCAAGTTCGGTTTTCCTGTTCCATAGATCGGCAAAAATATTTTGGATAATATCCTGGCATTTTTCTTTTTCGGGCAAACGCTTGTAAGCCGCATTATAAAGTTCTGCCCAATAAAGTTTATAAATATTAGCAAATGCGGCCTCATCTCCTTGCTTTAATAAGTCAAAAAGGGCTCGGTCGGACGCACTATTTCTCGGATTTGCCAATAATCAGGTTGGTTGGGAAACCAAACATAATCATTTTTAAGCACTTTTGGCAATCCCTTTTGATGAGAACTGCAGATCGTAAAGCTTTTTGTAATAACCGTTTAGCTTTAACAGCTGTTGATGTGTTCCTTTTTCCTTAATCTCGCCTTTATCGAGCACAATAATCTGATCAGCCTTCTGAATGGTAGATAAACGGTGGGCAATTACGATGGAGGTTCTGCCTTCCATTAAATTATCGATGGCTTTCTGGATCAATAATTCTGTTTCGGTATCAACTGATGAAGTGGCTTCATCCAGCACCAAAATAGCCGGATTATGTACCAAAGCGCGGATAAATGAAATCAACTGCGCCTGCCCTGCCGATAGCGTAGCACCTCTTTCCATCACATTATATTGATAACCGCCAGGTAAACGTTCGATAAAATCGTGTGCACCCACCTTTTTTGAGGCATTTACCACTTCTTCGATCGTAATTTCGGGATTATTGAGGGTAATGTTGTTCAAAATGGTATCCGAAAACAAGAAAACATCCTGAAGCACGGTAGCAATATGACTTCTCAGGTAATCGAGATCAAAATCTTCTATGCGGATACCGTCGACAGTAATATCTCCACTTTTTACTTCGTAGAAACGGTTCAGGATATTGATTGTAGACGATTTACCTGCACCGGTTGCCCCTACCAAAGCCACGGTTTGGCCCGCTTTTACTTCAAAAGTAAGGTCTTTCAATACATAATTGTTCTCATTGTAGGCAAACCAAACGTTATCGAATTTAATATTCCCCTCTAATCTGGCCGGTTTCTGTTCGCCATGGTTTGGCGTTACTTCGTCGGTATCCAGCACTTTAAAAACACGTTCTGCCCCTACCATTCCCATTTGTAATGTATTAAACTTATCGGCCAGCTGGCGGATCGGAGTAAACACCATGCCCAGATACATGATAAACTGTGTAATGGTTCCGGGTGTTACCTCTAAAGGCTTAGAAAGGATGCTTTTTGCACCGTACCAGACCAGCAGGCCCAACGACATGGCCGAAATTAGCTCAACTACTGGAAAAAATATCGAATAATACCAGTTAGAACGGATATTGGCATCGCGATAACGCTTGTTAATGGCGTAAAACTTCTTATATTCCTGCTTCTCTCTGGCAAAATACTGTACGATAGATACACCTGTAATGTGTTCCTGTAAGAAAGTATTCAGATTAGAAACTTCATTTCTGATTTCCTGAAAGGCTACCTTAATTGCCTTTTGAAATTTCCGGGTGGCCATAATCAATAAAGGAATAGGCAGAAGCACCACTAAACTCAATTCCCAGTCGGTGTAGAGCATTACGCCTACAATTACCACAACCTGCAAACTATCGCCGATCATGGAAATTAATCCTTCCGAAAAAATATCGGCAATGGTCTCCAGATCAGAAACTGTTCTTGTAATTAACTGCCCTATCGGGGTTTTATCGAAAAATTTAAGCCGAAGTTTGGTAATGTGGTTAAAAACGTTGATCCTGAGGTCGCGGATTACAGATTGGCCCAGCGTATTGGTTAAAAGTGTGTGGTTATATTGGATCAGCGTCTGTAAAATCAGCATGAAGACCATCAAAATGGTCATATTCACCAGGCCAGAATAATTACTGGTCAAGATATAATGATCGAGCGTGTATTTAATCAGAAACGGACGTACAGGAGAAATGACCGCAAGTAAAATGGTTAGTATAACCGACCATACAAAAACAGCACGGTAAGGCTTTACGTATTTAAAGATACGTTTCAGTAATCCGGTATTGTATACGTCGCCTGTAACTGCCATATTTTTAATTTTTAATGAAGGAATTTTGAATGATCAAATGTTAGCGCTAGTTTCATCCCCTCATTCAATCCTTCTTTCATCCCCTCATTCAATCCTTCTCTCATTCCCTCATTTTATATAATCGTATTCTATTTTCACTAAGTATAATCCACAGGCAGGTACCGATTGCCCGGCGTTGCTGCGGTTCTTACTTTCAATTATGGCTTTAAAATCTGCCAAATTTATTTCTTTTTTACCGATCTGTACCAAAGTACCCATAATGGCCCTAACCATATTGCGGAGAAAGCGGTCGGCCTGGATGGTAAAAACAAGTCCATCTTCCAGTTGTTCGAAAACAGCTTTTGTAATTTTACAATTATTGGTAAAAGTTTGGGTATTCGATTTGCTGAAGCAGGAAAAATCGGTATAATTTAGCAACAAAGCTGCTGCTTCATTCATCGCTGCCACATCTAATTTATCTTTAACCAACCACGAGCGGTTGAGCTTAAAAGGATTCTTTTCGAAATGAACATAATATTTATAGGCACGGGCGGTAGCATCAAAACGGGCATGCGCATCATCGCTAACTGGAATAATCTGTTTTGCAGCAATTTGGTAAGGCAACATGGCATTAATACCGGTTACGGCGTTTAAAACCTTTGTTTCGTCTATTCCCGCTACATCAAAATGGGCATAAAAATCGGTGGCATGTACCCCGGCATCTGTTCGGCCACAGCCTAAAGTTTCGATGGGCTGGCGAAAATATACAGACATGGCTTTATCCAACAACTCCTGAACAGTTAATGCGTTAGGTTGAATTTGCCAGCCATGGTACAAGCTGCCATCGTAAGCGATCTGGATGAAATACCTTTTTTTATTCAAAGCGATGCAAAAGTACTTTTTTCATTTTATTTAGATGGCCTACCAAAAGGTAATTAAATATATTTTGACTGTAAATATTTATCTATCGGATAAATGGAGTATTTTAGTTATAAAATAAATGCTCACTTAATAAAACGCTCAATGATTATTAAATTCAAAAATTCAGTTGTTCTTATTCTTATTGCTGTTACAGTGATGGCCTGTACGGAAGCCCGATTATACAGAGATGGCAAAGACCATAAGGGAACCTATCCATTTGCAAAAGTTGAAGCCCTTAGAAAATATTTGTCAGAGGCATCTGGCCAAACTATAAAAGACACTATCATCATTAAATACGATTTTAATAATGAAACCTGCTGGAATCTACTCGATGAAAAAAGCGATGAATATATTGCAAGAATTACAAACGGAACAAATATTATGGTGGCCATGTATAAAAACACTCATCCCGAAACATCTGTTTTTCAGTTTAGAGAAAAAGGTAAAAACCTTAACAAGTTAAAATTACGCAACACGGAAATTATTATTGACAGTGGTTATTTATTGAAAAATATTTTCACTACGCGTACCACTTGTGGCACATCGTTAAAACTATATCCAAATGGAAATTACGAACTAATTTATTCCGACTCGCATTTTACAGCAATTGGATCGCCACAAAAACAAAATTAAAAAACTACGAAAACACAATTATAAGCAAAGAGCGAAGCGTTTTCAGTTGGCAATTTTCAATTTGCAGTTCACGGTTTTCAGTTAACAGTTGACAGTTTGGAGTTGGCAGTTTTGGAGGTAGAAACTATTCCAATTCATCAGTTCCAAAAGTTTTTGAAGTTTTCTTGCACCCAGAACCTCATCCATCACACATTTCCCATCTTACATCATACATCTCCCATCCGACCTCATCACCTCGTCCATCTTACATTTCCCATCTTACATCACCTCCTTTCTTCTTCTTTTCGCAAAAAAAGTTAGATTTGCCATACCAATTTTTTACACTCATGATACAAAGAATACAATCGATCTGGCTTTTTTTAGCAGCTTTAACCCTGGTTTTAATGTTGTTTTTACCCATTGCGAGCAAAGAAATTGCCGGAACAGAATCAGCTGTATATTCGAGCGGCTTATTTCAGGTTATTGCCGGAAAAGCAGGTTCACCTTTCAAAATTGAATCTTTCCTTCCATTATTGATTACTAATGTAGCTATTGCTATTATTTGCTTCATCAACATTTTTAACTTTAGAAAACGTAGTTTCCAGAAACGTTTTGCCATTGTTTCGATTATATTAACTGGAGGTTTTGCATTTTGGTGCAGTGTTTATGCCAAAAAATTACCTGGTGGTATTGAAGGCGCAAATTTCGGTGTAGGTGCCTATTTGCCAGCTTTAGCTATTCTATTTATTGTATTGGCCATTTTTGGTATAAATAAGGATGAAAGGTTAATCCGTTCGGCTGAGCGGTTACGTTAAAATTATGCTACAAAGAATTCAATCGATCTGGCTTTTTTTAGCGGCTTTAACACTGGTTTTAATGTTGTTTTTACCTATAATGAGTAAAAATACAAATGGAACTTCGTTTCCATTATTATACACATGGGGGTTTGCATCGACCTGGGATTCTGGTGAATTTATGTCAACTATGATCAGCCCTATATATTTCTTGTCTATTACCAACATCGCTGTAGTACTTATATGTTTCATCAATATTTTCAACTATAAAAAGAGAAGTTTTCAAAAGCGTTTTGCCATTGTTTCGATCATATTGATTGTTGGATTTGCCTTTCTGTGTGGAGTATACGCACAAAAAGTTCAAGGTGGCATTGAAGGCGCAAATTTCGGTGTAGGTGCCTATTTGCCAGCTTTGGCTATTCTATTTATTGTATTGGCCATTTTTGGTATAAATAAGGATGAAAGGTTAATCCGTTCGGCTGAAAGATTGAGGTAATCCTTTAATTTCAACAGAAAAATTACCTCTCTATGCGGCTAAAATTAAATTATGCTCTTTATGTTTTTGCCATATTTTTGCTTTGCGGAATCTTATCATGCAGCAAGCGCATCAGCACTTTCGGAAAAACCAAAATCTCTAAAAGTCCTGATTCACTCTCCCTTAAGCGGAGAATAGCTGAAATAAAAAGTTTAAACACCGATGTTTTTACGGAAGGAAAGTTTAAAGGCACTGCCGATACACCAATCGTATATCGCTTATTAAAACCAGCCCTTACAAACAGAAAACTTCCATTGGTTGTTGTGTTTCATGGATCAAATGCTGTTGGGAACGATAATAGCAGTCAGCTGGGTATTTTGGCAAAACTATTTGCTACAGCAGAAATACAAGCGAAATATCCTGCATTTGTTTTAGCACCCCAGTTCCCCTCACGCTCTTCGAATTATGTTTTGGATCAAAGCCGAGGTGTATTGACTTCGATAGCGCAACCCTATTTAAAAACCGCACTACAACTAATTGACAGTTTAAAAAACAACTTAAACATTGATGAGAAAAGGATTTACCTCGTAGGCTTTTCGATGGGCGCTTCTTCGGTTATCAATGCTTTATCGTTAAAGCCTGATTTATTCGCAGCAGGGATCAGTATTTCTGGCATACCTCAATTTGACCAGGTAAATACACTCACAAACATCCCTATATGGCTAATCCACGGAAATATAGATACAGAAAACCCTTTTAATAGCGACAAACAGTTTTTTAAAGAAGTAAGCCACAATAACAAAACCAGGTTTTGGGAATTCGACAATCTTGCCCATAACGATATCTTCGCTCCGGCAATATTAACTAACGCACTACCCGGTTGGCTATTTGAAAACAAACGTAAATAATTGCACTGCCCTGCCCACCTAAATCCGGTTGGAGTGAAAATCCTTTTTAAAAACTGAAAGGTTTAAAAAAATTGGAACGAAAAACGGGACTGATGTATCCTACGGCTCACTTCAACTGCTTTCCATTAAAAAACGTGTATACCTACGGCAATCATGATCTCAATTTAAGCCTGTTCCATCCCACATTTTCCATCCTCCATCAAACCTTTATCATTATCCTCTTATTTTCAAATATTTAGCTCAAAAAACTATTTACTTGATTATCTGTAAAATACGGAATATTAACCGTACCTTTGCGGCTCAATTAAAAATAAAAAGACGAATGACAAACCCATTTCAATTATTGGGGATAAGTGATGACGTCGTTAATGCCGTAAAGGATCTTGGATTTGAAACTCCAACAC
>Ga0308165_1002734_pt1 | contig 20279 bp, 15 predicted proteins | sample PhyWR2_FD_201032 | JGI IMG/M metagenome (GOLD analysis project Ga0308165, IMG submission 201032) | Phyllosphere microbial communities from UC Gill Tract Community Farm, Albany, California, United States - DLSLW.R2 | ecosystem: Host-associated > Plants > Phyllosphere > Unclassified | place: USA...
GGCTTTGCGCCTGCTTGGCCTTGCTGGCCTTGGCCTTGAAGCGGGCGATGAACTTTTGCAGGTGGGCGATCTTGTCCTGCTGCTTGTTGAAGGCGCCTTGCTGCAGCGCCATCTGCTCGGCGCGCAGGTCCTCGAACTTGCTGTAGTTGCCGCCGTAGCGGGTCAGCTTGGCGCGTTCGATGTGCACCGTCACGTCGGTCACCGCGTCCAGGAATTCCCGGTCGTGGCTGATGACCAGCATCGTGCCCTGGTAGCGCTGCAGCCAGGCTTCCAGCCAGACCAGCGCGTCCAGATCCAGGTGGTTGGTCGGCTCGTCGAGCAGCAGCAGGTCCGACGGGCACATCAGCGCCCGGGCCAGCTGCAGGCGCATGCGCCAGCCGCCGGAAAAGCTGTTCACCGGGTTGTCCAGCTCGCTGACCTTGAAGCCCAGGCCCAGGATCAGCGCCTGCGCCCGCGCCTGCGCGTCGTGCGCGCCGCTGTCGTAGAGGTCCATGTAGGCGTGCGCCATGCGGTCGCCGTCGCCGCTCAGCTCGGCGTCATCGACTTCCTTCTGCGCGGCCAGCAGCACGATGTCGCCCTCGATCACGTAGCTGGTGGCGCTCTGCTCGGTCTCGGGCATGTCCTGCGCGACCTGCGACATTTTCCATTGGGCCGGAATGTAGTATTCGCCGCCGTCCTCGTGCAGCGTGCCGTTGAGCATCGCAAACAGCGAGGACTTGCCCGCGCCGTTGCGGCCCACCAGGCCGATTTTTTCGCCCGGATTGAGCGAGACAGACGCGCTGTCGAGAATCACTTTGGCGCCACGGCGCAGCACCACGTTTTTAAGGGTAATCATTTAAGTCAACAGACTGAAGAAATAGGGCCGGACCGCAGGGCGCCCGGCAAGGCGCTTGCGGTCCGAAATACGAAAGCGAAGGGTCAGGCCAGCTGTTCCCGCGTCAGCAACAGAACCTGGTCGCTGCCCGCGCTGGTTTCAAGCCAGAGCGGCGCCAGGTGCGGAAAAGCGCGTTCGAAATTCTCGCGCTCGTTGCCGATTTCCAGCACCAGAACGGCATTTTCGTTCATTTGCGCGGCCACGGCCAGAAAAAGGCTGCGGATGAAGTCCATGCCGTCGCTTCCGCCATGCATGTTGCCCGACAGCGCCAGGCCGGGCTCGGCCTTGAATTCGGCGGGCAGCGCGGCCATGCTGGCGGCGTTCACATAAGGCGGGTTGCACAGGATCAGGTCGTAGGGCCCCGGGCAGGCGGCCAGCGCGTCGGACTCGATCAGGGTGATGCGCCCGGCCAGTGCGTGGCGCTCGACGTTGATGCGCGCCACGGCCAGCGCGTCCGGGCTGATGTCGGCGGCATCGACGACGACTTCCGGATAGGTCATGGCCGCCAGCACGGCCAGGCTGCCGTTGCCGGTGCACAGATCAAGCACGCGCCGCGTCTCGTCGCTCAGCCAGTCGTCGATGCTGCCGTCGTCCAGCAGTTCGGCAATCAAGGAGCGCGGAATGATGACGCGCTCATCGACATAAAAAGGCACGCCCATCAGCCAGGCTTCGTTCGTCAGGTAGGCGGCGGGCTTGCGGGTCGTGATGCGCGCTTGCAAAAGCATGGCGACCTGCTCTTGCTGCGCCTGCGTGACCGGCTGGTTTTCCACCAGGTCCAGCTCGTCGATCGGCAGGCCCAGCTTCCACAGCACCAGCCAGGCGGCTTCGTCAAAGGCATTGGTGGTGCCGTGGCCATAGCCGTCTGAAAAGGTGAGCCCGGCCGCGTCGAGCCGGTCGGCCATCTGTTCGATGAGTTCGAGGACGGTCAGGTCGGGGCTGGAGGGCGTCATGGCGGGTTCTCCAAAGTTCAAAGGGCGGCGTCGGCCAGGCCGGCCAGGCGCTGCAGCACGCCCTTGTAGATGTTTTTCAGCGGATCGAGCGAATCGAGCGGCACGCATTCGTTGATCTGGTGGATGGTCGCGTTCACCGGCCCGAGCTCGATCACCTGCGGGCAGACCTTGGCGATGAAGCGGCCGTCGCTGGTGCCGCCAGTGGTCGAGAGTTCGGTCTCCCGGCCGGTCTCAAAGCGGATGGCGCCGCGCACCGCATCGACCAGCGTGCCGGGCGTGGTGAGAAAGGGCAGGCCGCCCAGCGTCCATTTCAAGTCGTATTCAAGCTCGTGCTTGCTCAAAATCGCCAGCAGTCGCTGCTGCAGGCGCTCGGGCGTGGATTCGGTGGAGAAGCGAAAGTTGAAATCGACCACCAGCTCGCCCGGAATCACGTTGGTCGCGCCGGTGCCGGCGTGCAGGTTGGACACCTGCCAGCTGGTCGCCGGAAAAAACGCGTTGCCCTCGTCCCAGCGCGTGGCCGCCAGCTCGGCCAGCGCCGGCGCGAACAGGTGGATGGGGTTTTTGGCCAGGTGCGGATAGGCGATGTGGCCCTGCACGCCCTTGACGGTGAGCCGGCCGCTGAGCGTGCCGCGCCGGCCGTTCTTCACCATGTCGCCCAGGTGCTTGACCGACGTGGGCTCGCCGACGATGCAGTAATCGAGCACCTCGCCGCGCGCCTGGAGCTGGTTGCACACGACGACCGTGCCGTCGATGCCGGGGCCTTCCTCGTCGCTGGTGATGAGAAAGGCGATCGACAGCGCGGGCCGGGGATGCGCGGCCAGGAATTCCTCGACCGCCACGACCATGGCGGCGATCGACGTTTTCATGTCGGCCGCGCCGCGCCCGTAGAGCTTGCCGGCGCGGTGGCTGGGCGTGAACGGCGGGCTGAGCCACTGGGCCAGCGGGCCGGTGGGCACGACGTCGGTGTGGCCGGCAAAGACCAGCGTTTTGACCGGCACGGCGGCCAGTTCCGGCGTTGCTATTGATTCAATAGCGGCCAGCCCAGGCGCAGCCTGCGCCGAGGGGCTGAAACCCTCGAATTTTGCCCACAGGTTGGTGACGCGGAAGTTCTCGGGTCCGCTGACGATGGTTTCGCAGCGAAAGCCCAGCGGCGCCAGCCGTTCGATCAGCAGCGCCTGGCAGCCGGCATCGTCGGGCGTGACCGAGGCGCGGGAAATCAGCTGCTCGGCCAGATGGAGGGTTCGGGACATAGGTAAGGAAGGTAAGGGCCGCCGGCGTCAGTGCCGCACGTCCAGCGTGATTTCGGTAAAGGATGGGCCGTCGTCCACCTCGGGCTGCGCGGCGGCGGCCTGCGCCTTGGCCGAGCTGAAGTCGTTTTCCAGCCGCCACATCAGGTTGGTCGGCGAGTCGGCGTTCGCCAGGCCTTCCTTGCGCGTCACGACGCCGTCGGTGACGAGCTTGGCAATATGCTGCTCGAACGTTTGCGAGCCTTCGGCCATGGATTGCTCCATCGCGTCCTTCACGCCGGAAAAATCGCCTTTCTCGATCAGCTCGGACACCAGCTTGGTGTTGAGCATGACCTCCACGGCTGGTGTGCGGCCGTTGGCCTGGGTGCGCAAGAGGCGCTGCGAGATCACCGCCTTCAGGGCTGCCGCCAGGTCGCCGAGCATGGTCGGGCGCACCTCGACGGGATAAAAACTCAGCACGCGGTTGAGCGCCTGGTAGCTGTTGTTGGCATGCATCGTGGCCAGGCACAGGTGGCCGGACTGCGCATAGGCAATGGCCGCCGACATGGTTTCACGGTCGCGGATCTCGCCGATCATGATCACGTCGGGCGCCTGGCGCAGCGCATTTTTCAGCGCCACCTGCAGCGACTGCGTGTCGCTGCCGATCTCGCGCTGGTTGACCACCGACTTCTTGTTGCTGAAGGAGTACTCGATTGGGTCTTCGATGGTCAGGATGTGGCCGGTCGCGGTTTCGTTGCGCCGGTCGATCATCGAGGCCAGCGTTGTGCTCTTGCCGGCGCCGGTGGCGCCCACCATGAGCAGCAGGCCGCGCTTTTCCATGATCAGCTCGCCCAGCAGCGGCGGCAGGTTCAGCCCCGCCAGCGCCGGGATCTTGTTCGGGATGTAGCGGATGACGGCGGCGTAGGTGCTGCGCTGGCGAAAGCCGCTGATGCGAAAGTTGCCCAGGCCCTCGACGGCCAGTCCCATGTTGAGCTCGCCGATCTCGTCGAGCTCCTCCAGGCGCTCGGGCGGCAGCACCTCGGCCAGCAGGCTGCGCGGCGCATCGGCCGGCAGGATCTGCGCATTGATGGGAATGGCCTGGCCGTTGATCTTGATGAGCGCGGGCGCGTGCGCCGACAGGTAAACGTCGGACGCCTTCTTTTCCGCCATCAGGCGCAGGATTCGTTCCATCGTGCTCATGGGTTCACCTTTTTTTTCAGGGGTATCACAGCGCCCGATGCGGCAAGCACGGGAAGAAGGGGCGCTCCAGCCCAGCATGGGCCGCAGAACCGGCTCCGCCGGGCCGCAGGCCGCAAGGCCGCAGCTCCGAGCCCGCCTGCGCGGGCTTGGACAGCCTGCAGATGCGTCGCCTCTGGCGGCGTGGCGCCCTGCAAGGGCAGCGGCCCCCTCGGGGGGGGCAGCGAACCCTCGCGAAGCGGGGAGCGTGGGGGCACAGTCAGTCCCGCAGCAGGTCGTTCAGGCTGGTCGTGGCGCGCGTCTTGGCGTCCACGCGCTTGACGATCACCGCGCAGTACAGGCTGTACTTGCCGCCGGCCTTGGGCAGGTTGCCCGAGACCACCACCGAGCCGGCCGGAATGCGGCCGTAGGTCACCGTGTCAGCCTCGCGGTCGTAGATTGGCGTGCTCTGGCCGATGTACACGCCCATCGAGATGACCGAGTTCTCCTCGACGATCACGCCCTCGACCACTTCGGAGCGCGCGCCGATGAAGCAGTTGTCCTCGATGATGGTCGGGTTGGCCTGCAGGGGTTCGAGCACGCCGCCCAGGCCCACGCCGCCGGACAGGTGCACGTTGTTGCCCACCTGCGCGCAGCTGCCCACGGTGGCCCAGGTATCGACCATGGTGCCTTCGCCGACCCAGGCGCCGATGTTGACGTAGCTGGGCATCAGGATCGCGCCCTTGGCGATGAAGCTGCCGCGCCGGGCCACGGCCGGCGGCACCACGCGCACGCCGGTGGCGCGCATCTCTTCTTCGCTCAGGTGCGCGAACTTGGTCGGCACCTTGTCGTAAAAGCCCAGGTCGCCGGCGCGCATCAGCGCGTTGTCCTTCAGGCGAAAGCTCAGCAGCACGGCCTTCTTGATCCACTGGTGCGTCGTCCACTGACCGACGGCCTCGCGCGTGGCCACGCGCAGCGTGCCGTTGTTCAGCTCGGCAATGGTGTGCTCGACCGCGTCCAGCACTTCGCGGGGCGCCGAGGCGGGCGAGAGGCTGGCGCGGTTGTCCCAGGCGGCGTCGATGACGGCTTGCAGGTTGTCTTGGGTCATTTTTGGTTTTTCAGTGAGATTGGGATTGGATGAACTGGACGATGCGGCGGGCCGCCTCGACGCATTCGGCGGTTTCGGCCACCAGCGCCATGCGGATGCGGCCGGCGCCGGGGTTGAAGCCCTGCGCCTGGCGCGCCAGGTAGCTGCCCGGCAGCACGACGACATTGTAGTTAGCGAGCAACTCGCGGGAGAAGGCTTCGTCGGAGCCGTCGAACGACTCGGGAATGGCGGCCCAGAGGTAAAAGCCGGCATCGGGCAGGCTGACCTGCATCACGCCGGCCAGCAGCGGCGTGACCTCGGCGAACTTGGCGCGGTACTGGGCGCGGTTGTCGGCCACATGCGCCTCGTCAGCCCAGGCCGCCGCGCTGGCCGACTGCACCACCGCGCTCATCGCGCTGCCGTGGTAGGTGCGGTAGAGCAGGAAGGACTGGATGAGGGCCGCGTCGCCGGCGACAAAGCCGCTCCTCAGGCCGGGCACGTTGCTGCGCTTGGACAGGCTGGTCAGCGCGATCAGGTTCTTGAAGTCCGTCCGGCCCAGTTTCGCGGCCGCCTCCAGGCCGCCCAGCGGGGCTTCGTCCCGGAAGTAGATTTCGCTGTAGCACTCGTCCGAGGCGATGACGAAGCCGTACTTGTCGCTCAGCTCGAACAGCATCTGCCATTCCTCCAGCGGCATCACCGCGCCGGTCGGGTTGCCCGGCGAGCAGGTGTAGAGCAGCTGGGTGCGCTGCCAGACCGCCTCGGGCACGCTGGCCCAATCGACCGCGAAGTTGCGCGCCGGGTCGCTGGGCGCAAACCACGGCTCAGCGCCGGCCAGGAGCGCCGCGCCTTCGTAGATTTGATAGAAAGGATTGGGGCAGACCACCACCGGCTCGATGCCGCCGGCAAAGGCACGCGGATCGACCACGACCTGCGCCAGGGAAAACAGCGCCTCGCGCGAGCCCAGCACCGGCAGGATCTGGCGGGCCGGATCAAGGCCAAGGCCGTAGCGGCGCTGCATCCAGGCGGCGCAGGCTTTTTTAAGCTCGGGCGTGCCGCCGGTGGCCGGGTAGGTGGCCAGGCCGCCGGTCGGCGATGCGATGGCCTCGCACAGGCGGTCCTTCAGGAAGGCGGGCGTGGCGTGGCGCGGCTCGCCGATGCCCAGGCTGATGGGCGCATAGGCCGGATTGGGAACAACGCCGGCATGCAGCTGGCGCAGCCGCTCGAAGGGGTAGGGCTGGAGGCGGGAAAGCAAGGGATTCATGGGCCGCGATTATCCCCGACCGACCGCCGGCCTGCGCGCTGACGCGAGGCCTGGCCAGCGCGAAATTGGCTTGACTGGCAACCATGGCATTCAGAAAACACGAAAAATTTTGCTATTAAATCAATAGCTGCATGCGCAGGCGCTGCCTGCGCCAGAGGCCTGTTTGGTGCTGAAAAGCCGTTTGCTGGCCGGCGCCGATCGGTTCTGGCGCTCACGGCATTTTGGAAAAACTGACCGTGAAGCGGGTTGTTCCCTGCGCGCAAGTCACCGAAGCTTCGCCGCCATGGGCCTGGGCAATCGCCCGCGTGATCGACAAACCCAGGCCGGCGCCATCGGAATCGGGATGGCTTCTGGATTTTTCAGCCCGGAAAAAACGGTCGAACAGGCGCGGCAGCAGCTCGGCGCCGATCTGGGCGCCCGTGTTCTCGACATGGACCCGGGTCGCCTGCGGCGTTTCCTCGATCCGCACCAGAATCCGCTCCTGGGCCGGGGTGTAGCGCAGCGCGTTGGACAGCAGGTTGCTGACGGCGCGGCGAAACATCAGCCGGTCGCCGGTGATCCAGCCCGCGCCCTGCAGCTGCAGCCGGACCTGTTTTTCCTCGGCCAGCGCTTCATAGAAATCAAACAGCGCCTGCACCTCGTCCCGCACGGCAAAGGTTTCGCGCGAGGCCAGCGTCAGCCCATGCTCGGCCTTGGCCAGAAACAGCATGTCCGAAACCATGCGCGCCATGCGCTGAAGCTCCTCGGCGTTGGAAGCCAGGATGTCGCGGTATTCCTCGGCCGGGCGCCGCCGGGACAGCGCGACCTGCGTCTGCGTCATCAGGTTGCTGATCGGGGTGCGCAGCTCGTGGGCCAGGTCGGAGGAAAATTCCAGAAGGCGGTTGAAATCGAGTTCCAGCCGGCCCAGCATCTCGTTGAGCGAGGCGGCCAGGTCGGCCATTTCCACCGGCACGGCCTCAACCGGCATGCGCTGGTCGAGCTTGTGGGCGGTCACGGCCGCCGCGCGCGCCCGCATGGCGCGCAGGGGCGCCAGCCCGCTGCGCGCGGCCATCCAGCCCAGCAGGCCGCTGGCCAGCGTGGCCAGCACGATGTAGAGGATCAGCGTCTTTTGAAAGTCCGCGATGAACTGCGCATGGTGCTTGGTGTCCACCGCCGCGAGAACCTGAAGCGGCTGGCCGGCTTGGCCGGGCAGGCGGGCCATGGCCTGCAGCGCATGGAATTCCTGCTGGTCGTCGCGCCAGACCAGCGGCCGGGCAGGCTGGGCGCCGGGCGCCGCCGCCAGGGCGTCGTGCGGAAACGCAAAGCCGGGCGTGGCATAGAGCTGCCGCCCTTGCGCATCCCGCACCAGCACATAAAGGCCCGAATGGCTGCTCAGCGCTTCATCGAGCCGCTGCCGCAGCTCCGTGGCCGAGCCGGAGCGCTTGATGATCTCGCCGGCCAGGTGCAGCTTGTCCTGAAGCGTGTGGCTGTCCAGCTCGATGAAATGCCGGTGAACCGCCGCCGTCGTCAGCCCGCCCAGCCCGAGCAGCACGAGCACCGAGGCCAGCGTGAAAAAAGCCGTCAGCCGCGTGGTCAGCGAAAAGCGCACGCCCATGCCTTAGCGCTCGGCGCCGACTTCGAGCACGTAGCCCATGCCGCGCACCGTCTGGATGAGCTTGGGCTCGAAGCCGTCGTCGATCTTGGCGCGCAGGCGGCGCACGGCGACCTCGATCACGTTGGTGTCGCTGTCAAAGTTCATGTCCCAGACCTGGGAGGCGATCAGCGAGCGCGGCAGCACCTCGCCCTGGCGGCGCATCAGCAGCTCCACCAGGCCGAACTCCTTGACCGTCAGGTCGATGCGCCGCCCGCCCCGCGTGACGCGCCGGCGCAGCAGGTCCAGCTCCAGATCGGCCACCTGCAGCGTGGTCGCCTCGGTGCCGCTGCGCCCGCGCCGCAAAATGGTGCGCACCCGCGCCAGCAGCTCGGCAAAGGAAAACGGCTTGACCAGGTAGTCGTCGGCACCCAGCTCCAGCCCCTTGACCCGGTCTTCCACCTGGTCGCGGGCGCTCAGAAAGAGGACGGGCATTTGCTTGCCCTGGCGCCGCAGGCTTTTGAGCACCTGCCAGCCGTCCAGGCCCGGCAGCATCACATCGAGGATCAGGAGGTCGTGGTCGCCCTCCAGCGCCAGGTGCAGCCCTTCCGGCCCGGTGTGCGCCAGCTCGACGTTGAACCCGGCTTCGCGCAGCCCCTGGCGCAGGTAGTCCCCGGTCTTCACCTCGTCCTCGACGATCAATATTTTCACTGGCCTGGCTCCTGAAACGGTCAATAGGCGCCAGTGTGCCAAGGTTGCGGGCAGTTCATGCGCAGATGACAAATTTGTAATCTTCCGGTCAGCTTTCTGTCGGGCTCGTTCGTACACACTTGCGCACAGAAAAGCCCCGAGACACCTCCCAAAAGCACCATGACCCCACCTTTGGCCGACCGAACGAAGCCTTGGCGCATGCCGCTGGCAGTGCTGCTGACGGCGGGTTCCCTTCATGCCTGGAGCGACACCGGCAACGGCGCAAGCAGCCCCTGCGAAAAGGCTTTGGCCTATTGCTCGGCACTGGAAAAACACCAGCCTTACCAGGCGCAGCCGGTGCAGCCCTGGCGCGAGGCCAACGACACCGTGGGCCGCATCGGCGGCTGGCGCGCCTACGCGCGCGAAGCTGCGGACGGGGCGCCCGCCCAGGACCAGCCGGGCGCAGGCATCGCGGCACCAGCAGCACCTGCACCAAGGTCTCCCGGCCCGGACCCGCATGCCGGCCATCATGAAGGCAAGCCATGAACGCCGCCCATTCGTTGTTGGCAAATGACGCCAGCCCACGCCAGGGCAGCGTCAAGCGGGCCTTGTGCGCCATGGCCCTGGCCTGGCTGTCGGGCTGCGCCAGCGTCAGCCTGGAGCAGAGCCTGGCGCGCACCAACGAAGACGCCGCAAGCTTCACCGGCGGCCAGCTCGCGCTGGCCCGCACCGGCCAGGAGCGCGAAAGCCGGCGTCGCTCGGCCGCTGCGCTGTTGGCCCAGCCGCTGGCGCAACAGGACGTGGTGCAGCTGGCGCTGCTCAACAGTCCGGCGCTTCAGGCCCTGCTGGCGCAGAACTGGGCCGAATCCAGCGGCGCCGCCCAGTCGGGCCGCATCGCCAACCCGGTCTTCACCTTCGAGCGCCTGCGCATCGGCGACGAGCTGGAAATCGGCCGGCTACTCTCTTTCGGCCTGCTTGACCTCTTGAGCCTGCCGCACCGCCAGGGCATCGCCGAGCAGCGCATCGCCCAGGCCCAGCTACGCCTGACCGGCGATGTGGTGGACCAAGTCACGCAGGTGCGCCAGGCCTGGGTGCGCGCCGTCGCCGCCGCGCAAAGCCTCGGCTACGCCCGCCAGGTCCATGCCAGCGCCGAGGCCGGGGCCGAACTGGCGCGGCGCATGGAGGCGGTCGGCAATTTCAACAAGCTCAGCCGCGCCCGCCAGCAGCTGTTTTATGCCGATGCGGCCACGCAGCTTGCCAGCGCCCAGCACGAGAGCACCGCGCGGCGCGAAGAACTGGTGCGCCTGCTGGGCCTGGATGATGCCCAGGCCAGCGCGCTCAAATTGCCGCAGCGCCTGGCCGCGCTGCCCAAGGCGCCGCTGACGCCCGAAGCCATCGGCCAGCAGGCCCAAAGTGTCCGGCTCGACATCCGCCTGGCCCAGGCCGGGCTGGACGCGGCAGCCCAATCCCAGGGCCTGGAGCGGATCAGCAGCCTGACCGACATCGAACTGGGCATCCGGCACGACACGGTGTTCGACAACGCCGCCGGCACCCGCGAGAGCAAGAAGGGTTACGAGATCAGCCTGCGCCTGCCGATCTTCGACACCGGCGGCCTGCAGCGCGACGCGATGAATGCGCGCACGCTGGCTGCCATGAACCAGTTGGAGGCCGTGCTGCGCGCGGCGGGCTCGAACCTGCGCGAGAGCTATTCGGCCTACCGCACGGCCTACGACATCAGCCGCCACCACCGCGACGAGGTGCTGCCGCTGCGCCGGGCGATTGCCGAGGAAAACCAGCTGCGCTACAACGCCATGCTGATCGGCGTGTTCGAGCTGCTGGCCGACTCACGCGAGCAGGTCGGCAGCGTGATGGCGGCGATTGCCGCCGAGCAGCAGTTCTGGCTGGCCGACGCGGCGCTGCAGGCCTCGCTCATCGGCTGGCCCACGGCGGCGGCCATTTCGGACGCGCGCGGCGCGCAAGCTGCCAGCGGTGGCGATGGTGGCCATTAAGGGCGGCGAAGCGCCGCCGCCAAGGCCGGCAAGGCCCGCGCAAGGCTTCAAGGAAAAACCATGAATTCACGACGAGACTTCTTCAAAATGGCCGGCATCGCGGGCGGCGCCGTCGCAGCGGCCGGCGTCAGTCGCGTGGCGATGGCCGCGCTGCCCGAGCCGGTGCTGCAGAGCCGGCCCGACACCATGGCGCCCCTGGTGCCGTCCACCGGCCGGCCTTACAACCCGGTGGTGACGCTCAACGGCTGGACGCTGCCCTGGCGCATGAACCAGGGCGTGAAGGAATTCCACCTGGTGGCCGAGCCGGTGGTGCGCGAGATGGCGCCGGGCTTCAAGGCGCACCTGTGGGGCTACAACGGCCAGTCGCCCGGCCCGACGCTGGAAGTCGTCGAGGGCGACCGGGTGCGCATCTTCGTGACCAACAAGCTGCCCGAGCACACCTCGGTGCACTGGCACGGCCAGCGCTTGCCCTGCGGCATGGACGGCATCTCGGGGCTGACGCAGCCCGCCATCCCGCCCGGCAAGACCTTCGTCTACGAATTCGTTGCGCGCCGGCCCGGCACCTTCATGTACCACCCGCATGCCGATGAAATGACCCAGATGGCTATGGGCATGATGGGTTTGTGGGTCACGCATCCCAAAGCCCGGCATCCGCTGATCGACGAGGTGCAGCGCGATTTCTGCTTTCTGCTGGGCGCCTTCGACATTGAGCCGGGCAGCTACACGCCCAAGGTCATGACCATGCTCGATTTCAATTTATGGGCCTGGAACAGCCGGATTTTCCCCGGCATCGACTCGCTCAATGTGCGCCAGAACGACAAGGTGCGCATCCGCATCGGCAACCTGACGATGACCAACCACCCGATCCACGTGCATGGCCACGAGTTCAGCGTCACCGGCACCGACGGCGGCCCGGTGCCCAAGGCGGCGCGCTGGCCCGAGGTCACCACGGACATCGCCGTCGGGCAGATGCGCCAGATCGAGTTCGTCGCCGACGAGGAGGGCGACTGGGCCATCCATTGCCACAAGAGCCACCACACCATGAACGCCATGGGCCACAACGTGCCGACCATGATCGGCGTCGATCACCGGGGCGTGGGCAGGCAGATCAACAGCCTGATCCCCGACTACATGGTCATGGGCGAGCGCGGCATGGCCGACATGGCCGAGATGGAAATGCCCCTGCCCGACAACACCGCGCCGATGATAGGCGGTCAGGGACCGTTCGGCGGCGTCGAGATGGGCGGCATGTTCAGCGTGCTCAAAGTGCGCAAGGGCCAGGCACCCGGCGACTACAAAAACCCCGGCTGGTTCAGCCACCCCGAGGGCACGGTGGCGCACGAATACACCGGGCCGCTGGCCGAACCGTCGCGCTTCAAGGCCGAAGGCGGGCAGTCCATGCCGCGCGCGCAGAAAAACCCGGCCGATACCGAAGTCCGGGCGCGCAAGCCTTCCGGCCACGCCGACCACTGAGCCTGTGGCCGACTCGCTTCATCGCCACATTCACTTTTTTGAGTACCTGATGACATTGAACCTTGTTAAAACCTGCGCGCTGTGCGGCATCGCCGCCCTGGGCATTTCCACCGCCGCCTTCGCCATTGGCAACCACGCCGGCGGCCATGGCGGCAGCCCGCGCCATGACACCGAGGAGACCGCCATCGGCCAGCCCGGCCAGGCCGCCAGCGTCAGGCGCACCATTGCCGTCGAGATGCACGACAGCATGCGCTTCACGCCCGAGGCCATCGCGGTCGGGCAAGGCGAAACCGTGCGCTTTGTCGTCAGGAACACGGGCCGGCTCACGCATGAATTCAGCCTGGGCACGCAGCAAGAGCTGGTGGCGCACGATGCGCTGATGAAAAAATTCCCAGGCATGGCGCATGACGAGCCCGGCAAGGTCTCGGTGGCGCCTGGCCAGCAGGGCGAGCTGGTCTGGCAGTTCACCCGGGCCGGCGCTGTCGATTTCGCCTGCCTTTACCCGGGCCACTACGACGCCGGCATGAAGGGCCAGGTCCAGGTGGGCAAGAATTGAGGCCATTCAACCAACCTTGGAATCCATCACCATGAACAGTTTCAAGCTCCCACGGCGCACTTTTCTGAACGCCGCTGCCGCCGCCTGGGGCCTGGCCGCCATCGGCCCGGCCCTGGCCAAAAGCCCATCGGCCATCGAGGTCGAAGTGTGGAAAGACCCGGAATGCGGCTGCTGCAAGGACTGGGTGACACACCTGCAAAGCAAGGGTTTCCAGGTCACGGTCCATGACACCGGCAACAACGCCGTGCGCGCCCAGCTGGGCATGCCGCAAAAGCTCGGCTCCTGCCACACCGCCCTGGTCCAGGGCTATGTGATCGAAGGCCATGTGCCGGCCGGCGACATTCGCCGCCTCCTGAAAGACAAACCCCAGGCGCTGGGCCTGGCCGTGCCCGGCATGCCGGTGGGCGCGCCCGGCATGGATGGCGCGGTGTACGGCGGGCGCCGCGACCGCCATGACGTCTTGCTGGTCCTCAAGGACGGCAGCAGCCAGGTTTTCAAAAGCTATTTCTGAAAGAGCACGCACGATGATGAAGCCCACTTTCCAATGCCTGGCCGGCGCAGTCCTTGCCGCAAGCGTTCTGGCGCCCCTGGGCGCACTGGCCCAGCCGCAGGCAGACACCGCCAGCACGCAGGCCCCGCAAGCCGCCGCGCTGACCGACGGTGAAGTCCGCAAGATCGACAAGGAAGCCGGCAAGCTGACCATCCGGCATGGCGAGATCACGCATCTGGACATGCCGGGCATGACCATGGCATTCCTCGTCAGGAACAAAGCCTTGCTGGACAACGTGGAAGTGGGCCAGAAGATCCGCTTCATGGTGGTCAGCGAAGGGGGCAGGATGGTGGTCACGGACATCCAGCCGGCCCCGTGAACGCGGTTCCGACGCCTCAAGCCGGCCACGCGCGCCGCAAAAGTTTTTGAGCGCATCCGTTCTGGCCGGAAAACGATTTTTTGGCACCAAAAAGGCCTTTGGCGCATGTCCAGCTTGCGCAGGCAGCTATTAATTTAATAGCAAACTCTGACAGGTCTCCTCCATTTCGGGCGTGCCAGTCGGGCGGCTTGCCCGCTGACTGAAAGCATGGACTTGCCCCTGCCCAGGTGACGCAAGCTGCTGCTTGCCGCCGCCGTCGGCAGCGCTTGTCCCGGCCGGCGGACCCGCGCAGCCAGCGCGGCATGGCCGCTGGATCGCTGCTGGCCAACAGCGCCGCCAGGGCGCGGACAGAGGGCGGCCAAGGCGCAAAAATCGCCCTTGCGCTCGGGTAACATGGCAAGCCGCGCGCCGCTGCCGGTAGCGCGCGGCTTTGCATTTTCCTCCCAACCCCCAACGCGTTAGCCCCAGGCTCAACACACCACAGGTCAGCCGTGCGTCTCAATTCGATCAAGTTAGCCGGTTTCAAATCGTTCGCCGATCCGACCCATTTCCAGCTGCCGGGCCAGCTGGTCGGCGTGGTCGGCCCCAACGGCTGCGGCAAGTCCAACATCATGGACGCCGTGCGCTGGGTGCTGGGCGAAAGCAAAGCGTCCGAGCTGCGCGGCGAGTCGATGCAGGACGTGATCTTCAGCGGCACCACCACGCGCAAGCCCGCCAGCCGCGCCAGCGTCGAGCTGGTGTTTGACAACGCCGACCAGCGCGCCGGCGGCCAGTGGGGCCAGTTCGCCGAGATCGCTGTCAAGCGCGTCCTGAGCCGCGACGGCAATTCGAGCTACTACCTGAACAACCAGCCGGTGCGCCGGCGCGACGTGCAGGACGTGTTCCTGGGCACCGGGCTGGGGCCGCGCGCCTACGCCATCATCGGCCAGGGCACCATCAGCCGCATCATCGAGTCCAAGCCCGAGGAGCTGCGCCTGTTCCTCGAAGAAGCGGCGGGCGTCTCCAAGTACAAGGAGCGCCGCCGCGAGACGGCCAACCGCCTGAGCGACACGCGCGAGAACCTGACACGCGTCGAGGACATCCTGCGCGAGCTCAATGCCAACTTGGAGCGGCTGGAAAAGCAGGCCGAGGTCGCGCTGCGCTACAACGCGCTGCAGGCCGCCGGCACGCTCAAGCAGCACCAGCTGTGGTTCTTGAAGCGCACCGAGAGCCAGGCCGAGCAGGCGCGCATCCACGCCGATGCGGAAAAATCCGTGAACGACCTGGAAAGCCGCCTGGCCGACCTGCGCCGCACCGAGGCCGAGCTGGAAACTGTCCGCCAGGCGCACTACGCGGCCGGCGACGAGGTGAACCAGGCGCAGGGAAAGCTCTATGAGGCCAGCGCCGAGGTCGGCCGGCTGGAGGCGGAAATCCGCTTCGTGGTCGATGGCCGGCGGCGCGTCGAGCAGCGGCTGGTGCAGCTCAGGGAGCAGGCCGTGCAGTGGGCCGCGCGCGGCGAGGAGGCCGGCATCGAGTTCGAAGGCCTGGCCGAAAAGACATTCGGTGCCGAGGAACAGGCCGAGCTGCTGGCCGCGCAGCTCGACGAGCAGCAGGAGCAGCTGCCGGCCCTGGAAGAAGCCCTGCGCCAGGCCCAGGCCAAGGCCGGCGAGCAGCGCGCCGGCGTTGCCCAGGTGCAGCAGCAGCTGCAGCTGCTGGCCGCCGAGCAGCGCCACGTCCAGGAGCAGCTGCGCACGCTGGGCCTGCGCCGCGAGCGGCTGTCGGCGGACCAGAAAAACCTCGATGCGCCGGACCCGGGGCGGCTGGACAGCCTGACGGCGCAGCTGGCCGAGGCCAACGACACCCAGGCCGCCGCCCAGGCCCGGGTGCAGGAGTTGACCGAGCAGGTGCCCCAGCTCGACGAGGCGCGGCGCAGCCTGCAGCAGGCGGCCAATGCCGAATCGGCACGCCGCGCGGACCTGTCGGCGCGGCTCGAAGCCCTGAAGGCGCTGCAGGAAAAAGTGCGCACCGACGGCAAGCTCAAGCCGTGGCTGGCCCGGCATGGCCTGGACCATCTGCAGGGCCTGTGGAGCCGGCTGCACATCGAACCCGGCTGGGAAAACGCCCTGGAGGCGGCCCTGCGCGAGCGCCTGGGGGCGCTCGAAGTCGGCCGGCTGGAGGCGGTGCGCGGCTTCGTCGGCAGCGACGCGCGCGGCAAGCCCGACGGGCCGCCGGCCAAGCTGTCGTTCTACGCGCCGGCGCTGGCGGCTGCGGCGGGCAGCGCCCAGCCGGCGCCGGGCCTCAAGCCGCTGGCCGACTGGCTGCGCCTGAACGATGCCGCCCTGGCCGCGCTGCTGGACGACTGGCTGCACGGCAGCTACACCGCGCCCACGCTGGACGACGCACTGGCCGCGCGCGCGCAGCTGGCGCCGGGCCAGACGGTCTATGTCAGCGGCGGCCATGCCGTGACCCGGCACGGCGTGAGCTTTTACGCGCCCGATTCCGAACAGGCCGGCCTGCTGGCGCGGGCGCAGGAGATTGAAAATTTCGAGAAAGCCCTGCGCGCCCAGCAGCTGATCAGCGAGGAAGCCCGGGCCGCGCTGGCCCGCGCCGAGGCCGGCTACATGGATGCCAGCGCCCGCCTGGCCGCCGCCCGCCGCGAAGCCGCCGAAGGCCAGAACCAGGGCCATGCGCTGCAGGTGCAGGTGCTGCGCCTGAGCCAGCTGGCCGAGCAGGCGCGCGCGCGCGGCGCGCAGCTGCAGGCCGACATGGCCGAGATCGAGGGCCAGCTGGACGACCTGCAGGAGCGCCGGGTCACCGCCGAGGGGCGCTTCGAGGAGCTGGACATGCAGCTGGCCGACAGCCAGGAGCGCCAGGTGCAGTTCGAGGACCGGGTGACCGCTGCCGAACGCCGCCGCGGCGAGTCGCGCGAGCAGCAGCGCACGCTGGAGCGCCAGCTGCAGGAGGCGCAGTTCGCGCTGCGCACGCTGGCCGCGCGCCGCGAGGAGCTGGCCCGCTCCATGGCCATTGCCAGCAGCCAAGCCGCTTCGATCCAGGCCGAGGAAGGCCGCGCCCATGACGAGCTGTCGCGCCTGAGCGACGCGGCCGCGCAGGGCGGCCTGCAGGAAGCGCTGGACGCCAAGCTGGCGCGCGAGGCCGATCTCTCTGCACGGCGCAGCCAGTACGACGGCCTGACGCAGCAGCTGCGCGCCCTGGACGAGCAGCGCGTGCAGCTGGAGCGCGCCCTGGAGCCGCTGCGCCAGCGCATCACCGAGCTGCAGCTCAAGGAGCAGGCCGCGCGCCTGGGCTTCGAGCAGTACGCGCAGCTGCTGGAGGATGCGCAGGCCGACCTGGCGGCCGTGGAGGCGTCGATCCAGGCCGGCCCGGTGCGGCTGAACGGGCTGCAGGGCGAGATCGACCGCATCCAGCGGGACATTCACGCGCTGGGCGCGGTCAACCTGGCCGCGCTGGACGAGCTGAGCGCGGCGCGCGAGCGCAAGCAGTTCCTGGACGCGCAATCGGCCGACCTGAACGAGGCGATGGCCACGCTGGAGGACGCGATCCGCAAGATCGACATGGAAACGCGCGAGCTGCTCTCGTCCACCTTCGAGGCGGTCAACGGCCACTTCGGCCGCATGTTTCCCGAGCTGTTCGGCGGCGGCAATGCGCGCCTGGTGATGACCGGCGAGGAGATCCTGGACGCCGGCGTGCAGGTCATGGCGCAGCCGCCGGGCAAGAAAAACCAGACCATCCACCTGCTCTCGGGCGGCGAGAAGGCGCTGACGGCCATTGCGCTGGTGTTCGCGATTTTCCAGCTCAATCCGGCGCCGTTTTGCCTGCTCGACGAGGTCGATGCGCCGCTGGACGATGCGAACACCGAGCGGTATGCCAAACTTGTGTCCAGCATGAGCACGGACACCCAGTTTTTATTCATCAGCCACAACAAGATCGCCATGGAAATGGCCAAGCAGCTGATTGGCGTGACCATGCAGGAGCAGGGCGTCTCGCGCATCGTCGCCGTTGACATGCAGGCCGCCCTGAGTTTTGCCGAAGCGGCCTGAATCCATCACACATCATGAGCACATTACAAATCAGTCTGGCAGTCGGAGGGGGCGTGATCCTGGCGGGCATCGTCGCCCATGGCGCCTGGTCGGCACGCAGGAACCTGCCCAAGCAGGCCACGCCCAAGCCAGTCGCCGAGCCCGAACCGGCGCAGGCCGAGCCGGCGCCTGAAACCTACTTCCAGATGAGCGGTTTCGACGGCCTGCCCGAGCGGCTCGAACCGCGCTTTGACGCGCCGCCCGAGCCCGATCCTGCCCTGGCGGCGCTCGCGCAGCTCACCACGCCCGAGCGAAAGGCGGTGCTCGACATCCTGATCGATGCCATTGCGCCGGTTCAGCTGGCCGTGCCGGTGTCTGGCGACGCCGCGCTGGCGGCCATGCCGGCCACGCGCCGGGTCGGCAGCAAGCCCTTTGCCATCGAAGGGCTGCGCGAGGACAGCCGCGAATGGGAAATTCCGGCCGCCGGCTACCGCTACAGCGCCTTCCAGTGCGGGGTGCAGCTGGCCAATCGCACCGGCGCGCTCAACGCCATCGAATACTCCGAGTTCGTCATGAAGACGCAGGCCTTCGCCGACGCCATCGGCGGCGAGGTGGAGTTTGCCGAGATGCAGGGCGAGGTCGCCCGGGCCAAGGAGCTCGACCAGTTCGCCAGCGCGCACGACGCGCAGATCAGCTTCAAGCTGCGCGCCGTCAAGACTGCCTGGAGTCCGGGCTACGTGCAGCAAAGCGCGGCCGGCCAGGGTTTTGTTCCTTCGGCCACGCCGGGGCGCATGCTGCTGCCGGGCACCCAGCCGGGCCAGCATGGCCCCATTCTGGGGCTGGCCTTCGATCCGCAGGCTGTGCAGGCCGAGGAGCCCGAGCAGACCGCGCTCTACGAGCTCACGCTCTCGCTGGACGTGCCGCAGGTGCTGCGCACCGAGACGCCGTTTGCCCGCATGTGCGAGATCGCCATCGCGCTGGCCGGCAGCATGGACGGCGTGATCATCGACGACAACGCGATCCTGGTGCGCCCCGAAGCCATGGAGGCCATTCATGCCGACCTGGAAGCGCTGTACGACCGCATGGACGCGCGCGAGCTGTCGGCCGGCTCGGCGCTCGGGCGGCGGCTGTTTTCCTGAACACGCCGCATTTCGCTGCATTGCGCCGCGCCCCGTTTCTGGCTTGTTTCCGGCCGCCCAGGCTTTCTGCGGCGGCCGGTTTTCCTTTCCTTTCACGCGTTCCGAATTTTCTTTTTTCCCCCATGGCCACATCCGATCTGTTTGACCCCTCCGCCGCGCCTTCGCCCACGCCTTCGCCGGCCCTGGAGGCGCTGCAGGCGCCCGAGCGCGTCCGGGCGCTGCGCGCCGAGCTGGAACTCAACGCCCACCGCTACTACGTGCTGGACGCGCCCACCCTTCCGGACGCCGAGTACGACCGGCTGTTTCGCGAGCTGCAGGCGCTGGAGGCGCAGCACCCCGAGCTGCTCACGCCCGACTCGCCCACCCAGCGCGTGGGCGGGCGACCGCTGGCCTCGTTTGCCACTGTGCGCCACCGCATCCCGATGCTCAGCATCCGCACCGAGACCGACACCGAGGCCAGCGGCGCGGAAAACTTCGACACCCGCGTGCGCAAGGAGCTGGGCCTGAAGGAGGGCGATGCGCCGGTCGAGTACGTGGCCGAGCTGAAATTCGATGGCCTGGCGATGAGCCTGCGCTACGAGCACGGCGTGCTCGTGCAGGCCGCCACGCGCGGCGACGGCGCGGTCGGCGAGGATGTGACGCAAAACATCCGCACCATCCGGCAGATTCCGCTGCGGTTGCCCGCCGATGCTCCGTTGGTGATGGAAGTGCGCGGCGAGGTCTACATGCGCCGCGACGAGTTCGAGGCGCTCAACGCGCGCCAGCGCGAGAAGATCGCCAAGGGCGCGAAGGGCGAAAAAACCTTCGTCAACCCGCGCAATGCCGCTGCCGGCGGCGTGCGCCAGCTCGACCCGGCCTTTGCCGCCGAGCGCCGGCTGAGCTTTTTTGCCTATGGCGTGGGCGAGATGACGCCGCCCGAAGAAGGCGGGCCGGCGTTCGAGACGCACTTCGCGCTGCTGCAAACCCTGAAATCATGGGGTTTTCCGGTTGCAGCCCAGACCCGGCTTGCGCAGGGCGCTCCTGAATTGATAGCATTTCACCAGGAAATCGGCCAGCAGCGCGACCGGCTGCCCTACGACATCGACGGCGTCGTCTACAAGGTCAACAGCTTGGCGCTGCAGCGCAAGATGGGCTTTGTCAGCCGCGAGCCGCGCTGGGCGGTGGCGCACAAGTACCCGGCGCAGGAGCAGCTGACCACGGTTTTGAGCATCGACATCCAGGTCGGGCGCACCGGCAAGCTCACGCCGGTGGCCAAACTGGCGCCGGTGTTCGTCGGCGGCGTGACCGTGACCAACGCCACGCTGCACAACGAGGACGAGGCGCGGCGCAAGGACGTGCGCGTGGGCGACACGGTGGTCGTGCGCCGCGCCGGCGACGTGATTC
>Ga0308165_1002735_pt1 | contig 20270 bp, 9 predicted proteins | sample PhyWR2_FD_201032 | JGI IMG/M metagenome (GOLD analysis project Ga0308165, IMG submission 201032) | Phyllosphere microbial communities from UC Gill Tract Community Farm, Albany, California, United States - DLSLW.R2 | ecosystem: Host-associated > Plants > Phyllosphere > Unclassified | place: USA...
CCCAGCATATCCTCAGGAAATGATTTAGAAATTTCTCGTTGGTTTTCTATCTCATTCAAAATAAAAACCAAGTTTTTTTCTGTATTTTTAAAAGTCATGTACTTAGAACTCAGCAATTCCCTATGCATACAGAAGTGATTTCCCCAGGATATAAATATTAGTATCCATTGTATTTATTTTCATCTATGGGAACGAAATCACAATTCTCGATCAGGCTAATCCAACCGGATAGGCCATGAAAAAACTTTAAATTTATAACCTTATATTTAATATCATCTGCTGACCCTAAGGTGATCATTGCATTGCAGTGTTGTGCGAACGGCCCTCCTGCATACACTGGAAATCTTAAATCGATCTCTTTTTTATTAAAATCACTCATAAAACCCGATGCTTCAAACAACAGCTCATTAAATACAACATAAAAATCTCCACTGAACATCACTTTGCATACGCAAGGAATATCATTCAATTGAATAGTTTCCGTAGCAAACAAATCACTCGGGAATTTGATGTTTAGATCCATTATCTATATTTACACTGTTTTTCAGCGAAAGTAAATTCATTTATTCAACAAAGCCGTTGGGCAAGTGAAGATAAATTTTCATATCATCTGGAATTTGTTCATTTCTTATCTGAAACAAAATATCAATGAATTCAATCATTGAGCTGTTCGTTTGACACCTATTGTTCGTATCGTATTTCATCACCACCACTACTCCATTGGCGCGAAATTTTTCAAGCCCTCTGCCAATAGAATCTGCAAGTGCATCCCAACTTTTTCCACCTTTGATTAAAGGGTCTAATGGAAACTCTGCTTTTACAAATTCAAATATCTCATTTTTACTACTAAATTGCATAGGAAATTCAATTACGAAAAGCCCATCAGACTTTAATCTTGAAATTTCCGCATAAAAAACATCAATTTCGTTAATTATTTTGTCGTAATTAAAAGAATTCATGATTCACCGTATCCTTGCGAAAGCAGGCTTGCCAGTATCACCGTAGTAGGTCCAAGTCAGATATGTGGCACCAGTTCGAGAATCCACAACAATTCGATTTGTGCCGGCACCACTTTTAACTGACGATGGTGGCAATCAATACTCAGTGTATTGTCCAGCCGGTAATTCTCCCTCCCGATTTTGAAACGGGACTCCCCAACGCACACCTTGCGGGCCCGATGGTTTATTCCCTGTTTGAATATTATTAATAGTTGAAGTCACTATAGCCTCTTGTGCTGAAGGCAACGATCCAGGAGTAATCATTGCGATGACGCTGCCATTAAGCGCTATTGCAGTGCCGTTTACATTTGGCCCAGTCGGTCTAGCTCCTGAGTTAGAGGGTCCACCCGAAGCCACTAGTCCATTAACCACCGGCTTACTTCCTCCACTACCCTTCCTAAATCCGATCGCAGCAATCCCAACTCCAACCAAATTATGAATATTGACAGCTTATTAATTTGATCAACAACACTAGTTTCAATCCCTAAATTTATAAAAAATTTTATGTTCCCATTCATCGTCATATGCCGATAGAATATTTTGGTGAAACTGTCCTGACGCTATAGCCGAGCTATCACCAAACATAATTCCCTCTATGGCTAGTTTTACATTTTTCCATCTCAATATATGCATCAAGTAGGCTACGGGCTTATCACTGACCAAACCTCCTAAATATAAATTTAACAGCTCATTCTCAAAATCATTCTGATATTCTGGACTGTCCGCAACGAACGATAGGCATTTTCGATAGTATGGTTCCGCGAGGTCAAATGAGTACTTCGTATTAAGCACATGTTCAGCCTGCATTAATTCGCGTCGAAAATTAATAATTAGTTCTCTTTTACCCATGATCCTCCCCTTGGCAATTTAGGATTTGGAACCCAAACCTTAGGTACAAATTTTCCATTAGAATCCAATCCAGCATTCTTAAAAGCAGATTCAGCAACCGGCCCTATACTTGAAGGCGGCTGGTAATGTCCAGACGCGTTATCAATCCATTTAATGCGACCGTTATATAATTGGATTTCTCCAGCAGCTTGCACCGTCCCCCCCCGGTCAAACTAGTATGACCACTTCTGCCTACGATAAGAACGCCTCGTTCATTAACTACATAATTGAAATTCCCACTTATTCCGCTTAGTCTTTCGATAGGAACGACTTTCGCGGGATCAATACTATGTTCGGGATACTTATTTCCATATACAGGTTTATCCGGTACTGACGGCTTATTCAAATTTGCATTTGGCGCCTTATCATTCAGCACCGGCCCATTCGGATTATCACGAATTCGTCCCAATGCTGCTGTTTCGTCTGCAACTGAGTTTGCGCTTCCGTTGTTGGAGACGGGCGGCGCAGTCTCTTTGCCATTGCCAGTTCCCTTACCGCCATTGCCCTTAGATGCCCCACGATTACTTGGCCCTTTCCCAGCCAAGTCGGCAGGCGATATCATGCCGAGCGTCTGAACCAAGAGAGGGTCATAGCCTTCGTCTAAGAGGCGCTGAGCACTCGTCTCAACAGGTACGGAAGTAGCTCTTCCATTGGCATTGAACGTGTCGTTGCTATTGGTACGAGCAAGGCTACGGGCAAAAGACTCGCATGAGGGCACTCCGCCGCACATGGCATTAATCTCTGCAGAAGAATAACCATTACCCGTTCTCGCTTGCTCAGCCAGGTTTGAACAGGCTCTACCCGTGGCGCAGTTATCGACATCAGCGGTTTGCTGCTCGTCAATAGCGCTCCATTTTTCTGTTTTGCCTTCAATGCATGAGCGGTCGCCCTGGCAGCTCGCCAAATCTTGCTTGAATTCCTTTTCTTGCTTGTGGCTCAAAAAGTTATGCTCCGTCGCATCCCGAGCCAACTGACCCGATGCCGCCGTGGTCTGTGCATCACCACCAGCCGTGCGGCTGATGACGGTGCCCAGCACCGCAGAGCCCAACTTCATCATCTCGTTGAACTCAGGCGTGCCCTGCACATAGCCTTGGCTCGTGAGGTTATCGCGCATCACGCCCACGGCCAACTCATTCGCTGCGCCCGTCAGCAAGCCAACGCCCGCATTACCACCGCCTAGCGCGACGACTGCCGCGCCCACCATGGCGTGCAATGCCACTTTCTCGGGCGCTCCGTCTTCCCACTTGCCGGCAGAGATATCCCCAACCGCGCCGGTGAGCACCGAGCCCACCTGGTTGGCGATCAGCAGGTTCTCCTGCGCCTCCCTCTGGTTCGCCTCAATCTGCTGGGCTTGCACCAAGGTCAGGCGGTTGGTCAGGCCCTGGTCTGCCGTCTCCGGGTCGCGCTGCGTCAAGGTGGCCACTGCCTGGGCACTGCTGCCATCGGCGTCTTGGCCGGTGATGGTGACCTTGCCGGGGCTGATGACACTTTGGGTTTGGCTGCGGTCGCTGCCCGCTTCTGGCAGGCCAGCCAGGGCAGCGGTGCCGCCCAGCAGGTTGCTGGTGGCGTTGGCTGCAGCGGTGGCCAGGGCACTGCCGCCGCCATAGCTCAGGCCGATGCTGCTAGCGCTGACATGGGTGTCCTGCGTATTGGTCAGGTCGCTAAAGGTCAGGCTTTGCGTTTGCAGCTGGTTTTTGTCCGGCTCTGCAGTGCTGGTGATGGCGCCGCCAATCAGGTGGGTGTTGCCGCCCACCTTGATGTCGTAGCCACCTTCACCGGCGGAGATACCGCTTTGCCCCACCGCGCTTTGGTAGTTGTGGTTCAGCTCGGTGCGGCTGACGTTGACGCTGCCGGTAACCGGGTTGCCATAACAGATAGGCGGTATGCACAGGCTGACGTTAAAGCCTGAGCTGCTTTGCTGCATCTCGTAGGTGGTCTTGTCTTGCAAGGTTTCGATGGTGAGGTTGCCTCCCACATCGACTGACACTTGCTTGCCCGCCACTTGCGCGCCGCGCAGTTCCGTATCGCCACCCGATTTGATGCTCAGGCGGTTGCCGGCAATGATTTGCGTGTTGTCGTGCACGGTCTCCGTGCCATTGCCACGGTTGCGCGATTGGCCGTAGTTGGCCTGGAAGCTCACCCCGCTTTGCTCGCCCAGCGCCACCGTTACACCCAGGCCGCCACCCGAGCTGCTGCTGCTGCTTTGCACCGCTTGGGTGTTTTGAACGGCCAGCAGGTGGATGTTCTTGGCAGCGTCAAGCGCAATGTTCTCTGCCTGCAGCTTGGCACCATGGGTGGTGATGTCGCCTTCGTTCGCAGTGATGTCGATGTTGGACGCCTGAACGTTGGTGCCACGCTGCGTGGTGCTGTTTTGGCTGCTGTCCTGGCGGCTTTCGCTATAGCTGAGCGAGACGCTCACGCCAAAGCTCGCGGCATTGGGATCGATCGCTTTGCCGTCACCGCCGCTGCCAGTGACTTGGCGTACCGCAGCAGCCTCGTTGGCAGCACCGTTCTGCGCGTACTTGTAGGCGTCATAACCAGCCTTAAGGGCGTTGGCCCCTGCCAGGCGCTCGGAGCCGCTGCGCGCGCTTTGCAGTGCTGCATCGGCCGTGTTGATGACCGCGCCCAGCATGCCCGCAGGGCGTGTGCCCACCACCAGGCTCTTGCTGCGCAGATGGTCTTCGCTCTCGTGCGTGGTCTCTACCGCCTGCAGGTCTACCGCATTGCCGCTGATGCTGACGCGCTCCTTGGCCAGCAGGTCGGCGCCTTGCGTGGTCACATTGCCTTGGCCCGTGCCCTTGTACTGCTCGTCGGTGCCAGCGCGCAGGGTCAGGTTGCCTTCATTGGCGCTCAGTACGCTGGTGGTGCCTACGCCCAGCCGGTCCTTGCCGTTTTGATCGGTCGTCGTGTGGCTGAGCAGCGTGAAATTGGCAGACAGGCCTGGCAACAGGCCAATGCCGCTGTTACGGCTGCTCGATGCGTACTCACTGTTCTGGATATCGCGCGCAGCGGTGATGTTGATGTTGCGCCCGGCCTTGACATCGATGTCCCGGTCGGCAATCACCTGGCTGGCCTGGATGGTGGTATCGCGCCCAGCTTGCATCTGGATGTCGCCACCCTGGATGCGCGAGCCCACATTGATGGTCTGGCTGGAGCTACCCGTGCCCTTGGAGCTGCTGGTACCTACCGACACGCCAGACATGAAACTGGCTGACAAGCCTGATCGCTTGTGCGTCTCTTCATGCGACTCTTGCAGGGTTCCCTGGCCGGGGACGATGAGGATGTCGCGGCCGGCGTTCAGGGTGACCTTGTCGCTGGCACTGATGTCGGAGCCCTGGATCTTGATGTCGCCCGAGCCCGAAACCAGCTTGCCGTCTTCGCCCACCTGGCCGGCTTGCAGCAGCACGTTCTTGCCGCTGACTTGCGAGCCAACCGTGGCGACGGTGTCGGTGATCGATTGCGAGGTGCTGGTCTTCTTGCTCAAGAAGCCGCTGGTCTTTTTGTAATCGGCCTCAAATTCGAGGCTCTCGGTGTGCTGGTCCAGCACATTGATGTTGTTGCCCGCAACCAGGGACACATCGCCGAGGGCGACCACGGTGGCACCCTTGAGGTTGATGTTGCTTGCACCTGCCTCAGCACCGCTGGTATCCGTGCCTTCGCCACCGCCGTACTTGATGGCCTGGGAGTTCTCAACCGCCAGGGGTTTGATGACGCCCGTGATCGTGACCGAGCCCGCGACCCCATATCCCGCTTGCACCAGCACGAATATCAGGGCTTGCAGGATAAAAAGGGCGATGGATCGAAAGGTGAGTGGTCTCACGGATTTTTTTAGGGCAGGGAGAACACAAGACCTGTCAAAAGTCTCTGTGCAAAGCGAGCACAAATTGCTTGCATTCGGGTAGGAGTCAACAGTCGCTCGCCTGGCTCAAGGCCTCCGCGCAAACAGCTTTAACGCAGCCTTGGTGAGAACTTTGTCCAAGGCTCTGCAAACGGCTGCCAAATATCAAATTTCTTCATAAACTCCCAAACATCGTCGTATTGATCATTGGGTTTTATCGGTAGCCAATCTTTGGGAATCCAAGGATTTTCGACCTTCAGCTCATAGCTGTTATACCAAGCCAGCTTTGCAAAAAAAGTTGCATAGGAATCAATGAAATCTCGAGTTATTGCTGATTCCTGCTCATATCTAACTTTTCTATTTTTGGGAAGGCTTTTTTCTTCCAACACCTTTTCCATCCCTGCTTTATCGCCTTTGGCCAATGCCAGATAAAAGTAATGATCAATGAGATACGATCGATCTTTTTATTTCATCTTTTATTGCCAGTACTCTTTCGCAGCGTTCACCCAGCTCATCCCAACGGGAATTTAAGGCCAACCATGATTGATACCGATAAAACATCCAATTCTTAGGATTATCCTTATCTCCATCAGAAGTGGCCTTATCTGGATAGAACATAGAATTGCATTGCCGATACCATTCGATCAACTCAGCACTGTCAGAAACTAAAACAGTGAATAAATCAGAAATCAAATACCCTTCGCCAGGAAAAATATGTTGTCGCATTATTCTTTGCTTTGCACATGAATATAAATATTGCTTAAAGTCAGCAATATTAACATTTTAAAATATGATTCGAAAGCAATAGCCTCCATATTACCCGACAAAGTCAAGAGACAACCCGAATGCGAGCCCTCTTTTGCATTCTAAAGGGCCACGGCATTCTCCCTCAAGATAGCCAAGCCTTTTATATGAACCAATCCATTACTCACGCCATCTTAATATATTGATGCATATTTATTCTTTTAAAGATAAATCAATTATTCAAAATACACAATACATTAGAAAGGCCAAAACTCCTCACTATTCAAAAATAATAGCAAAGGCAATTCCACCTCTATAGTCATAACGCAATCTACTTAAAATTAAATTCGAGAATGTAGAAATGAGAAGCTCTTGGGTTTCCCCACTCAACCCATCGAGATAAATCAAATACTTGGATCTATCTCCCATTTTCTTCCAATGTACAAAAATATCTTCATTAGCATTTTTCCAAAACTGCAAATTCCCCTGCTCGTCCTTTCGCAAAATCTCATGAAAATCACTATATTCAAATAGCAATTGGTCGCCATGGTCATTCCAGGTAGCAATTTTTTGACTAACTGGACTCACCATTGAAAAACCAACGCCACCCAAACAATCAATGACATATGAAAATGATTCAGATATATTTCTAGGGATTGTTATTTTCAAAATTGGTCTAGCCACAATTTTTAATCCTTACTGGCAGTTGCATGTATCTATTTGATTTCAACAATACTCAACCAACTTCATTTGAAAATTTATTAACTCTTATAAATAGGATGATTAGTATTATATTTATTAGCTTAGATCCAAGCATTAACGGCACGCCGTGAAATTTAATGAAAAAACTTCTTGCGACCTAAACACATTGCGTAAAATTCAAATTAACGCTGCATTTGCATATTAATATGCATCGCAATTTTATGTTAAATTTTCAGCTCGCCCATTAGATTGCATCCCCGTTATATTAAAAAATAATACAAGGGTAATCTAAAATTAAAAATATACACCTTTAAATATATTAAAGATTAAACACTCATTCAGTAGAGTAAAGCCAATCCTGATTACTTTTTATTTTATTTTTTATCACTGATATATCAGCAATCAACCCATGGTCGTTATCTATCAGCAATTTATGCAGTGGATTCATTTTCATTATTAACTCATTAGAAAAATTCATTTTTTCATTTCGGCCCTCCACCAAATAAAAAGAGGCATTAGGAACTAACTCATTAATCTCTATCAGCTCATCCTCCTCATAGTCATCATTGATATTTTCTATACGTTGACACGCTATCCAACCATGCTTCATTCCTTGATCAGCCTCGAGGAATATTCGACCGTCAATTTCTAACCTAGGCGTACCCATTGTGCAGAAAGTCTGAAAAATACAATTAGAGAAACTTATATCATTTGAAATAATCAAAAAACTAAACATATCACAAGCCTTTCGATTTGATATATGAAACAAGATCATCTAAATTACTAAAAACTTTAGTACCAGAACGTTGGATCCCCTTCACAACAGAAGGCTTCAAATCTGGCCCATAGACAATCACCTCACCAGAATCGCCAATTATTTGGGATTGATTTGATACTTGGCTCGTAGCACCCTTTCCGCCTCCCGACTTGACTTCAATAACATCTCCATTCTTCAACATAATATCTGCATCAGAATTCTTTCCTATAGCATCATTTTTAATAGGAACATTAACATCTTTGACAGAGCCCGGTAAAAATTTTTCAATAACGAAAATAGCAGGGCTTGCAGGATGAGGAAGGCGATAGATCGATGGGCGGGTGGTTTCACAGCATCTGTTTGAAGCGGTGACCTATCACATTAATTCTCAACCATAATTTTTTATCATTTCTCTTATGAATTCTTCATCGAAATTCTCTCTAATCGGGTCATTTACACGGTTTAAAGAATTTTTAAAATCATCTATCGTAAAAAACCAGTCTTTGTTATCCTTATTGGACCTGTAAAACTCTAACGAGTGGACATCAGAACTTTTAATCCCCAAAATACCTAGCGCAACTGGCGCGCTTTGCACTAAGACTCACCCTCTACCCTGATCAGCAACTATCAAACCATAGAATTCACCTTCTTTACTAAGATCAATATTTATTACTCCTATTTTTTTTCAATAAACTTTCAAGAGGACCGATTTCAGCAAGCTTTCGATAATCACACCAATAAAAAACCTCGATAGCAGTATTCTTAAATAGTTTATCATCAAGAAAATTTAAAAAGTCTACGTTTTCTCTCAGAAATATATCAAAAAATAGAAATTTATTATAGTCTTTAGATACGAATCTATCTGGCAAATATAAATTTGAATTAATAATACTTGAAATAGTCTCGGTTGTCATATTGATTATTTTTAACATATTTCTTCATTGAAATCTTATCTTTGCCACTGTATTAATAGTGGGTCGACGTCTTTTCTCGCGATGTAGCCTTGACCTGAGACCGCAGCCATATTCCTCTTGCACCAGCACAAATAGCAGGGCTTGCAGGATAAAAAGGGTAATGGATCGAAAGGTGAGTGCTCTCACGAAATATTTGAGGTCGGCGAGAACGCAAGAGCTAACACAAACCACTTTCGCCCGGGTAAAGTTGCAAGGAAGCTATCTGCTCAATGGGTCAGAGATGCGCTTTTGAAGCAGACACCCAATTTAGGTTTAATTAATAGGCACTTCAGTCAATAGATTGACACTTCCAAAAATACGTCCAACCATTATCAAACGGCGCAAAAATATATTACGAATACAAAAATAATAAAATTATCTCAAAAAGCTTATGCAATGATTCTACGCATATCCATATATTTTTGCCGCCCTCAATAAATCGTTTTTTATATAATCAAAATCATAGCTCTCCAACAGAGTAGATTTCCACATATTTTCAAAATCCCTTCCCCAAATATTTTCAATAATATCCTTAGCACTCGCAAATAAGTGATACCCTGATTTAACAAAAATATAAGCAAACTCTTCATTTTTTGAGAGAATGAAAAAGTTCTCAGAAAAAATTGGAATCATACCCAATCTGAGTTTGCGATAATTCTCATAACTCATTTCGAAGGAGGCTATTAAGGCTGGATGGAATTTCTCAATTTCCCCAGTCGAAAAATACGTGTCCCGTCTATCCCCGCGTATCGGGAGCATATAAGAAATAGAATTTTCAAAGAAGCATCCGTCAAATATCTTCTTTAAAAAAAACTCCTCTTCTTCAGAATCATTACATGAAACTACAGAAATACTCCATTTTTTATCAAACACAACCTCTGGAGAAATCAATGCTCCAAAATTAGAATCTAACAAATTACGTCGTCGAATAATTTCTAAATTTTCCTCATGAGAAGTTTTTCCAAAAAAAGCTGCCTCTTCGTCATATAGCCATGGCGTATATTTATCTTTTGCGTGCTTAATCATGGATATCTTATCTCCACTACTGTTTTACCATCGGGTCGCTGTACTTCAATGGTCGGCGTCGTGGGCCCATAGGATCGACTACCTGGCCGATATATTACCCTAGACCCATCTGGCAATATTGCCACCTGGCCTGGCCCGTAAGCTGTTTGAATTGGTTTTTTATCACTCCCTTGAGTAACATGATCAAAATCACTTTCGCTAGATGCTCCGGGGTAAGAAACGACGTTAGTTGTTCCAGATGTGCCTCTCCCAGGTTTGGAAACATCAGTCCCCCCACTCAAAATGTCATCGACTAAATCTACAGTGCGATCTGAAACTCCTTGAGGTCTACCCATCGTTGGATCTTTGGAAGGGTCCTTCTCGGGGTGACCAGGCGCACTATAAATATTAGGATCAATGATCGGATTGGGGCGAGTCGCTGGGTTACCACCCCCTGTGATATCAGGCTTTGGTTGCTCTATTGGCTTCCCGCCAGTATTGTTATCCCCTGGTTTAGGATCCAATATCTGATCGCCCCCAGTATTGTTATCCTCCGGCTTGGGGTCTCTAATCTGATCCCCGCCAGTATGGTTAGGGACCAACGGTGGAGTGCTAGGCTTACCGCCTATAAGATCGCCAAGAACATCAGTGATACCAATCGCATACGCTCCGTCGTCACTAATTCCAGGATTATTTTGCCTAGCGGTTTCTACTGCAGCCAGAATTAACACGCCCCTTGACCCGGCGCGATTGAGACAAGCGGCGTTCTGCAAGCATGCCATCACGCCACCCAGGCCGATTGCTTTGACGGCCTTGCCCAAAAGGTTATTGCCGACTTCATTAGTGCCAGTAGCAGCACCACTTTGGCCGCCCACTGCCCCGCCAATGAGCATGCCTGTTCCAATCAGCAACCCTTGCCGCACAGGCTCCGGTGTATTGGCATCAGTAAGGAGTTCGTTCAGATAAGGAGTAGTAGCAGCGCTTGCAGCTGCCCCTGCCGCGCCGCCAGCGCCACCGGTGAGCAAGCCGATGCCAGCATGCATGAGCACTCGATTGACGCCGCCCTCTTTCCAGTTATCTTCAATATTTCCGGCCTCCGTCAGCATCGCAGCCCTCTGATCGGGATCGCTCTCTAATTCCGCGAGTTGACGCAGTCCATTCGCCTTGTCAAGTTGGTCCTGAGCGAATTGCGCTGCAATTTGAGTTGCCCTTGCGCCAAACTCTGCCGTGATCAACACCTGTGCATTGACATCGGCCGTTACGCGCTCTTTGTCAAATATCGGCTTGATGCCGGTTTCCTTGTCGCCGGTTCTGGCTTCGCTATTGCCTGCTACGCCAGAGATACCCGCATAGGTCGTGCTGCTGGCACTGCCGCTTGCGCTGCCAATACCAGCTCTGGCACCAGGCCTTCCGGTGTCTTTGTCGGCAGATTCGATCTGCTCAGGCGTATTAGCTGTGGATTGATCACCTATCTGGCCAGATACCGAGGCCGACACATTCCAACTGTTCGCGTCGTACTGGGCACTGTTCTCGATATCGCTCATCGCCAGCGTGCCGCCGGTGGCAAAGCTGTTTTTGCCGCCATCGATCGCCGTTTGTGTACTGGTGATGGCACCGCCCTTGAGGTTGGTGTCTCCAGCCACATTCACCTGGAAGCCGCCATCGCCTGCGCGTATGCCGCTTTGCTCACCCACGCTTGCGTAGTCGCTGTGGATATTGGTGCGCCCGGCACTGACACTGAGGCTCGACGAGCCGTAGCAAAGCGGTGGCACGCAAACTGACACACCAAAGCCACTGCTGCTTCCGGTTTCCTTATAGACGTTGATGTCCTGCAGGCTTTCGATCAGCAGGTTTCCACCCACATCGACCTTGACGCTGTCGCCAGCCACAGTGGCTCCACGCAATGTGGTGTCTTGTCCACTGTGTAGGGTGGTGGTACCACCCGCCTTGATCTGGGTGTTGGTGTAACTCAGGCTTTCACCTTGGCCGTTGCCCTTGCTTTGGCTGGCAGAGGCATTGAACGAGTAGCCCGAGTTCGCACCCACATTGAAGCCCATGCCAATGCTTGCCGAACTGCTGGAGTGACTGTTTTTCTCCTGGAAGCGGTTCTCCGCTGCTTCCAGGATGAGATTGCCTTTCTTGGCATCCAGCGACAGATCCTTGCCTGCCTCGATGCTGCTGCCACGGACATGCAAATCGCCTTCTGTGGCTGTGATCCTGGCATTGCCACCCGCATGAATGGATGAGCCAGAGGCACTGTCGACCTCGTAGCTGCTATTGCTTTTGCTAGCGCTGCTACCCAAGCTGATATTGATACCGACACTCGCCGCTGAGCCTGGGTCTTTGGCCAAATCCGTAGCCAAATTCGCTGTGTCATAAGCAGCCAAGCCAGTAGATACTGCACCCATCGCCTGCATACGCGCATCGCTGACTTGCGTCGTTGCAGCCGCAAGATTGGCAGTCGCCTGAGCGCTTTGAACCAGGCTCACTATCGGATTGCTAAAGCTCACCGACAGGCCGCTTTGTTTAGCGCGCATTTCAAACTTGTCGCGCTCAATCTCCCTGGCCTCATCGATGCTGACCGTCTTGCCCACGATGTCGATGTCACCCGCGGCCAACACTGCCGAGCCCGTCTGCTGGTAATGGTTGCCCGCGACGATGGTGACGTCGCCCTTCTTGCCTTCACCTTCCTTGCCACCTTGGGCCTGCACGCTAGAGCCTGCAGCGCGCACGCTTTCATTGGTGCGCTCAGTGGTCGTGGTGCTGCTGCCGATGGTGAAACCGAAGCCACCATTGCCAAAGATGCCGCTCTTCTTGGTTTCCTTGAAGCTCTCCGCGCTGGCCGTGTCTTGCCCGGCCAAGATGTTGACGTCGCGCTTGGCAGTGATGGTCGCCGAGTCTTGCGCGATGACATGCGATCCGCGCAGGTTGACGTCCTGGCCCGCTTGCACATAGACCTTGTCGCCGCTGACGATGCTTCCTTCACTGAGGCTGGAATGGCCCACATCCAAAGTGGTGGTGCGCTTGCTGCTCAGCAGGCCACTGCTCTTGCTGTAGCTGGACTCATAACGTCCGTGCTCGGTTTGCATATCGAGCACATTCACATCGCCGCTGGCAATCAGAGAGGTGTCACCCTTGGCAGTGACCGTTGCACCTTGCAGCGTGATATTGCCGGGGCCTGCACCAGGCTGGACAACGCTGGGCTTGTGGGCAATCGGGTCGTCGGCTGTGCCTGTGCCTTGGCTCGCATTGCTGGCACTGGGCACCGGTGTTCCATTGGCAATCAGCGCGATGCCGCCGCCCGCAGAGATCTCACCGCCACTGAGCACTTCATCGGTTTGCGCAACACGGCGCTCCTTGCCACCACGCTTTTCGTAATCGTTGGTGGATGTGCTGTCCTTCGCGGCCTGTACGTTGACACTGGCGCCTTGAATGACGATGTCTTTGCCCGCGCTGACATTGGAGCCAAGCACATCCACAGTGCCCTTGGCACCGATCTGTACATCGCCTTCGCTGCTGGATACGGCCGCACCGTAGTTCTTTACCGAAGCACTTTGTCCTTCGGTACGGGTGCTGGTGTACGTGGTTTGCTGGCCATTGCTGGTGGTGGTGCTCTCCGCTTGCAGGGCTTGCAATGCCACGTTGCCCGTGGCCGAGATGCCAACACCTTGCTTGCCTTCAATCCGGCTACCCGCCAGCAGCACATTGCCACTGCCTTGGCTCGCATCACCATTGGCAATCACCGCCACCTTGCCGCCAGCCGTCACCGTGCCACCGCTGTAGCTTTCGCTGTGGGTGGTGCTGGTCTGGCTGTCCGTCACGCGGCCATCCACAGTGCGGCTTTGCGCCTGCTCGGTCACCGTGGTGTCGCGCGCGGCGCGCACGCTTACCTCGGCGCCTCGCAGCAACACATCCTGGCCGGCATTGATGCTGCCACCGGTGATGGCAAGCTTGCCGCCTGCGGCAATGGCAACGCTGCCGTCCGCACTGTCAATGGTGGTGCCCACGCTGGTGGTGGCGGTGCTGGTGCTGGTCTGGCGGCTGTCGATGACGGCGATGCCTTCTACAAAGGTATCGCTGCCAGTGGCGCTGTTGTTCCAGGCCTGGTATTCACGGCTGTTTTTATCGGCATGGGTGGTCTGGGTCGTCTGCTTGACGCCCAGGTTGACGTTGCCGCCAGCATTGATGCCCACGCCCTGTTGGCCCACCACCTTGCTGGCGATCAGGTCCACATCGCCACCGGCGTCCAGCACAAACTTGCCGGCGTCGCTGATGAACTGGCCTTCGGTCGCCGAGATATTGCCATCCGCCTTCAAGAAGCCGCCGTTGCTGGCAACGATGCGGCCCCGGTTGTTGCTGATGTCGCCCTTGATGTCGGTGACCAGGGTGCCGGCCTGGATCAGGCCGTTGTCGTTGTTCAGGTATTTACCGTTGAGGCTGGCGGTGCCGCCTGCGCTGATGCTGGCACCAAAGTTGTCGATACCCTGCGCGGCATTGATGATCAGCTGGTTGGTCACATCCAACCGGCCGTGGTTGATGAACTGGCCGCTCAGGTTGAGCTGCAGGTCATTGGCGCTGAGGCCGCCGGGCACTACGCGCAGCTGGCTCCAGTCGCTCCATTGCGGGCTGAAGCCCGCGCCCATCAGCACGGCGACGGCGCCTTCTGGGGTTTGGAAGATAGGGTCCTTGAGGTTCAGGCCACGCTCTGGCGTGGTGGGCGCTGGGCCATCCCCATTGCCTGCCACGGGCGTGCCGGCAGAGCCGGTATCGCCTGCGCCCGCATTGTTGCCGGCGCCAGCGCCTGCACCGCTGGTGTCCGTGCCCTCGCCATCGCTGTACTTGATGGCTTGGGCGTTCTCTACCGCCAGGGGCTTGATGACGCCCGTGGCCGTCTCAGAGCCATCGCCCGCCTGGGCATTGCCTGCGTTCACCTGCGTGTTTTGCGCATCGGTGATCAGCGGCAAACCGGTCGACGGATCAATCGGTGGCTTGATGGTGATGTCACCGCCGTTGATGATGAGGCTGTCGCCTACGATGGTGCCGATGTCCGGACCGGTCAGGGTCAGTTCGGTGGCGCCGGCGCTGGTGTCCAGGCGGGGTTTGGAGACAGAGGTGCCCGTCATCTGCACGGTATCGCCATTGGCGTCCTTGCCCTCCCACACCACGGTCTGGTCGATGTTTTGCTGGTTGAGGGAGAAGGAACCGCTCACCTGCGCATCGGAGGCGATGTTGTCCAGATGACCAGTAAAGGTGCCGCCAATGTAGAGCTGCGCGCGGTTGGCCACATCGGTGTAGCTGATGACCTGCGCACCCGTCAGGCCCGCTGGTGGTGCATCCACCGCATAGGCGCCCTGGCTGATGTCTGGCGCACCAGCGCGGTCGCGCGTGCCGGTGGCTTCGTTGCGGATGCTGCCATCGGCATTGCCGGCAATGGCGACCGTGCCCTGGTTGTGCAAGGTGCCGGTCCAGCGCACATCCTGGCTGCCTACGTTCCAGCTCTCGCCCGCGCCCACGGAGATACCGCCCACGTTCAGGTCCAAGCTACCCAGGGCCACCAGCGCATTGCCGGCGGGGGCATAGGTGCCGGCCATCGTGAGGCTGGCATCTTGCAAGCTGCCCACGGTGCCGCCGGCGTTGCTGTAGCCGCCGGCCTTGATGTCCAGGTTTTCTCCGGCAATCACCACGCCGGTGGCGGCATTGCTGAAGCCTCCGGTGGTCTCGATGCTGATGGTGCTGGGCGGGCCGTTTTGGCCGTAGACAATGCCCGCGTTGCTGAACGATTCGCCCTTGATGGCGATGTTCTCGGCCAGCAGCTTGCCGTCCTTGCCGTTGGAGACGACGCCCGCTGCGGTCAAGCCCAGATCGCCGCTGGCGACGATGCTGCCCTGGTTGGCAATGGCGCCGCTCGTGGTGGTGATCTGCACATCGCCGGCCTGGGCCAGCACCATGCCATCGTTGCTGACCGAGCCTGCGGTGATCTGCACGCTTTGGCCCAGCACCTTGCCTGCCACATCGGCGCTGGGCGCGGTGTTGGCAAAGGCGCCGGTGGTGGTGATCTGCACCGCATTGGCCGCTTGCAGCTGGCCGCTGTTTTGCAGCGATGCGCCGGTCACTGTCAGGTTGCCACCCGCAGAGATGATGCCCGAGACAGCTGCGCCTTCGGCACCGCCCGAGGTGTAGGGGTCGTTGGTGCTGCGCTCGTTGTTCAGCGCGCTGTGGATGGTGATGTCAGTGCCTGCATGGATGACACCCTGGTTGTGGGCAGTGCTGGTGTTGATGCTGAGCGTGGTGCCGGCAGACACCGTGCCAGGCTTCTGGCTGTACTCATAGCTATCGGGGGTGCTGCAGCCACCGGGCAGCGCGCAGCTCTTGGTCTCTTGCAGGCGGTTCTCAAACGAGCCACCGCTGATCTGCATGGCACCCGATGACTGGATCTGGCCGCCATTGCTGATGCTGCCGCCCGAGATGGACACCGAGCCGCCGGTGATGCTGCCGTCATTGCTGGTGTTGCCACCGCTCACTGTGAGGCTGTCGCCTGCGCTGACAGCGCCGGTATTGCTCAGCCCACCGCTGATGTCGATGGTAGTGGCGGTGATTTCGCCAGCATTGCTGGTGCTGCCCAGCGACGCGCCTTGCGCACCGACCTTGCCGCTGTTGTCCAGAGCGGCCATGGTCAGCGTGTTGGCGGCAATCTCGCCGCTGTTGCTGCTGCTGCCGGTCACGCCCAGCTGGTTTTGGATGTAGACGTTACCCTGGTTGGCGAGACCCGCATCGAAGTCCGCGTTCTGCGCCACCACGGTGCCGCTGTTCGACAGGGTGCCGCCTGCGTAGTGCAGGTCTTGCCCGGCCTGGATGGTGCCCGCCGATTGCGTGCCCGATGCCGATTGCAGGCGGATGTCCTGCGCAGCGCTCAAGGTGCCGCTCTGGCCCAGGCGCGTGCCGCCCGAGGCCTGCAGATCCAAGGTGCCAGCGGTGGCGATGCCGCCCTGGCTGGCCAGGTTGCTGTCGATATTGCGGGCGCGGATGCTGATGTCGCCTTGCGACTGCAGCGTGCCTTCGTTGACCAGATCGCCCGTGGTGTCGATATTCACCGCCTGGCCAAAGGTCATGTTGCCCTGGTTCAGGATGCGGCCGGTATCGGCCTTCAGATCGGCCTGGCCGAGCAGCAGGCTGTCACCCAGAAAGTTCAGGTCCTTGTGCGCATGGCCGCTGAAATCGCCCGCCACCTGCAGCTGGTCCTCAAAGCTGATGCTGCCTGCGGTGCTGCTGGCCTGCAGGTTGCCCATGATGGCCACAGGCCCGGCAATGGCGATGTCTTGCTGCGCCTGCAGCGTTGCATCACCCTGGGTGGCGAGCTGGCCGCCCAGCGCAATGGCGCCGGCGCTGCTGCGCACATCTACCGATTGGGCCAGCACATTGCCGCCCACCTGAATGCCTTGCTGCGCATCGACCAAGGCATGGCCCTGGGTGCCCAGCATGCCACCGACTTGCAGTGCGCCTGCCGTGCTGCTGACCTGCATGCCGTTGTTGGCCACCAGATCGCCGCCTACTTGCAGGCCGCCTTGTGCATTGGCCACGAGCTGGTCGGAGACCTGCAGGTTGCCCGCCACGCGCTGCGCACCTGCGCTTTGCAGTTGGGCGTTGCCGATGACCAGTGCATCGCCGTCCACCACGATATCGCCACCGGCCTGCGCCTGCAGGCCCGCGCCTGCTGCCAGCGATCCAGCCAAGATGTTGCCGCCCGCCAGCACATTGGCATGGCCTTGCACGGCCATCTCGCCGGTCACCGCATGGTTCTGGCCTGCACGGCCCACATAGTTGCCACCGGTTTGCAGGCTGGCCAGTTGCACGGAGCCATCAGCATCAATCGATGCCAAGGCGCCGCCCGCCACACCTGCCACCACCTGGCCAGCGGCGATGTTGCCGCCTGCGCGCATGTCCAATGCGCCAGCCGTGCCCACCTGGCCGCCCACGGTCGTGTTGCCCGCCACCGATTCGGTGGTAATGGCGCTGGCCATCAGGTTCTGGGCAATGCGAATGTCTTGCTGGGCTTGCAGCTGGGCTGCGCCGGTGACCTGCACATCTTGCACATCAATGCTGCCCGCAGCCAGGCTGGCATTGCCACCCGATGCCACGGTGTTGGCCACCAGGCTGCCACCTACTTGGGCTTGCAGGCCTTGCTCGGCAATCAGGTCGCCGTTGATGCGGGTGTCGCCACCGCTTTGCAGGGCCACCTGGCCGGCAGATTGCACGGAGCCCGCCACCTGGGTCGCGCCTGCCGATTGCAGGCTGAGATTGCCTACGGAGGCGATGCCAGCGCCGCTGGTGATGTCACCGGTGCTGGCCGTGATGGTGGCCGCTCCGCCCGATTGCAGCCCCTGGCCCAAGGTGACGCTGCTGCCTTGCACGGTGGCGCCTTGCGCGCCATAGACAGCGCCGCCTACATCGACCTTGCCGCCAGTGCTGGCGAAGCGGGCACTTCCGCCCGATGCCACCTCACCGGCAATGGCGATGTCGCCTGCGGCCTGGGTGTTGATATCGCCGTTGGCGAGCAGCGACTGGGCACTGACACCGGCGTTTTGCGAGGTCAGCGCGGCGTTGCCGCCGGCACTGGCGCCACCAGCCACTTGCAGCGACTGCGCTGCGTTGAGACTGAGGTTGCCGCCTGCCGAGGCATTGGCCAGTTGCACATCTGCCTGGCTGGAGGTCACGGCCGCGTTCCGGCCCGCGCCCAGTTCGCCCGCGACGCGAATGCGGTCTTGGGCGTTGACCGACAGATCGCGCCCTGCCAACAGGGCCTCCGCCGTGACGGGGCCGGCCGTGGCGGTGATGGCGATATCGCCACCGGCCTGCACGTTCTGCACCTCGGTATGGGTCTGGCTTTGCAGGCTGACCGAGCCGTTGGAGAACACATCTTGCGCCCTGATGCTGCCTTGGCTGCTGGAGAGCGCCACATTGCCGTTGGCACGCACCTCGCTGCCCAGTTGCAACTGGTCAGTCGCGGCAATGTTGACGGCGCCTTGGCCCAGCACCGGGCCTGCCACGTTGACGTTGTGGCCCTGGATACTGACGTTGTTGCCTTGCAGCCCTTGCGTGGCGCTGAAATCGCCCTGCGCGCGCCAGTTTTGCGAGCCGGCCGAGTTGGCCTGACCGTTCAGCGCAATGTTGCCGCCAGCCGAGCCGTTGATGCCGCCACCGGCAGTCAAGGTATCGCCCACCTGCAGGTTGTTTCCCGCATTCAGGTTGATGCTGCCGCCACTGTTGACGGTGTTGTTGATGGCGATGTCGCCACCTGCGTTGACGCCAAAGCCCGAGCCCGTGGTGACCGCGCCATCAAAGCGCGCATCGCCCCCGGTGTTGAGGCCAAAGCTGCCCGAGACATTGACCTGGCCGGTGTTGTGGAAGGACTGGCTGACATTCAGGTTCAAGTCGCCGCGCGCATTGAGGTTGCCGTCCGCGCCGCCCAGGTTCAGTTGCTGGGCGGTGACATCTGTCTGGCCGGCATCGATATCGCCACCCAGGGTGACTTCACCGCCATCGACCTGCAGGCGCTGGCCCACGGTGGTGTTGCCTTGCAGGTCCACGCTTTGGGCGCCGGACAGCTGCAGGTTCTGGCCCACGGTGAGTTCGCCAGAGCTGCGCACATTGGAGGCTGTGACCTGCGCATCGCGGTTGACCTGCACACGGCCAAACAGCGCAGCATCGCCACCGGTCTGCATCTGCAGGTTGCCGCCAATGGTGGCGTCGCCAGCGATGGACGCGCCATCGCGTGCCTGGATGCTGACATCGCCGCCGCCCTGGAAGGCGCCCGCCACGCTGACGGTATTACCGCGCAGTTGGGTGTTGCCCACAATCTGGCTGGCCCCGGTCCGAGACTCCAGGCGCACCGCCTGCGCGGCCTGCACGTTCAGATCGCCGGCGGTGACCAGCGGGCCTTGGGTGCTGACGCTGCCCTGGCTGCTGCTCAGCGCAATCTGCTGGTTGCCCCGGGCTGGCCCGGTCAGCAACACGCCGTCGTTGCCGCTGACTTGGAGCTGCTCATTGGCAGCCACATTGCCGCCTGCCACCACGAAGCCATCGGCATTGATGCGGATGTTGCGCGAGGCCGCCACATCGCCGGTGTTGACCCGGCCGGCACTGCGGATGTCGACATCTTCCTGGTAGGCCAACAGCGGGCCGCGCAGGTTCACGCCCATGCCGGCATCGGTGGAGACCACGGTGATGCGGCCAGCCGTCATCGCGCCCAGTGCGCTGGCATCAATGGCCACGGTGGTGCCTGGCACGGCAGCGGTGCCGGCGATCAATGCATTGGCATCGGCCGTCTGCGTGGCGGCGTTGGGCGATTTGCCCGCCGTCAGGTTGATGCTGGAGATGCCCGGGTTGAG
>Ga0308165_1002738_pt1 | contig 20236 bp, 19 predicted proteins | sample PhyWR2_FD_201032 | JGI IMG/M metagenome (GOLD analysis project Ga0308165, IMG submission 201032) | Phyllosphere microbial communities from UC Gill Tract Community Farm, Albany, California, United States - DLSLW.R2 | ecosystem: Host-associated > Plants > Phyllosphere > Unclassified | place: USA...
CCTTCGGCCGGCCGGGCAGGACAAGCCTGCGTAAACCAGTGGACTCGCACCCCATGAATGGAACATAATAGGAACATATCTCCGATTCGAGGCATGGCTCCCAATGTTCCAGACCCACGCGCCGTCCCGCGCCGATCCCCCACCTGAAACGCCGACCCGGCCTCTCTGGCTGGCGAAGGCGCAGTTGCACGAAGTCCATGCCGCCGCCGGCGACTGGGCCTCGGCCATGGCTTTCAGCCTCGCCACGATCGAGGCCGATGCCCGGCGGCCGATCCTGCTGCTGCGGGTGCGCAAGGACCGCCGCGCCCAGATGCGCATGGACCCTTGCGGCGAAGGCTGGGCGCCGCTGGGGCTGGACCCGGCGCGGCTGCTGATCGTCGATGCGCGCGATGATGCCGGGCTGCTGCGGGCCGGACTGGACGCCGCGCGCCAGTCCGGCCCGGCGGCGGTGGTCCTGGAAACCTGGGGGCATTTGCGCGAATATGACCTTGTCGCCAGCCGCCGCCTGATCCTTGCCGCCGAACAGTCGCGCATCCCGGTTGTGATGCTGCGCGGCGATGCCCCGCCCCGCGCCAGCGCCGCGCATACCCGGTGGATGGTCTCCAGCGCCCCTTCCACTCCGCTCGAGACGCGCGCGCCGGGGCCTCCCGCTCTCCTTGTCGAACTTCAGCGCCGACGCGGCGGACCGGCGGGAATGCAGTGGCGGCTGGAATGGAATGAAGACAATGCCTGTTTCCGCGAAGAACCCATCCTTCCCGCAAGTATCGCCCCCGCCGGCGCCGAGCCCGGTGCACACGAAGCCGCGCCGCTATCTGGCGCTGTGGTTTCCCTGGCTGCCGTGCGAGCGGGCGAGCCGCTGCGGCGTACTGCCTGAAGCAGCGGCGGCCAGCGCGCTGGTGGCGCGTGACGGGCAGGCCCTGCGCCTGGCGGCGGTTGGCGTTGCCGCGCACCGCCACGGTTTGAGCGCGGGCATGACGCTGGCCGATGCGCGCGCACGCTGCCCCGATCTGGCAACGGCGCCGCACGATCCGGTGGCCGACAGCCGCGAACTGGACCGCCTGGCCGGGGCGATGATCGCCTTCACCCCGCTCGTCGCGCTCGATCCCTGCGATGGACTGGTGCTCGACGTGACCGGCTGCGCGCACCTGCTGGGCGGCGAGGACGAACTTGTCGCCGGCGTGCTGGCGGCAGCGGGGTATACCGTGCGCCACGCGCTGGCCGCCCATGCCGCAGCCGCGCGGGCGCTTGCCCGGCACGGCACCGGCCATGACGTGCGCGCCCTGCCGGTCGCCGCGCTGGAACTGGACGAGCGGGCGCTTTCCGGCCTGCGCCGCGCCGGGCTCAGGACTCTGGGCGATCTTGCGGCGCGGCCCATGGCAGGACTTGCGGCGCGCTTCGGGGAAGCGGCGGTCATGCGCCTGCGCGCGATTCTGGGCGAGGCGGGCAGCCCGATCACCCCGCTCCGCCTCGCCGAGGCGATCCGGCTGGAAACCCGCTTTCCCGAACCGCTCGCCCGCACCGACGATGCGCTCGACGTGATCGAGGACCTGCTGACCCGGGCGGCCCGGATCATGGAGGAGCGCCAGCTAGGCGGGCGGCGCTTTCGCGTAGTGCTTCACCGCAGCGACAACGTCCGCCCGCGTCTCGTCGTGGAAACCGGCCAGCCGGTGCGAAATCCCGCCGCCGTCATGCGTCTCTTGCGCGAACGGATCGATACGCTTTCCGATCCGCTCGACCCTGGGTACGGTTTCGATGCGATCACCCTGGCGGTGCTGGGCGCCGAGCATTTGCCCTCGCGCCAGATCGGGCTGGAAAGCGGCAAGGAAGACGCCGAAGACAGCATCGCCGCGCTGGTCGATACGCTTGGCGTGCGGCTGGGTGAGGAGCGGGTGAGCCGCCTTGTCCCCTGCGACCGGCACTTGCCCGAAAAGGCGCAGGGGCTGGTCCCCGCCGCGCAGGCGCGCCCCGGTCCCTGGCCGGCAGGAGGCAAGACTCCGCCCCGCCCGCTGCTGCTGCTCGACCCGCCCCAGCCGGTGGACGTGATCGCGGGCGTTCCCGACAGTCCGCCGCAGCGTTTTCGCTGGCAGGGCCGCCTGCACGACGTCCGGCTGGCCGAAGGGCCTGAGCGGATCGGTGCGGAATGGTGGCGAAAGCGCGGCGGGCACACCCCCGGCAATGCCGGCGATACGCGTGACTATTACCGCATCGAGGACGGCGAGGGCCGCCGCTACTGGATCTTCCGCAGCGGCCTGTTCGGCGAAACGCCCGCCCCGCGCTGGTATCTGCACGGCCTGTTTCCATGAGCGTGCCCGCCTTCGCCGAACTGGTCGCCGCCACCAACTTCAGTTTCCTGCGCGGCGCCTCGCCGGGCGCGCAGATAGTCGCGCAGGCACAGAAGCTGGGCATGAACGGCATCGGCATCGCCGATCGCAACACCGTGGCCGGCGTGGTGCGCGCGCTTGCCGGATGGCGGGATATCGGCGGCAAGGCCAGCGGCGTGAAGCTGATCGTCGGTGCCCGGCTGGTCTTCGCGGACGGCACCCCCGACGTGGTGGCCTACCCGATGACGCGGCACGGCTGGGGGCGGCTCACACGCCTGCTCACCCTGGGCAACCGCCGTGCCCGCAAGGGCGAATGCGAACTGCACCTGCCCGACCTTCTGGATCACGCGCAGGACATGGCGCTCATCGCCATGGACGGCGATGCGGCCCTGCTCGAAACCCTGCGCGCGGCAACCCCCCGCCTGTGGCTGGCCGCCACCATGCCGCGCGCCGGGCAGGACGCGCGCACTCTGGCGCGGCGCATGGCGCTGGGCGAACGCACCGGCGTGCCCCTGATCGCCACCAACGACACGCTCTATGCCGAGCCCGACGACCGGCCCATGCAGGACGTGCTCACTTGCATCCGCGAAGGGCTGACGGTGCAGACCGCCGGCCGCAGCCTCGCCGCCAATGCCGAGCGTCACCTCAAGACCCCGGCGGAAATGGCCCGCCTGTTCCACGCCTGCCCGCAGGCTCTGGCAGCCACGCAGGACCTGCTGGCCTGCATCGAATTTGCCCTGACCGACCTCCGGTACGAATATCCCCACGAACCCGTACCCGAAGGCTGGCAGCCGCAGGACTGGCTGGAAAACCTCGTCCTGCAAGGCGCTTACGAACGGTTTCCGGACGGTCTGGACCCTGAATACCACAAGGTGCTGGCCGAAGAATTCGACCTGATCCGCCAGAAGAACTACGCCTGCTACTTCCTCACCGTGCACGACATCGTGCGCCATGCCCGCAGCCTCAGACCGCCGATCCTGTGCCAGGGACGCGGCAGTGCGGCCAATTCGCTGGTCTGCTTTTTCCTCGGCGTCACCCCGATCGACCCGGTGAAGCAGAAGCTGCTGTTCTCGCGCTTCCTTTCCCCCGAGCGCCACGAACCGCCCGATATCGACGTCGATTTCGAACATCAGCGGCGCGAGGAGGTGATGCAGTACGTCTTCAACCGTTACGGACGCGAGCGTGCAGGCATCGCCGCCACCGTCATCCGCTACCGCCAGCGCAGTGCGATCCGCGAAGTGGGCAAGGCGCTGGGGCTGAGCGAGGACGTAACCGCGCGCCTGTCCGGCACCGTCTGGGGCAGCTGGGGCGGCGACGAACTGCCCGAGGAGCGCCTCACCGAAGCCGGCTTCGACCCCGCGAACCCGCAGGTGGCGCGCCTGCGCGACATGGTGGAGCAGTTGCTCGAATACCCGCGCCACCTTTCGCAGCACGTCGGCGGCTTTGTGCTCAGCGAAACCCGGCTCGACGAACTGGTGCCGATCCACAACGCGGCAATGCCCGATCGTACCTTCATCGAATGGGACAAGGACGATCTGGAGGCGCTGGGGCTGATGAAAGTCGACGTGCTGGCGCTCGGCATGTTGACCGCGATCCGCAAGAGCTTCGACCTGCTGCGCGATCATCATCTGGAAGACCTTGTGCTGGCCACCGTCCCGGTTGAGGACGAGGCCACTTATGACATGCTGTGCAAGGGTGACAGCATCGGCACGTTTCAGGTCGAAAGCCGCGCCCAGATCGCGATGCTGCCGCGCATGAAACCGCGCGAACTCTACGATCTCGTCATTCAGGTTGCCATCGTGCGGCCCGGCCCGATCCAGGGCGGCATGGTCCACCCCTACCTGCGCCGCCGGTGCGGCGAGGAGGAGGCCGTATTTCCCGGCCCGCCGGGGCAACTCGTCGATGTTCTGGGCAAGACGATGGGGGTGCCGCTGTTTCAGGAGCAGGCGATGAAGCTGGCGATCGTCGCCGCCGGCTTCACTCCTGCCGAGGCCGACGGCCTGCGCCGCGCGATGGCGACGTTCAAAAGCCGGGGCAACGTGGGAGATCATCAGCACCGGCTGATCGAGGGCATGGTGACGCGCGGCTATCCCCGCGAATTTGCCGAACGCTGCTTCGAACAGATCAAGGGCTTCGGCGAATACGGCTTTCCCGAAAGCCATGCGCAGGCCTTCGGATGGCTGGCCTATGTTTCGTCCTGGCTGAAGTGCCATTACCCGGCGGTCTTCACCTGCGCGCTGCTCAACAGCCAGCCCATGGGCTTCTACGCTCCCGCACAGTTGGTAGGCGACGCGCGCGAGCACGGGGTCGAAGTGCGCCCGATCGACGTCAACGCCAGCCTCTGGGATAATACCCTCGAAAGCGAACGCGTACTGCGCCTCGGCCTGCGCCAGATCGGCGGCTTCAAGCAGGAATGGGCGAAAGGGCTGGAGGCAGCCCGCAAGATCGCCCCCATCACCGGCCTCGAAGACGCCGCCCGCCGCGCGGAACTGCCATCGCGTGCATTGCATCTGCTGGCCGATGCCGATGCGCTGGGTTCGCTGGGCCAGAACCGCCGCTCGGCGGGGTGGGAAGCGCGGCGCGTGCCTCCGGCGCAGCTCCCGCTTTTTGCTGCACTGGACGCCCCCGAACTGGCGAAGGAGGCGGACGCCGCACTGCCGGCCATGGCGCCTGCCGAGGAAGTCGTGGCCGATTATCAGACCCAGCGATTGTCGTTGAAGGGCCACCCGATGCAGTTCCTGCGCGCCCATTTCGAAAGGCAGGGCGCCCGGACCTGCATCGCCGTCGACGCTGCTCGTGACGGCGCGAAAGTGCGCGTCGCCGGCGTCGTTCTCGTCCGCCAGCGGCCGGGCAAGGGCAATGCGATCTTCATCACGATCGAGGACGAGACCGGCGTGGTCAACGGACTGCTCTGGGCGCGCGATTTCGAAAAGCAGCGCCGCGCGGTGATGGCGGCCCGCCTCATGGTGCTTGAAGGGACGGTCCAGCGCAGCAAGGAGGACGTGGTCCACCTCATCGTAGACCAGGTCACCGATGCCAGCGCGGCGCTGTCGGCCCTGTCGTCGCCGGAACTGAAGCCCGAGCCGCTGCGTGCAGATGCGGTGCGCAAGCCGGAATACGATCGCACCCGCCCCACTTCACGCGGTCATCCGCGCAATGTGCGCATCCTGCCCCGGTCGCGGGATTTTCATTGAAAAGGGGGAGGGGGCAGGCTTTCCGCCGCGCTCAGGCGGCGCGGCGTGCGGGCGGTGCGGGGGTTTCATCCTTGCGCGGCCGGGGCCGGCTCAGCAGGGCGCTGCGCCGATCGAGATGCCGCAGCGGCACATAAGGGTCTTCACGCGCGAGCGAGCGCAAGTGCTGTATCTTGAGCAGCAGCGCCATCGCACCGGCCACTGCGATCACCGCCTGCCAACGCGCGGCGTCGATGCCGCCGGTCATTCCTGCGTGGACCCATTCCAGCATCGTGACCAGAAGCGCCAGGATGCCAAGCATGTCGGCAGCCCGCACTTTCGGCGCGGCCTGAAGCATGACGATGGCAGCAAGGAACGTCGCCGCAGCGGCGGAGGCCGGCGACGCGTCAAAACCCAGGATGACGGCGGCAAGCCCGCCCAGGCATGGCAGCAACGCCAGCCTGGCGGCGTTGACGAGGAACCGGGGCGTGAGCAGGGAAGACATCATGCCTCCCTTGTCGCCCGAAATTCTGAAAATCACGTTTAAAACTGGCGATTCTAAGTGAAAATACCGTCATCCCAATCAGGATGCCGCACGGGCCGAGGGCAGGCGCATGACGTTGACGATCCGCTGGATCACACGCCCGGCCAGGCTGCGGGAATGCTCGGCGCCGGCATCGTGAAACAGGTCGTACGTCAGTTCGCGCCACCAGTAGCGCGGATCGCTGGAAAACAGGTAATGGCCAAGGTTCTTGCGCGTGGTCGCCATAGCGCGGTCCTCCAGCTCGGTCCCGTCCTGTTCGCCGATCAAGCTGGCGCGCGCGATGTCCAGCAGCTTGCGGGTTCGCCATTCCTGCGCCAGCGCCGTGCAGTCCTTTTCAGGCAAGGGCGCGGCGTAGAGTTCATGGCAAAGCAGCAGCGCGGCCATCGTCATGTGTTCGATGCCGTTGGCTGCGGCGTCGGTGACCAGACGGTCGGCGGCGCCGGGTTCCTGCCGCAACACGGCGGCAAGGTCTGCCAGCCATTTCAGGCGCGACCAGGCATGTTCCGCCCCGTGTGCCGTGAGGTAAAGCGTACCCAGGTCGCGCGGCAGGACAGGCAGGGTGATGCCGGGGGAGACCACGGTATCGACCGCATCGCCGACCCCGACATAACCGAGCAGGCGCGGGTTCTGGAACAGACGCCAGTGCAGTTCTATGCCGGTGTCGCTATGCTCATGGTCGTAAGCCCAGTCCTTGCCGTACCGTGACACTGCGCCAAGCTGCCGCGCCGTTGCGTCACAAGGCGGCTCGCTGCGTTCGTAGCCGACCCGGGACAGCACCTCGTGCGCGCGTTCCAGATCCTTGCGGGCAATCAGCAGGTCGATGTCGATGCTGGTTCGAACCCCGACCTCGCCGTAGATGGTGAGCGCGGCAGGCGCGCCTTTGAGCACCGCCACGGGAATATCGTGCGCCCGCAGCGCCGCCACAGCCTGCCGGGTCTGCAGAAGTTGGCGGAACTGCTCCTCCGCCAGATCCAGTGCGTCCTGCCGCAGTTCGCGGCGCAGCGGCGTATCTGCCAAACCCTCGCAATGGCCGACCGCACGGGCCACCAGCCCTGTCACATGGTGGCGCCGGGCCAGGGCGATAAGCCGGGCAGGATCGCGAATGGCCGCTGCGGCATGCCGGATGGTCTCGATCGCCTTGGCATCGTGCGGCCAGCGCGTGGCATGAAGCAGGAATGCGAATTCGGGGCACAGGACAAGCGTGCCGGGAGGTGCCGTCATGACCGGCATTGTGCCCAAACGGCGCGGCGCCCTTGCGGCCATGTGGCGAGAAGCGCGAAGCCGCCCGGCTCGGGATCGCCGATAACGGGAAAGCGTTCTGTCTCGATCCAGACATGGGCACGGATCGGCCGCGATGTACCGGATGCTGGCATGACGCCGTAGAACAGCGTCGAATCGATCCCGCGCCGGCGCAGCATGATCTGCGCGGCCAGGCCCTGCTCGAAGCACAGGGCGCGCAAGGGGCTGCGCTTGGCCGCGCGGTCAACCGCCCATGCGACCATCCACGTCAGCACCTCGGTGCGGTCGGTCGTGGCAGGCGCCTTGCCGAAAGGGCCGGCTGCGGCGATCCGCCCGATCAGCGCGAGCGGCAGGAACCGCACCAGCGGAGCGGCGAATAGCAGCAGCACCATCGCTTCCACCAGCGCGCGCCGTTCTTCCCAGTCGAAACGACCGAACTTCGTGCGCAGGGAAGCAAGGTCGTCCTGGTTCACGGCTCGATCCAGAACCAGGTGTCGATCGTGTCATGGGCGCCGTGGAGGCGCACTTCCTGGTTTTCGGCCGCCTCGAACGGATCGACGACGTGGAACTGTGCGCCGAAAGCGCGCACTTCCTCGCCCAGCGTATCGTAGGCGATATCGTCCGCAAGGTGGAAGCGCAGCCACTGCGCTACGCCGTCCACTTGCCCGGCGGTCAGCGATACAGGGGCGCTGGATCGATCGGGGCGGATCGGTTCGGGGCCCGTGACGTCGAAATCGAACAGAGTGACAGGCTCGCTGCGCAGCGCGAACTTATCGCGGCCAAGCGTGAAGTCGGTGCCGCGCAGTGCGTTGAACGGGGTCATGTCCAGTCCATCGACGATGCCCATGCAGTGCTGCGAGGCTTCAAGGTCAGTGACGGGGGCGACGAGCAGTTCCGCCCGGCCCGGCAGCACTGGGGCGCCGGGCCTCAGCAGCCGGGCCTTGGCATCCGCCAGCGTCGCAGCGCAGCCCGCCCCGAGGAAGTTGTTGGCGAGGTTGTCCCACAAAAGCACGTCGGCAGGTTCGGGCAGGTCGCGGCCCAGGTTCAGTTCGCGCGAATCTATCGGCAGGAGGGTTATCCTGTCGGCAAAGCCATTGCGCGCGATGATCTCGCTTGCTGCGCGGGCCACTTCGGGATCGCGTTCGCAGGCAACGACATGGCTGGCGCCGGCCTGCACGGCCAGCATGGCGAAAACCCCGGTTCCGGCGCCGATATCCAGCACGACACCGCCGTTTGCCAGCACCCGGCGCAGGGCCCGCGCGTAAAGTTCGTGCCGATACGTGTCGAGAACCATGGTGAAATACCAGCTGCCGATCCCTTCGGACAGGATCGGCCGCGCCAGTGCGTGGGCTTCGGCGTTCGTCGGCGCGAGGGCCAGCGCCTCACGGCAGACGGCGCGGGCGCGTTCCTGCTGGTCGTTCTCCCGCAGCAGCGTGCGGGCGCAGTTGATCATCGCGATCGCATTGCCCTGGACGGAGGCGAGCAGGGTGTCGACCGCCGCTTCGGCCAGGCGCGGGAACCGGGTATTCGGCGTCACAGATTGCTCCTTGCGATGCTTCGCATGTGGCTGGCCGCCGAGATCGTGAGCAGGCAGGCCAGGCGGTAGCTGTTTTCGGCTTCGTCGCTGTCCCAATCGGCCGAGCCGTCTTCGGGCAGGTCGGCGATCAGGCGGCGTACTTTGGCGGTGTCGAGGAAGGCGGCAGTGGGTTCGTACAGTTCAAGCCGCTCCATCTCGTCGATGAAGGCCTGCCGGTCCTGACAGATCGCCTGGGCCCAGTCGGCGCCCTGATAGCCGCGCTGGCGGTTATCGAGCACTTCGGGCGGAGCGCGGTCAGCCAGTACGCGGCGCAGGATCGCGCGCGGCTCACCGTTCCAGACAAGCCGTTCGACCGGAATGCGCAAGGCCAGTTCGAATAGCCTGCGGTCGGCGGTAGGGTCGCGCAGGTCCAGGCCCCATTCGGCCAGCATCGCCTTGTACTGGTCGCCGGCGCCATTGGTGCGTGTGCTGATCAGGCGGCATTCGACGCTGGAGAGACCCCGCTCGCGCCCGAATGGTCCGGCGTCGGGGATCGGTTCCCCGGCCTCTGCCGCTGCCTGGCAATGCGCCTGCGCGGCTTCGTCATACGCGCTGTCGGTGAGCAGCGACATATCGCGGTCGTTCTCAATCGTGCGGCCCGAAAGCGCCATGCCCCAGCGCCAGAGCCGGTCTGGCAGCAGGTCTTCGACTGTGTTGAACAGCACGCCGCGCCAGCGCATCCAGCCGCCGCGCACCAATCCGCGAGCGGTGCGCAGCCACAGCTTGAAACGGCGCTGCCGAGCCAGTTCCCGCAGGGCCCAGATACCGGATTCGCTGATCGAACTGTTACCCATGAGGCCATGCAGCAGGACACTGACCCCGTGGTCGCGCGCCGTGTCGTTGATTTCCTCGAACCAGGGCAGGTTGCACAAGTTGATTATGGGCGAGGGATAAAGGGCGCGGGTGCGGTCGAGCCCGGCCAGAGGGCCTTGTCCGGGCACGACGCGCACGAGGTCCATGTTCCCGTGCATGGCGGCAGTGCGGGCCGCGACATGCGATTCGTCGGCAAAATGGCGCGTGGCCATGGTGCGCACCGGCCCTTCGCGCGGCGCCGCGACGAAGGCGGTTATGCGCTGGCCGTCGCGGGCCAGCGCGAGGGCCGCGGTGGTGGCGACGGCGGTACTGTCGAAGCCCGCGCTCAAGTGCGCGCCGACCTTGCCGGATGCGCGGCGCAGGCAGGTGCCCACGGCGCTTTCGATCGCCTGCGACAGGGTGTCTTCGTATTCGGCCTGGGTATCGAGCAGAAGCGGCGTGAGGTCGGGTTTCCACCACGCGGTTTCCTGCTGGCCGGCGGCGGAAACCACCAGCATGTGCCCCGGACGCACGATGTCGATGTCGGTATAGGCCGAGCGCCCGGGCGCGAAGGAATTCATGCGCAGGAACTGGCGGTACTGCTCGACATCGGGCGTGCGCGGCGTGGCCGGATCGGCGAGGAGGATGTCCGGCATGGAGGCGGCGGCAAAACGTCCTGCCTCGGCATGATAATAGAGGGGGCGGTCTCCCATGGCGTCGCGGGCAAGGACCAGGCGGTGTTCCTGCCTGTCCCAGGCGATCACCGCGAAGACGCCGTAGATCCGTTCGAACGCAGCCTCGCCCCAGCGTTCGAGCGCTGCGGCCACGATCGCGCCGTCCGACATCGTACCCGGATCGAGACCCAGTTGGGCTGCAAGGTCGCCGCGCTCGGTCAGCCGCACGTCGGCGGCGACGATCCAGCGCTGCACCTCGTTGTCGAGAGGTTCGTCCAGCCGGTCCTCAGGCAGGAGCGGAAACAGGCACCTGCCCAGCAGCACCGATCCGCCGGACCAGGAACGCCAGGGCTCGCGGCCATAGCGCCGGGATGCCATGGCGAAAGGCCGGGCCATGTCCGTGGCGTCGGCGCCGTCGCGGTTCCAGAGCGTGCAAATGGCGGTCACTTAAGCGGATCCTGCGCCTGTGCGGATGACTTGTGCCGCGCCATATGGCTGAATTTCAGGCCCTGCCGACCAGGCCGGCGTCGACGAGTTCGCGCAGCAGCGCGAGCGTTTCTTCCTCGCAGGTGGCTCGATCTACGTCGTAGATATCCAGAAGGGCGTCGCACAGTCCGGCCATGTTATGATGCTCGTCAAGCAGCTTCCAGATCCGGGTGGCGACCTCGTTGAGGCCGAAACAGACGCCTGCCTGGATGTCGAGAGCGACCAACTGCCCGTCGACCTCCGCCGTGGCGGTTGTCGGATTCTTTGTGAAAGTTTCGGCACTCGTAATCAGAGCGGTCATGGATGGTCCTTTGCCGGGCACATGCACACTGCCGAAAAAGCAGGGCCGGGCGAGGTGAAAGAAGATCGGTCGGTGCAGGTTGTCAGCAGAGTCTGGCGATCAGGCCGGGGCGACCTTCGTCAACCAGGAAAGCCTGAAGAAGCCGGCCCCGAAAGTTCGTCAGAACAATCGAGGCCGGCTTCCCCAAGGCTTTAGGAGCCCATCATCCGGCGCGGCAGGGTCGAGTCGGTGATCATCGACATCATCGTCGTCCCTTCCGCGTCGGCTGCGCCCATGCGGACCACAGCCGGGCGCTGCCAGGTCATACGACCCGAGGTACCCATGGTATTGTTGGAGTTGGCCATATTGAACCAGCCTTTCTTTAAAAAGCAACACTAAGTAAATAAAGAAAAATTGTAGTTTTTCAAAATTACTTGTGTTGCGGAATTGAAGACTAACATTGCTGCGGTCTACTTCAAGTTTATATTGGCAGTGCTGCGGGGTGTTAAAGAATTTTCATGCTGTAATTCGGCTGCAGATGGCAGTGGCATGATCTTCGATAAGCGTGGCTTCCCGGTTGAAGTGTTCCATCCCCCAGGTCCGCTCGACCCGGAATACCGGAGTCCCGGTCGCCAGGCGTGCTGTGTCCTGCAAATAGCCGGACGTCTGTCCGACGAGGTCGCCGATGCGCCGCCGATATATGCTGGAGGTAATCGCATCGATGGCCGGCAGGCCGCGCAGCGCGGTGACTGCAAAACCGCCCTCCGGCTCTGCTTCGCGCAAATGGTAGATCGCGGCGATGGGCAGTGGTTGCCGGACGCGGTCCGATGACATTTCGAGTTCGAACTTGCCGTCTGCCCAGGGCACCGAACAGGCCGCCTGGCCGATCCGTTCCATGGCTTCAAGGGCATCGTCCCACAGGCGAAGGCGCGGCATTCCGGGGTGGCCGATCGCCTTGCCGGTCTGTTCGAACGTGACGGCGCAGACGTCGTCGGTCAGAAGCGGGCGGCCTCGTCCCTCGAACCAGGCGGCCAGGGTCGATTTGCCGGCGCCCGAATCGCCGCACAGAAGAACGGCTGCCCCGCCGCAGGCAAAGGCATTGCAGTGCAGCGGCATGATCGCCCGCTGGTGCAGGATGGCGCCCATGATCGAGCCGGCGAGGTAAAGGTCGATCTCGGCCTGGCTGACGCCGGGATAGGGATCGACGACGATGGTGTGGCCGCCGCGGATCAGGAACCGGCCCACTTCCTCCACCGCGATCGTCAGTCCTTCGGCGTTCCACGAAGTATCGAGGTCGTCGTTGACGGTTTCCATAACCGGTAGCGGGGTGACGGGGGCGAAGGCGACGTGGACATCAGCGGCCACGTCATCATCGATGCGGGCGCCGCGCAAGGTCGGAACCTCGCGCGGGAAGCGGACATTCAGGCCGAAGACGCGGTACGTTGCCGTCATCACTGCGCCACGGGCCGCATGGCGTCGAACACGGCGTCGAGTACGGCAAGTTCGGGCAAGTCGAAACGGGTGGCCCAGCGCGCGGGGTCGATGAGGTCGGCGCAGCCCGCCGGGTGGTAATGCAGGAAGGCAAGGTGGCAGAAGCCGCCATCGGGGATCGAATCGCGGTAATGCCACTGCGATGACCCGGAGAACAGCAAGGCTTCGTTGGGATGCAGGATGTGGTCCTCGAAGACGATGCCGAGCAGGGCGGGGTCGGTTTCGTCGGATACCGTCGCAGCCTCTCCGGCGGTCGGCCAGGGGACTATGTCGCTGAACCGGATCGGCCATTCGCAGCTTTGCGCGAGGCACAGGTCCAGCGTCCATTTGGCGGAAGGGGCGTCCATATGCGGCGGGCAGCGACCGCCGCCGTGATAGAGGCTCAGGAAATTGTAGCAGGGTTCGACCTCTTCCCCGGCAAGCTCCGACACCAGCGGCGTGAGTTCGCGTTGCAGAATGCCCAGCGCGGGAAGATCGTGGAAGATGTCACGGCCGAACTGGGCGTTTTCACGCGATTTCAGCGCCTTGGGCGGCAGCGCGCGGACTTCGGCCAGCAGGTTTTCGAAGTGCGCATCGCTGAGAAGCGGGCGCACGTGGCGGACCTTGAAGTCCGGCGCAGTGCGCAGGACATCGAAAGCGGCGGTGAAGGCGGGGGCGCTTGCCGGGTTGACGATTTCCAGCATCTGCCGCGCGGCTTCGAACTTGGCGAGGAACTGGCTGTCATACCAGTCGAAGCCCGGTAGTTCGTGCAGGACGCGCATCGCCACCATGTATCGGTGCGCGATCAGGGGGTCGGTCAGATCAAGCGATTGGAACATCGTGCCATCCTGTGCGGCTCGACCAATTGGCGGCATGGTGCTATCAAAGGAACGGACTTACTGCCGTCCGCGTTGGTTTTTCGGCGTCGCATTACGAAGGCTGCGAATTATGACTGCGAGTGAGCCTGGAAACGATGTTTCCGGCAGGCCGGAATCGGATACCGGCGCGCACCGCGATGTCGGCCCCTGGGGAACGGGCGCAGAAGCCGCAGGCGCCGATCATCGTGCCCGCTCGCACTCGGCTAAGGCCGCTGAAACGGCGCAGCCGATCGGCGGGAGGCCGATCCTGTGGCGCTGGTGGCTGCTCGCGGCGGTGATCAGCCTGGGGTTGTGGGGCGTGATCGCTGCGCTCGTCAGGTAGGGCACCATTTCAATAACATCCGCGTGAAGCAAGCACGGCTGGAACCGTTCGCAGGCAGATTGCGAAGTCATAGACCAGCGACTTGCGCAGGGCGTAGAAAGCGTCGAGCCGTACCCTTGTGTCATAGCTGACTTCGTTGCGCCCGCTTACCTGCCACAGGCCGGTCAGCCCGGGCCGGACGGAGCAGTACGCGCCGAAGCGGTGCCCGTAGCGAGCGACTTCACCCTCTACGATCGGGCGCGGGCCGACCACGCTCATATGGCCGAACAGGACGTTCAGGAGCTGTGGCAGTTCATCGAGGCTGGTCTTGCGCAGGATGCGGCCGATCGGGGTGATGCGGGGGTCGCTGCGCAGTTTCTGGTCGCGTGCCCATTCCTGCCGCGCTTCTTCCGAGCTGGAAAGCAGTGTTTCCAGCCGTTCGCGGGCATCGACCACCATCGAACGGAATTTAAGGCAGGGGAACTGCTTTCCATCCCGGCCGATGCGCTGCTGGACGAAGAGAACCGGACCATTGCTGGTTAGCCGGACGGCCAGGGCGACGAGCAGCAGCAGCGGCAGGAACAACAGCAGCGCGAGCGCGGAAACCGCAAGATCGAAAGCCCTCATCACGATCTGGTGTCCCCAGTCTGCAAGACCCTGGTCGTCAGCCTTGCCGGAGGAACAGCCAGGGGAGCGATGCAGCGTCGCTTCCCTTCGGGCGACCTGCGCTTTCGCGGTCTGCATCGACATGCTCCTGATTGAACCCGCCGCGATCACACTGATTTTGACCGACGAATCAATTAATATGGATATACCATATTTCGCTTTATCAGTTCGGAACAACTAGATTTTGCAGTGCAATATGGGTCATATCGGACCGTAATTAAATTAATTTAACTTGTGAGCTATTATTATTGAATTCCATGTAGATAAAATATGGAGGTTTCGTTTAGGAATTACGGCGTTTTGTGCAGAACTGATCTTATGGGTAAGGCCTGACACGCTTGGCTTGCGAACTTTTAATCGCGTCAGGAACCTGTTTGCCCATGCTGGCAACTGCCATCGCAGAGGCGGCATTAGCCGCAGCTATCGCTGTGCCTGCAGGCGTTGTTCAAGCGCCATCGGGATATCGCCCGCTGCCGTTGTGACCCTCTCATCAAAGATGGCTTCCAGACGATCGATCCATGCAGACGGGGTCAGTGCCAGGGACGTGGTGCGGATAAACGCCGCCTCGCTCATTGTGCGCGTCAAGGCGTCGTCCTCAAGGATCGTGCGAATGGCATCGGCGAACGCATCGACGTTGCGCGGATCGACGGCGATGCCGGCGCCCGATGCGACGAGGTCGTCGCTGAGCAGTGCGGTCTGGGCCAGGATCACCGGCAGACCGCTCCATGCCGCTTCGATCGCCACCAGGCCGAAAGGCTCCGGGTAGCGACTGGGCATGACCAGCATTCGCGCATTGGCGGCAAGATCGCGAATTTCGGCAGGGCTGCGCCGCCCCATGAGGCGGGCTCGGGGATGAATCTGGCGGATGCGATCGACCAGCGGACCTTCGCCCACCACGGTAAGCTCGGCCCCCACACGTGCGGCTGCCTGCGCCGCCAGATCGGCGCCCTTGGTTTCTTCCAGACGGCCGACGAACAGGATTTCGCGGTTGTGCTCAGCCGCAATACGCCGGGATGAGAAGGGTTCGACCGGATTGGGCAGGGCGATGATCGATCCGGCCGGGATACCTGCCCGGGTAAGGAAATCGCGCATGCCTTCATGAATGGCGAGCACTGGCGGCGAGGAGCGCGGCCGGTAGGCGCGGCGCTGCACCACCTGGCGCGCGCTGCGCCACAGCTTACGGGCACTGCCGTCCCGGTCGCAGGGGGTGGAAAGGCAGGCGCGGGAAAGCGGGACATGCGGGCATACCTCGCCCGACTTGAGCCAGGCGAACGCGCCGTTGGGGCAGGCCAGGAAAAAGTCGTGCGCGGAGATGACGAGGCGTTCGCGTACCGGATCGAGCGCGCCGAACACCGAAGGCGAAAGAATCTGCGACCAGCCATGCAAATGATAGACGGTTGCGGGGGTATCGTGCCGGGCGATCCAGTCGCGCACCATCGTGTGGGCCGCGCGGTTCCAAAGGCCGGTCACCATCGCTTTTGCGCGGCTTCCCGCAAGCAGGCGCTGCTGGCCGAGGGCGACGATCTCCACGCCCGCGTCGGCAAGGGCGCGGCTGTTTCCCGCGTCGCCGGTAATGAAAGTCACCTGGTGTCCGCGTGCGGCGAGATCGCAGGCGGCCTGGACCGCGAGTTTGCTGGCGCCGCCCTTGGGGTCGCTGAGGTCGTTGATCTGGACGATGCGCCCGATCATGCCTTGGCCTCCTGCAGGCGCGCCGCGAATTCGGCCACTTCCCGGCATGCCCGCGCGATCAGAGGGGCAGGGTCGAGTTGATCGGCAATGGCGGCGGCGGTGCGCGTGCCTACGTCGCCCGCCTCTACGGAGGCTGGGTCGAGCATGTGGTTTCCTCGCCCGGCCAATTCGAAGAAGCTGTCGAGTTTTACGTCCCAGCGCAGCCCCACGGCGGGAACGCCGAAGGAATAGGCAGCGATGCAGGCATGCATGCGGTGGCCGACGATGGCGTTGCAGCCCGAAACGAACGCGGCGAGATCGGCAGGGGTTTCGAAAGACGGGCTGAGCGTGACCGGCCCTCGCGCGTGGCGGATCCAGTCATAGAAACGGGCGTGCAGGTATTCGCGGTCTTCCGGGCTGCCGTTGGTGAAGAGGGCTACTTCAAAGCCCGCTTCCACGAGCGAACGCAGTGCCGCCGGATACCAGTCGTCAAGCGTGGCGGCAGAGGTCTTGTCGCTATGATAGCGTACCGCCAGCGGGTCGGTCACGCAAAAGCCGACCTTGCGGCCGCTCAGGCTGCGCGGCGCGGGCGGGTAGTGCAGGCTGGCAAGAACGCCCGGGTCGACCACTACGTCTGCCGGGACCGCGAGGGGGCCGAAATGCGCGGCCCAGCCTTCCTGCGAGCGGATATCGCGCACCGAAGCCCAGGTAAGGCGCGCATTGCCGAAGGCGCGGGTGAAAAGTTTTGCGCCAGCGTAGGACCATTTGGGCGCAACGCCCACCGCGTAGACCGAGACGGGCAACGAGAGCCTTGCCGCCTCGGCAAGGGCGCCCGAAATTTTCATCGGGAAATTCAGGTCCGAATCGGTGAGCAGGTTACCGCCGCCGATCACCACGGCATCGGCGCCCGAAAGTCCAACGCGGTAGCGCCCCCGCAGCCGGGTGCGCAGCAGCATTTCGAGCATGGCCCGCGCGGCGACCTGGCGAAGCGGCGCAGGGCAGCGGTCAAGCAGGGCAAGGGCCAGTCCGCGCGCCCGGCCGTGAGAGGCGGGATATTCGGTGCGGCCGGCAAGGTCCACGGACACGACCTCGCAATCGGGCAGCGAGCGCATCAGTTCGCGTTCCAGGCATTCGCTCAGCAGGCCGTCGCCCAGGTTGGGGCTGTACTTCACATTGAACAGGACTACGCGGTTGATGGCGCGGACACGCTTGCCGGGCACGTCTGCAATGTCGCCGTGCGCGAGCGCCGGCCGAATGGCGATCGACGGGGCGGTCATGTCGTGGACTGTCTCCGTGGATTGACTTGCACATGCGGTTTCACGGTGCCTTGCCATGCATGGCGACTATCAGAGTTACCTCGATATTCGCAGGATGTTCATGTGCAGTGACTATTTTTTAATACTGTAGTTGGCCGCGTTCTCTTTATCCTGCGCCTCGTTCCATGTGTTCATCGGCTGCGATATCGGGCCGATAGTGACTGTCGAGGGAATTGGCCGCTTGCCCAGCATCCATGTCGTGATCGCCACGGTCGGCCGTGCCCAACTGGTGCGCCGGACCGTCGACCTGCTTGACTTGCAGACCCGGCGTGCGGACGGCGTGATGGTCGTATCCGTCTCGCCCGCGGATGTCGCGGGGGTTGAGCAGGCGCGCGGCGCGCCGCGCATCCTGTTTTCCGAAAGGGGCCTGTGCCGCCAACGCAACCGGGCGCTTGATGCGCTTGAAGGGCAGGCGGACATCATCGTGTTCTTCGACGACGATTTCATCCCGGCAGATGATTACCTCGCGCAGGTAGAGGCCTTGTTCGAGGGGCACCCGGACATCGTCGGGATCACTGGCGAACTGCGCGGGGACGGGGTGCGGCATGGCGGCTTCACGATCGAGCAGGCGCTTGAACTGCTGGCACAGCCGGACCCGGCGGCAGCGGAACTGCGCCACCGGCACGAGCTGTACGGCTGCAATATGGCCATCCGCACCAGCGCTGCACAAGGCATGCGTTTTGACGAGAACCTGCCGCTTTACGGCTGGCAGGAGGACATCGACTTCACCAATCGGCTTGGCCGCAAGGGGCGGCAGGTGTCGACCCGCGCCGTGACGGGGGTGCATCTGGGCACCAGCGGCGGGCGTACTTCGGGCAAGCGGCTGGGCTATTCGCAAGTCGCCAACATCGTCTACCTCAAGCGCAAGGGCACGATGCGGCCGGACTTCGGCAATCGCCTGATGTGGAACAACGTTGCGGCCAACGCGCTGCGCAGCCTTCGGCCCGAACCGCTGGTCGATCGGCGCGGGCGATTTCTGGGCAACATGCTCGCCATTTTCGACTGCCTGCGCGGCCGTGTCGATCCGCGCCGGATACTGGAGATGTGACGGGACTGGCGACAATCCCGGACCCGAGGGCGGCCATGGCCAAAGCCCGGAAACAGGCACAGGCACAAATGCGGCGTCAGGTCTTCGTCTGCGGCGATCTGCATAACCTGGGCGATCTCAAACTGCTGCTGCAGAACCTTGCCTTGACCGGCGGGCGGGGGGGCCTCGTGCGCCGCTGGGCACCGCTGCCGGCGGCGGTGGAGCGGCAGGTCGAGGCGGCGGGCGGTGTACTGGTTTCCGGCAAGGCCATACCGGCGTTCGCGCGGCAGGCATTCGGGGCGCAGCTCGTCTTCGGCGGCGGGCAACTGGTGCGCGACAACGTTTCGATCCCTTCCTTGCTCGGGCTGCTGGTGGGCGTGTTGAGCGCGCGGCTGGGCGGCGGCAGTCTCGTGACGCGGGGGCTGGGGGTGAGCGCGATCCGTTCTCCGATGCGCCGGGTCCTCTGGCGGGCGGTGCTGTCGCTGTGCAAGGTCGTGAATTTGCGCGACGAGGCATCGGCGCGCAATCTTGCGCGGCTGGCTCCCGGCAAGGCGCACGCGGTCAATGCCGACATGGTGTTCCTGCCCACGGCCGGCGCGCATACGATTTCGCCGGGCCGGGGTGAGCGGCGGTGGATCGTCATCGCCCCCTGCATCGACGGCAGCGAGGGGCGCACGATCGAAGGGGATGCGCTCGACGTGGCGCTGGAGGCGGCGTTGAGCGCGCTGCCCGGCGCACGCGTGGTCATCGCCTGTCACGATCCGCGCGACGGTATGGACAAGGCCGCCGCTGCCCGTCTGGTCGCACGCTGGCCCGAGCATGAGATCACGGTGCTCGGCGGTTACGAACTGGAACCGCTCATCGCCCTTTACCGCGAAGCTGCGCTGGTGCTGACCAACCGCCTTCACGCGCTGATCTTTGCGATCCTTGCCGAAGCCCCGGCGCTGGCGATCGAGGACGGGACCGCCAAGGTACGGGTCGTCGCCGACCGGTTCGTCATTCCCGTCCTTCCTCGAGATCGCCCGGAAGCCGCGCGCCAATGCGTGGCGCAGGCGCTGGGCTTCGATCGTGAGGGGCGTGCGGCAATGCGTCAGGATCTGGCGCGCAAGGCTGCCGGCAATCTCGATCAAGGGCCTGCCGCTGCGGCCTGAAGCGAGGGCTGCGTCCGCGCATCCCCGGGCCATCGGCATGAACTCCTTCTCGCGCAATTAATCACTTTCCTACAACGATTCGAATGGAACATAAGGCGAACGAAGGCTGAGGCGAGGAGTCGCCCCGGCCATCAGTCCCTTTGCCTTCCAGTCGGAGTTGCCAAGATGCAGGACCCCTTCCAGACCCATGCCGATGCCGCCTTTGCGCCGTCGCGTTCGCCCTTCGCAATTGTGCCCAGCGATACCGAGACGCTGGCGCTGGTGCCCAAGGGCATCTACGTCGGCACTGGCGGCAACGTGGTGCTGCGCGGCGTCGATGGCGCCGCCGACGTGACGTATCGCAACTTGCCCGATGCCAGCTACATCGCCGTTCGCGCGCTTTACGTGCGCGCCGCCGGCACGACCGCCGCCGATCTCGTCGGGGAGGGTTGAGCATGACGCGCCTCGTATCGGGGGGCCGCTCAGGCGGCGTCGGTAACCGCACGCGCACCGTTTCAGGCAGCGGCGCGCTGTTCGCCTTGCCGCGTGCACTGGGTTCGGGTTCGAGCTTTTCATTACGTTCGGGCAGCAATGCCAATCTGGCGGTAGCGGGCGCCAGCATCAGTGCGGCCTCGGCTCTGGCTGCGGGGGCGAGCCAGGTGGCGCTTGTTCGCGAAAGCGTGGGGACGGGCGCTGCC
>Ga0308165_1002740_pt1 | contig 20230 bp, 15 predicted proteins | sample PhyWR2_FD_201032 | JGI IMG/M metagenome (GOLD analysis project Ga0308165, IMG submission 201032) | Phyllosphere microbial communities from UC Gill Tract Community Farm, Albany, California, United States - DLSLW.R2 | ecosystem: Host-associated > Plants > Phyllosphere > Unclassified | place: USA...
TCTTAGGGTCTTCTGCTCCTATCAGTTGTTTGATGAGAGCCCGTATCGCAGTGGAGGAAGCTTCACCTCCGGTTTCTGTTGCGACGTGGCTGCCGAAGAAGTATTTCAACTCAAACATGCCATGCGGCGTCAGCATGTACTTCTGAGTCGTTACACGAGAAATAGTGCTCTCGTGTAGACCCAGTGTATCAGCTATTTCGCGCAACACAAGGGGGCGCATCGCAACTGCGCCGTGCGAAAAAAAGTTGCGTTGCCTTTCAACAATTGCCTGGGCGACACGCAAAATTGTATCGAAGCGCTGACGCATATTCTTGATCAGCCACTTGGCTTCCTGCAGCTGCGATCCTAGCGATCCGTCGCCCTTGGTTTGCTTGAGCGCATTGGCGTACATGGCGTTGACACGCAATCGCGGCATCACGTCATGGTTGAGCAAAACCTGCCAGCCGTCCTTGGACGCTTTGACAATCACGTCGGGCACGACATAGTCGGACCGGCCCGATGCAAACACGGCGCCGGGATGCGGATGGCACTGGCGAATCACGGCTTGCGCCTCGCGCAGATCTTCATCGTCGCAACCGAGCGCCTTCTTGATCTTGTTGAAATCGCGCTGGGCGAACAGCGCCAGGTAATCCTCGACGATGGTCAGCGCCAGCCGGCGTGTGACAAAGGCAACTTTCGGCAGCCGCCGGACCTGCAGCGCCAGGCATTCCGACGCGCTGCGTGCGCCGACGCCGGCCGGGTCGAAGCTCTGCAGCAACTTCAGCGCAATGGTCAGTTCGTCAAGCTCGATTTCCAGTTCTTCCGGCAGGCGCTCGTGAATCTCTTCGAGCGATTCCTCGAGATAGCCGTGGTCATCGATCGCATCGACGATCAGCTCGATCAATGCGCGATCGCGCAGGCTGCGTACGGTGAGACGGGTCTGCTCCTGCAGGTGTTCGCGCAAGGTGACGTCATGGGCTTCGAGTTGCGGGCGCGAGTCTTCATCGTCGGGCGTCTTGCCGGTGCGGGCGACGTCGTCGAAACTCCAGTCGGCGTCGCCGCCGGCCTGTTCATCCCCGGCTGCGCTGTCCTGCGGATCGCCGGCTTCGCCTTCCGCGGGCGCAGCGCTGGCGGCGGTGTTTTCGACCGGGTCGGCCTGCGCCGAAGGCGGGCTGCTGATGGCGCCGTCGGCCAGCAGCCGCACCGAATTGTCGAGCGCATCGTCGAGGCGCTCCAGCAGCGGATTGTCCGACAGGATATGTTCCAGCTCCTGGTGCAGCTCCAGCGTCGACAGCTGCAGCAAACGGATCGACTGCTGCAACTGCGGCGTCAATGCCAGATGCTGAGAGGTGCGAAGCTGGAGAGATTGTTTCATTCAGTTTTCAGTTGGCCTGGTATTGCCTGCGGATTACATGCGGAAATGTTCGCCGAGGTACACACGGCGGACGGACTCATCGGCGATGATGTCGTCAGGGCTGCCGCTGGCCAGCACGGTGCCTTGGTTGATGATGTAGGCACGATCGCAAATGCCCAGCGTTTCGCGCACGTTGTGGTCGGTGATGAGGACGCCGATGCCGCGTTCCTTGAGGAAACGCACGATGCGCTGGATCTCGATCACGGCAATCGGATCGATGCCGGCGAACGGTTCGTCGAGCAGCACGAAGCGCGGATCGGTCGCCAGCGCGCGCGCGATCTCGACGCGCCGGCGTTCGCCGCCGGACAGCGACAAGGCCGGGCTTTCGCGCAGCTTTTCGATCTGCAATTCGTGCAACAGACTATTGAGGCGACCTTCGATCTCGTCGCGGCTGAGCGGCTTGCCGTCTTCCTTGCGCAGTTCCAGTACGGCGCGGATATTGTCTTCCACGTTGAGCTTGCGGAACACGGAGGCTTCCTGCGGCAGGTACGACAGGCCAAGTTGCGCACGCTCGTGGATCGGCAGGCGCGAAATCGCCGAACCGTCGAGGTCGATCTCGCCGCCGTCGGACGGCACCAGGCCGACGATCATGTAGAACGAGGTGGTCTTGCCGGCGCCGTTGGGGCCGAGCAGTCCGACCACTTCGCCGCTGGCGACTTCGAGCGAGACGTCGCGCACGACCTGGCGCGCGCCGTAGCTCTTTTGCAATCCGCGTACTACGAGAGAACTGGTCGCCATCTTATTGGCCCTTCGAAGAATCGACGCGCGGCTGGATGATCGCGGTGATGCGACCGCCGCCGGGTTTGCTTTCGCCGGTGTTGGTGTTGTTGACCGAATAGAACTCGGCGCGGCTGTCGTAGGAGATGAATTCGCCGTTGACCTCATCGGTCACGCGCGGGCCGTCCATGCGCTGCATGTGGGCGCGCGTAAACAGTTTCGAGATTTCTGTCTTCTCGCTGTATTCGATGCGTTCGGCCTGGCCTTCGATCCACAAATTGGGACCGCCGTCACGTTTCTGGCGGAAGCTGGCCAACTGGCCGGGCGCCGCGTACAGGATGGCGAATTCATAGCCGGCCGGATCGGTGGTCAATACCACCTTGCCGGCCTTGATCAGCAGCGTGCCGCGCGTGAGCACGACGTTGCCGGTGAACGTCTTCACCTGCTTGACGTCGTCGTACACCATTTGCTCGGCTTCGATGCGGGTCGGCTTTTCGGTGTCGGCGCGTTCGGCGCGGGCGATGCCGGCAACGCTCATCAGGAGCACGGTGAACAGCGGCAGTAGGGAGGTCTTTTTCATAGGATCCTGCGCAAGTATCTCGTTTTGATTATGCCAATTGGCGATGGACTGACGGCTGAGGGCTAAAGGCTAACGGGACGGACGCGAACGCGGCTGGTACGTGCCGCGCACATTGTGCAGCAACTGGAATTCCTGCGTCGCGTTGTTGGCGATCATGCCGGTGCCGGTCATGATGGATTGCCCCATCGTGATTTCGACCGGTTGGTCGGTGCGCGCGATGTCTTCGTCGGGCAGCAGCAGCAGGTATTCGGTTTTCAGGTGCATGTCTTCGGCAGTGCGGAACGCGGACCGATCGGCGTTGACGTTGTCATACATGTGAATCTTGCTGTTGTCGTCTTCAATGCGGGCGCGCTGCGAGCGCAAGGTCATCGGCGCTTTTTCCTTGGTCAGGCTGGTGATCACCGGCAAACTGACTTCGAACGAATCGTCGCTCGGGAAATGCACCATCTTCTTGCCGGTGATGTCGTAGCGGGGCTCACCGGTCTCGGACATTTTCACGTAACTGAAATCTTCAACGTAATAATCCGGCTTGCTGCGCGGACGCGCGGCAAGCGTATCGTCGGTATTGCGCCGCATTACCTGCAGCACCCAGAAGCTGCCCAGCGCCAGCGCCGTCAGCACCACCAGGATGACGATCAGCCGGATGCGCTGCGCCGCGCGTTCGCCGCTGCGGTTGCTCATGCCAGGTAAGCGGCCAGCGCCGCTTCGTAATAGCCCTGCGCGGTCAGGATCAAGTCGCAGACTTCGCGCGCCGCGCCGTTGCCGCCGGTGTTCTCGGTGATGTAATGGGCGCGTTGCTTGACATCGTGATGGCCGTTGGCCACGCAGGCGGTGAAGCCGACCTTGGTCAGCACCGGCAAATCGATCACGTCATCGCCCAGGTAGCCGCAGGCGGATGCCGCGATGCCGGTCTGTTCCAGCAACTGCGCGAACGCGATGCGCTTGTCGTGCACACCCTGGAACACGTGTGCGATACCAAGATCCTTGGCACGACGCAGGACGATCGGCGATTGGCGCGCCGTGATGATGGCCGTGGCAATCCCTCCGAACTGCTGCAGCATCTTGATGCCGTGGCCGTCGAGCGCATTGAAGCGCTTGATCGGCTCGCCTTCGGGGCCGTAATACAAGCCGCCGTCGGTCAGCACGCCGTCGACGTCGAAAATCATCAACCGGACTTGCTTCGCATTGGCGATGGCCGCCGCACTGGCCTTGCTGAACCGATCTGTCATCAGATCACCTTGGCGCGGGTCAGGTCGTGGATATGCAGCGCGCCCACCAGCTTGCCTTGGGCGTCGGCCACCAGCACCTGGTTGATGCGGAACTCTTCCATCAGCTGGACGGCGTCGACCGCCAACTGATCGGGATTGATGGTGCGCGGGCCGCGGTGCATGACGTCGGCAATCGACGATTTGGTGAAATCTTCACCACGTTCCAGCAAGCGGCGCAGGTCGCCGTCGGTAAATACGCCAATCGGATGGTTGTCGTCGTCGACCACGGCGGTCATTGCCATGCCCTTGCGGGTGATTTCCATCAGCGCCGCCGACAGCGACACATCCGGCTTGACCGCTGGAATGGCGTCGCCGGTGCGCATCACGTCGCGCACATGGGTCAGCAGGCGCCGGCCCAGCGCACCGCCGGGATGCGAGCGCGCAAAATCTTCTTCGAGGAAGCCGCGCGCGTCCAGCAGCGACACCGCCAGCGCGTCGCCCATCGCCAGCGTGGCGGTGGTGCTGGCGGTAGGGGCCAGGTTGAGGGTACAGGCTTCCTTGGCGACGCCGACATTCAGGTGGATCGCCGACAGGCGCGCCAGGCTGGAGTCGTCGTTGCCGGTCATGGCGATCAGGTAGGCGCCCATCCGCTTGATGATGGGTACGATGGCCATCAATTCAGCAGTCTCACCGGAATTCGAGATGGCAATGAAAACATCGCCGGGGGTAACCATGCCGAGGTCGCCGTGCGCAGCTTCGGCCGGATGCATGAACAGCGCCGGCGTGCCGGTCGAAGCGAAGGTGGCGGCGATCTTGCGGCCGATATGACCGGATTTGCCGATGCCGGAGACCACCACGCGGCCTTTGCACTCAAGCAAGACACCGACGGCGCGCGCCAAGGGTTCGGCGTCTGCATCCGACATGCGGGTTTTCAGCGCCAGGATGGCGTCGGCTTCAATCTGAAGCGTTTGGCGGGCGAGCTCAAGCGCGCGCTGCGCACGTTCTGTAGAAAAAGATTTTGGCAAGATTTTGGCTTCGGTTACACTCATAACCGAAGTATAAACGAATTACGAAAGCAAAAAACTTGCCAGATGTAACGTCGTGTAGCGTCAGGGGTGGCGCGCCGCCGGATCCGGCCTGTCGGTCCTTGACCCGAAAAGCCTGAAAAACCTTGGAAAAAGGCGGGTCACAGCGGGCATGTTGCGGTGCGGCGCCGCTCGGAATCCAGGGCGGCAAGACAGGCACGATTCTGGCTTAACCGGCCCTGCGGCCTCCATTTTATAAAAATTGCTTCGTTTTCCCATACATGTTTTCAGGACTAGAACTCACACTTCTTCTACTCGGCGCCGCAGTGCTTGGGGTCGTCGCTTTTCGAATGATGCATCTGCCGCCGATGCTGGGGTACCTCGTCGTCGGCATCGTGATCGGCCCGCACGGACTCGGTTTTGCCGACGACAATGAAACTACCCACGCGCTGGCGGAGTTCGGGGTGGTGTTCCTGATGTTCTCGATCGGACTGGAATTCTCACTGCCCAAGTTGTCCGCCATGCGGCACATCGTCTTCGGGCTGGGCGTGGCACAGGTGCTGGCAACCATCGCCGTCGCGATGGTGTTCGGCTGGAGCGCCGCCTATATTCTTCCGCAACTTCATGAAATCAGCTGGCCGGCGGCGTTTGCGCTGGGCGGCGCGCTGGCGATGTCGTCTACGGCGATCGTTTCCAAACTGCTGACCGAGCGGCTCGAGCTGGAAACCGAGCACGGCCGCCGCATCCTCGGCATCCTGCTGTTCCAGGATCTGGCGCTGGTGCCGCTGCTGATCATCGTGCCGGCGCTGGCCAAGACTTCCGGCGACCTGGTGGTCACGTTGGCCTGGGCTTCGATCAAGGCGCTGGTGGTGCTGGCGCTGCTGCTGTTCTTCGGCCAGAAGCTCATGCGCAGCTGGTTCCAGATCGTCGTCAAGCGGCGCTCGCAGGAACTGTTCATGCTGAACCTGCTGATGATCACGCTGGGCGCTGCCTGGATTACCGAGAAGGCGGGCTTGTCGCTGGCGCTGGGCGCGTTCATCGCCGGCATGCTGATTTCCGAAACCGAATACAAGCACCAGGTGGAAGAAGACATCAAGTCTTTCCGCGACGTGCTGCTGGGACTGTTCTTCATCACCATCGGCATGCTGCTCAATGTGCACCTGGTGCTGGAGCACTGGTGGCTGGTGTTGCTGCTGCTGGTCGGCCCGGTGCTGCTCAAATTCGTGCTGATCGCCGGCTTGGCCAAACTGTTCGGCTCGACCACCGGCGTGGCGCTGCGTACCGGCCTGGCGCTGGCGCAGGCCGGTGAATTCGGCTTCGTGCTGCTGAACCAGGCGGGCGGTTTGCAACTGATGGATCCCCTGTTAATCCAGGTGATCCTGGCCTCGATGGTGCTGTCGATGCTGGCGGCGCCGTTCCTGCTGGCCAAATCCGACGCCATCGTGATGAAGCTGTCAGCCAATGAATGGATGTTGCAATCGCTGGCGCTGACGCAACTGGCCACACGCACGATGTCGAGCCAGAAACACGTCATCATCGCCGGCTTCGGCCGCAGCGGCCAGAGCCTGGCCAAGCTGCTCGAAGAAGAAGGCATTCCCTACCACGCGCTGGAAATGGACCCTGACCTGGTGCAGGACACCCGCGAAGCCGGGGCCAACGTTTCCTACGGCGACGCCGCCCGTCGCGAAAGTCTCGTCGCCGCAGGCATCCACCGCGCCGCCGCGCTGGTGGTGACCTACGCCAGTACGCCCTCGGCCTTGAAGGTATTGCACCACGCCAACGAACTGGCGCCGACCTTGCCGGTCATCGTGCGCAGCCACGACGACGCCGATCTCGACAAGCTGCTTGAAGCCGGCGCCACCGAAGTCGTGCCGGAAGCGCTGGAAGGCAGCCTGATGCTGGCGTCGCATGCGCTGGTGATGCTCGGGGTGCCGCTGCGCCGCGTGGTGCATCGTGTGCAAAGCGCGCGCGACGAGCGTTACACTTCCCTGCGCGGCTATTTCCATGGCGCCTCGGACGTCCCCGAAGACAATGACAACCTCAACGTGCGGCTGCAATCCGTGGCGCTCAACGAGGGCGCAGCTGCGATCGGCAAGACGTTGTACCAGGTCGCGCTGGAGCAATTCGACACCGAAGTCACCATGCTCAGGCGTGGCAAGCTGCGCGTCGAATTCACTCCCGACACGGTTTTGCAGACCAGCGACATCGTGGTGTTGCGCGGCACCGGCGAAAACATCCTGCGCGCCGAAAAACGCCTTCTCAAAAAGTAAATGCGGGTATGAATGGAAATCCTTGAACGCATCACCGGGATCATCCTTCCCGTCTTCGCCATCATCGCCATCGGTTACGGCTATGCGCGCTGGCGCGGCGAAGTGGTGCGTTCCGACATGGCTTCGGTCAATCGCGTCTCGATGGAGGTGCTGGCGCCGCTGATGGTGTTCAGCGCCTTGTCGGCCAAGGATTTCGACCTGGCGCACAACGGCTGGTTAATCCTCGCCAGCGTCATCATTTCGCTGGGCTCGGGCCTGCTGGCGTGGCCGGTGGCGACAATGCTGGGTTACGACAAGCGCACCTTCCTGCCGCCGATGATGTACAACAACGGCGGCAACATGGGGGTGCCGCTGATGCTGCTGGCGTTCGGCCCGGAGAGCCTGTCGGCGGCGGTGGCCTTGTTCACGGCGGCCACGTTCGTGTATTTCTCGCTGGGCATCAAGATGCTGCAGCACGGCCGTACGACCAGCATGCGTCCCGGCTCCTTCCTTAAACTGTTCAAGAGTCCGATCATGGTCGCCATGGTGTTGGGCGTCATGTTCGCGGTCTTGCATGTGCCGCTGCCGCAACCGGTGTTTTCGGCGATGAAGCTGCTCGGCGAGGCAAGCATCCCGATCATGCTGTTCGCACTCGGGGTGCGCATGATGGACATCAGTTTCAAGAGTTGGCACATCGGCCTGGTCGGTGCGGTGACCTGTCCGCTGGTCGGCCTGACCGTCGCATTTGCACTTGACCAGATATTGCCGTTGACGGCGGCCCAGCGCGGCCAGATGTATCTGTTCGGCGCCTTGCCGCCGGCGGTGCTGTGTTTCATGGTGGCCGAGCAGTACCGCCAGGAGCCGGACAAGGTGGCGTCGATCGTGCTCATGGGAAACTCGCGGCGCTGATTTTCGTGCCGCTGGGTTTATGGTTGGGATTGCAACCTTCAATTCGTTGAAATACGCCCTGCGCCCGGCTTTGTTTTGCGTATCTTGGTACGGTAAATGCTTACAAAATAAGGCGCTCTGCTGCTTAATCCGGTGCTTAATCCGACTGTAAGGAAGTTGTCATGTTCAAGAATTTTTCCATCAAGGCGCGGCTCATTTTTGTCGTCAGTTTCTTGTCCCTGCTGCTGGCGCTGTTCGGCGCCGTCGGCCTGACCAGCCTGCAGCAAACCAACTCCGCACTCAAATCGTTATACGAAGACAGGGTGATCGCCCTCGGGCAACTGGCGCAAGTGACCACCGCCGTGGAGTCCGGCCGTTACGCCATCTCGACGGCCATCGTGGGCGACTCCGGCGAAATCGACAAGAACATGGATGCGCTCGAGAAAACCCTGCAGGACGGTGAAAAGGTCTGGCAGGCCTATCTGGCGACCCCGCTGACGCCAAAGGAAAAGCAAATCACCGAACAATTCACTGCGCAAAAAAAGAAGTTCATCGCCGAAGGCGTGAAGCCGGCCATGGAAGCGCTGCACAACCGTGACTTCCAAGGCGCAACCGACCTGTACAACGGACCGCTGCTGGACATATTCAAGCAGATCAACGTCACCATGGCCAAGCTGACCCGCTTGCAGCAGGACGTCAGCAAACAGCTCTACGACGAATCGCAGGCACGCTACGACACCTTCCTGACCATGACCATCGCCGCCATCGTGATCGGCTTGTCAGTCGCGCTGATCATGGGCATCTGGCTGGTGCGGGCGATCTCCGGACCGCTCAATGAAGCTGTCCGGGTGGCACGCGGTGTGGCCGACGGCGACCTGACGCAGAATATCGTCGTGCATTCGCACGACGAAGCCGGGCAGCTCATGGAAGCCCTGAAAACCATGAACGCCCGCCTGCAGCAGATCGTCGGCGAAGTGCGCGTGAGCACCGACACCATCACTACCGCCTCGAGCGAAATCGCCAGCGGCAACCTCGACCTGTCGGCGCGCACTGAAAGCCAGGCCGGCTCGCTGGAAGAAACCGCCTCGGCGATGGAAGAGCTGACCTCGACCGTCAAGCAGAACGCCGACAACGCGCGCCAGGCCAATCAATTGGCCGCCTCGGCGTCGCAGATCGCGCAAGAAGGCGGCAATGTGGTCGGCCAGGTGGTAGTGACAATGAACAACATCAACGATTCCTCAAAAAAGATTGTCGACATCATCAGCGTGATTGACGGCATCGCTTTCCAGACCAACATCCTGGCGCTGAATGCGGCGGTGGAGGCCGCCCGCGCCGGCGAACAGGGCCGCGGCTTTGCCGTGGTGGCATCGGAAGTGCGCAGCCTGGCGCAGCGTTCGGCTGCCGCTGCAAAAGAAATCAAGACCCTGATCGACGACTCGGTGCAAAAGGTCGGAGAAGGCAGCAAGCTGGTCGAGCAGGCCGGCGTCACGATGGATGAAGTGGTCGCCAGCGTCAAACGCGTGACCGACGTCATGGGCGAGATCACGGCGGCGAGCCAGGAGCAAAGTTCCGGCATCGAAGAAGTCAACCGCGCCATTACCCAGATGGACGAGACCACGCAACAGAACGCCGCTCTGGTCGAACAAGCCGCCGCCGCGGCGCAATCCTTGCAGGACCAGGCGCAACGCCTGACACAGTCGGTCAGCGTGTTCAAGCTCGACGGCAACCGCCATCTGGCGACCGCGCCGAAGATGGCGGCTCCGCTGCGCACCGTCGACATCACGCCGCGTCCGGCAGCGGTCACCGCGGCCAAAAAGCCAGCGTCCACACCTGGCAAGGTGGTAAAGTCCGCCGCTGCGCCGGCGTTGCCCGCGAGTGCGGCGGTCAAGCCGAACGACGATGACTGGGAACAGTTCTGAGGCGTTTCTCCGGGACTTGCTTCAGGACGTAAAAAAGGGTGTTGCCGGCCACGGCAACACCCTTTTTCTTGTGCGTCATCCGCCGCTCGTCAATCCAGCGCGATGTCTTCCGCCGCCGCTGAGCGTGTTCCCGCAATCGGCGCATTGCTGCGACCGTGGTAGGCGAACACCACCGAGGCCTTGACCTGGTCCGAGCTGTTGCGGCCGGCTGCATGGAACAGGCCGCTATGGAACAGCACCACGTCGCCCTTTTCCAGCGGCACGGAAATCCCCTGCGCAAACAGCGCCTGGTTGGCCGCTATTTCCGGACGCAGGAAGTCGAGCTCGTCCATCTGGTCCGGTTGCAACTGCAGCAGGTGCGAACGCGGAATAAACATGAGGCCGCCGTTGCCGGCATGTTCCGGACCCAGCGCCAGCCAGACCGAAATCAATTCATTGCGCGGGAACGACCAGTAGCGGATATCACGATGCCAGCCGGTCGCCGTGCCGAAGGTCGGATGCTTGGTCATCACGCAATTGTGATGCGCCAGCGTGACGCTGACCGGCTCCTCGAACAACTGGTGCAACGCTGCCACCAGCGTCGGATTGGACGCCCACGCGCGGAAATGATCGTCGCGCTGCCAGGCTGCACGCAAGCGTCGCGCCGTGCGGCCGCCGGGTGCGTCGAGCGACGGAGGCGCGCCGGCGTAGCCGACTTCGGCTTCGTATTCGAGCGGCGCCACTGCCTGTTGGACATGCGCACGCGTCACCGCCAGCATGTCGTCGCAGGCGGTCGCCGGAACGAAGCCCTTGAGCAGCAGGTAACCCTGGCTGCGGAAGGCCTCGATCTGGGCTGAGGAGAGTGGAGCGTGCATGGCTGGCTTTGCGTCTTTCCTGCTACTTCTTCTTTTTCAACAGCGGCGCCAGGTAATGGCCGGTAATGCTTTCCGGATTCTTGGCGACGTCCTCGGGCGAGCCGACGGCGATGATCTTGCCGCCGCCTGCGCCGCCTTCAGGACCAAGGTCGATGATCCAGTCGGCCGTCTTGATGACGTCAAGGTTGTGCTCGATGATCGTCACGGTATTGCCTTGGTCGCGCAGGCGATGGATCACCTTCAGCAGCAAATCGATGTCGTGGAAATGCAGGCCGGTGGTGGGCTCGTCCAGGATGTACAGCGTACGCCCGGTATCGCGCTTGGACAGCTCCAGCGACAGTTTCACGCGCTGCGCTTCGCCGCCCGACAGCGTGGTCGCGCTCTGGCCCAGCTTGATGTAGCCGAGGCCGACGTCGAGCAGGGTTTGCAGCTTGCGTGCGATCAGCGGCACCGGCAGGAAGAACGTATGCGCGTCTTCCACCGTCATCTCGAGGATCTCGGTGATGTTCTTGCCCTTGTATTGGACTTCCAGGGTTTCACGGTTGTAGCGCTTGCCGTGGCAGACGTCGCACGGCACGTAGACGTCCGGCAGGAAGTGCATCTCGACCTTGATCACGCCGTCGCCCTGGCAGGCTTCGCAGCGGCCGCCCTTGACGTTGAACGAGAAGCGCCCGGCGCTGTAGCCGCGTTCCTTGGCGGCCGGCACGGTGGCGAACAGGTCGCGGATCGGCGTGAACAGGCCGGTGTAAGTCGCCGGATTCGAACGCGGGGTGCGGCCGATCGGCGCCTGGTCGACCGAGATCACCTTGTCGAAATGTTCCAGGCCGCTGATCGATTCATGCTCCGCAGGTTCGGTCTGCGAACCGTACAGGTGGCGCGACGCCGCCAGGTACAAGGTGTCGTTGACCAGCGTCGACTTGCCCGAACCGGACACGCCGGTTACGCAAGTGAGCAGGCCGACCGGCAGGTCGAAGCTGACGTTCTTGAGGTTGTTGCCGGTGGCGCCGGTGATGGTCAGCTGGCGTTCGGGGTCGGGCTGCACGCGCTTTTTCGGGACGCTGATTTCCAGCGAGCCGTTGAGGTATTTCGCAGTCAGCGATTTCTTGCTCTTGAGGATGTCTTCCAGGGTGCCCTGGGCGATGATGTCGCCGCCGTGCACGCCGGCGCCCAGGCCCATGTCGACAACATAATCGGCGGTGCGGATGGCATCTTCGTCATGCTCCACCACCAGCACGCTGTTGCCGATGTCGCGCAAATGCTTGAGGGTGCCGATCAGGCGATCATTGTCGCGCTGGTGCAGGCCGATCGAGGGTTCGTCCAGCACGTACATGACGCCGGTCAGGCCGGAGCCGATTTGCGAGGCCAGGCGGATGCGCTGCGCTTCACCGCCGGACAGCGTATCGGCGCTGCGTTCCAGCGACAGATAATCGAGACCGACGTTGTTGAGGAATTTCAGGCGCGAGATGATTTCCTTGATGATGCGATCGGCGATTTCTTTCTTGGCGCCGGTCAGCTTCAGGTTCTCGAAGAACGACAAGGTCTCGCGCAGCGGCGTCGCGGCGACTTCATAAATCGCACGCTGCTGGCGACCCGCGCCGATCTTGACGAAGCGCGCTTCCACGCGCAGGCGCGCACCCTGGCAGGATGGGCATTCTTTTTCGTTGATGAACTTGGCCAGTTCTTCCTTGACCGCCATCGAGTCGGTTTCGCGGTAGCGGCGCTGCAGGTTCGTGACCACGCCTTCGAACGTGTGCTCGCGCACCACGGTGCGGCCGCGCTCGTTCACGTAGGTGAACGGAATAGTCTGGCGGCCGGAGCCGTACAGGATCACTTGCTGGGATTTTTCCGGCAATTGCTCGAACGGGATGTCGATGTCGAATTCATAGAACGCCGCCAGGTTCGACAGCATCTGGAAGTAGAACTGGTTGCGGCGATCCCAGCCCTTGATGGCGCCGCTGGCCAGCGACAGATTGGGGAAGGCAACGATGCGTTTGGGATCGAAGAACTCGATATGGCCCAGGCCGTCGCATTCCGGACAGGCGCCCATCGGATTGTTGAACGAGAACAGGCGCGGTTCGAGCTCCTGCAGCGAATAGCCGCAGGTCGGGCAGGCGAACTTGTTGGAGTAGAGATGTTCCTTGGCGGTGTCCATCTCCAGCGCAATGGCGCGGCCTTCGGCGATGCGCAGTGCGGTTTCAAAACTTTCCGCCAGGCGTTGCTTGATGTCTTCCTTGACCTTGACGCGGTCGATGACGACGTCGATGGTGTGCTTTTCGGTTTTCTTCAGCTTGGGCAGGTCGTCGATCTCGTAGACTTTGGCCGTACCGGTGCCGCTCTGGATGCGGAAGCGCACGAAGCCGTGCGCCTGCATCTGCTCGAACAGGTCGACATGCTCACCCTTGCGGTTGGCCACCACCGGCGCCAGGATCATCAGCTTGGTGTCTTCCGGCATGGCCAGCACGGCGTCGACCATTTGCGACACCGATTGCGCGGCCAGCGGATTCTCCGGATGGTCGGGGCAGTAGGGCGTGCCTACGCGTGCGTACAGCAGGCGCAGGTAGTCATGGATCTCGGTGACGGTGCCGACGGTCGAGCGCGGATTGTGCGAGGTCGCCTTCTGTTCGATCGAGATCGCCGGCGACAGGCCTTCGATCATGTCGACGTCGGGCTTTTCCATCAGTTGCAGGAACTGGCGCGCGTAGGACGACAGCGATTCGACATAGCGGCGCTGGCCTTCTGCATACAGCGTGTCGAATGCCAGCGACGACTTGCCCGAGCCGGACAGGCCGGTGATCACGATCAGTTTGTTGCGGGGTAAATCGAGGCTGATGTTCTTCAGATTGTGCGTGCGTGCGCCGCGAATGCGAATTTCTTCCATGGATGCCTTCAGCGTAAGTTTTTCATCCGTTGTTCATATGAACATTGAATGGAGGATCAACCTATTACTATATCAGGACTCACCATTTGCGGCTGGGCCGGCGGGCTGGGAAAGATCCTGGCGTCACTTCGTGATTGCGTGGTCTATCGCGGCTGCGACCGATGCACTGCGACGGTAGACGTTGAACGTCTGTTCGTCGTCGCCGTCGCGCGAACCTTGCCAGAAATGCGTCCACTCGCCCGCCGGCAGGCCGGTGCCGAACGGGGTCTGGACGATCACCCAGCGACAGGCGGTGGTGCGGATCTCGTCGACGGGCTGGTGCAGGATGCCGGTGTAGTAGAACAACATCGGCGCTTCCGATTCACCCAGGCCGATACTGGCCATGCAGTCGCCATCGCGCCATTCCGGTTTCAGCTGGTCCGACAGGCGCGCATAGACATATTCAAAACTCTTGGCGAAATCGCCCCACGGCAACAGCAGCGTATAAGCCGCACCCCACATCAGCGTCAGGCCGGCGAACCAGCTCATTGCGCCGCGCCACTTGCCGCATTGCTTCAGGCGCGGCAGGCACCAGAGCCAGCCCAGCGTCATCAGGACTGCCGCCGCCAGCGCCAACGGCTGCAGCGGCGTGATGAAGCCGAGCGGCAACCATTTGGCGAGGTAGGATAAATAATGATGGTGCTCAACCGGACCGATGGAAATCACGTAGATCGTCCATACAAGTGCGGTCATCGCGCCGAAAAACAAGCGCGCAAACCAGTCCCAGGTCAGGTGCGCCCAGTCGTGCAGGCGATCGATGGCGGCTGAGCCCAGCAGGCACAGCGGCAGGATCAGCGGCAGCAGGTACAACTGGCGTGCGGTGGCCGACATCAGCAAAAGGGTGACGCAAACCGCCGTGAACGCCAGCGGAATCGCGACGCGCGGCTGGCCGATCCTGCGCCATTCCCCGCCGGCGATCGCCAGCACCGCCAACGGCGCGCCCGGTAGCGCAAAGCCGCTCAGCGCGCGCAAGATCACGGTATGGTCGTTGTCGGATCCGAGCTTTTTGACGGAAAAGCCGAGGAAGCGGCCGACGTTGTTGTCCCAGAACCATTCCATGAACAGCGGCATGGAATGCTGCGCCAGCAGCGCCGGCCAGATGACGAAGAACGGCAGCGACACCAGCACGGCCAGGCCGACCATGCGCAGGTACGAACGGGAACGGCATTCGCGCACCAGCAAGCCGACCAGCAAGGCGGTCGCCGCATAAATGACGGGGACGAACAAGCCCTTGGACATTTCGGCGATGCCGACGCCGAGGCCGAACCACAGCGCCGCCGATAGCCGCGGCGTCTTTCGCTGCTCATTGATGGCCATGCGTAGCAGGCCGTACATGGCAATCGTGCCGCCGCACACGAGCGCGACGTCGGTGAACATGTCATGCGCATGCTTGATCATGCCGACCGTGCCGGCGAACAATGCCAGGGTGCCGAGCACGCGCGCGCAGAGGAAGTCTTCTTCATTCCAGGCGGCGCGTGCAATCCGCGCCACGAACAACAGCGTAACCAGCATGAAGAACACCGATGTCACGCGTGCGCCATCGGCATAAGTGAGCCAGGGAGAGAGCGCCGTGGCGAACAGCGCGGCGGTCCAGTAGTACAGCGGCGGCTTTTCCATGAAGGGCACGCCGGCGTTGGTCGGCACCAGATAGTCGCCGCTGGTGAGCATGTGATGGATCATGCCGAAACTGTAGGCTTCGTCTTGCTTCCAAGGGCCGTGTCCAAAGATGCCGGGAAGCAAGTAGGCGCAGGCCACCGCTGCCAGGAGCAACCATGCCCACCTCGCTGAAAGGTGCTGCTGGAGGGGCGTCAGGTAGGGTGCACGGACAGGCGAAAGCATACAGTTGAATACGAGCAACGGCAGGAATTGGGTAACCGTCTATTGTTACATAATCGTTGCGCCAGAAACATCCCGTTACAAAACGAAACATGAAATTTGAAGTAAAGAAATGCCGAGCATCGGCGAACTCGACTTGGTTCGACTCAACCGATTCGCAAAAAGCAGGACCGGATTTTTTGCTGCTAACATATCGGGTTTGCGGGTTGCGTAACCGCCAACGCGATCTGCCGATATTCACCAGTCTCGCAGAACGCTCAGCCATGCCGTCTCCATGAACGCCAACTCCTCCGAATCCTTGCAGAAAGCCGGCATGTCCAGCGCCGAAGTCCGTGCCAGTGCCTCGCTGGCATCGATTTTCGCCTTGCGCATGCTCGGCCTGTTCCTGATCTTGCCGGTGTTCGCGGTCCACGCCAAGGGCATGTCGGGCGGCGAAAGCGCAGCCATGGTCGGACTGGCCATGGGTATCTACGGCCTGGCGCAATCGTTCGGCCAGATCCCGTTCGGCATGGCATCCGACAAATATGGCCGCAAGCCCGTCATCGTGGCGGGACTCGTATTGTTTGCGTTGGGTTCTTTCGTCGCCGCGGGTGCACCGAATATCGGCTGGGTCATCGCCGGCCGCGCCATCCAGGGCGCGGGGGCGATTTCGGCGGCGGTGACCGCTTTCATCGCAGATTCGACGCGTGAAGAACATCGCACCAAGGCCATGGCGATGGTGGGCGGATCCATCGGCCTCACCTTTGCGCTGTCGCTGGTGGCATCGCCGTTGCTGTACAAGGCAATCGGCATGGGCGGCATCTTCGGACTCACCGGCGCGCTGGCACTGGCGGCCATTGGCGTGGTGCTGTTCGTGGTGCCGGATGCGCCGATGGCCAGGGCGCGCCGGGTGCCGCTGGGCGAGGTGCTGCGCCATGGCGAACTGATGCGGTTGAATCTTGGCGTGTTCGCATTGCACATGACGCAGATGGCGATGTTCGTGGTGCTGCCTGCCGCATTGGTGCAATATGCCGGTTTGCCGGTGGGCGAGCATTGGAAGATTTACTTGCCGGTGGTGCTGGCCTCGTTCATCTTCATGCTGCCGCCGGTGTTCATCGGTGAAAAACGCGGACTCATGAAGCAGGTGTTCGTCGCCGCCATTTCGTTATTGCTGCTGGTGCAGATCGGCATGTGGCTGACCTTGTCGCATTTCGCCGCCCACTGGTGGGTGCTGGTGTTCCTGCTGTTCGCGTTTTTCATCGCGTTCAACATCCTCGAAGCCTGCCAGCCCTCGCTGGTATCGCGCATCGCGCCGGCTGCCGCCAAGGGCACTGCATTGGGCGTCTACAATACCTTGCAGGCGCTCGGCCTGTTTTGCGGCGGCGCACTGGGTGGATGGCTGAAACAATACGCAGGCGCGCCCTCGGTCTTCGTCATGTGCGCCGTGGCGACACTGACCTGGCTTATAATCGCGTCTAACATGAAAAATCTGCCGCGCCGCGGCGCCCAGCAGGCAAGCGTAACTGTTTAATTATTGAATTAATTATCAAATTTAGTGGAATCCAGGAGAAACAATGGCATCGGTCAATAAAGTCATCATCGTCGGCAACCTCGGGCGCGACCCGGAAACGCGCTATATGCCCAATGGCGAAGCCGTCACCAACGTCGCCGTCGCCACGACCGAAAGCTGGAAAGACAAGAACAGCGGTGAAAAGAAAGAACTCACTGAATGGCATCGCATCACCTTTTACCGCAAGCTGGCTGAAATCGCGGGGCAGTACCTGAAAAAAGGTTCGCAAGTCTACGTCGAAGGCCGCCTGCAAACACGCAAGTGGACCGACAAGGACGGCGTCGAGAAGTACACCACCGAAATCATCGCCGACACCATGCAAATGCTGGGCAGCCGCCAGGGTATGGGCGGCGGCGCGTCGGATGATGGCGGCAGCTACGGCGGCGGCGGTGGTGCTCCGGCGCGTCAGAGTTCTGGCGGCGGTGCAGCTGGTGGCGGCGCAGCGCGCGCGCCGGCAGCCCGCCCGGCGCCGAATTTTTCAGACATGGATGACGACATCCCGTTCTGACCGATTCTTCCAGCCCGACAAAAAGCCGGCCCTCGCAAGAGCGCCGGTTTTTTTATCGCCTAAAGAATGTCAGTGCGCGGAATGGAAGCCGTCGAACGCCACGTGCAGCATGTGCCGCACGATATCTTCATTGCTCATCTTGCTGAAGCGTTGCAGGTATTCCACCGCCGGATCGCAGGTGCGGGCGTAATAGCTGAACAGGATGACGTCGCTTGGCAGCGTCGCGTCGAGTTCACCGCTCTTCTGCGCCGCCAGCACCAGCTTTTCGATCTGTCCGTTGAGCTTGAGCACGCGCGTCACATACTTGAGATTGCGCATGAGCATGTCGCGCACATGCGCGCTGGTCGACGGCAGGAACGGCAAGCCGCCGTCCAGCCGCACGCGCAGGGCCCATTCCAGCAACGCCGCCAGTTTGCTCTTCGGGCTGAGCGCGTCATCGAGCTGCGCCAGATAATCCACCGCGCCGTCGATCAGGCGGATCAGCGCTTCGCCCACCAGGTCTTCCTTCGATTTGAAATGCTTGTACAGGCTGGGTTTGGAAATCCCCACCGCACCGGCGACGTCGTCCATGGTCATCAGGTCGTAACCCTTGGCGCCCAGTACCGACGTGGCCGCATCGAGGATGGCGTTCTCGCGCAGTTTGAAGGCTTGGTCCTTGAAACTTAATTTGCCAAAAATACTCATTGGTAGCTTTAGTTACTAATTGGTAGATTTTATTTTATATTGGTAGTAATCTTAGCACCGAACTGGCAAAACCAGCAAAACCAGCAGCGCGCGAATGCCACCAACATGGCACATACACTACAAAACGACAGGGAAGGCAGGCAATGGCGCAAGTCAGGCAAAAAATCGCAGTCATCGGGGGCGGCATAGCCGGCCTTGCAAGCGCGTATTTCCTTGCCCGCCAGCATGACGTCGTGCTGTACGAGGCCGGCAGCTATATTGGCGGCCACACCAATACCGTGGATGTGACGCTGGAAGGCCGGACCTTTCCGGTCGATACCGGATTCCTGGTCTTCAACGAAGCGACCTATCCGAATCTGATCGCATTGCTCGACGAACTCGGCGTCGACAGTTATGCCACCGACATGTCGTTTGGCGTGTCGCTGGACGGCGGCGGATTCGAATGGGCCGGCACCAGTCTCGATACCGTCTTTGCGCAGCGCCGGAGAGTGATGTCGCCGGCCTTCCTGGGCATGTTGCGCGACATCCTGCGCTTTAATCGCGCGGCGCAAAGCAATCTTGCGGCCAGCCTTGCTTCACCCATATCGCTGGAACAGCTGCTTGCCGCAGGCAGCTACGGCGCAATGTTCCGCGATGCTTATCTGCTGCCGATGGCAGCGGCAATCTGGTCGAGCGCGCCCGCGGATATTTTGCAATTCCCTGCCGCCACCTTCCTGCGTTTCTGCCTCAATCACGGGCTGTTGCAGGTCAATGACCGGCCGCAATGGCGAACGGTCAAAGGCGGCGCCCGCGAATACGTCAGAAAGATCGCCGCGACGTTGCCGGCAGTGCGGCTCAACACGAAAGTATTGGCCGTGCTGCGCAATGACGAGGGGGTAACCGTTCATACGCATGGCGGCGACGAACAGTTCGACAGCGTGGTGTTCGCCACGCATGCCCCGGACACCTTGCAAATTCTCACCGACGCCGATGCCCGGGAACGCGACTTGTTGTCGGCAGTACGCTATCAGGCCAACACCGCCTACTTGCATACCGATCTGTCGCTGATGCCGCAGCGGCGCAAGGTCTGGTCTTCCTGGAATTACCTGGGCACCGCTTCTGCGACGCAGGACGGCGCCCGCGCGGTGTGCGTCAGCTACTGGCTCAATCAATTGCAAGCCTTGCCGTGCGAGAGCGCGGTGATGGTGACGCTCAATCCGTTCTCGCCGCCTGCCGCCGGCAAGACGATTGCCAGGTTCGACTACGATCATCCGATATTCGATCAGGCGGCCATTTCTGCGCAACATGCCTTGGCGTCGATCCAGGGAAAACGGCGCATCTGGTTCGCCGGCGCCTGGACCGGTTATGGCTTCCATGAAGACGGGCTCAAATCGGCTCTGCGCGTCGCCGCCGATTTCAGTGCCGCACCGTCGTGGGCGAAGGTTTGAGCATGACGAACCCGCGCGCACCGGCCTATATCGTACGTGGTCAGGTCATGCACGAGCGGCTGCGCCCGACGCAGCACCGCTTCGTCTACCCGGTGTTCTATGTGCGCCTGAATCTGGCGCGACTGTCCGATGGGAACAATGTCTGGTTCGGCGTCAATCGCCTGCGGCTGATGTCGCTGCAGACACGCGACTACGGTCCGCGCGACGGCAGCGATCTGGACGGCTGGATGCGCGCGCAGCTGGCGGATGCAGGTTTGCCTTGCGATGGTGAAATCTGGCTGCAGACCTTTCCGCGGCTGTTCGGTTTCGTGTTCAACCCGGTCAGTTTCTGGCTGTGCCATGACATCGACGGCGCCTTGCGCGCCGTGCTGGCCGAAGTGAACAACACCTTCGGCGAAACGCATCGTTATTTGCTGGCCGACAGCGAACGCAAGGCGATTACGCCCGACACGCGCCTGGTCTGCGCCAAGGCCATG
>Ga0308165_1002742_pt1 | contig 20208 bp, 20 predicted proteins | sample PhyWR2_FD_201032 | JGI IMG/M metagenome (GOLD analysis project Ga0308165, IMG submission 201032) | Phyllosphere microbial communities from UC Gill Tract Community Farm, Albany, California, United States - DLSLW.R2 | ecosystem: Host-associated > Plants > Phyllosphere > Unclassified | place: USA...
TCATAGCGATTGACGGCATCAAGCAGACCGATCATGCCTGCCTGAATCAAGTCGTCCACTTCCACGCTGGGCGGAAGCTTTGCCTTCATCTGATGCGCCAGCTTTTTCACAAGCGCCGCATGCAGCTCGAGCAAACCGTTCTTGGCCGTCTTTCCTTTGACGTTATACATAGAACTCATCTCGTCAATAATGGTGAGTGCGAACGATCATGCAATGCAAGGCGCGTCATACTCCGAGACTTGCTCCATCGGTCGCCATACCGTACGTGCCCTTGGTGAGATTGGATAACGAAAACTGATCCGCCAGGCGCTTGAATGCCAGCGTCGCACCCGCCAATGGAAATGCTTCCAGCACGGTGCGGCCCTGCCCCGATGCGCGACGGATGTGTTCGTCGGCCGGGATAGAACCCATGAAATGCAATTGCGCCGCCAGGTAACGATTGGCGGCCTGCGCCATGTTGGCATACACCATCTGTGCATCCGCGTCCGAACCACCGCTCACGAGGAGGTTGAAAGGACGGCGGCCGAGCTTGTCGCTGAGGCCCTTGAGCAAGACGTACGCCGCCTTGATCGAGGTCGGGCTGGTCGACATGTGCACCACGATTTCGCCCATTTCCATGGCCGGCACCGGCAACAGTTCGTCTTCGTTCAGTTCACCGTTGATAAGGGTGATGTCGGACTCTTCCGTCAGTCCGTCAAAAATCTGCGCCAGCCGGGAGGCTTGCGGATGCGTGGAAGCCGAGACGTTCTTGCGCGACAGCCGCGCCAGCGCAAAACCTTCCGGCACCATGCGCACCGCCTCGTCCAGTTGCCGCTCCTGGCGTGCAACATCGAGCAGCGTCGCCACGGCGACACCGCCGAAACGCGACAAGATCACCGAAGGCGTCATGCAAGCGTCGACCAACAATGCGTTGTGGTCGGCGGCGGCAAGAGAGGCAGCCAGATTGATCAGCATCGCGCCTTTTTCCTCGTCGGGCAGAACCGAGAAGAAAGTGAATACGCGCGGCGTCGGACGCTCCAGCATCCGTCGCAGTCCTTCCGCTTGATCAACGTCATAGCTAGCCAAGGATCACCTCCCGCAGGCTTTTGTCATTCATGGCCGTGGCCGTCGGCCCGACCACGACCGGCAACTCGGCATCCTGGAATTCGAACGGCGCAGTTTCACGCTTCAGTTTAAAGGCGCGGTCGGCCAGATACAACCTGTTGGCAACATGCAAATCTTCCGGCACGCGCTGACCGTTTGCGACGTAATACAGATTCAGTTTCTGACGGATGACAACATCGAGCACATTACCGATGGTGGCTGCTTCGTCGAGCTTGGTAATGATGCAACCTGCCAGGCCGTCGCCCGAATACGCGCTCACGACTTCATTGAGCGTGCCGCCGGTGGCCGTTGCATTGAGGCACAACAGGCGCTTGATGTCGGTGCCTGCGCCGGACAGCATCGCAGCCTGTTCGGCCACCATCTGGTCGCGCTGGCCCATGCCGGCGGTATCGATTAGGACAGTATGTTTGCCGCGCAGTTCGTCGAGGGCGATACGCAAATCGGATTCATCTTTCACCGAGTGCACCATCACGCCGAGAATCTTGCCGTAAATGCGCAGTTGTTCGTAGCCGCCGATACGGTAGCCGTCGGTGGTGATCAGGGCCAGCTTGCCCGGACCGTGGCGCATCACGCAGCGCGCCGCCAGTTTCGCGGTCGTGGTCGTTTTGCCAACACCGGTCGGGCCGACCAGCGCGTAGACGCCACCCTCTTCCAGCAATTCGTTTTCGTTGGCCATGGTCATCAGATTCTTGGCCAGCACCGACTTGACCCAGAACATGGCGTCCTGAGATTTCGGGCTTTGCGGCAGATTCTCGGTGATCAGGCGCGACAGGCTGGCGCTGAAACCGGCGGCCAGCATTTCGCGCATGATCGCGGCCTTGGCCGGTTCGCGCTTTTGCGTGCCGCCCCAGGAGATTTCCGCCAGCTGAGTTTCCAGCACGCCGCGCATGGAGCGGATTTCGGTCATGACGTCGGACAGGATCTCGTCGTAGTCCTTGCCGTCGAACTCAGCCATGACGCCGGCCTGTTGCGGACGCGTCGCTGCGGCAGCCTTTGGTCCCGCAGCCACTTGCGCCGGCGTCAGCGCTTGTGCCTGCTGTTCCTTGGCGCTGGCGCGTGCGGCATTGCGCGTACGCCAGACGCGGGCATCGGCTTGCGCCGTGTTGTGTTCGACCGGCATGGATGCACCGGGCGCCTGCGGTTGCTGCTGCGGTTCGACGCGCGTGCGCGGCACGGCGGCCTGCAACGATGCAGGCTGGGCAGGCGGTCGGCGCACGGCCGGACGCGGCATGGCATCCTTGGACATGGCCGGCACCACCAGCGACGACATGTCTTCGTTTGCCATGGCCAGGATCTCGACACCGTCGTCGATATTCCGGTTGGAGAGAATGACGGCGTCAGGACCCAGCGCTTCGCGCACCTGGCGCCATGCGTCTCGCGACGACCCTGCTATAAATTTTTTGACGTTCATGCTTGCCCTCCAACTAGGCTGGTAACTTTAATCGTTTTCGAATCAGGAACTTCAGCGTGTGAAAGCACCCGGAGTTGAGGCATTGCGCGTCGCAAGAAGCGCGCCAGCAATGCCCGCAAAGGACCCGGGACCAACAATACCGGGGTTAAACCCAACTGCTCTTGATGACGTGCTGCGTTTTCTGTTTGGGTAATCAGTGTATCGGCCAGACCAGGCTCGATGCCGCCGCCTTCGGGTCCGCTTGCCTGCATCGCCTGCATCAGCAGACGTTCCAGCTTGTTGTCCAGCGTCATGACCGACAGCTCGCTCTCGGTCGGGAAAATCTGCTGCACGATCGCGCGGCCCAGGGCAATGCGCACGATGGCGGTCAGTTCGTTCGGCTCCTGCACGCGTGGCGCATGCTCGGCCAGGGTTTCGATAATAGTCCGCATATCGCGGATATGCACGCCTTCGATGAGCAGGTTTTGCAACACTTTCTGGACCGTGCCCAACGGCAAGGCTTTCGGCACCAGATCTTCGATCAGCTTCGGCGCATCCTTGCCGATGTGATCGAGCAATTGCTGCACTTCCTGGCGCCCCAGCAATTCCGCTGCGTGGATGGTGATCAAATGGTTGAGGTGGGTCGCGATGACGGTGCCGGTATCGACCACGGTGTAGCCCATGGTCTGCGCCATTTCGCGCATGTTGCTTTCGATCCAGACAGCCGGCAGGCCGAACGCCGGGTCGGTGGTCATGAGCCCCGGCAACGGGCCGGTGACCATGCCCGGATTGATCGCCAGGAACTGGCCGAAAGTGGCTTCCCCCTTGCCGATTTCCACGCCCTTCAGGGCGATGCGATAGGCCGACGGCTTGAGTTCGAGGTTGTCGCGGATATGTACCGGCGGCGACAGGAAGCCGACTTCCTGCGCGAATTTCTTGCGGATGCCTTTGATCCGGCGCAGCAGTTCGCCGCCCTGCCCTTTGTCCACCAGCGGGATCAGGCGGTAACCGACTTCCAGGCCAAGCGTGTCGACCGGCAAAATGTCCTGCCAGGTGGCTTCCTCGATTTCCTGCGGCGTCGTGACGGGGGCCGGCAATTCGGCGATCGCGCCGGCCTGCTGCTTGCGCTGGCTGACGGAATAACCGGCGCCGGCCAGCATGGCGGCAATGATGATGAACGCAACATGCGGCATGCCCGGGATCAGGCCCATGCCGCCGATGATGATGGCGGTCAGGTACAAGACTTCCGGCTTGGCGAACAGCTGGTTGATCAGTTGGCCGCCGACGTCCTGATCGTTGGCGACGCGCGAGACCACCACACCTGCGGCGGTCGAGATGATCAGCGAAGGAATCTGCGCGACCAGGCCGTCACCGATGGCCAGCAGCGTGTAGTTCTTCAATGCCATGTCGAAGGCCAGGTCATGCTGGATCATGCCGACCACGAGACCGCCGACGATGTTGACCACGGTCACGATAATGCCGGCCACGGCATCGCCGCGCACGTACTTGCTGGCGCCGTCCATGGCGCCGTAGAATTCGGCTTCCTGCGCCACTTCCTTGCGGCGGGCGCGGGCTTCCGGCTCGCCGATCATGCCGGCATTGAGGTCGGCGTCGATCGCCATCTGCTTGCCGGGCATCGCATCGAGAGTGAAGCGTGCACCCACTTCGGCGATACGGCCGGCGCCCTTGGTGACGACGGTGAAGTTGATGATCGTCAGAATGATGAAGACGACGATACCGACGGTGTAGTTGCCGCCGATCAGGAAGTGGCCGAAGGCCTCAATCACTTTACCCGCTGCGTCGGGACCGGTATGGCCTTCGGTCAGCACCACGCGGGTGGAGGCGACGTTGAGCGACAGGCGCAGCATGGTGCTCACCAGCAGCACCGCCGGGAACGCCACGAAGTCGAGCGGCTTGACGGTGTACAGCGCGGTCAGCAACACGATCACCGACAGCGAAATATTGAAGCTGAACAGGATATCGAGCGCAAACGCCGGCAGCGGCAGCACCATCATCGCCAGCATCATGACGATCAGGATCGGCGCTGCGAGCGCTTTGGTATGCTTGATCGGCACCCAGGCCGGGAGTTTCATGCTGTTGATGTTCATTGTCCGGCCCTAGCTTGTGCGGCAGCCATGGCGGCCTTGCGTTTGTACAGCGGATCGTCCAGTTCCTTCGGCACCTCGAGCTCGCTCGGCTCGTCCGGACGGACGCCGCCATTGCTGTTGTAGGTGCGCAGCTGGAAGACATAGGCGAGGACTTCAGCGACCGCTGTGTAGAGCGATTCCGGAATCTCGTCACCGATTTCTGTGTGGTAGTGCAATGCGCGCGCCAGCGGCGGCGCTTCGAGGATCGGTACGTTGTTCTCTGCGGCGATCTTGCGGATGTTGGCGGCCACGGCTTCGGTGCCCTTGGCCACCACCTGCGGCGCCGACATGCCGCCTTCGCTGTACTTCAGCGCCACGGCAAAGTGGGTCGGGTTGGTCACCACGACGTCCGCCGTCGGCACCGACGACATCATGCGGCGACGCGCGGCGGCACGTTGCAGGGCGCGAATCTTGCCCTTGATCAACGGGTCGCCGTCGGATTCCTTGTGTTCCTGTTTGACTTCCTGGCGCGTCATCTTGAGCTTGCGAGTGTAATTCCACAGCTGATACGGGACGTCGATCACGGCAATCACGATCAGCGCGCAGACCATCATGATGAAGCAGGTCCACAGCAAATTCGGCATGTGGCTGCTGGCCACCTTGAGCGGTTCGACGCTCAGGTTGAGGACTGCGTCGATATGGCTGCGCATGGCGAACCAGGCGATGACCCCGACCAGGACGGACTTCAGAATGCCCTTGCCCAACTCGACCAGCGAATTGAGCGAGAACAGGTTCATGATGCCCTTCATGGGGTTGAGGCGGTCGAACTTGGGTTCCAGCGAGCTGCCGTTGAACAGCCAGCCGCCCAGAATCAGCGGCGAGGCCACGGCCGCCAGCGTCATCAGGAAAGCGATGGGAATACAGGCGACCGCCACTTCCATGAAATGACCGCTCATGCGTTCGAACAGCAAGGCAGGATCGAAAGCCATTTCACGCTCGAAAGTCATGGTGGAGACCATGAAGCGGTTGAGGCTGGTCACGAGCGGGCCGGTAAACATCCACAGGGTACTGCCGCCGATGAGCAGCATGACGCACGTAGCCATTTCGCGCGAGCGCGGCACGTCGCCCTGCTCACGCGCTTTTTCAATGCGTTTGCTGGTGGGCTGTTCGGTCCGTTCTTGATCGCTATCTTCGGCCACTGCCGTTCCCCCGTATTGCTTCTTTCCGCTTGTAAAGACGGAATTTTGAGACTATCAGGCAGAATTATTGGCGAGGGAGACCTCGAATCATCGCGGGAATAAGGGGCGAAACGCCCCGTATTTCGGAGCAGGAGAAGCGCGCCATATCTGCCTTCAGGGCGTGAAGGCAGACAGGACGGCGGTCTGCGGTGTCGCTGAGCAGTTGTAAAAACCACTCGAAACAACACCGCGAGCATGCAAACTATCGTTAAAACAACTTAAAAGCCGAGACTTTCCAGCAAATCGTCCACCTGGCTCTGGTTGGCGATCACGTTGTGACCGGTCGGATTGATCTGCGGGCCGTTCAGCAGGCCGCTATCTTCGCGCTTGGCTTCCGGCGGCGAATAGTCGACCAGCAACTGCACCAGCTGGCTTTCGATATCGTGCGCCACTTCGGTCACGCGCTTGATCACCTGCCCGGTCAGGTCCTGGAAGTCCTGGGCCATCATGATGTCGAGCAATTGCTGCTTGGTCAGGCTGACGTTTTCACGTGTTGCACCGAGGTAAGCCTGGGTCTTTTCCGCCAAAGCGCGGTAATCGCTCTCGGAAAACGGCGCGTCCGTGACTGCCTTCCACTCCGCAGCCAGCGTACTTGCACCCTCGCCGATGGCGTCCTGCATCGGGCCGGCGGTTTCGGTCGCGTTCAGCACGCGCTGGGCAGCCTTCTCGGTCATCATCGCCACGTATTCGAGGCGATCGCGCGCGTCCGGCATGTCGCTGGCGGCTTTTTCAAGCAAACGGTCGAAACCGAGTCCGCGCAGATTGTCATGCAAACTGCGCGTCATGTGACCGATACGCGCCAGGAACTGATCCTGCTGTTCCGCTACCGGTGCGCCCGGCGGCACTGCTCCCTGGGATGCGGTATCCACGTTAGCCTCCGGCCTCCAGCTTTTCGAAGATCTTGCCGAGCTTTTCGTCCAGAGTCGCGGCCGTGAATGGCTTGACCACGTAGCCATTGGCGCCGGCTTGCGCGGCGGCAACGATGTTTTCCTTCTTGGCTTCGGCAGTCACCATCAGGACCGGCAACTTCGACAACGCCGGATCCTTGCGGATTTCCTGCAGCATGGTCAGGCCGTCCATGTTTGGCATGTTCCAGTCCGACACCACGAAATCGAACTGGTCGCTGCGCAGTTTTTGCAAACCTTGCACGCCGTCTTCGGCTTCGTCCACATTGGTGTAGCCGAGCTCTTTGAGCAGGTTACGGACAATGCGGCGCATCGTGGAGAAATCGTCTACAACGAGAAACTTGGTATTTGGGCCTGCCATGATTATTACTCCATTGATTCGAAACTATTGTTGACGATAACGACACTAATTCGGCAAAACTTAAGGCCCGACAGCTAACTACCCGTGAAATTTCGTGGATGGCTGAATGGTACTCGAACTACACCCGCAATGCACGGCTACCATGCTCGGCCAGGTAACTCAACACGCGGCCCGGCATGGCCTGCAGCGCCAGCACCTCATGCGCCCCACCCACTGCAATCGCTTCGCGCGGCATGCCGAAGACCACGCACGAGGCTTCGTCCTGGGCAAAATTATAGGCGCCGGCATTGCGCATCTCCAGCATCCCCAGAGCGCCGTCCTTGCCCATGCCGGTCAGGATCACGCCGACCGCGTTCTTGCCGGCGCAGGCCGCTGCCGAATTGAACAGCACGTCGACCGACGGCCGATGGCGGTTGACCGGCGGCCCCTGATCGAGCTGGGTCATGTAGTTGGCGCCGCTGCGCACCAGCTTGAGGTGCGAATGGCCAGGTGCGATATAAGCGTGGCCAGGCAGGACACGTTCGTTGCCGGCAGCTTCCTTGACCGAAATCTTGCACAGATTGTCGAGGCGTTGCGCGAAGGAGCGCGTGAAGCCTTCCGGCATGTGCTGGGTGATCAGGATGCCAGGACAGTCCGAGGGCATGCGGATCAGGAATTCCTTGATCGCCTCGGTGCCGCCGGTGGAGGCGCCGATGATGATCAGCTTTTCGCTCGACAGCAGCGGATTGCGCATCTGCGGCAGCGGTTCACCGCCGCTCGCCTTGGCCGCATCCGGATGCGGGATCGCGCGTGGGCGGATACTGGCCTTGGACGCCGCGCGAATCTTGTCGGCAATCATGTCGGTGTATTCCTGCATGCCGCTCTGGATCGAGATCTTCGGTTTGGTGACGAAGTCGACCGCACCCAATTCCAGCGCGCGCAGCGTGATTTCCGAGCCGCGCTCGGTCAGCGACGACACCATCACCACCGGCATCGGCCGCAGGCGCATCAGTTTCTCGAGGAAATCGAGGCCGTCCATGCGCGGCATTTCAACGTCCAGCGTGAGGACGTCCGGGTTGGTCTGCTTGATCAGATCGCGCGCAATGATGGGATCGGGGGCAACGCCCACGACTTCCATGTCAGGCTGGCTGCCGATGATCTCCTTCATGACGCTGCGGATCAATGCCGAGTCGTCGACGATCAATACTTTTATTTTCATACGATCCGTACTTTCCTGAAACTCGCCTCGGCAACACCCGGCAGAGGCGGATAAAAAACTTTGCCGCTTGCAATGCTGACGCTAAAACACCTGCGTCAAAACAAGTCGACTGCGCCGCCGACCGGTTTGGCGACCAGCTTGCTGGCGTAATCCTGTTCGCGGTTCACCAGGGTATTGTTATGCAATTGTTTGAGCTTTTTGACCAGCACCTTGCCGGTGCGGGGGAAGAAATATACCTTACGCGGCCAGATATCGTTAAGATCTTCCGCGACCACGCGAATATTTTCCGCCTTCAGATAGTCACGCACGAACTGCGCGTTGCGTTCGCCGACGTTGATGGCGATGAAGCCGCGCAGCACGTTGCCGCCGCCGAATACCTTGGCTTCCAGGTTCTCGCGCCGAGCCCCGGCTTTGAGCACATCATTGATCAGAATTTCCATGGCGTAAGTGCCGTAGCGCATCGATGCCGAAATCGGGCTGTCGCCGTCGCCGCTGTCGGGCAGCATGAAGTGATTCATGCCGCCGATGCCGGTGACGCGGTCGCGGATGCACGCCGACACGCACGAACCCAGCACCGTGACAATCATCATGTCCTTGTGCGTGAAATAGTATTCGCCCGGCAATATCTTGGCCGCATCGCAATCGAAGGTGCGGTCGTAATAGACGTTGGAAGCGAATTGATCCTGGCCTTGACTCATGGCTTATTTCCCCGCCTTGCGTTGCGTTGCGGCTCCAAGCTCGTAGACCGTTTTTCCCTTGAGCTTCAAGGCGTCGGAGACATACAGGAAGTTCTCGGAATGGCCCGCAAACAGCAGCGCATGCGGTTTCATGAGCGGCACGAAGCGAGACAGGATCTTGCTCTGCGTCGGCTTGTCGAAATAGATCATCACGTTGCGGCAGAAGATGACGTCGAACTGCCCGCTCACCGGCCAACTGTCGGCCAGCAGGTTCAGTTGCTTGAAGGTCACCAGCTTGCGCAATTCCGGACGCACCCGGACGTAACCCTCCTGGTTGCCCTTGCCGCGCAGGAAGAATTTCTTGATGCGCTCGGGCGAAAGCTTGTCGATGCGTTCAATCGGATAGACGCCGTTGGCGCCGGTGGCCAGCACGTTGGTGTCGATGTCGGTGGCGATGATCTGCGCAGGCGGTGTCAGCGTGCCGTAAGCCTCGCACAGCGTCATGGCGATCGTGTAGGGTTCTTCGCCGGTGGAGGCGGCCGAACACCAGACGGTGGCCGGCTCCTTGAGCGTCTTGACGAAATCGGCAAGGATCGGAAAATGATGCGACTCGCGGAAGAACGACGTCAGGTTGGTGGTCAGCGCATTGGTGAATGCCTCCCACTCGTCGGTGTCGCCACCGCGTTCCAGCATGTCCAGGTATTGCACGAAGGAGGCGATGCCGGTCGCGCGCAGGCGCCGCGCCAGGCGGCTATAGACCATTTCCTGCTTGCTTTCGGCCAGCGCAATGCCGGCGCGCTTATAGATAAGATCCCTGACCCTGTCAAAATCGCGATTCGTAAAATCGAACTCTTTGACAGAATCGAGCTTATTCTGCGGAGCAGGTTTCAAGTTGATGTTCCTTTTCTAATCCGGACCTATCGCTTTCTCAGTATTCTCGATAGGTTACCCCCGTTGTCGAATAGTCTATCAACCTGCCCTTCCCGGTCAAGCTGTTCAAGCCGAGATCTGGCGCACCAATCCCTTGCTGTTCTCGGTCTTGACCGTTTGCTTAAGCTGCTTGGCCGCCGGAGCGGCAGCCTGCGCAGGCGCCGCCTCCTGCGCCTGGCTGGAACGGTAGCCGACGCGGAAGCCTCCCCAATGCTTGCCGTTCACGTAAATCGGCACCGAAAGATCGTGCATGACTTCGCCGGTATCGCGTTTATAAGTCTGCAACAGGAAGGGTTTTGTATTCGCCCCGCAACGCTTTCCGGTGCGATCGCTGAAGATGCGCTTGGTGCGATTGTTGACCAGGTCGGTGTCGTAGTCGCCGGTCAGCGGCTTGGAGAATTTCTTGTTGTGCGTGGGGAAATACCCGTTGTTGTCCACCGCACCGGCATACGCCAGTTGCGGCATGGCATCGAGAATCGCTTCCTGCACATCCGGCAGCACGCGATCCGTGAAGGCGTCGAATTGCGTGGTGTGCTTGGGCGGATTGGTATTGGGCAGCGGTTTATAAGTGCGGTCGAACAAGGCGCCTTCGCTGATCCGGCCGGCGCTGATAGCCTCCTCAAACAGCTTGCCGATGCGCTTGGCGGCGGCCGTTGCGACTTTCTGGATGTCGTCGTGCTGGGTCTTGGCGTTGCTGGCGGCGATGGCGTCATAGACCAGTTCGGCGCGTTCCGACAAGGCCATGGCGGACGCCGCCACGCGCGGCAACTCGATGTCGGTCGCCAGCATGCCGTCGCGGATTTTGAGGATTGCTTCGGCAATGCGGTGGGTGGTTTCGACGTGCTCGCGGGAGGCGCGTGCGATCTGTTGGATCTCCTCTTCCGAAATGCCGGCGGAGCGCTCGATGTTGCCGAGGAAACCGTGCACGCGCTCGACATTCTGCGACGCCTCCAGCACCTTGGTGCTCAGGGCCTGCATGCCGCCGGAAGCCCGCTCGGCTTCTTCGGTAATCGAGCGCACCATTGCGCCGATGTCGTCGGTGGCTTCCTTGGTGCGCTGGGCGAGTTGCCGGACTTCGCCTGCCACCACCGCAAACCCGCGACCGTGTTCGCCGGCGCGTGCCGCTTCGATGGCGGCATTCAGCGCCAGCAAGTTGGTGCGTGCGGCGATTTCGCTGATGACTTCGGTGATGCCGTGGATGCGCTTGGATTTTTCCTGCAGCGCCGACATCATCGCCGACGCATTTTGCGCGTCGGTGCGCGCCTTGCCGATCTGCTCCAGTCCAAGGTCCACCTCCGCGCGGCCGGCCACGCTTTCGGCGCGCACGTCGGCGGCCACTTTGGAGGCGCGTTCGGCATTGGCCGCAATCTGTTCGGTAGTGCTTGCGTTCTGCTCCGAACCGGTGACGATGCCGTTGGCTGCCTGCACGTCTTGTGCGATCTTGTTCTTGATGGAATCAACGAAATAGGAAGTCTCGGCGGCGCCGATCATGATGTGATCGATCTCGCTGCCGATCTTGTCGACGAAGCCGCCGCCCTGGTCCGACTCGCCGCGCCGCACCAAGCGCGAGAGACGCGACAGAATCACCGCCGCCGCCGTCGCAATCACTGCCTGCCACAACGGCGACAGCGGCACGGCCAACGCGCCGAGACCGGCGAAAATGCCGGCGCCGACAGCGATGGGGACAACGACCTGAATCAGCACGTCCAGCGAGCGCGCCAGCGCCCTGCTTTTCCTCTCGAACATACAGCAGTCTCCTTACGAGTTGCCGTCATGCCTGGTCTTGGTCTCATTGGCATGCACGGATGTCATCCGAACAACTTTTATCAGGAAGAAAATCTGAATACGCCGCGCCATCCGCTATCCATTGTTCTGATTCGAGCAAATCGGCGCGCAGCCTTCCCCTATTTTTGACCCAGCTTACAAGGGATAACTTACGCGTAACTTATACGGAACCGTTTGGTGAGCATTCTCAAGGAACAGCGTTCAAAGGAATGCATAGGGAATGTATACCGCCCCGGCCATACCCGCAGGTAGGCACAGCAGAGTGTCGTTCGGGGAGATAGGGAAAGGTCGCCGCCGCCCGCCGATCATGCCGGGGCGGCGGGATGAGGCATGGATGTTACTTGGGACGAACGCTGATGTGTTCATCCAGCGCGCGCTGCGCCAGCTCAAGCGATTTGAGCGCAGCCTGCCAGGGTTCATAGTCGGCCATCGTCAACCATTCGGCGCCCGGATTCTTCTTCCACTCTTCCAGCTTTTCATTCAACAACTCGTACTCGCAAAGCTGCGCTTCCAGCAGCGCCTCGATCTGCAGTCTCAGTTCATCGGCGCGCAATTTCCATGTATCAGGTGTTTCCATGTGAATCTCCATAAAGTCGCAGAATCCTAGCATGAAAAGCGCAGCACTCCGAAGCGGAAAAGATATGCCGCCACCGAAGCAGGCAAATGCGGGGGCGCGCTATACTCACCCGACGATATGCGCCTGGACGCGATAAGTCATATACGACGAAACAGATAATCTTGCGACCGCAATGCCGGGGCGAAAACGGGAAGGGGAAAACACCGATGCAGGTAAAAAAGCCGATCGGCGCGACACGGTTTTGCGTCGCCGCACAGATCTTTGCCGCCGGCGCAATCGTCTGCGGCAGCGCGCATGCCGCCACCGGCTACTACCTCGTGTCCGTCTACAGTGCCGAAAACCAGCTCTCCGTCGACTACAAATACTGGAACGCTAAGAAGCACGACAGCGCGCCATTCGGCTCGCCCGAAATCGGCATCGGTTACGGCGTCACTTCGCAGTGGTACACCGAAGTCTATGGCGTCTACACGCAGACCGCCGCGCAAGGAACGCGCTTCGGCAGCCTCAACTGGCAAAACGATTTCCTGCTGACGCAGGGCCAATACTGGTTCGACCTGGCCATTCACACCAACGTCGAGCAATACGCGCGGGGTGACGGCTACGGCTTGGAATGGGGGCCGGTTTTCCAGACGGAAATCTGGCGCACGCAATTCAACGCCAACCTATTCCTGCAACGCGATTACCGCACCAGCCAGAGCAACGCTACCCAACTGGCATATCAATGGCAGATCCGCCAACACTGGAAACCGCTGCTCAACTTCGGCCTGCAAGGCTTCGGCGAACTCGGCCGCTGGGACAATTGGAACAGCAAAGCCGACCAGTCGCATCGTATCGGCCCCGCGCTGTTCGGTACCTGGTACCTGCCCAACGCGCACAAGATCCTGTATGAAACGGCCTACCTCATCGGCAAGAACGGCGGCCGTCCGGCCAAGAGCTTTACGATGCGGGTGCAGTACGCGTTCTAAAGTCCATGCCCCCTTGGCTGGCTGCAAGGCTGCAGATGCTTTTCTGATTTTCGATTTTTGATTTCCGAGGGTGGAAAGCAAAACAGCACTGAGCCGGCGATGCCGATTCAGTGCTGTTTTTCCTTACGGATTGCTCCGCGAGGTTTGATTCTATTGGTCGGGACGGAGTGATTCGAACACTCGACCCCTTGCACCCCATGCAAGTACGCTACCAGGCTGCGCTACGCCCCGACGAGCCGACAATTATAGCAGAGTAGGATTTGTTTTGTCTCTGCCAACATTGATCGCGACGATTACAGCGAGACCGCCGTGGCCTGCTCCTTGTCGTCCTTGTTTTTCTTGTCCTGCAGGCCCGGATCCTTCAGTTGCAGATTCTGCGCGCGCAACTTCTCTCGAATCAGGCGGAAGGCATCGACGTCCAGCATCGGCGAAGCACTCGGCTGGCGCTTCTTTGCCTTCCTGCGGTCAGGACTTGCCGGCGCAGGGATTTCGCTGCTGCTCGCCGCGGCTTGGGCGAGCCGGCTGTTTTCTTCGATCAGCCTCACCGCAGCAGCCGAAAGCGTGATCTTGTCGAGCGGTACGGATGGCGCAGCGGTTGCAGTTGCCGTACTTGCAACCACAGGCGCAGCGTTTTCTGTCCTGGTCCCGACCGCATCGTTCGCATACGCGGATTGCGGCAGATTGCCGTTTGCGCCGATCAACATGGCGTACTCCCGCTGATTATTGTGATCCTCAGGTAACGGCGGCGGCCGCCACATCTTTAATGCGCGCCCCGCTATCAGGCGATATCACGCACCTCAAGCGAATCAACCCGATCCGGGTAGAAGGCGACATAGCCCCTGATCGCCGCCACCGCATCATACGGCTCCTCGTAGCTCCAGACTGCGTTGACCGAACGATCGGCGCCGAGCGGGATGCTGTAGTAGGAACATTCGCCCTTGTAGGGACAATAGGTCTGATGATCAGTCCGTTCGAGCAGACTGAAGTCGACGTCTGCGCGCGGGATGTAATACACCGGCGGATAACTCGCCTCTTTCAACGCCAGAGCCGCGCGCGTATCGGCGATGGTGCGGCCGGCCAGCGAGACGACCACGCGGGCCGCGGTCGGCGTGATGGTGATGGGATGATCAGGTCCGGGAACCTTGACGGGTCGTATGCTCATGGAATGACTCCTTGTTGAAACGACAACGCGACCACGATGATCGCGCATCATGATGATGTGAGAGACGCCGGCGCGACTGGTTCCGCATTCGGCATGACGACTTCACCAATGAAAAAAGCCCGTGAGTTTAAGCTCACGGGCTTTCCTTCGATTACTTGCTCAGTATTTCGTCGAGCTTCTTGTTGCCCATGCCGAAGCTGGCAATCGCAATCAGACCCAGCAGGCCCAGCGCGCTACCCAGCCACAGCGTCGATGGAATACCCATCGCATCGACCACCACGCCGCCGACGAAAGAACCGACGGCGATGGCGACCTGCACAATGCTGACGAACAGCGCCGAACCGGCTTCAGGCAAATCCGGCGACGACAGCTGCAGCCAGATGCTCAGGCACAGGGGAATCGCACCGAAGGCGACGCCCCAGGCAATCACCATCGCGGTCACGCCGAGTTGCGACGCGTGCACCAGCGGCATGGCGAACAAGGCCACCATCAGCAACGCCACCACGCCGAACAGCGAGGCCTGCAGATGACGCGTGACGAAGGCGGAAATCACCAGGTTGGACACGAAGCCGACGAAGCCGAACGCCAGCAGCACCGACGTGATCAGCGTCAGGCTGAAACCGTTCTGCCCCAGGAAAGGCGCGATATAGGTGTACGACGAAAAATGCGCACCGAACACCAGCGCCACCATCAGCAAGCTCTTGCGCGGATTGCGGCGGCTCACCAGCGTAGTCAGATCGCGGAAGCGGATCGCCGCCTTCGACGGCAGCGACGGCAGCAGCAAAGTTTGCGCCGCCAGTGCCAGCGCAGCCAGGATGCCGGTCGCGATGAACGATGCGCGCCACGACGACAGGCCGCTGATGAAGGTGCCGAGCGGCACGCCGATAACGGTCGCGAACGTCACTCCGCTGAGGATCATCGCTGTTGCCTTGGCTGCATGTTCCTGCCGCACCAGACGACCGGCAGTCGCCAGCGCCAGCGTCCAGAAGCCGCCCAGGGCCGCGCCCAACAGCGCACGGCCGAGCAGCATGACGCCGAACGACGGTGCAAAGGCCGACACCAGGTTCGACGCCAGCAACAGCACCGACAGCATCAGCAAGATGAAGCGGCGGTTGATGCGCCCTGCCCCAAGCATCAGACCCGGCGCCGAAATGGCCGCGACCACGCCCGGCGTCGTCACCATCAGGCCGGCGGTTCCCGGCGATACGCCGAGGTCATGCGCGATCTGCGGCAACAGGCCGACCGGCAAGAACTCGGTCGTGACGAAAGCAAACGCGCCGGTCGCCACTGCGACTACCGATAACCACGAACGCAAAGGCGAGGCCGCGTTTTCCGCTGCGCTGAGCGGGTCGTGGGCGACGCCGGGCGCGCTATTCACCGTGATGTTTTTTTCCATTGAAAACTCCTGAATCTGTTTGGCCCTGCGCCACCCAAGCGCGTTGGACCGATTGTGTATGAACGCATGCAGCCGCCGCCAACCGGTGATGCCGGCTGCAGTGAAATGCAATGTCCTGCCTGTTTCGTCGCCCGTCTTGCAGATGCCCGCCGTTAAAACTGTCTTATTTTTAATGACAGTTATGAAATAAAAATGAGGACCGCTGACCGATCCTCCTTTTTCGAGCATCCCTGAATGCGGCTTTTCGCCTTATGCGCAAGGCCTGGTAATCCAAAATCAGATCATCGGCCTTGTCGTGAATTTCATTGTTGATCCGGCCCGCTTGCTAGCCGCAGATCGTGGTGACCAGTTCGGACAGTTTCCTGCCCTTCAGCACTTTCAGCATCGCGCCTTCGACTTCGGAAATCACCGGCTCCAGCGCCATATCCATGCCGCAACTGACGCGGCAACATGGATCCTTGGGCCGCGTATTGTGCTTGAGCACCGGCTCTTCTTCCACCGCCTGGTAAATTTCCGCCAGGCTGATTTGCGAAGCCGCGCGCGCCAGTTGCGCGCCGCCGCCCTTGCCTTCCTTGGTCACGACCAAATGCGCCTTCGACAACTTGCGCAGCAGTTCGCGAACAAACACCGGATTGGTATTGACGCTGGCCGCGATGGCGGCGGAGGACAAAAACGCTTCTCCTCCCCGGGTCGCGTGCTCGACGCTGACCAATATGTGTGCCGCCACGGCAAATCGACTCGACTTCATACTGTATTTATATTCGATACAGATAGCGAAGTCAAGCAACTTGTCCGAATATGCTTATGCTCCTGTTAAAACAACAAGCCCGAAACGAGCCTGATCAAGCGTCCGCAGCCGTCGATGTCGGCACGACCGTAATCTCGGTCAGCACCGAATTGGCCAGGAAACATTCCTCATGGGCCGCATGATGCAGGACCTCGTCCTCATCCGGCGTTGGCACACGGCCGCGATACGCGACGACCGGTTGCAAGGTCGCCTTGCTGACCACCAGCTTGCCCCTGGCGTTCTTTTCCATCACGGCGCCGGCGCGGTCGACATAGCGATCGACCACGAAACCACGCTTTGCCGCGATGGCCAGGAACGTCAGCATATGGCAACTCGACAGCGACGCCAGGTAAGCCTCTTCCGGATCGACATTGTCCGGCGAGGAATACGGCAAAGGAACGATATGCGGCGATGACGACGCCGGCACTTCCACCCCGCCGTCGAAACGCCAGCGATGCACGCGGCTGTAGCGGTTGTCGGCGAACGCCTCTTCACTGCCGCGCGCCCACAAGATGGTTGCTTCGATTTCTATCATGCGCAATCTCCCGTCGAAGTGCGCCAGCATACCTGCAAAATTCCCCGGCTGCAGGCGAGCGTTTGGCGCCGGCCAACGAAAAAGCCCCGCACGGATGCGAGGCTTTCGAATTTTTGGCTCCCCGACCTGTTCACACTGCGAACCGCCGCGATATATTGCTATTCCGCTAGCCACTGCGAACAGATCTTGCGTCCGCTGTGGCGTCGCAAACCAGTGCTTAATCTGAGACTTATTGAGTCAAAAGTTAAATGATTAGCGATTTGAGGAAGGCCCATTTGATGTCAGAAATAGTTCACCTGAAGGCGTACTTGCCCTTTTACAGGATGCCTTTCCAATTTACCGAAGGAGAAGATCCTCCTCGTTATGAAAATAGCCGCAGGGATTTGATTTCCGGTCTCCAAGGTTTTCTCTCGGCTAGAAATGCAAATATTCGCGAAATTTTCGTTGAGCAGTCTGAACCACCTGAACACATAGCGGCTTGGCTAAAAGAACGCTCTTGGTTGTCATCCACATTTTTGACTGAAAACACTACTGTTTCAGCTGCAGTGCGTGTCGATGTTGTCGCGCTAAAAAAACTCAACAACACGAAGCACCTAGATGACGAGTTTATTTGCGCCTGTGCTGCATACGAACTATCTATTGCGTTAGAAGATTGGCTATTTTTATCCGAGCTTGCTTTACCGGGACGTATCACTGCGCAGCCAGGAGCTATCGCTGGCCCATCAGGACTTCTTTGTCAAATAGAAAAAAAAGCGGCCTTCTCAGATCTGTATTTCGTAGACAAGGATTATCTAGAATGGCCCGATCTGCTAGATCTGGATCTAACAAAAGTTTATAACTGGGCCTCTCAAGTGGGCTTTGGGAAAGAAGCCTTTGCAAGTGAAAGACTAGGAAGGGCTTTAGCCGCACTTTCCCATGTGGTTGCACTGGGCCCAAACCGCCAAGGAGAGACGCTATTTCGCTCCATGCAAGGCCTAGAATCTTTCTATTGCGATGGAGTGGGAGATTTACGAAGGCAGATGTCTGAAAAAATAAAAATGTGGATCGGACCTTGGAATGATCGACGTAATATCATCGGTCAACTCTACGATATCCGCTCAAAGTTCATTCACGGTGCATATCGAATATGCCGGACATCATCCCGACGCTTGGGAAGAAAACGAGAAAGTCGCCAATGAAAATCATTATTCGGCGACTTTTGCCGTACGACTTCTCATAGCAACATTGCAACGATGCATTGAGACAAATACCACCAATATTCAATGGACGTTCAATCTCATCCAAAGATGACTTTCCGCTCGGCCAATACCTCGCTTCGAAAGTAAAAAAGCCCTCAATCTTACGATTGAGGGCTTTCGATTCTTTGGCTCCCCGACCTGGACTCGAACCAGGGACCTGCGGATTAACAGTCCGTCGCTCTACCGACTGAGCTATCAGGGAACAGCTGAGGGCGCGATTATGAACTAAATTTTCCTTCGCGGCTATATTTCCACGACAGAAAATTGCTAAATAATTCGCTGCGCGTCGCCCTCTTCTTTGATCGCGCATTACCGGCATTGCGCGACGTTGAAAAACAATTCCGGAATAGAAAAAGCCCCGCACGAATGCGAGGCTTCTTCGAATTTTTTGGCTCCCCGACCTGGACTCGAACCAGGGACCTGCGGATTAACAGTCCGTCGCTCTACCGACTGAGCTATCAGGGAACAGCTGAGAAAAAGATTATGACTTGATTTTCACTTCCTGTCAAAACCTTTTTGCGTCCCGCCCGTTTCAGGGTGGAACGTTTTTCTCTTTAGAGCACCTTGGCGATGGCGTCAACGACGGCGTCGATATTCTTGCTGTTCAGTGCGGCGACGCAAATGCGGCCGGTATCAACGGCATAGATCGAGAACTCATTGCGCAGACGCTCGACTTGCGCCTTGGTCAGGCCCGAGTACGAGAACATGCCGCGTTGCTTGATGACGAAGTCGAAATCGTGCGCAGGCGCTTTTTCCTTCAGCTTCGCGACCAGCAGCTGACGCATTTCGCGGATGCGCACGCGCATCTCGGCCAGTTCGCTTTCCCACAGAGCACGCAGTTCCGGCGAAGCCAGTGCAGTGGCGACAACCTGGCCACCGTGGATCGGCGGGTTGGAATAGTTGGTGCGCACCACTCGCTTGAGTTGCGACAGCACGCGTGCAGCTTCTTCGTTGGTCGAAGCGACGATGCTCAGCGCGCCGACGCGCTCGCCGTACAGCGAGAACGACTTCGAGAACGAGTTCGACACGAACAACGGACCGCCTGCTTCAGCGAAGCGACGCACGACCTTGCCGTCTTCTTCGATGCCGTCGCCGAAACCTTGATAGGCCATGTCGAGGAACGGGATCAGGCCGCGCGATGCCACTACTTCAATGACTTGGGTCCATTGATCGGCAGTCAGGTCGGCGCCGGTCGGGTTGTGGCAGCATGCGTGCAGCAGCACGACCGAGCCGGAGGCCATAGTCTTGAGCGCATCGAGCATGCCCGCGAAGTTCACGCCGCGGGTGGCCGCGTCGTAGTAGGGATAGTTGTTGACGGTGAAGCCGGCCATCTCGAACAGCGCGCGATGGTTTTCCCAGCTCGGGTCGCTGATCCAGATCTGGGTCGATGCCGGCGAGAAATGTTTGATGAAGTCGGCACCGAGCTTCAGCGCGCCGGTGCCGCCCAGGGCTTGCACGGTGATCGCGCGCTTCTCTTGAACAACCGCGCTGTCGGCACCAAATACCAATTCCTGGACCGCCTTGTCGTACGTTGCCAGACCGTCGATCGGCAAATAGGTACGCGGCGCCAGTTTGGCGGCCAGTTCAGCTTCCGCTTTTTTCACGCACTCCAGCAACGGCACCTTGCCGTTATCGTCATAGTAGACGCCAACGCCGAGGTTGGTTTTGCCTGGATTCTTGTCGGCATTGTATGCATCGGTAATGCCGAGGATAGGGTCGCGGGGCGCCATTTCGATGGCGGTGAAGAGGGAGGCTGAGAGAGATGCGTTCATCGTGATAACATAAAAAGTTAGCTGCAAACGTAGATTGCAGTCGGGATGGATGCAGGGCAAAGCCGCGAGCCGAGCACCGTTTTGCAACACGTAATTTTACC
>Ga0308165_1002743_pt1 | contig 20208 bp, 24 predicted proteins | sample PhyWR2_FD_201032 | JGI IMG/M metagenome (GOLD analysis project Ga0308165, IMG submission 201032) | Phyllosphere microbial communities from UC Gill Tract Community Farm, Albany, California, United States - DLSLW.R2 | ecosystem: Host-associated > Plants > Phyllosphere > Unclassified | place: USA...
GGGGTTAACAATCTGTTAATCAACTAGTTTACCTCGTACACATCTTGACTTTTTTTGACTGCAATCTTAACTTTATTCACCTTTTAAGATTACTTTTATGAAAAGAAATTTCAGTTTACTTTTCTTTCTGAAGAAAGGAAAAACAGATCAACCGGGTACTTCCTCCATCTACATGAGGATTACAATTGAAAAAAAACGTGTCGATCTTGCAACAGGCAAGCAATGTAACGATACGAATTGGTTCGACGGAAAATTAGCAGGAAATTCCAGTCAGGCAAAAACGATCAACCTCTATTTAAGACAGTTAGAATCAAAAGTTCATGAATCACACAGGAACCTGATTATGTTGGGGGAAGAGGTAACAGCTAAAAGTTTAGCAGATGACTTTTTGGGAAAAGGTAGAAAAGTAAGGAAACTCACTGAAGTCTTTGAATCGCACAACAAAGAAATGGCTGAACTTGTTGGTATTGAATTCGCACCGATGACCCTTTTGCGGTACCAAACCGCGCTCAGACATTTAAAACAATATTTACGAGAAAAATATAAAATTCAGGACATCGACATCAGAAAAATTGATCATCAATTTATAAACGATTATGAATTTTTCCTTAGGACAACAAGGAAATGTAACAACAACTCCGCTGTAAAATATATCAAAAACTTAAAGAAAGTAATTAAACGCTGTCTCGCTAATGGATGGCTCATGCGAGATCCTTTCGCCAATTTCAAAGCCAAAATCAAATTAACCGAACGGCCCTGCCTTTCTAAAGAACAAGTTTCCTCTTTAGAGAACAAGGAATTTAATAATGAACGTTTAAATCGGGTAAGGGATATATTTTTATTCAGTTGTTACACAGGACTTGCCTACATCGACATCTACCAATTAAAAAGATCCGAAATCATTGATAGGAATGGGAATGAGAAATGGATAAATATCAATAGGCAAAAAACCGGCACACCAACCCGGTTACCATTATTGCCAAAAGCCAAGGCTTTGCTCAGTAAATATGAAAATCATCCTGTATGCTGCGATCAAGATAAGGCCTTTCCGGTTAGCTCCAACCAAAAAATGAATGCATATCTGAAAGAGATCGCAGATATATGCAACATTAAAATACCACTCTCCTATCACATCGCGCGGCATACTTTTGCGACAACAATTACCCTTCAGAACGGTGTACCGATAGAAACAGTAAGTAAAATGCTAGGGCATAAAGACATTAGAACAACCCAGCATTACGCCAAAACCCTGGATGTAAAGGTGGGCAAGGATATGGCAGCACTTAAAGAAAAACTAGCAGCAGAAAAACCTCTTAATAAAAATACCGTATACAGTTACACCATTACCAAATAAGTCATGATAGAAATCAATAAAATGCTGGTAGAGGAAAATATCATTGAGAAAATCTATCATTTCCGAGACCACAAAGTTATGTTGGATTCAGATCTTGCCGAACTATATGCAGTTGAAACCAAACAATTGAAACGGCAGGTAAAAAGAAACCTTTTAAGATTTCCTGGTGATTTTATGTTTGAACTTACTGATGATGAACAGAAAATCCTAAGGCGCCAATTTGGCACCTTAGGACATGGAACCTACTCAAAATATCGGACTATGGCATTTACAGAACAGGGAGTTGCTATGCTTTCAAGTGTTTTGAGTAGTGAGCGGGCCATTCTGGTAAATATTGAAATCATCAGAACTTTTACCAAAATCCGTTCAACAATTGCACAAAACGTAATTTTGAAACAAGAAATCGATAAGATTAAAAGCCGTCTTGACAACCAGGATAAGAACTTAGAAATTGTTTTCAAATACTTGGATGAGCTAACCGCTCCTCAAATGTCCGAACCAGTACCAAGAAAACGTATTGGATTCAAACCAGATATGATTTAAATATCCTAAACTGCAGTGGTCGCAAATTGGAACCACTGCAGTCATTAAATAGGATGTTAAATTAAGTTATATAATAAACACATTCCCAAAATCACTTCATTTGTACAAGAGAAAATTATTTTAAAATCCGGAGCTTCCAGTCCATTTCAAACGATATTTATCGTATTTTTGTGCGCTATCCCTTTATGATTAAAATACATTCCTGCTTCGAAGATGATACGATGGTTATTATCGAACTCTCTAAGGACGAAGATAATAATCACCATTGGCTACATTATGTAAAGAATACCGGGGAGTTTGTTCGCCTCTGGCTCAGAAATCGTGATTTTGCAAACGATGTGGCAGAATACTATTTTGAACAGGGCTTTCTCAAAGTTCGCGATAACACCGCAGTATTTATTGAAAAGTTCAACTTTCAGCAACATTTACTGCGAAAATTGCCTGCAGGAGTAACGATTCTCAGCCTAATAGAAAGCTATGCTGGAAAAATTAGCACTCAAGTTTAATCTTGAGTTAAACTTTTTCAAATCCCATTAATTCCCCACGAAACCCTACTTCCATTTGTGGGATGATACGATGGTGTATAATTGATAAATCCCAGTTGAATTAAATTCTTAATACACTTATGATAGGTACGTGTTGACGAAATTTTACTAATTTTCATCAAGCCACTACGTGAAACCTGGAAACAATCCCCATGTTTTGCACGCATATAATAATTAATTAATGCGTGCAATAAAGCGGTATCGGTAATCGAAATGTTAATATCCGAACTGATAGCCGCCAAAATAGTCAGCACTTTTTTATTTTTTCCGATTCTAATCATACCTAATACAATTAATTTTGTTTTTCTGCCAATAAGTTTTTTCCATCCAGAAGATCCTCTACAATTTTGGAATCGTAATAGTAAATACTTCCAATTTTTGAAAAAGGGAGCGTTCCATTAATTCTTAAATTTTGAAGGGTTCCCTGAGATATACCTAAAACCTTCCTTACTTCACACCCCTTCAAAAACCTCTTCTTCACAGGTGAATCAATTTTGACGATTTTTTTGATTTCTTCCAGCAAACCATTTCCAAACTCGATTAGATCTTCTTTAGTTAATACTTCGACCGCCATAATCCGTATATTTATTTTTAATGAAACATGTACGCATAATAAAGCAGGGGGCTATAAGCCCCCTGTACAAATGCACTAGTGTGCACAAATATTATCTTGTCACTCCTTTTTTTTCCTTGGAAACATGCGCTCCTTCCGGTGCAATTTCCAGCTCCTTATTTACCTCTTTTTTTTCGCTCACATCATGCCTGTCTACGGCCTTACTGTAAACCTGGCTTAAATCCTTATCAAAAAAGTCAAGTGTCTTAAATTGGGGATTAGCTGTCACAAAACCGGTTAATTCTTTTCCGTTCTTCATAAATTTTAATTCATGAAGATTTCCTCGTTCCAGGCTTTTTAACAACTGATCCCTGAATCCCTGCTTATCCATATCAGGAAGTTTAAACTTGTCTAAGGTGTCTTTTAAGTTAAAACCATAATTTTCACCATAAGAATTTATCCCATAACCTTTTTCGGAAGTATGCTCTGCAAAATCAAGCTTGAGCCAAAGATTTGCTTTTTCACCACTTTTTAATACTACATCTTTATTTACCGCACGACCCGATAACAAATTGTAGCTCTCTTTTGCAGTAACACCTTTACCTTTATTGATATAAAAAGTTTGTGAAACAAGATCTGCTGTACCAGCCTTTTTAAGTGTGGCCTGATAACTGTTAAAAAAATACAGATCGGTTTCCTTACTTTTCGAAAAGTTGAGCAGATAGGATATCTTATCTCCGAACCCAGCTTCATATCTTTTGGCTGGATCTGGCATCTCGTTTGTAGCACTTTGCAGGTTAAAGCCTTCGGGACCATGCGCAATTGATTCTTTTAGGGTTTCATTTAGAGACTCTCCAAATCCCAAATATTTCAGAGTATTCTGAAGATAATCTAGATTATTCTCATTCATAACTATAAAAATTAATGGTTAAAATTTAATTGATTCATTTGTAATTATCCGTTATTGCCTACCTGGAAAGCCCAGATCTGCCATAACCTCTCGAGTATTCGTTTTTGCTTGACACTGAAGTTGGGTTCTCATTTTCAATCTTAGTTTTGGCCTGGAAATCGGCAGCCGACTTGAGCGCCCTTTGGTAATTTTCATTACGTTCATCCTTCTGCGGAAAGAATCCCCGGTCCCCAGACATTGCTTTCAGCCCGGTAAAAAGTATATAAGATATTCCCCCATCCATCACAAGCGAAACAACAAGTGCCAACCTATTAGATCGGATGCCTTCGGGAGTGGTACTGCTCGACTGGAAAGTGGTGCCGTCCGGCATTTCGATCTGCCTTCCGTTTCCATAGCGTTCTTTTTGATATGGGGTTAGTGGCATGCCATTGACCATCTCAGGAACACGCAGTCTTGAAGTATCAGTCACTATAAATTCCCTGGTTTCCCAATCATACTCGACCATCAGCTTTTTATACTTCCCATCTTGATTGGTTTCTTTGATCAGATTAGCCTTGAGACCCGTTATTAGATCATCTGCTTCCTTAGAAGAAATAATCTCTGGTACTTGGGATTTTTTGTATACCGGATGTACCAGTAGTTCAGTCTTTCCTTCTGCATTTTTAGTGAGTGATAGCTTTACGTTCATCTCCTGAACCGCTATACCACCGTGGCTAATATTTTTAAGATTAACCAGTCCGGTACGCATTCCGGAAATTAAAGCGTCAACATCTTTTTTGGGAAGAGAGAGCTCCCCGTTTTTAAACAATCCCAGTTCACCGAGGTCTTCCAATGGAAGATCCCGCACATTCAGATTTGAAGTCTGCATATTGGTTAAGATTAAAGTTTAATAATTAATTTATGGTCTGGACATATACCAGAAAAAGTTAATAATCAAAAAGGTACCGGTGCAAATCTTTGCCAGTCCTTGAAAAGACAGCAAGCAAGAAATAGAGCGGATCTATAGTGATTCCCTTTTTTAAAACAGTTAGATGAAGGTGCTCCCCTGTCGTTCTGCCAGTTGATCCACTTAAACCAACAGGATATTCCGTAAATAGCCTTTGCCCCTGAACACAGTAGATTTTGGATAGATGTGCATAGTAAATAACATAATTCCCATGTCTTACTGCTACAAAGTTTCCCAGTATCGGTGTGAAACCTGTTTTGATTACTTCTCCAGGTAAAATGGAACAGACTATTTCATTGCTGGCTTTGATATCTATCCCTTTGTGAAAGGATTTCCTCTCCCCTGTAACTGGATGAATCCTAAGCCCAAATCCGGAATTTAGTTTAAAGTGTGCAAGTGGAAGATGGGCGTAGATTTCACTGCTTTTAACAGTATCCTGCGTGGCAGAAAGAACATCAGTCCCATTAACATCCATACTACATAAAAGCAGTAACCATAGACTCGATCTCTTTATTAATCCTAAGAAAGTTGCGCCTAAGCACTTCCTCTTTCTGCCCACCAAAATCATAAAAATCCGGAAGCTCAACATATTCCCTTTCCTCCTTTGCTATTTCCTTTAAATCCAGGTTAACCCTACAATTGATGGCTGAGGTTTCATATTTGCCTGTGAATTCAGCATTCGCATCCGCTGCAATTACGCCCACTATCTCACCAGCACCGAGCGAAGCAATTTTCCCGGCCGGGATCAACACCTCCAGCTTTTCACTGATCGATTTAGACACCTTGCTTCTATCAATGGAAACGCTCTCACCAATCTGCTTGGACTTTCCAAAAATCCGCTCCAGCCAGTCCAGCGTCTCTTTATTCCTAACAGATCCAGAAAGCACATTTCCAACCACCGAGGTAATCGTGGTAGCAGTATCCTTTCCATACTGCTGCTTAAATTGGGGTAACTCCTGAAGTCCCATCAATACTGCAACCTTATTTGATCTTGCTGTGGCAATGAGGTTTTCTATGCGGTGTACAAATAATGTGGGCACTTCGTCGAGAATCAAAGCAGAAGGCAGATTTCCTTTGCTATTAATCAGCCTGGTAAGCCTATTGAGCACCACTGAATAACATCCGGAATTGATGTTCTGGGTGTTGGGATCATTTGCCATAACCAGGATGCTTGGCGAAGAAGGATCGGATATCTTCAGATTAAAATCATCACCAGAGAAAACCCAAAACGTTTCTTTAGTGGCCATGCGGCTAATAAAAATCTTCAATGTCCCGATCTGTCCTTCCAGCTGATCAAAAGCCTTGGCCATAAACGCCGACCGAAATGGCGATAATAATGAAACCAGTTCCGGTTCGGTAAACAGTACCGTAAAAATCTCATCGTATGGTCTGTTGAGGAAAGACATCACATGGGGAAGGGAAGAAAATTCACCTTTATTGTACCTGCTAATAAAATAGATACAGGAAGCGAGAAAGTTAATGGCACTTTGTGTAAAAAAAGCATCACTGCCACTGGCCTTATCGCCTTTTTTGAGCGCCTCCACCAAAGCTTCCGCAGTTTCAGAAGCGTCGGCAAGAGTTTTAATATAGTCAGAACGGAATGGATTGATCCTTCTACTTTTTTCTACCTGATTTAGGTTGATCACGTGGAAACCAAAACCATCCAGTTTCCCCTCAGCCTTATATTTTCTATACTGATGGTAGGCTATTTTGCCCAGGTCAGGGAACTTAAAATCATAAATCATTGTGGCAAATCCCTTGGCAATGAGCTGTCTGATAAAGGGATTGACTATTGAAAATGACTTCCCAGAGCCAGGAGTTCCGATAACCATGGTAGCCCTAAAAGGATTCACCAGGTTAATCCAACCCTGTCTAACCTTTCTTTTATAGTAAAAAAGCATCGGAATATTCACCGAATAAGCATGCTCCGTTTTAGTAACCTGCTGCATAAAACTTTCGGCTTCCACATTCCACTTATCTTTTCCAAGTCCAGACCGGATGATCTTCGAAACATTATCCATTGAAATACTGATCAGAATGGCCCCTAAAAAGGAGAGAACGATGTAAGCTAGATCAGCGGCACTGGTGTAAGAAAAAAGCAAAGCGGATGGTTTTTCGTAGAAGGGAATACTTCCGAAGTAGCATATTAACCCTATACACAATGGATAAACAATCTTCGTCTTTGGATCCAGATCGATCTGCTTTTTGGACAGCGTACCAATACTCACCAGGCAAATCAACAGCAAAATGGAAAGCTTGCTATACAAGAGCTTGCTAAATATCACCAAGGATTTAACCTTGACCAGGCCTACATTAAAGATTCCCCAAAACGGTGCGCCGAGGTAAACAAAAACCGATACTTCTGTGGCCAACATAAAATAGATCAGGCATTGCAGGAAACCGTGGAGCTTTTGCATCTCTTTAGTTTCTTCCATAATCTAATGCTTAAGGGGTATTTTTTTTGCTTTCAGAATATCCGAATACCGGATATTAAAAGTAATTGCCCTTCCGGAAATCTGCTTTTCAGAGAGTTCAACTTTTAAGATTTTGTGGTCTGGAAAAGTCAGTCTGCGCAGCACAAATATATTCCGGTAGCTTTCCTCAAAAACCGGGATATTTAGCAAGCTAGAAACCGGAACTACCTCTAATGATTGAACCGTAGTGGCCTTATGCTGTTTCTGATCCTCAACACGAAATCTCAACCCATCAATTTCATAAGGAATTCCACTTGTGTTCTCAAATGCAATATCCAAAAGCAAGTATTCACCCACCGATACGATCTCATTCAGCACCGCCCTGATGCCGTTTTTCTTTTCTCGAAGCTCAGCCTTTTGAGGTTCATGTTCCAGCATAACCCTTGAAATACTGTCCAGTTCTGCGCCTGAGGTGACAGAGCTTTTTGGATCAATACTTCTCAACTCCCCCATACGGATATCAATCAATGTGCTAAAGGCCGTTTCCGGCCGGTCATCCAGGATGATGGAATACTGCTTGATTTTTTTTTCCCCAAGAATGGTAAGTACGCCGATAAATGCCTCTTTTATTTTAGCTGAATCGAGAACTTTGATCCTGAGCAGGTTCTTATCCGGAAGATCGCCGACCAGTCCTTTAGGGATATCCACATAGGTGATCTTTTCCGGCGCCAGGAAATGTAAAGTCAGCGAACGCTTGATAAAGACTTTTTGTATATCTGGAGAAGCGCCAATCGTATTAATCAAACTTTGAGCATAAAGTGTTCCTGCCACCAGTAACAACAGTATAGTAGTTAAAATCGTATTTTTCATATTGCGTTATTTTTGTTCCTGGAGATCGCGTGGATCAACCAGAAAGACCTGATTGTTATATTTTAATTTGGCCCTGTTTTTCCTTACCATATTCGCCATCGCAGAAGAAGTAGATTGAAAGAGCCTATCAACTGTACTCATCACAAATTCGTTCTGGCTTTGCGCGCTGCCCATGGTATTAAAGCCCTGAACAGGACTTGAACCCAGCCCTTTGGAAAACTCCCTGAACGCTGAAGCCGGTACATACAGACCGGGCAGGCCATCGGTATCATAAACCAATAACCTAATAGGCAAAATCTTTCCACCAGATAACACAGAGCTAATTTCCAGTTGCACACGCTGCTCGGAAAAGCCACTAATTCTGGCATACAGATATGTGCCCTTTGCCAGCAACGATTTACCCGCATAAATCTCTTCGAGTAACCTCAACCGGATCCTGGAACCTGAATACCCCATAACATCCTCATCTATGATCGCGGTAATCATCTGTCTGTTCTCCCTGACTGTTAACGTGTTGAATTCGGGAGATGCCTGCAAAGACCTGGAGATCGGCAAAACCTTTTCATCTTTTCCGACATTTTCCAGCAACATCTTTTTCCGCTTTTGCTCAGCGATGTAAGCTGGATCGCTTGCCTTACCCACACTGTCCATATAGGCCATCTGCTTTTTAAAAAGATCCATCGGATCTGTTTCTTTCATGTTTGTAGCTGATACCGGTCTTTCCCGGCTTCTTGCCTCCGCCAGGCTGGATAGTGCCTGTGCAACAGCGCGGTCCTCAGGCCGCATGCCTGCGCCATTCTCCGGACGATTCATAGAATATCCGGAATAAGATTTTGCATTATCCGGTTGCCTGGACATATAAGCCTGCCTTTTAATTGATTCTTCAATGGAATCGAGTTTTTGCTTTTCTCTTTCCGTGTAGGAGCTGGCCATGGTAGCCTGTGGTAACGAGTCCTCCCCGACTATTTTAATTGCCGAGTAACCATCCGCCTCTTTAAAACTATTTTTATAAGCTTCGAGCTTATCCGAAAGCCCACGTGCTTTCTCCTGTTCCGAGATTTCAGCGAGGTTTCCGTTTACCTCTGCTCTACTTTCTACTACCTTCTTATCATTACTCCCCTGCCGGTATACATAGAAAAAAAGGCACAGGAACGGAATGGCGATGAGTGGGATAACATATCGCGGTTTTTTTAAATCTATTTTCATAACATCTTAATTAACGGAGCTGCCTGAGCTCTTCGAGTTTACTTTCCAGAAAAAGGGTATCCCTATGGTCCAATCTTTCCTTTGCCAATACCGAATCCACCTGCTTTCTGATCCAGATCGTTTTCCTGAGTTTATTTCCGGTGCTGCTTATTTTGGATAGCCCATCTTCAATAGTTGGAGCGGGCTTTTCATTTTTAGCGCGCCCCCCCATAAAACCAACTTTAACCTCTTTTTCGGCAAGGGGACGCAAAACACCAAAAGAATACAGCACTGAAAATATCAGCGTGATAACCATCGCCACAAACACCTGCTTTGGATAGGTTTTCAGCAAACGGATCGTCCTTCTGCGCACAAGCGTCAGATATGGCCTGAACTGCTGATAGAGCTCCGCAAAAACCGTTTTGCCGGGATCCCTGCTAGATCGGATTTTTCTGAACATTTTCGATATCTTTATTTTCAAGCGTTTTCCAGGAAAGGATCAACACGCCGTATAGATTATTATCGCTTTTTGGAATATCCCTCAAGTATCCTTCAGTCACCAGCAAACGGGTCACAACCGAACTTCTGCGCTCTATCCTCTGCTTCCCGTAATAGCGGAAGTATTTCTTTTTTTCATCGACTACGATGGAATCTGTTTGCAGCGTGAGCACTGAGCTACTGGAAAGAATGGAGCTGAAATACCCCTTTTCCTTTAAATTGAGATATTGCTGCATCCCCGATTCATCAATGAGATACATCGCCTTTTTCATCTGGTAATCGATATACCGGTCGTCAGGTGTCAGCGAAAAGAACAGCGAATGAAACAGCTCCACATGCCCGCGGTAAAGCGCTGGACGGATCAGTTCTTCACTCGTCTGCCTGGCCAGTACGGGGACATTGTTTTCAAAAATGTAAATGCTTCGCCTGGCCACCTCGATTTGTTTGTAAGCAAAAAATGCGGTAGTAGTACAGATCAGAAAAGCGCAGACCAGAGCACCCAGGGACACCAGACTTGCCAGGCGAATCTTGGATTCTATATTTTTAATAATCATGATAATTGGAATAAGGTTTAGAAGAATTTACCGGAGGCCTTTTTGGCCACCCCGATCACGGTCTGAGAGCCTCTTCCAAAATTAGAAGCAGCTGAGCTAATGCCGGATGTGGAAATAATCCAGGTAGAAATGCTCGGTACAGTAAACATGCAGATCGCGCCGATCAGAAAACTAACGATCACAGTACCAAAGGAAAGGATTCCATTTCCAGCAAACCAGGCCATTTTTTCTAAATTAGCGGCATCCCCGTTTTCACCGATTAGTTCTTTATACCTGCTGATTTCTGTAGTCATGGCATATTTTTGCAGCAACGCGACCAGGTACATAATCAGGTAAGCAATACCTAAATAAAGGTTGACCGATACAAAACGGGCAATCCAGGTACTCAGCGAATCCCGAAAAGCCGGGAGTATACTGACTGCCACGGCAAAAGGTCCCAGAATGATGAGAATAGTAGAATAAATAATCTGGATCATAAAAATCACGTAGGTGGCAATACGTAGTATCCATATCCCCAATAATTCCAACAATTGGGTAAGCAATAACTGCATACCTATCTTTAATCGGTTCTTCAGTTCAATAACCGGACTGACCACTGTAGACATTCCCTCCTTGACCGTACTGGTCACCGAATCCCATGCCCTGCCCATCCAGGTATCAGATTCCTTTTCCGCAACCTCTGTTTCTGCCTGAAAACTGTAAAGTGCATTGGCCACCTTCTGCATATAATCGGCTCTGATAAGCCTTAAGCTATTTACCTCAGCCTGCTCACTATTGAACATAACTTCGGTCCTGGCAGCTACCAGATCAGTAGGAAAAGCCACCATCTTCACAAATGCGCCCCACCATAAAATAATCATCACTAACCCAAAGGGCCGTAACAGCGGCATTACCTCCAGTTTCTTATCTCCAGCGATCATCTCATAGGATTTGATGGCAAAAAAAATAATCATGAAAATTGCCGCCAAAGCCTTTGCATCAGCAATAAAAATATCAAAGTGCGTCCATACCGAATCTTTCAGCCCCTTTAAAATAACCATCACGCCCTCATCATATACCCCCGTTCCCTGCAAAAACTCAAAAGACCTGCGGTAATCGGTCGTTTGCCCCATAACAAAGCCAGTGCCCATGATTATGACCACTGATAACAATAAAATCTTTTTCATTCGCTAACCTGTTTAGTATTTCCTTTTTTGCAGGATATCCCGCGCAATCCTGATATCGGACTCAGGTGTCCAGTTTTCGATCTTTACTTCCTGATTCACCAAGCCTTGCCTGACTTTCTCCCTAGCAGGCTCACGCGTAGCAGCGATTACCTTACCTGTCCAAAGGGCCGACAGCTTGCGGTACTCTCCAAGTAAGCGGTGGTAAGACAATATCCTGGCCCCTCTTTCCAGCGTAGCGGTACGGGACGCTTGCAATCTTTCAGAAAGTATATTTATTTCCCCGCTATACCAGTCTAAACTGCCATTTGCAATTATTTTCTCCCTGGCACTGTGAGGAACAGCGGCAAGCAGAGTTTCGGGGCTATAGCCTGTCACTCCCTTAAATTGCCTGGAATAATAAAGCAACCACAAAGGATCGGTATCAGAAAGCATTCCTGACATCCCCGCAATCTGCGAAAGTGAAGTCTGGCCTAACGTATCCGATTGCAGTTCATATTGTCTGTCAATCTGCTGCATACCGGCCACCGAACCTAGCCGCTGGCTTTGTGGCCCTAATGGCCCTAATGGTCGGAGATCCGTTTTGGGATAATTGGGATGAAGCCCCCAGGTAAGCCAATAGTAAGGATTAAGGCCTAAAAAGCCGGAAGTGGGTGTAAATTTCCCACGGTCCCATTGCTTAAAAACCATACGTTCCTGTTGGTTTGTAATACTTTCATCCCTTATCTGTTTCTGGGAGCTTGCCTGTAGGCTAAAAGCCAAAAGCAGCCAAAAAATCAATAAATTTTTCATGTCGCTTTTCATTATTGTTTAAGATATTTTGCTTTTGAAATAATATCGGCCACGATCTGCTTATCACGGTTGATAAAATTCTGAAAAGGGTTAAGCATGCTGACCACTCCCCTTAACTTTGCCCAGTACATCGCTTTCCATGCGCCATAGGCTAGCCCGCGGATAATCTGCAGATCAGTCCGAACCTTGGACATGAGTGCATCCCGGCTGTTGTAGTCCATCAGAATATCCTGCCCTTCTTTAAGCACAAATCCTGAAACCTCTGCCATCATCCCTATGCTCCGTTTTCCAATATCCTTTATTATTTGTTCACTGAATAGCACCAGGTAAGGTTCATTTACTGCAAGCTTGCCCATTTCCCTGCTATAACCGATTATCTCTTCGCACACCGAATACATATCGCGCAAGGCGAGCCCGTTTTTCAAAGCAGAGTTGACATTGGAAAGCGAAGAATAAATCAGGCTTTGGGCCACAACAATACTAGAAGTATTGGTATTGATGTTATCCAGGGACGTGTTGATTTTGGCCAAAAGTTCATTGTGACTGGCCTCAGCTGCATTCCTCACTACCGCATTTTCATTTACGATCGCCAGGTGCCGGGTATCAATCACGACACGTTGCGCCAAGAGTTGCAAAAAGAACAGGCAACAAAATATTATAAAAAATATAGCCTTCATTTTTTCAGGTATTTAGCATTATCCAAAATGTCTTTTACTATTTCGCGGTCGATTTCTATATATTCTGCAAAAGGATTAGCTGATTTAATCATAGCAGATAGATTTCCATATTCCATGCTCCGGAGAAGCCCTACGGCAATATTTCTCAAGATCCCAATTTCAGCAATCACATGCTCAAAAAGAATCTTTCTATCTGACGGCTTCATCTGGTTAACCGCACCGATACTCGCCGTGAGCCCTGCCAGATAATACAGCAGATCCCGCGATCGCCCTAATAAATCAATCTCGCTTTGTAGCACCAGTGGCAAAAGCGCAGGATTCTTTTCTGCCAGAACATATAACCTTGACTGATCCTGAACAACCTGCGAAACCATTGGGGCAGCCCGCATGCCGATATCCAGCGCATCAATTGCCGTCCCTATGGTACTAAAACGAGACTGCAACATCCGGTAGCTATTTTTTAATTTGGCCAGAAGCGTTTTATTGGCCGCTTCATTAATACTATTAACAGCTTGCTTATCCCTAGCCATCGACTGGCGTTCATGTTCATTTTTGGAATCTGATACCAATTGATGTATAGCAGGAATATTCAGTGCTTTTTGCTGCGCCTTTATTTCCCAAGTGCAGAAAACAAAGACATAGAACAAAATCAGCCCCCTCATTTCTTTAAATATTTAGCACTGGATAATATATCGTTTGCGACCCTGACATCCATATTCACCCAGGTAGACCAGGGATTGAGTGCAGCGAACAGCCCCCTCATTTTGGCCCAGTACATTGCGCGGTGCATTCCGTAGGAAGTTCCCCGTAGAATGCGCATTTCTGAGGCAATATGGTTCAGTAGTTTTGAACGTTCTCCCGCATCCATCAGATTGTCCCTTCCCCCTTTAAGCACAAAAGCGCCAACTTCTGAACTTAGCCTGACTGCCCTTACTTTGAACTCCCTTGCATTTTGCTCTGCAAACAGCAACAGCACCGGATTTGACTTGCCGAGTTCCACTGCCTTTTCTACATCCGAAACGATATCCAGGCCGATATCGGTAATTTCCTTGACCGAAATGAGGTTATTCAGTATAGCTGACACTTCACTTAGTCCCCTGTAAATCCTGTCCTGCATATCATTGACCACTACCAATTGCCCGGTAACCAATAGCTGCCCCCTTGAAATCAGGCTTAAGTTATCATTGGTCCGGTCTAGTTGCCGGTTGATCACACCAGAATGGCCGGCGATGGCGGCCGAAGTAAGCGGATCAACATAAAGGGTCTGCGCTTTTATGCTACCGCATAAGATCACGCAGAAAATAAAAAGCATTACTTTCATGATCGTTGGTTTTAATGAAATGATTGTGATTAATTAACTACTCCAGAGTTGACCTTTTTGACAAATTCTCCAAGCGAAAGCCCGCTGCTTTTGAGATCAGCAATAAAGGCATCCAGCGCAGCAGGATAGCTACCAAACCTCGAGAGATAAGATTCAATGGCCAGTTTTTCGGGCTTTTCTGTGGTATAAGTTAGATATTGCTGAAGTGAAACCTCTATCCCGTAAACCTCTCCGGTATCGCCCCTTCTGATGTAAACTTCCCTGAAAGGACTCCGGCCATCCCTGTTCTCCAGCTGATTGATACTAAAAATCTTATTCCTTTCTACCTGTGAAATGGAAAGCATAGAGGCTATCTCATCATAATGGTCGCGGAACTTGGCCTGATCTAGTAAGATGACGGTATCTGAACTACTGATAATGGTATCCTTAACTATCGGATTACCGATAACATCCGCCAGATCCTGGGTTACCAAAATCAATTCTCCCCAAAATTTCCTGACCGTTTTGTCAACATATATCAGAAATCCAACCATTAATGGCGAAGAGATGGCTTTCCATGCTTCTTCGATGACCAGGGATTTACGCTGAAAATTCCGGTAACGCATTTTTTGGATAAAAATGTCCATTATATTGAGCGTAACGATTGCAAAAAGCAAGGCATGCTCTTTAATGCTATCAATTTCAAATACAATCAGCCGCTCATTTAATAGAGATTGATCAGCGTCTTCATTGAGTATGGTTCCAAATTCGCCGCCACTACAGAACTTCCGCAAAATAAAGCGAAATCCCTCAAAATCAAAAGGTATAGTATCCTCTTTCATGATCAAGGGGATTTTCTCAATCGCATAAGCATAGAAAGAATCAAAATTTAGCTTTGGGATGCCAGAAGATTCCCTTAACGAAAACCATTTGGCATAATAGGAAGAAATTATTTCAGAAATCACATCTCTTTCAAGTTGGCTTGCATCTCCTTCCGGTCCCTTTAGACAGACAAGGATCAATACGAGGATAAATTCCTTCTTTTCAATGTTATACTCCTCCTCACTAATAGCAAAGGGGTTCATTGTAATGGGACTATTGTCGCTGTAAGTGATGTACCTGCCACGGGTATAATGGTTCAACCCGGAATAAGAGTGACCTGTATCGATGATCACTATGTCCATATTATACAGCAGATACTGCTCGATGAGTGAGTTCATGAAAAAAGATTTTCCTGTTCCCGATGGTCCCAGAACAAATTTATTGCGGTTACTGATTCTTCCTGTTGACATTGGGAGATCAGCAGGATCCATGGCTATAGGGATTCCTGTCCTATCGGTAAAGCGCACCAAAAATTTAGACTCCTCGTCCCTGGGTAAGCTTTCCTTTAAAAACAGGCAGATTGCCGCTTCGACCGTAGTTAAAAACCAGTCATACTTTCGCAGTTCAACAGCATTTCCAGGGAGCGCCGTCCGGAACAATTCCAATTGGTTATAGGCATTCCGGCTAGGGATGATTCCAACACGGAAAAGCGAGCTTTCAATATAATTATATGCCCTGTTCAGCAAGTTTTTTTCTGCACATACAATGATATTAAAGTGGGCATTCACCAGTAGCCTCCCATCCCTGGCCACCTCATCCAACAGCAGTGAGATATCCTCCACGCAGATATTGTTCGCAGGATCCGGGATTCCACTATGCCGTTTCCGTTTAAGTTCCATCTGTCTCACCGTGAGCCCCTGGGCAGGGATTTCTATGATCTGGTTATAAATGATGGAAAAACAATCTGGCACTTTAAATAAAAAGGACAAGATATCAGCTGGAAAACTTTTTAGGCTTTCTTTGCCCGAGAGTTTTGTGGAAGTTGGAAGCAGGGCGGGAAGATCAACCTGATCGATGTTGATCAGTGGTATGGAGCGAAAAGAACGGGCACCAATATGCACTTCTGTATCGGTGGGACGGTAGTTATCCAAAGAGATACCCTCCTGCCCAAATTCCATTGCCATAACCTTCATGATAAACCGGTTGATTTCCCTTTCTCTCATCAACCTGGGTTCCATACCCGAAACAGTCAGCATATCCACCACCTTTCCAATCGTAAGCTTAAATTCTTCCAGCGACTTCTTATCGTGTACATAAAGCGCCCCTCGTTTAACCTGTCTGGTAATGGTTAGCACCGTTTGGAGCTTTACATATGGCCTGCCCTCAAAATGCCTGTTAAAACTATCCTGCAGATACTCATTCGCGACTTCATACTTATACTCTGCCTTACTAATGATATCCTGTTTCTGGATGATATGCCCCTCGCCGATAAGCCGGGAAACATTGGAGAAGATATCATGAAAATGATCATAGCTTTTGGCATCTCCGCCAAACCTCAGCACCGGATTGGTTATCTCCATCAGTACAGAAAACTCTCCGCTGAGACCATATAAAATATCCAGCTGTGCACCCATATCGATCCCTAAATAGGGAATCCTAAATTCTTTTTGCCTTACCATAAAGATTGATTTTTGAAAGATGATTGGTTTGCAGATGAATGCCAATGGAACGGGTTTTATCGTACAATCCCCGCTTCTGGCGAATACCGATATAAAAAAAACCACCTATGATCATCACCAGCATAATTACCGCTCCCACATACATATTGATCAGTGCCATACTCAAAGCGCCAAAAACAAGGGACAGCAGCAGGATGCCCACGCCCCAATAAATAAACCGTCCCTTAAATCCCTTATAGCTCAATGGCCGCTGTAGTCCCCTATAAACCGGAAAAAGCCTCTCCATATATTAAAGTCCGAAAAAGGCTTTTACAATAAGCGAAGAAAGCACCAGAAAAAGACAGGATCCTCCCCAGCCCATCAATTCCTTATTGATATCCTGGTCCCCTGAGTTCCATTTAGAATAAACCCGGATCCCACCGACGATGCCGACCAAGCCACCAATCACCAGCGCGATGTTAGTTGCAGGATCTACATAGGTTTTAAGGGTACTGGTGGCAGTATTAAGTCCATTGACTCCACTCTGCGCCATAACAAACCTGCTAATCGTGCACAGGAATAAAAAAATAATAAACTTTAGATTTTTAACTTTTTTCATTTGAATGAAGATTTAATGTGAATGATTAGAAATAAAAAAACCGCTATTAGCGGTTAAGAATAGTTGGGGTTAGAGCCCAAAGAGATGTACCAGGATAATATTAATCACAATTATAAACAACGCTGAAAAAAACCATGCAGGAATGTCAGCGCTCACATCCTTTCCCATCTGCATTTTATGGTACACATGCACTGCACCAGCTATGGCGATCAGTGCCGCTAACACATAGGACAAGTCAGACATTGAAAAAAAAGATTCCCGGATAAAACTGCGGGCCTCTCCCATTTCAGCAATGCCAGGCTGCGCGGATACATTTACACCGCTCATTACCATAATGAGCAACAAAAAAACACGTTGATTGCCCATAATTAGAAGCTTACCGAAGAAGTGTACTCAATAGACTCAGATCGCGCCAACGCGAAGAGCTCTTTGATCGATACGCCACGTGAAAGGACAATTGCTGAGTCCTCCGGCACCCCATCATCTACAAAATAATCGATCTGCTCATCTTCGATTTCCTTTAATGATACCTTTTCAGCTTCCGGCAAATCAATAATAACAGTATTTCCTGCTCCGTTTTCTGCCTCTAGCTTTCTGCTTTTAGCAAGATCGAAAGCGATAAGCCCAGAATAATAAAATACATATGCACTCAGCATATAAGCGAAAAATTGTATCCAGCTCATAATTCAAAATTTTCAAGTGACGATTTAATAAACTTCTTTATCTCCGGGTGTTGTTCAAATAGCCGGTTGAGGGCAAAAGCAATCACCCTGTTCATATCAAGACCTGAAGCCAACTTAAACCGGTTTAACAGCTGAACTGTTCTATTATCCAACCTGGGGTGCAGCATGTGTGTATTCCCTGAGCAATCAAAATCCCGGATCAATCTAATGATTTCGATATCTTTTTTGACCGACTTCTTTCCCTCAGACTTTCCGGATTTACCAACCGGATCTTTATTCGTTACCGCGATTTCAGGAGACTGAATGCTCTTTCGTAGTGCATCAGCCATAGTGGTAATCTCTGCTTTCATAATTAATTTATTTTAAGGTTTTACTGCACTAAGCTGAACGTAATCAGCATATATCTGTTCGAATACTGGCAGGATAACCGGGTAAAGCGATAACGGCGTTTGAAAAGTGTCCGTCCGCTGAAAATCTACCCGGTCAGAAATCGGGGCGGTAATCTTTCCGAATTTAGTGAGCTGTTCCCCAACATCAGCTGCCGTATCATACCTTACATTTCCCTTGATCCGGTTGGGAATAAACACCAGTTGCCCATCTGGATTGATCTTCTTGAGCACCACTGAAAACAGCACCGTAGAATCAAAACTAAATTCATCATAGGAAAATGGACAAAGCACCAGATCCGCTGCACTGAATACCGGGATCAGCCCATCATCATCTAGTTTACCAGGCAAATCTATTATCACGATATGTTCAGAGCTTTGTCGCAACACCTCATACATGGAAGGAAAATGCTCCAGTCCGGCAGCAATGATTTCATAATTCTCCTGTTTTTCAACAGCCTTGTTTTTTTCGTATTTCTGGGCCAGCGACTGCTGGTAATCCATATCAATGACAGTGACCTTGCGCTTTTTAACCAGCGTTAAAAAGTTAGCCAACAAAAGGGTGAGCGTACTTTTCCCTGCTCCGCCTTTCTGGTTTCCTATAATAATCAGCATAACTAAATGATTTAAGTTTAACGTGTATTGGTCCGCGCCTTGCCCTTTCTCTGCCGGTTGCGGCCGTTGATGGCTTCATCATCAATATCATCCTTCAATTCAATTTCTTGAAGTGGAGTATTATAAAAGTCAAAATCGCTTTGTGCTGAAAGTATATAATTGACTTCTACCCTGGGATCAGCAAAGGATATTCTGTATTCACTAGGTAGCGTTTCTCCCTGATCAGCTTTCAACAGACACTCCAGTATTTCCCTGATTGGCATAACTTCCGATCCCTTTAATACCGATTTTGAAGCATGGTCAATAATGGTATATCCATACGGCTGTTTTTCATCCTTGGCATGGAATACCAGTTCAGCCCCGGTTCGTTTACCGATAAGCTTGGAAATAAGCTCTAATTTTGAATTGGCATCCTTTTCAGCCAACAACACAATACTCTGCAAATCTTTATCTAATACTTTTCTGAATATGGCTTTCAACTGCCGCACCCTTTTTTCATCTTTGGAATAACCGGCACATATATTCTCTAAATCTGCCGGATTAAATTCCTGAATCATTTTACCAGAACCCAATACTCGAAAAGCTGTCTTTTCCCACTGTACGTCAAAACCTGATTTTTCCAGTAGCGTCCTTAGTTGTCCAGGAGTAGAAAAGCGGTAAGCCAATGCTTTATTGATCAATTCATTATCAAGCTTAGGCTGATTACAGATCGCAAATAAAGCCCTGAGTGCCCTTACACGTTCAAAAGCTGCTGAGATCTTTTTCCCATCCTTATCTACCCGGGTGGAAACAATATGAACATGATGATTATCAGTATCATTGTGAAAAACAATCAGGTAGGGATTCTCCCCATAGCCCATAGCTGATAGCCACTTTTCTGCAATCTCCACCAGCTCCTGTTTGGAAGCACTCTTTCCTTTTGATGAGATCACTGCATGAAGCTGAGGCTTTGACACCCTTTTATTTACAGCAGACACAGATTTAAGGTAATTGATATAGTCCTGCGGGCGAACCTTTTTAAGTAACATCAAAGCTCCAAAGTTTTTCACTTTAAGCAGTTCACCCTTTCCTGATCGAATTTTTTCATGGTTATATCTTACACCTGAAAAGCTGGCAGAAGA
>Ga0308165_1002744_pt1 | contig 20206 bp, 13 predicted proteins | sample PhyWR2_FD_201032 | JGI IMG/M metagenome (GOLD analysis project Ga0308165, IMG submission 201032) | Phyllosphere microbial communities from UC Gill Tract Community Farm, Albany, California, United States - DLSLW.R2 | ecosystem: Host-associated > Plants > Phyllosphere > Unclassified | place: USA...
GCCCGTTTCCAGCTCCTGGGCTTCGGCCAGCAGGTTGGCGATCAGGTTGCTCTGCTGCTGCAGATGCTTACGCGCGCTGGCCGCCTGCACTGAATCGGCAGGCAGATCGCGCCAGTGGCCGGTGAGGGTGGTCAGTACCTCCACCGCCTGGGCCACATACTGCTGGCAGCGGCGATAGTCCGCTTCCCGGCGACGGGCTTCCGCCTGCTGGCGGCGCAGGTTGAGTTCCGCCAGCGTTTTGCGCAGGGCGAGAATTTGTGTCATCAGGGGGCCGAGGCGGGTGAGATAGATATCGTTAAACTCATCCAGCTGCTGCACGCGGGCGTTGCGGCGATCGATCAGATCGCGCAGGCGTTCCTCGAGCGCCTTCAGCTCCAGCTTGCTGGCGGCAAGCTGCGGATCGCGCCACGGGGCGAGGGCCCGCTGGTTTTGCAACCAGCCGGTGATGGCCGCCAGCGCGACGGTATAATTTTTATGCTCAAGCGCCACGACGATCGCCAGCAGCTCATCGTCAAACGCTTCGCTTTTTAACCGTGCCAGCTGGCTTTCAATGATGTCGTCATCTTCAAGTTCGATGGCATTTTTAATGATTTCTAGCCGTTTGATCGGTGTGCTCATGATGCTTTTCGCTTTTGCGCTTAAGTATTTGAGTTAAGGATAGTTGTTGCCATAGCCAGAAGAAATAATACACGCGGATGATGATCGGCGCGATGGGGGAATGCGTAGAGTTTCCTCAAATACCAGGCATTGACTCACGCACATTTCTGAAAATTACCCTTTGATATTCTGTGTATATATACACGAGTTACATTTTGACATAACTTGCTCGCTTTTCGCATGGCCGATCGGCAGGAGCGCGGTGTTGAATACAGGGAATGTATGGGGTATCTGTTTGCTGGTGGGATTGCTTTACCCAGTGGCAAGCAGCATGGGTGCGCCGCTATCGCCTGCCGATCGCTCTACGCTTATGCAACAGCAGCAACAGCTGCTGGATGAAAACCAACGCCAGCGCGATGAACTGGAGCACAGCGCGGTGTTGCCGAAAGCCGCTGCGCCGACCACGCGTCCAGCCGCTGATGGCCCCTGTTTTGTTATCTCGCAGATTACGCTGGAAGATTCCACCCTCTTATCCGGTAATGCTGCAAAGCGCCTTACCGCGCCGTGGATCAACAAATGCCTGACTATGGCGGGGCTCAGCGAACTGACTCACGCGGTATCCGACTGGTATATCAGCCGCGGCTATATTACCAGCCGGGCCTTTCTGACCGAGCAGGATCTGTCATCGGGTGTGCTGCATATTGCGATTCTTGAAGGCCGGTTACAGCAAATCCTTCTTGAGGGCATGCCACAGAGCACGCTGAACATGACCTTTCCGGGTCTGGAAGGCAAAATCCTTAATCTGCGCGATATCGAACAAGGTATGGAGCAGCTCAAACGAGTGCGCCAGAACCCGGTTCAGATCGAAATTCTGCCCGGCGACAGACCGGGGTATTCGGTGGTTAATCTGGCAACCACAGCGGAATTGCCGATAAGTGCTTCGCTCAGCGTTGATAACAGCGGCCAGAAAAGCACCGGCACCGGCCAGCTTAGCGGCGCGCTGACGGGTAATAATCTGCTGGGGATCGCCGATAAATGGTTTATCAGCGGCGGGCGCAGCAGCGATTTTTCCTCCCGCCATGACGCACAGAGTTTTGCCGCAGGCGTCAGCGTGCCTTATGGCTATGGCCTGCTCGATTACAGCTACAGCTGGAGCAATTACCTCAGCACTATCAATAACAACGGCTATGACTGGCGTTCGACCGGTGACAACGAAACACATCGGCTGAACGGCTCCTGGGTTCTGTTCCGCAATGGCGATATCAAGACCAGCGCCGCGGTGGGCCTGACCCATCGCATCAACCATAACTACCTCGACGATGTCCTGCTCGCCACCAGCAGCCGCAAGCTCTCCAGCTTTTCACTGGGCATTAACCACACGCAAAAAATCGCGACCGGCGTGGCCACCTTCAACCCGACCTTTACCCAAGGCGTGCCGTGGCTGGGGGCCGAGGATGACAACGACAAGTACGGTGATGTGCCGAAAGCGGAGTTTCGCAAGTGGAGTGTCAGCGGCAGCTATCAGCAACCGCTGACCGACAGGCTGTGGTGGCTCTCCAGCGTCTATTTGCAGTGGTCGCCCGACCGACTGTACGGCAGCGAACGCTTAACGTTGGGGGGCGAGACCTCGGTGCGCGGCTTCAAAGAGCAGTACATTTCCGGTGATAACGGCGGCTACTGGCGTAACGAAATCAACGCCTCGCTCTTCTCGCTGCCGTGGGTCGGGCAAATCGGTGCCCTGGCGGCGCTGGACGGCGGCTGGATGAAAAAAGACGGTTTCGACCGTTACGCCTCCGGCACCCTGTGGGGCGCGGCCGTCGGGCTGACCAGCGTTAACCGCTTTTACTCCAGCCAGTTCACCATTGGGACGCCGCTGGACTACCCGGACTGGCTGGCACCGGATCATCTGAATATTTATTACCGCGTGTCGGTGGCGTTTTAAGGGACAAGGACGATGGAAAAGGAACAGGCAAGTTTTTCTCAGCGCGTGTTGAGCACCTTACTGAGCGTGCTGCTGGCGACGCAGCCGCTGTTTCCTGCCGTGGCGGCATCGCTCACGCCGACCGGCAATACCCAGCTCGATCGCGCTGCCAACGGCGTGCCGGTGGTCAATATCGCCCCACCGAATGCCGCGGGCATTTCGCACAACATCTATCGGGATTACAACGTCGGCAAAGAGGGGCTGATCCTCAACAACGCCACCGGCAAGGTTAATCAGACCCAGCTTGGCGGCATTATTCAGGGCAACCCTAATCTGACGGCGGGCAGAGAAGCCGCGGGCATTATCAACGAAGTCACGGGTACCAATCGCTCGCAGCTGCAGGGCTATACCGAAGTGGCGGGCAACGCCGCCAACGTCATTGTCGCCAACCCTTACGGCATCACCTGTAACGGCTGCGGGTTTATTAATACCCCCAACACAACGCTGACCACCGGCAAGCCCGTGCTCGACGCCAGCGGCAGGTTACAGTCGCTGGACGTGAGCAAAGGCAGCATCCTGATTGAAGGTCAGGGCATGGACGCAAGCCAGAGCGATGCGGTGTCGATCATCGCCCGGGCAACCGAGGTTAACGCCCAGCTGCACGCCAAATCACTGACGGTGGTGGCGGGGGCTAACCGGGTAACAGCCGATGGCAGTATCAGCGCGATCGCTGGCGAAGGGGCCGCGCCGAAAGTGGCGGTGGATACCGGGGCGCTGGGCGGGATGTACGCCAACCGCATTCGGCTGGTCTCCAGCGAGAAAGGGCTCGGGGTTAACCTCGGCAACCTGAACGCGCGCCAGGGGGATATCACCCTCGATGCCAGCGGTAAGTTGTCGATGCATAACAGCCTGGCCAGCGGTGCCATTACCGCGAAGGGCGAAAGCATAACCCTGAGCGGGGATCACAAAGGGGGTGGCGACATCACCCTGAACAGCCAGAGCGCGCTGGCGCTGCAGGATGGTTCGCTAAACAGCGACCGTGATCTGGTGCTGAATGCCGGCGGTACGCTTTCGCAGCGCAATGCAAAATTGACCGCCGGACGGGATGTGTCGCTCGCGGCGCAACAGCTCGTTCAGGATGCCGGCAGCCAAACGGATGCCGCACAGCATATCAGCGTGAATACCCGCGATAGCGCCACCCTCAGCGGGCGCATGACGGCCGGGCAAAACCTGTCGCTGGCCGCTGATACCCTGACGCATAACGGCGAGCTGGTGGCCGGGAATGCGCTGACCCTCAATGCAGTCAGCCAGACGCTTAACGGAGCGATTAACGCCACCGGCGATATCCGCGTGGCAGGGCAACGGGTTACCACCACCGGGGCGTCGCAGATTCAGGGCCGTAATCTGAGCATGACCGTAAAACAGGCTGATCTGAAAGGGACGCAGGCTGCAAAAGGGGCCCTGACGGTCAATGCCAGTGACACTCTGTGGCACAGCGGCAAAAGCAGCGCGAGCACGTTAACCCTCAGTGCGCCGCAGCTGGACAACAGCGGCGTGGCGATCGCGTCGGTTCTTAATACGCAGTCACAGCGGCTCACCAACAGCGGGCTGTTGCAGGGCGACACGTCTCTGCTGCTGGATACCCGGGAGCTGAACAACCAGCAAAACGGTACGCTTTACAGCGCAGCCAATCTGACCCTGACCATTCCGACTATCAGTAACAGCGGCCTGATCGCCAGCGACGGCGCGCTGACGGTTGCGGCCAGCGCCCTTAGCGGTGAAGGGCTGTTACAGGGCACCGATGCGCTGACCCTCAGCGGGGATTCCCTTTCTCAGGAGGTGGCGGGACGCTGGCTGACCGCCGGCACGTTGGATATCACCGCCGGACAGCTCGCCACCGCAGGCGTCACCCAGGGGCAGGATCTCAGCGTTCAGGCAGGCGACTGGGTGCATACCGGCTCTGCGCTTGCAACTGGCGATTTTAATGCCCGCTCAACTGGCGCACTGCTGAATAATGGCGACCTGATGAGTCAGGGCAATCTGACCTTCAGCGTAGCGCAACTGACCAACAACGGTAATCTGTTCGCTTCGGGTGATATGCTGCTGACCGGCGCGCAGCTTACCAACAGCGGTGCCATCCAGAGTGCGCGGGATTTGGCACTGATGTTAAGCGGTGACCTGGCTACCGTCATCGGCAGTAAAATCACCGCCCTGGGCCATGCCCGACTCAGCGGGAAAAACCTCGACAACCAGGGGCTGTTGAGCGCGAAAAACCTGACTATCGACGGAGACTCGCTCAGCAACAGCGGGGAAATCAGCGGCGTCAGCGGACTTAATCTTCAGCTGACAGGCAACCTGAGGCAACAGGGGAAAATGCTGAGCGGGGCTGGGCTGACCGTGCAGGCGACTGACATCAGCAATAGCGGTCAGATACAGGGGGATAACACGCAGCTTGATGGCCGCACGCTGATCAACGACGGACGTCTGCAGGGCGACAGCGGCCTGATGCTCACGCTGCTGGATGCGCTGACCAACCAGACCAACGGCATCATTCTCAGCCAGAACGCACTGAGCGTGACCGCCCCGGTACTGAACAATAACGGCACAATCCAGGGGAATGGTCCCACCACGCTCAGCAGCTACACGCAGGTGCAAAACAACGGCAACATCCTCTCCGGCGTAGACCTGGTGCTGACCACGGCGAACTACCGCGGGGCAGGCTGGCTGCAGGCGATGAACCTGCTGATGAATGCGGCGACATTCGCAAACAGCGGCACCCTACTGGGCAACAACAGCCTGATGCTGACCAGTGACCGTATCAACAACGACAACGGCAACCTGTTCAGCGGGGGCGACCTGCTGACCGAAGCGGCTTCCCTCAGCGGTATGGGCCAGATTGTGGCCCTCGGCAACCTGACGCTGAAGCTGGTGAACAGCTGGACGGCGCAGGGCGTGGTGGCGGCAAATAACCAGCTGACCGTGACCAGCAAGGGCGACATCAGCAACCAGGGCACCCTGCAGGGCAATGGCATTACGCTGAATGCCGCGGGCAAACTGACCAATAACGGCTTGATTACCGCAGGAGGCGGCACCACCGCGCTCTCCGGCAGCCAGATTGCCATGAATGACAGCGGCTCGCTGCAGGCCGGCGGGGATGTCAGCCTGTCTAGCCTGGGCGATATCACGCTCGATGGCTTTACCGGCACCGCCGGGAATATGATGCTCACCGCCGCCGGTTCAGTGGTTAATACCGCGCTGCTGTATGCTGGAAATAATCTGTCGCTGTTTGCGGATCGTATCGAAAACCTGCACGGCGATATGCTGGCGGGCAATAACCTGGTGATGCAGAAGGATGCCAGCGGCACGGCGAACGCCGAGGTGATCATTACCTCCGGGAATATCGAAACCACCAACGGTGATATCACCATTAAGACCGGGCATTTGCTGAATACGCGGGATGGGTTGAAGGTCAATTCTTCCAGTGTGGTTGAAAACCCTGCCGGAATTGATGGCCTGGGAAATGCGACCATTGATATCCCCGTATATCTGCTGCCTGATGGAAGCTACGGCGTTTATAGTTCGGTCTCAACTTACTGGAGTGGTGGCTCCCCTGGCCAAGGTGGTGGCAGCTACATCACAACAGAGAAATGGGAATACGCGCCCTGGAAAAATGCAGATCCAGTGGAGTTCATTGCCCGCCAGACCAAACTGGATGTCACCAGTGATGGCGCTGCTTCGCGTATTGCATCTGGATCTAATCTCATAATCAATGCCACATCGCTGGATAACGAGGCGAGCACCATTCTGGCCAATGGTAACGTGAACCTCGTGGGTTCAACGTTGAATAACCAGAGCTGGCAATCAGGTATTTATACCGATTACTTCACCTACGTCATCTCTCCTGACAGGCGTATATTTGCAGAAGACACCGTTGATCAACTTCCTCAGAAAGGACATCCGAACAAAGAGGGTGCAGTACTTAAGTTACCGACTCTGGATCAAACGATTAAGTATGTGTTGAATGGGCAACGCAGTGGGACTGACAACGGCGAAATTTTCCGCTCCGTCATCCAGGCCGGTGGCAATGTTATCGCCAATTTTGCCAGCGATATCAGCAATACCAACACCACCGCCAACGCGGGCAAAATCAGCAACACCATCACAAAGCCGGACCTTAACACGCCTTCAGCGCAAAGCATCGGCGGTGGCGCAAGCCAGCAGGCGCTTGCAGACGCAGGAGCCCAGGCCATCACCGGTCCGGACTGGAAAGACAATACCGCCAGCCAGGCAATTAGCGGTGTCTCGGAGCTGGCTCCAGGCGGTATGGACGGCAATTATCCTCTGCCTTCCGGCAATAACGGCTACTTTGTCACCTCGACCGATCCTGACAGCCCGTACCTCATCACCGTCAATCCACAGCTCGACGGGTTGGGGCAGCTCGATCCCTCCCTGTTTGGCGACCTGTGGAAACTGCTCGGAGTTAATCCGGGCGTGGCCCCGCGTGAAACGGCCAGCCAGTACACGGACAGCAATCAGTTCCTGGGGTCAGCGTACATGATTGACCGTATTGGGCTGGATCCGGATAAAAATTACCGCTTCCTCGGCGATGCCGCATTTGATACGCGGTACGTCAGTAACTACGTGCTGAACCAGACCGGAACCCGCTATCTCAACGGGGTCGGCTCCGATCTCGACCAGATGCGTTACCTGATGGACAGCGCCGCCGGAGCACAAACCTCGCTGGGGCTGAGGTTCGGGGTGGCGCTGTCGGCGGACCAGATAGCCGCCCTCGACCACAGTATCCTGTGGTGGGAAAACGCCACCGTTAACGGCCAGACCCTGATGGTGCCGAAGGTCTACCTGTCGCCGAAGGATGTGACGGTGCAGAGCGGCAGCGTGATTAGCGGGGATAGTGTGCAGCTGGCGGGCGGTAATGTCACCAACAGCGGAAGTTCGCTGCTGGCGCAGAAGAGCCTGTTCATCGACAGCAGTAACAGCATCAGTAACCTTAACGCCGGGCTTATCCGCGCAGGTGGCGGACTGGGTCTTAGCGCGCTGGGTGATATCAACAATATCGGCTCCACCCTTAGCGGTAAAACCGTGGGGCTGGAGAGCGTAACGGGCAGCATTAACCACGTCACCCAAACGCAGCAGTGGGACGTGGATGCGGGCCGCGTGCGCTTAAGTGGTACGGATGTGGGCATCACCTCGTCTATCACAGCAACGGACGGGCTGGTGATGCGCGCCGGGCAGGATATCAACATCACCGGGGCTAACATGGCGGCGGGCGGTAGCCTCGGCATGGCGGCAGGTAACGATATCAATATCACTGCAAATGAGATTGCTCAGAGTGAGCACCGTTCGCCGCGCTACAGTGCGACAACTGAGACGGCTTCCGTCACGCAACAGCGCAGTACGCTGACGGCGGGGGGCGATCTCACTTTGCTGGCAGGCAATGATCTAAACGCCCGCGCTGCAGGGATTGCCGCCGAAGGAAATGTCGGCATCCGGGCCGGGCGCGATGTGAACCTACTGGCAGAAGCCACTTCTGAAAGCACTCGCAGCAACGAGAAGAAAAAAGCCGCCGTTGATGAGTCCATACGTCAGCAAGGGACGGAGATTGCCAGCGGCGGTGACGCAGTCATCATCGCCGGGCGCGATATGAATGCACAGGCCGCAGAGGTAACCGCGCAGGGCGATATCGGCGTGGCGGCGGGTCGGGATGTTAATCTCACCACGGCCACCGAGAGCGACTACCGCTACCGGGAGAGCAGCAAAACTAAAAGCGGGTTCCTGAGTAAAAAGACCACCCACACCATCGAGGAAGACAGCGCGACGCGGGAGAAAGGATCGCTCCTGAGCGGCGATAACGTGACGGTGCAGGCGGGGAATAACCTGCGGGTTTTGGGCTCGGCGGTGGCGGGCGACGGCGACGTTGCGCTGTCTGCGGCTAACAACGTCGACATCGTGGCGGCCACCAACACCGACACCTCCTGGCGCTTTAAGGAGACCAAAAAATCCGGTCTGATGGGCACGGGCGGCATCGGCTTCACCGTCGGCAGCAGCAAATCCACCCATGACCTGCGCGAGCAGGGTACCACCCAGAGCGGGAGCTTCAGCACCGTCGGCTCAACGGGTGGTGACGTCAGCATCACGGCGGGAAAACTGGCGCACATTGGCGGGGCGGATATCATCGCGCAGAAAGATATCAATCTGACCGGCGACAGCGTGGTTATCGATCCTGGCCGTGATAAACGCACCCGCGATGAGAAATATGAGCAGAAGAGCAGCGGCCTGACGGTGGCGCTGTCGGGTACGGCGGGGAGCGCGGTGAACAGCGCGGTCACCACGGCGAAGAGCGCGAAGCAGAGCAGCGATTCGCGTCTGGCCGTTTTGCAGGGGGCCCAGGCGGCCCTCTCCGGCGTGCAGGCCAACCAGGCGCTGGAGCTGGACCAGGCGAAGGGCGCTTCTGATAAGGCGAACAACAACACCTTTGGCGTGAGCGCATCGCTGGGGTCGCAGTCCTCCAAATCGTCATCGCACATGGAGAGTGAAACGACAGCGGGCAGCAGCCTGAACGCGGGCAGTAACGTCATCATCAATGCCACCGGGAGCGATATCACCGTGGCGGGCAGCCAGATCAAGGCCGGTAAGGATGTGACGCTTGATGCGGCCCGGGATGTGAACCTGATTGCTTCGCAGAACAGTCAGCAGACGACGGGTAACAACAGCAGCAGCGGCGGCAGCCTTGGTGTCGGGGTGGGGACTGGCTCGGGCGGCTCAGGTATCAGCATCTCGGCGAATGCCCACAACAGCAAAGGGCACGAGAAGGGCAACGGCGTCTGGCAGAACGAGACCACGGTGGACGCCGGGAACCGGGTGACGCTTATCAGCGGACGCGATGCGACGCTGGCCGGGGCACAGGTGAGCGGCGAGCGCGTGACGGCGGATATCGGGCGCGACCTGATGATTGTAAGCCAGCAGGACAGCGACCACTACGACAGCAAACAGAGCAGCGTCAGCGGTGGAGCGGGTTACACCTTCGGGGCGGGCGGTTTCTCCGGCAGCATTAACGCCAGCCGGGACAAAATGACCAGCGACTACGACTCGGTGCAGGAGCAGAGCGGGATATTTGCCGGGAAGGGCGGTTTTGACATCACGGTGGGCAACCACACGCAGCTGGATGGTGGGGTGATTGCCTCGACGGCAGAAGCGGGCAGGAACAGCCTGGACACGGGAACGCTGGGCTTCAGTGATATCCACAATCAGGCGGACTATAAAACCGAACATCAGGGCGCGGGCATCAGCACCGGCGGGAGCATCGGCGGTCAGTTTGCCGGGAACATGGCAAACGGCCTGCTGGCCGGGGGCGGTAACAGTGGTCATGCAGAAGGCTCAACGCAGGCGGCGGTGAGTGAAGGGACGATAACCGTCCGTGATACGGTGAACCAGCAGCAGGACGTGGCGGACCTGAGCCGGGATGCGACGCATGCGAACGGGAGCATCAGCCCGATATTTGACAAAGAGAAGGAGCAGCGGCGCCTCCAGGAAGTGCAGCTGATTGGGGCAATTGGCTCGCAGGCGGTAGACATTGCGCGAACGCAGGGGGAGATAAATGGACTCAATGCGGCCCGGGCGAAGCTGGCGAAAGATGGGAAGCACGAGCCGGGGCCGGATGCCAGCGAAGTTGCAAAAACTGAGTATCAGAAAGCGCTGCGTGAGACGTCCGAATACAAGACGGCCATGGATAAGTACGGCACGGGCAGCCCCATCCAGCGGGGTATCCAGGCGGCGACGGCGGCGCTGCAGGGGCTGGCGGGCAGTGATATCGCGGGTGCGCTGGCGGGGGCTTCGGCACCGGAGCTGGCACATCTGCTGAAATCCACGCAGGACAATACGGCGGTCAACACCATTGCCCATGCTATTTTGGGCGGGGCTGTGGCCGCGATGCAGGGAAACAGCGTGGCGGCAGGTGCCACGGGCGCGGCAGCGGGTGAGCTTGCGGCGAAAGTGATAGCGGGTATGCTGTATCCTGACGTGACGGACCTGTCGACGCTGAACGAAGAGCAGAAGCAGACGGTCAGCGCCCTGGCCACGATTTCGGCGGGGATGGCCGGAGGCCTGGCGGGAGACAGCACGGGCTCTGCGGCAGCGGGTGCAGGTGCTGGGAAGAATGCGGCTGAGAATAATGCACTGAGTCTGCCAAATGGAATGATGAATTACGGGCATGCGGTTGCTTCGTGGAATCAGTATGCTCAGGATAACAATTTGACACAGGAACAAACTCAAGAGGGGTTGAATAGAATTGCTAATGGCGAAGGGCCTTCTTGGGGAACAGAGTATAAAGTTAAACCATATGTAAAAGGCGAAGTTGCCGCAGGCGCAGGGGCCGGTTATTACTTTGATACGAGCATAGACCCATACCAGATTTCAGCTAATCGTGGAGAAACATTAGCTGTCGGTGGACGTATCTCCGGGCAGATAGGGATTCAGTTTGGACCATATTTTCCTAGGACTATTGATTCCGAAAGAAATAGTTCCATAGGCTTAGGGCTTGGGGTCATTTCTAGCGAAGTCTCTTATGGAAAAGATGGTTTTGGTTTTAGTTTAGGAGTGGGACCCGCGTGGGGGTGGAGTGGCGTGTCAACCAATGTTGCCGGTGAAAAAGTGGACATCAATGGTTCTTATGGAACTGAATTCTATCATCATGACTTCGGCCAGGATAAAACAAAATGAACCCCGACATCATCACGATCACGCTATCAATGGCAATTTTTTTTATGTCATTCTATCACTATGCTAAAAGTACCAAGATACCCCTTAACTCCCCGGTAGGTATGAACGAGTATTTTAGTGGCATATTTTTCCTTAGAAAAAGTTCCTTTAGTTTGTTTTTGGGTCGAGTAGCATTACTTATTGGATTCCCGCTGTCATATGCCCTTAAGTTTATCCGTGATGGTGAAGGAGTTGTTTACTTTCCATTGATTGTGGTAACTTGGTTTATCGCGTTATATTTTTATAAATATGCTGGCTGTTTCAATGGGGTAACTGAGGGGCAAAAAGGATTTTTTAGCATACTCCTAAAAGGAAAAACCGGTGGGCTGGCTGGTACTTTATTATGGTTGCTCCGCGCTTTATATATTGCATCAGTGATATATGTATTATTGAATAGATAAGATTATCATTATTTAGAAAGATTATTTGTTGAGAATAACTTCCTGAGTCAGGGAAGCCCACAGAAATACACCGATAAGTATAAAGAATGTAATGGAAATGCTGGCTGTGAGCAGGGTATCCGTAAGGATATGGGGCAGGAGTCGGCGGAGAACATCCAGAAGCTGAAATCATGTTGGGATGCCAGTGATGCAGCTTGTGTGGCAGATACGCGTTCGAAAATATAACTTGATGAGAAAGCTTATACTGAGCTACGCCAGCAGGACAGCATGGCCGGGCGTGCTTATGAAGACTCGGCAAAATGGTATGCTGATATTATTGATCAGTGTGCTGGTAAGTGTGATTGGCTAGAAGCTTCATTGCTTAAGACCGGAGCCGATGGGCTAGGTAACCTGGTTTACGGCGCGTTGGGTGGTGGGAGCGTTCCAAGTGGTAAATCAGGTTCAGCTACAACTGTGGAAAATAGCGGAGCGAAAGGGGTAACACCAAACACCAATTCTGCACTCAAAGTGGGTGAAAGGGCGATTATCAATGAAGTCAATGTTACTCGAGTTGGTAGATGGATGTTTCCTGATGAATTAGCCCAAATGCAAAATGGAGGCAAAGTGGTTCAAGGAGGCGGTGGGCAGACATTTACTTCTACTAAATGGCTTATAAATACGACGATAACATCTTAAATAATTGAAAGGTGAAAGGATATCTGATGCTCAAGAAAATACACTATATTATATCGCTTGTTTTAATTGCGGTGCTTATTTCAGGGTGCCACTCTTTTTACAAGGTAGTGAAAGTTCAACCTTGGGATTTCTATAAAACTGATATCAGAGGCAGAGTGCTACATCAGGATTGAAGATCCCGCCTTGTATTCACAACTGGCGATCAGTATCGGTTCTGGAATGCAATACCACGCTTACACCGATAAAATATTATTGAAAAAATGGAATGTTTTATTTGAACAATTTTTGCAGTGGACGCCAGAAAATGGGCAATCTAGGACGGTAAGCGATTCTGTTAATACGGATCAACATACCGGCGCTCTTGCGCTACGCAAAAGCGTGAGATTTATTGATATAGCAGGCACGAAATATTTGGTGTTCACCAGTTATCAGACTATCGGTGAAGATGATGTTGTCGCTTATGATGAAGACAACGTTAGGAAAATGAAAAATCTCTATTCTGAACTTGATAGAGTACTTATCAATAAGTAATTCGACTGTGGCTGTCGGTCACCTGCATTTATTTACGCCCGCAGGATCAGAATGCTGGCGCGTCTGCAGGATGCATAACTGCAGTATTGTGCTTAACACCCTAACAACACAGGGCGCTCGCACCATGATCAAGATCCTCGGTATGAGATAACCGGCTCGATCAGCAGCCTTTCCTGCTTAACGCTGACCGTGACTAGGGTGTCGGTGCTGAACGCTAGTTGCCTTACAGGCGCAGTTTGGGGTTACGGGAATAGTGTGTGGTCATATGGGTACATGCTCTTTAACAGCGTCGGGAAAAGTGGAGAACGGGGAGCAAAACCGCGTATCGCTGTGTTGCATCCAGTTCAGCGAAATGCATCGAGAAAAACAGATTTTAACATACTGATAATAAAAGAAAAAATGATGTCGTGGCGGCTGGCTTCGCAACGGATAAAGTTGTTGTTGAGAACAACTCGCTGAGTGGTGACCAGGCTCGTGCAGCGGCGAAACAGGCGCACATTGGCGGCGCGGATATCATCGCGCAGAAAGATATCAATCTGACCGGCGACAGCGTGGTGATTGACCCGGGCCACGATAAACGCACCCGCGATGAGAAATATGAGCAGAAGAGCAGCGGCCTGACGGTGGCGCTGTCGGGTACGGCGGGGAGCGCGGTGAACAGCGCGGTCACCACGGCGAAGAGCGCGAAGCAGAGCAGCGACTCACGTCTGGCCATTTTGCAGGGGACCCAGGCGGCCCTCTCCGGGGTACAGGCCAACCAGGCGCTGGAGCTGGACCAGGCGAAGGGCGCTTCTGATAAGGCGAACAACAACACCTTTGGCGTGAGCGCATCACTGGGGTCACAGTCCTCCAAATCGTCATCGCACATGGAGAGTGAAACGACAGCGGGCAGCAGCCTGAACGCGGGCAGTAACGTCATGATAAAGGCCACCGGGAGCGATATCACCGTGGCGGGGAGCCAGATCAAGGCCGGTCAGGACGTGACGCTTGATGCGGCCCGGGATGTGAGCCTGATTGCCTCGCAGGACAGTCAGCTGACGACGGGTAACAACAGCAGCAGCGGCGGCAGCCTTGGCATCGGGGTGGGGACTGGCTCGGGCGGCTCGGGTATCAGCATCTCGGCGAATGCTAACAGCAGCAAAGGGCACGAGAAGGGCAACGGCGTCTGGCAGAACGAGACCACGGTGGATGCCGGTAACCGGGTAACCATCAACACCGGGCGCGATGCAACGCTGGCCGGAGCGCAGGTGAATGGCGAGCGCGTGACGGCGGATATCGGGCGCGACCTGATGATTGTAAGCCAGCAGGACAGCGACCACTACGACAGCAAACAGAGCAGCGTCAGCGGTGGCGCGGGTTACACCTTCGGGGCGGGCGGTTTCTCCGGCAGCATTAACGCTAGCCGGGATAAAATGACCAGCGACTACGACTCGGTGCAGGAGCAGAGCGGGATATTTGCCGGGAAGGGCGGTTTTGACATCACGGTGGGCAACCACACGCAGCTGGATGGTGGGGTCATTGCCTCGACGGCGGGCGCGGATAAAAACAGTCTCGACACGGGGACGCTGGGCTTCAGTGATATCCACAATCAGGCCGATTTTAAAACCGAACACCAGGGCGCGGGTCTTAGCAGCGGCGGCAGCATCGGCGGTCAGTTTGCCGGGAACATGGCAAACGGCCTGCTGGCCGGGGGCGGTAACAGTGGTCATGCAGAAGGCTCAACGCAGGCGGCGGTGAGTGAAGGGACGATAACCGTCCGTGACCAGGCGAACCAGCAGCAGGATGTGGCTGACCTGAGCCGGGATGCGGCGCATGCGAACGGGAGCATCAGCCCGATTTTCGACAAAGAGAAGGAGCAACGACGCCTCCAGGAAGTGCAGCTGATTGGGGCGATTGGTTCGCAGGCGGCAGATATTGCGCGGACGCAGGGGGAGATCAACGGTCTGAATGCAGCCCGGGCGAAGCTGGCGAAAGATGGGAAGCACGAGCCGGGGCCGGATGCCAGCGAAGTTGCAAAAACTGAGTATCAGAAGGCGCTGCGTGAGACGTCCGAATACAAGACGGCCATGGATAAGTACGGCACGGGCAGCTCCATCCAGCGGGGTATCCAGGCGGCGACGGCAGCGCTGCAGGGGCTGGCGGGCGGCAATATTGCGGGCGCGCTGGCGGGAGCTGCGGCCCCGGAGCTGGCGTATCGTATCGGTCACGGTTCAGGTTCAGACCTGAGCGATGAAGCGAAGGTGGTGGCGCATGCTATTCTTGGTGGTGCGGTTGCCGCGCTGCAGGGGAACAGCGTGGCGGCAGGCGCAGCGGGAGCGGCGGCAGGAGAGCTTGCAGCGAACGCGATAATGTCAGCCATGTATCCGGGGAAAAAAGCCAGCGAACTGAGTGAGGAGCAGAAGCAGACGGTCAGTGCCCTGGCAACGATTTCGGCGGGGATGGCAGGTGGACTGGCGGGAGACAGCACGGGCTCTGCGGTTGCCGGAGGGCAGGCAGGGAAGAATGCGGTTGAGAATAACTTCCTCAGCGTGTCTGAAAAGACTGAGCTTGAATTAGCGAAGCTGAAACTCAACAGCAAAGACCCGGCAGAACGTGAGAAAGCGCAGCAAACAGTTAATGAGCTGCGCGAAAAAGATATCGCGAGCGACCAGAAAGTTATAGATGCCTGCGGTAACGGTAATGCCGGGAGTGCGGCCTGTGCCGGAGCAAGGCTGGAGGTTATCGCGGCTAAAGGTGAATACGAAAGCACCGGCAACTACAACTCGAAAGCCAGCCAGCAGTATGCAGACTCTTATGGTCAGATCGTAAACCTGCTGAATATCACCAGCGTTGATGCAGAGAATCAGCAGCAGGTGAAAGATGCCATGGTCAACTACACAATGACTCAGCTTGGCATGGATAAAACTACAGCGGAGGCATATGTAGAAACTTATGATGGGATGAAGATTGTTGCCGCTTCGGTAGCTCCGATATTGGGTGGTGCCGTTGCAAGCAAAATTGAATCTCTTGTAAGCAAATCAATTTCTGGCAGTGGCGTTAAAGCTTCATCGACGACTATTAAATCATATGGTCCGATCGAACATGGTCCCTTAGGTGATCCAAATGATTTAGAATCGAAAGCTTCAACTTTTCGTAGTGGTTCTTATTCACAAAAAGTAGCAGAAACAGACATCTATATTTATAGAGATTACGGTGGGACAGCGCGTCCTGATGGCAGATTTTGGACTCCTGAACCATCCAAAGGTCCTTTACAGTCCCAAATGGATAGTGCTGTTCTTCCTGAGTGGGGGAACACATTTGAAAATCAGGCTATCATGAAAATACCGAAAGGAACCGTGTATTATGAAGGGGCTGCAGCTTCACAGACTGGCACAGTAGGTACAAATCCATCGTTACTTGGTGGAGGAACTCAAATTTACTTACCAGACCTTGACCCAACTTGGATAATTAAGAAATGACTCCGACTGAATCAGTAAATAAATGGCTTGAAAATAAACGCTCTGTTTACTTTTTTTTACCAAGTGGTCCTTATGGAAGGCCTTTTGACAATCAGTATTATGTTGACAAGGTGCAGGATTTGAAGGATGGGTTGATTATTTACTTCAAAGATAACTTAGTTCTACGATTTTATGGGACGGTTACAGTGTTAGAAACTGATACAAAGTTGATCATTGAAAATTTCAGAATATGTGAGTTTGAAATAGATGGAGAAATTAAACATAAATATGATTATGGGCATGTATCACTTTGCTAGGCCATAAGGTTTAATTTTTTCTCAAAGGGTATATGTTCGGTAGTCTCTTCAAGCCCAAAAAAGCGCGTCAGGGCAAAAAGTTGCCGGACCGGAAGTACAGCAGGCAAAAGCGGTTGTAACTCACGAAAAGTACAGGGAAAAACCGGGTTCATCGTCGTAATGTGCACCGGATCGAGTTGTTGCTGAGAATAACTCTCTGGCTCACGTGCTGGCGGCTATAGAGGCAAACAAACCGGGCACGGTTGAGTCCTGGACAAAAGAAGAGCAAGCAGCGATCAGGGAAGCGTGCAGCGGTGGAACGCCAGTGTCGTGTGAAACAGCGGTAGCTGCAATGGGAAGTGCAATGGCGTGGCCGTTGTTGCCTGGAGCAGCAGCTACTACCAGTTTGATAGGTGCAGGAGCGAATGCCGGCATCGGGGTACTGATTAACGGTGAAGTGAATCCAAATGATGTCATCTTGGGTTACTGGACAGGTGCATTTACTTCTGGCACTGGTCTGTGGGGAACAATGGGGGTGAATGCAACCAGTGGGGCAACATCCAGCTATCTGAAAGGGGATGATCCGTTTAAAGGTGGCGCAATTAGTGGGGTGGCATCCGGGCTAGGCTATGGCGTTGGAAAAGTTGCTCAGGGATCACTCGATAAAGTTTTTAACCCAATGAAGCCGTGGAAAGACTGGATTTGGACTGATGTAGGAATGGGCATATCTAAACCGCTGCCGATTAATCCAGTACCTGGTATGGCAGGTACTGCTTCGGGTAGTGCGGCAACAGAAATCCTCAATGATCAGGCTGGCAAAGCAGAAACACATTTCCAAAAGGGGAATCAATGATGAATAACAAATCTTGGATCTTCATTTTTCTTTACCTATTTTCTATCTGTAACGTAGCAATGATTGTATTGTTTTTGCTGTTATATATTCTCATTAGAGGCTATCTATTGTTGGTATATCAAATCCCATTTGAATTGAGCTGGGGAGACTTATGGAAGTATACCAAAGCAGCATTCTTCACGGGATCCTTGATTGCTACTGGTGGTTGGTGGATCTATTACCAGCATTCAAGAAAGGGTAGATACAGTTGACAAATATTCTTTAAGCTATCAAGGATTCTATGGGGTTGTTGCTGAGAATAACTCGCTGGCAAATGTATTAGCTGCTGCGAATAAAGCCAAACCGGGAACAGCTGAGAAATGGAAAGAAGAGCAACAGGCTGCAATTACAGAAGCCTGTAGAGGTGGTACACCAGTGTCATGCGAAACGGCAGTAGCCGCAATGGGCAGCGCAATGGCATGGCCATTATTACCGGGAGCAGCAACAACAACCAGCCTGATCGGTGCTGGGGCTAATGCTGGAGTGGGCCTGCTGATTAATGGTGAAGTAAATCCAAATGACGTTATTCTGGGATACTGGACTGGCGCATTCACAGCAGGAACCGGGCTGTGGGGGACGATGGCAGTAAATGCTGGTAGTGGTGCCACATCAAGTTATCTTAAAGGTGATGATCCTCTGAAAGGTGGATTGAGCAGCGGGGCGGCTTCCGGTCTGGGTTATGGAGCAGGTAAGCTGGTTGAATTGCCATTTGATAAATTCCTTAATCCAATGAAACCATGGAAAGACTGGATCTGGACAGATATCGGGATGGGGATATCCAAACCGTTACCGATTAATCCAGTGCCTGGTGTTGCTGGTAACATAACTGGTTCAGTCACAACAGAGTATGGTAATGATCAAGCAGGAAAAGCAACGGAGGGGCAGAAATGAAAGTTTCACTCTCAAAATGGCTTTTAATCCTACTCTACTTAGTTATTTCTTTACCTATTGGAATATTTATTGCAACGGTTGCTACTCAATTGTTAATAAGATTGTTTTATTTTCTTACTAGTGGATTGGCTTTTGATTTATTTTCCATCGATTATGTGAAAATTTTGAAGGGGAGTGTTGTTGGTGGCGTTATTGGAGCTATAGGCTGCTGGTTTATGTACTACCAGCATTATAGGAAAAATAGACACTAATAACGCTACCGGAGCGAGTTGTTGCTGAGAATAACTCGCTGAGTGTTAAGGAAAACCAGTCCCGTGCTCAGGAAATGACTCAGTGTCAGGGCGGCGCTGCCTGCGAGAAAGGTGTCATTGAGAAGTACAAAAAAATTAATGCCGAGCAACATGAAAGTGTTGTTGGCTGTAAGGGTGCACAGGACTGCGTTAACAAAGCTAATGAAGTTGGACAGTTACAGGCTGATTATGCCCGTCGTACCAGTGAGTTGCTGGAAAAGGCTCGTTCTGATGGTGGTTTAAGCCCGGCAGAACAGAACGAATTGTCTATTCTTCAGGTGACTACGATCCAGCTTGAAGCGGACAGAAATGCAGCGATCCACAATGCGCTGATGTCTGGTGACTCGTCTGAAGCGAAACAGCTTGCGATAAATTCACTGGCACAGGTAGCAGGAACCAGTGCGGCGGGAATAGCTGCGGGGATTGGGAAAAGGAGGAAAAGGTAGTTCGTTACCTACACCTACAACCACTTCGGCAGCGAATGGCCTGAACTACCAGTCCAACCCGAAACATACCCCAGGGCAGCAAGGTTATAGCTTCAATGCTGGGACGGAACCTAAAAACTCTATCGATCTATTTGGTACGTCAGTGGCTAGTGGCAAAAAAAGGTATTCAATTGATAGTGAAGGAAATGTTCATCAATTTACAAATACAAATGATGGAACATGGCACTGGTCTGGAAGTACAGGAGATAAAACAGTTCCATTGAAAAAAAACGATATTCCAAATAGTGTTAAAAAAGAGTTTGGCTTGCCTGGAAAATGGAGATAATGATGGTATTTGGTAATCCGTATCATTTTGCTATTTGGACAGACTTTGTCCCTCAGTGGAGTGATTTATATAAGAATGGCCTTTTCTATTTGATTATAAATGGAAAGTTGTATCCGGATGATATCAGGACATCAACATTATCCAGTGATCTCTATGAGATTACTGATAGTGATTGTGCTTTGATATCACAACCTCAAAATGATGAGATTTTTTATTTACCTACAGAAGTTGCTTTTAAGCGCTTGTTTAACCTGACTTACCCTAAACCAACTGAGCAAGATGAGTATCCTGAACAAATATTTGACTATTGCATTACGTCCTCGAATATCAGTAGTCGTGGTGGATGTTTTTTTGCCGTTTCAAATGATATGTCATTGAGAGTTATTGGTGGAGTAATACAACAACTTGTGAAAGATGAAAGTGAAGAAAAAAATATATGGAAATATATAGAGGAGCCTTTCCTGCAAGATATCACCATATTAAAGCATGATTTAAATGAAATCATGAGTAATGTAAAAGAGTACGCAGATTCACTTTAAAATAAATAAAGAGATAGTTATAACTGTTGCGTTATAGCTGGTTACAGGCTCTTTAACAGCGTTGGGGAAAGTGGAGAACGGGGAGTAAAACCGCGTATCGGGGCGTTGCGTCCGGCTCAGCAGAATACAGCGGGAAAAACGAGTTGTAAGCTGCTGAGAGTACAGGGCAAATGCTGTTGCGGCGGTGAGG
>Ga0308165_1002748_pt1 | contig 20189 bp, 17 predicted proteins | sample PhyWR2_FD_201032 | JGI IMG/M metagenome (GOLD analysis project Ga0308165, IMG submission 201032) | Phyllosphere microbial communities from UC Gill Tract Community Farm, Albany, California, United States - DLSLW.R2 | ecosystem: Host-associated > Plants > Phyllosphere > Unclassified | place: USA...
TGGCTACACGAATTCCACTGGCAGAGCGCATGCGTCCCAAGAAATTGGAAGATTATGTTGGACAGCAACATATTATCGGTCACGATGCGGTTTTATATCATGCCATTCAACAAAAAAATATTCCTTCTATGTTACTCTGGGGCCCTCCCGGGGTTGGAAAAACGAGTTTGGCACTTTTGATGGCCAAAGAGCTGGGGCGCCCATTTTTTTCTTTAAGTGCGATTCAGTCTGGAGTCAAAGATATTCGTGAAGTCATTGAAAAAGCGGAAAAGCTGATGAATATCAATCAGGAGCAACCTCTGATGGATTTTAATCAAGAACAGCCCATTTTGTTTATTGATGAGATTCATCGTTTTTCCAAATCACAGCAGGACTCATTGTTGGGCGCTGTGGAAAGGGGACTGGTTACCCTTATCGGAGCCACCACAGAAAATCCATCATTCGAAGTGATATCGGCTCTATTGTCTAGGTGTCAAGTCTACGTGCTTGAACATTTAAGCAGCGAAGATCTGATCGGCCTGATCGAAAAAGCATTAAATGAAGACGAATACCTCAAAACATTAAACATTGAGATTGAAGAATACGAGGCCATTTTAAGATTATCTGGGGGAGATGCACGTAAGCTTCTCAATGTACTCGAATTGGTCAGTAATGCCGCAGTCCTGCATCATGAACCCATTACCAATGCGTTCGTATTGAAACAGGTGCAGCAGAATATGGCTATTTACGATAAGACAGGCGAGCAGCATTACGATATCATATCTGCTTTTATCAAATCGATCCGCGGATCAGATCCCAATGCCGCTATTTATTGGCTGGCACGTATGATCGAAGGGGGCGAAGATCCTTCTTTTATTGCTAGGCGATTGCTTATTCTAGCATCTGAGGACATCGGCAATGCCAATCCCAACGCCTTGTTATTGGCCAATACTTGCTTTCAGGCCGTTAATGTCATCGGCTGGCCCGAGTCGCGGATTATCCTGGCGCAAGCAGTAACGTATTTGGCAAGTTCACCTAAAAGCAATGCCTCTTACGAAGCCATTAATAAAGCTCAGGGAGTGGTGAAGCAAACGGGCGATCTTTCTGTACCTCTTCATTTGCGCAATGCACCTACAAAATTGATGAAACAGCTGAATTATGGTGCGGAATACAAGTATGCGCATGCATACCCAGGTAATTTTGTGATCCAAGAATTTTTACCGGATGAACTGAGCGGTATGACCTTGTACGAGCCCGGTAAAAATCCGCAGGAAGAAAAGTTAAGGCAGGGCTTACGCGACAAGTGGAAGGAGAAATACAGGTATTGATTTCATTTTAAATCTCAAGGGATATTGTTTACCTTTGCTGGGATAGGAGTAAGGCATGACATCAGATTTAACATTTACAGCGATAGATTTTGAAACAGCAACAGGGCATCAAAATAGTGCCTGTGCAGTTGGTATCGTGACCGTTGAATCGGGTATCATTACCAATGAATTTTATTCATTGATCCAGCCTCCACGCAATGAGTATATGTGGCAGACGACACGTGTCCATGGTATCAAACCTCGAGATACGCAACATGCACCAACATTTAAGGAATTGTTTCCATCCATCAAAGCTTTATTGGCAAATAAGTTAATGATTGCGCACAATGAGCTGTTCGACCGCAATGTCCTGCGTAAGACGATGCTTTATTATGGGCTATCTTATGAAGAACTCCAATTGGCCGAAATGTGGGAGTGTACCTACAAGATCTATCGTAATAAAGGTTTTAAACCTGCCCGTCTAAACGCTTGCTGTGAAGTGTTGGGCATCACGCTCAATCATCATGAGGCATTATCCGATGCCAAAGCTTGTGCCGAACTTTATCTGCGCCACCCCCATGTGGCAACGCTGGTAGAGAAATTGGGGGAATAAAAAATTAACCAACGAAGAGATCTGCCTATTACTCGATTACTGAGTCATTGACCATTCCTTGTCACATCACTGCCCACCGTATTGCTGAGCTCTGTATTTAATCTTCTATAGTCAATTTTTAATCTTTAGGTTAAGAGATCATCAGCGTAATTGTGTGTTTTTTTTCTTATGCTTGCATATGACATTATATTGTCCTATTTTCTTTTATAAAGCTTTTGATCATTCGTTTTTATACTGTTAAACCAGCTATTTGCCACGCTGTCTCTTTTTTGTCCCCCTTTTGTCCCCTTTGTAAAATTGGTACTCGATTACGTAAAAATTATATTTGCCTTCGAGTTTTTAGAAGTTTGATCATCTTCTAAGGAATTAAATATTTGTATTTTTTATTTTAAATTAATATGTTTTACATCTTTGTTTCTATTGCTGTTTTGATTCTTTTTGCTGGTTTTTATTTTTGGAAGAGATTCAGCCTATCCCGACAATTTTTAGATCGTGCTTCATTGAATATCGTGCATCGCTATCACCACCTGGAAAGTGGTCATTCTGCATCCGGCCAATCAAAAAATGGAGCACTCCTATTTGCGGTCAAGCGAATCAGCTTAGATACACGTCATATTGTGCTCAAAGAAGTAAAGCTGGATCATGCTCTTATCCATGTGAGTTTAGATCAGTTGATCATGATTACATTTCCCGCAGAGTCAAATCAAGCTTATGAAGCTTCGGTTCGTTTTCGGATTCGCGGTAAATCGCGTTCCTCAAATTTGATGAACCAGCGTCATGCAACCATTAGTGGTTATATCACATCCGAATCAGCGGGTCGTATTCCTTTTCGTATAAAGATTCCTGGTTCACAATTTATAGAGCAAAGTGAGCAGGTTAGAGGATAAATCGCGGTGGCCAACGATTCGCTCGGAATGTTTTAGCAGTTTACTGCATGTGTGATTAGCTTGTATTGTTTTATGTTGCATTCACAGTTAGGATAAGACTGATTCACCATCTACCCAAGTTTTATTCTTCATGCCCTGATTCGTCAGGGCATTTTTTTATTAAAAGAAAAAATTTTAAGCACACGATATCGTTTATATTTGATGTACTGTACGGTCACTTGTGCTCATTCGCACGCTTCAACTTCAATAATTAGTTTGACGAGAACTTTTCATCACAGCTTTTGTTTTATAAATAATAGCTATCTTTGAGATAGCTAAAAAAGGAGCTTAATTAATTTATTTTTGTTTTAAATATGATTACAATACCTGCTAAAGAAATGCGTATTGGCATCACTTTCAGTGCATTTGATCTGCTTCATGCCGGTCATATTAAGATGCTCGAAGATGCTAAGCGTCAGTGTGATTATTTAATCTGCGGATTGCAGACTGATCCTACATTGGATAGACCTGAGAAAAACAAACCAACACAAACTGTTGTGGAGCGCTATATTCAACTCAAAGGCTGTAAATATGTTGATCAGATCGTGCCTTATGCCACTGAACAAGATCTACAAGATGTCTTGCGCTCCTTTAAGATCGATGTCCGTATCGTTGGTGACGAGTACCGCGAACGTGACTTTACCGGACGTCAATACTGTGAGGAATCAGGCATCGAGCTCTATTTTAATAGCCGCGACCACCGTTTCTCCAGTTCCGGATTACGTCGTATCGTCGCCGAACATGAAGTTGAAAAAGGATAGAAAGTAACGGAGTGACCAAGTTAAAAAGTAAAGGAGTGACCAAGTTAGAAAGTAACGGAGTGACCAAGTTAAAAAGTAACGGAGTGACCAAGTTAGAAAGTAACGGAGTGACCAAGTTAAAAAGTAACGGAGTGACCAAGTTAGAAAGTAACGGAGTGACCAAGTTAGAAAGTAACGGAGTGACCAAGTTAAAAGTAACGGAGTGACCAAGTTAGAAAGTAACGGAGTGACCAAGTTAAAAAGTAACGGAGTGACCAAGTTAAAAGTAACGGAGTGACCAAGTTAAAAAGTAACGGAGTGACAAAGTTAGTTATTAAATTAAAAGAATAGAAGACGTTTACATGAAAATAGGAATTACATTTGGTGTATTTGATTTATTGCATGCCGGGCACATCATGATGCTGGAAGAGGCGCGTCGCAATTGCGATTATCTGATCGTTGGACTCAATACCGATCCTTCAGAAGTGTCACCAGAAAAATCAACACCTACACAGACAGTCGTTGAACGTTATATCCAATTGGAGGGATGTCGTTATGTGGATGAAATTGTTCCATACGAGACCGAACAGGATTTGATTGATATCATTAAAGCATTGCCCATCCAAGTACGTATCATTGGTGAAGAATACCGCGATATGGATTTTACTGGAAAGAAATATTGCGTTGAAGAGGGTATTGAGATTTACTATAATAAACGTACACATCGTTTTTCAAGCACAGGCTTACGCAAAGAAGTTGCAGCAAAAGAAGCAAAGAAAGTTAGTCAGTAAGTGACGGAGTGATGAAGTGATGAAGTGACGAAGTGATCAAGTGACGGAGTGATCAAGTAACGGATTTACACGGGTATTAAGTAAAAAAAAGATTTATAAAAAAACAGAATGAGCAATATCGTACATGTGATTTTATCGGGTGGAGTGGGGAGCCGTTTATGGCCTTTATCTCGGAAAAGCTACCCCAAACAATATCTTTCCCTATTTAAAGAAGGATCTTTGTTTGAGATGACTGTCAACCGCAATCAGGGCCTCTGCAATCAGGTAATTGTTGTGGGCAATAAAGATAACAACCAGTTAAGTCGTGAGGTGATGGAAAGCAACGGTGTGGAGTATATCGATATTGTGGAGTCTACGCCTAGAAATACGGCAGCGGCGATTGCATTTGCTGCGTTTGCGGCCCAGCCCGACGATATCTTGGTCGTGACACCCTCGGATCACGTTATCGTAGGTGACCAAGGCTACACAACAGCAATCCAAGAAGGTATTGAAAAAGCCAATCAAGGCTATATTGTCACCTTTGGTATTCAAGCGACCAAACCGGAGACGGGTTATGGGTATATCGAGTACAAAGGAGACCAAGTATTATCGTTTCGTGAAAAACCAAATAAAGAAACTGCTGAAGATTTTATCGAGAGGGGTAACTTTTTATGGAACTCCGGTATGTTCTGCTTTCGTGCAGATACGCTGTTGCATGAGTTGCAGCAATTTGAACCTCGTGTCTATGCAACCGCTTTAGCCGCATGGCAACATCAAAAAGATGGTATTCTAGACGAAGCACTGTCAAAAGAGATTCCTTCCATCAGTATTGATTATGCTGTGATGGAACGCTCTAAAAAGATCCGTGTTGTAGCGACCGACTTTACCTGGTCAGATCTCGGTTCATTTGAATCGATGTATGACTACTTGAAGGAAACCGGACATCCTACCGACGAAAACGGCAATATGGTGATCGGAACAGATGTCTATAGTGCATTTGTCGGTCTCCGGAATACTATTTTTGTCTATACAAAAGATGCCTTTTTGGTATTACAGAAAGAAAGTTCACAAGACGTCAAAAAGATATACAATACCCTCGAGCGGCATCAGTCCAAACTGATCGATTAATAGCATACCGCGTTGTTATTTGCTGCTTACTAAGAGATTAATACTAAAAAATAAGCGCTGCACATGCAGCATAATATATCAAAAGAAAAGGAATTGGAACTTGAGTAGACCTAAGATCTAGTTCCTTTTCTTTTTAAGCGCTTTGCTCTTCGCTATGTCTACGCATTAATCCACTTATGTTCAGCTAGTTATATCCTCTTTTCTTATTACTTTTTCTGCTTTAATAGAGCCAGTTGCAGCAAGTAACTATCGCTGAAATGATCACGATTTTCAGTACGCTATCCGGCAAACCTCTATATTCTAAATATAAATAAACGCTCGATTAAAAAAATTTCGAAATATAATTTTACATTTGCACATGCATTACAACCTATACCGTACGCCTATTTTATTGCTAGTGGTGTTTATTTCCGTCTGCTCTTGTATGAAGAAAGATTTATATCAGGGTGAAACCAGGCCTTCAAAAGATCATGAAGTTAACCCCGTTGGTTACCTTTACCCATTTGGCAAAGAGGCCCAAGGGATAGAAGCCGAGATCAGCCTGAATTTAGCACCAGATGCACAGATAGGAGCAGATTTAATCGCCTCCATACCCGCATTAAAGTACAATAAGAGTTTACTATTCTTGTTAACACAGGATGACTGTAAGCAATCTGCCTTTAGCATGACTTGGGCTGCTATCCATGGAAAACCGATCGATATCTCCGATCCCAAAAGAAAATACTATTATGATATCGAAAATCTAGAGGCCGATGATTTACCTCCCAATGCCTATACATTAGGCAAAACATTGGGGAGCACAGATGGTTTTGGAAATGAAGTGCGGTTTCATTTCACAACGACACTGGCTCCAGAATGGGATTTTATGAATGACACTACTTCTGTAAGACCCGGTTTTACACAGAATTATTACCGTTTCTATATGAAATCCGGTCTGCGCTGGAACAATGTTCGCGAGCTGCTAAATACAGGCAATGCCATTGCCATTCATGATGTCAAGACATTGGCCGTAAATGATGTCGATTCTTTAGTAAAACACTTTGGTATTGCACAGCAGATCACGCAACAAGCCCTAGCGGGGCGGCGGTTGAAATTTCTTGCAGAACCCAATGGCAACAAAACTTATCTAGCTGCTGCGATGCAGTTTCCAGATATTCAGACCATGACCGCGCAGTCAGGTGCATCTGTACTGATTCCTTATCAAGTCGCTAGCGATCTTCATAAAACAACTGTAGAACGTGTTTTTGTTAACCATCCTACGCAAGCAAAAGATCTTGTTCTTCGTGCACAATCGATGGCGCCAAAAGATCGTCCTGCTGTGCATCTGGGCGTACATGAGACCGATCGCGAATGGGCCGAATTTCTCTTGTGGTTAAACAATACGTATGGCAAAGATGGTCAAGATAACATCTGGTTCCCCTCACAAGAAGAGTATTATGAATATCATTATTACAGACAACATTGTGCTATAAATGTGAGCAGGCAGGGAGATGAGGTAAAAATAAAGGTGAAATTTCCGAACCAACCGCATTTTTATTATCCAGCCTTGACATTAAATATCCCAGGTTTAAAAATGAAGATGATCAAATCAGTAACTTCCAGTGCATCCGTAACGGGATTATCCTATGGCGATTTTGATGAAGGTATCAGCATCAATTTTGATACGAGACAGTATCTTTTTGAGCACGCCGACCATTATGTCAAAAAGTACCTAGCCAAAAAATCAACAAGTAGTCTTGCTGATGCGTACTATCATATTGGTGCTTTGAAAAATAATGAGCAGAAACAAGAATTGCTAAAAATGTTGCCCTAAATAAAAACGCCAAAGTGCAGATCTCGATTGCAGGGCACTGGGTTTAAACTTGAGCATCCCGAGTCTAGGTGTTGGTTTATTTAGGCAATCATCCTTGGCCAAAAATAAGGCTTGAGCAAGCGATATAAAAATGCTGATAGGTAGATTTCTAGACGATTTTATCGCAATAATAGAGTGGCATATGAATGGTATCTTTAGTCCAGTTGAGAGCTGCGCTGGAGGACGATTTGTCAGCAGCATTTCACGAATTGAAGTCGATAAATTCATATAGCCGATTGATTGTAGTTGTAGCGCTACAACTTTATGAATTTACTTTACATTACGTTGTTTTTTATCGATCTATTTGAAATAAATTATAACTTTGTCATAAACAGTTTTAATATTATAATCAATTACTTACTTAAGACATAAAGAACGGGTTTATTATTTATCCAAACTGTTTATATTAATCTATTATGTTATGTATAAAGGAAAAAGATTTCATCTCTTTTTAGTTAGTCTGGTTACTGTTTCGGTTATGGCGGCAAGTTGTTCTAAAGTGAAGGACTTGTATACTGAAACTGATACTTCACCATCCACGTTATTTCCAGATGGGGGCAATGTTCCCTCAGGCTTCACCTGGAATTCGGCGAAGTCTATGGATATCCGTGTAGCTATCGATGACAAGTTCGATGGTCAGTATTTTTATCGCGTAGAAATTTTCGATAACGATCCCTTACTTGGAACAGGAGCAAATTTATTGGCTGCAGGACAAGCGAAAAAAGGGCAAGATTTTGTCGGTCAGCTCATGTTGCCAACAATGGCCAAGTATCTTTATCTAAGAGAAACGTCGCCTTTAGGTATTGCTTCTGTTACGATGATCGCTGTTGATGCCACTAAAGGCAGCATCAATGTAACACCTGGCTCGACAACTTCAAGTCTAAATTCCAATAAAGCGAGTGTAGCTCGAGCTGCAGTTCGTACAACGATTTCAAATACAAATTCCTCTTCAATAAGTACTCTTGCCGGACCTGCTGTTGTCGTTCCTAATGATGCTGTTCAGATCAGTGGAAACGCAAATGTGGTTGTGGAAACCAACAAATCCTATGTCGTTAAAACAGGAACGACCTTTACGGGTAAGATTGATGCCAACAACGGAACAGACAATGTGAAAATCTATGTGCAAGGTACTTGGAAAAATTCAAGTTTTGAGTTTAATTTAGGAAGTAATAACAGCTTATATGTGACACAAACAGGATCCATTGATTTGATCAACGTAACTCAAAATACCACGGGTGGTTTTGTCAATTACGGTACAGCTGCTTTATCCAAGATGGAAACCAAAAATAATACATCATATGTTAATTATGGTATTTTAAATGCAGATAAAGCAGATATTACCAATGGTAGCTTTACCAACTATGGTGTCGCCACTATTCAAAACTTAAGCAGTACGACCAATGGCACAGTGATTCGCAATGAAGGTACCCTTACTGTCAAAAATGCGACATTAACAAATGCGATATTAGAAGCGGTATGTCATACCACCATTCAGTCGTTGACGACAAACGGTGCAACGATCTCGGTCTTAACTGGTGCATTATTAACTATTGATAAATTGGATGCTGGGGGTACAACCATTAATTTGGCGGCGTCTTCGATCTTAGCGGTTAATAATTTGGCCAAATTCAATAGCCAAGCGAACAAGATGCAAGGGCCATCATCTGGACAAGCTTTGGCTCGTTTGAAAAAAGTGGATGTCAACAATCAGTGGATGGCCATTACTTATTCGGGTAATTTAGAAGTAGCATCTTCAGATCATACTCCAAATGGAGAGTGGAATACATTTTATGTTTTGAACAGTCCAGCGAAGTTAGTTCCTTATGACAAGTCTACCGTTGTGATTGCAGGTACATCTTGTAATGCAGGAGGGAATAATGCGCCAGGAGGTAATCCAAACGACCAAACGGTGACCGAAGTGAACCTAGGTACATATTCGTACGCTTTTGAGGACAACTGGCCATCATTTGGAGATTATGATATGAATGATTTTGTTATGGATGTTACCATTACCAAAACTCAGAATTCAGGTAATAAAGTGACTAAAGTAAAACTGACAAGCAAATTACGCTCTGTGGGAGCGACAAGACGTCTTGCTGCGGCGATTCAATTAGATGGTGTTTTGGCCAATAATGTGAAATCTGTTACTTATTCTAAAGAAGATTTAATTGGGACCAACTTACCACTAGCTTCCAATAAAGTTGAGTCCGGCCAAAAATATGCCGTATTGCCAATTTGTGATGATGCACACAAAGCATTCGGAATTTCTGATACTAAATTTATTTCTACGCAAAATGGAGGATTTCAACCCATAGACGTTGTGATAACGGTAGAGTTCAATACGCCAATAGATGCATTTACGCAATTGAACCTGAATTCATTTATCATTACAAATGGATATAAAACAAATAGCAGAAATGAAGTTCATATGGTCAATTATAAGGCCACCGATAAAATGAATACTACACTTGTTAGTTACCAAACGGACAAGGTTCATCAACTCGCTGTAGGTGACCCATTCAAATCCACGGATGGATATCCTTGGGCATTATGTGTTCCTGGATCCTTTAAATATCCAAGCGAAGGTAAAAATATTGTCGGTGTTTATTCAACATTTAAGCCCTGGGCATTAAGTGGTGGTACACAAAATACAGACTGGTATCTAAATAAATGATAGCTTTTACCGCCTAGTTTAACACGCGTAACTGATGTACTTCTGCTTATACAGGAGTACATCAGTTATTTTAACAATAAAAAAAATAGAGATACATCATGTCGTATTTCTTTAACAATTCACTTTTCGTATAAGCCCTAAATGAAGAAAAAAATACTCGTAATTGATGATAAGCCAGCCATAGGGCAACTGATCACCTTATATTTAAATGCGGATTATGATTTTCATTATTTTGCAAGTGCGATGGATGCTTATAACTGGCTTAAAGATGGTCATCTCGTAGATTTGATTCTTTCGGATTATACGATGCCCGAAATGAATGGCTATGATCTCTTGATGATGATCAAGCAAAATGAATTTTTAAAAAATATTCCGGTCATTATTCTTTCGGGTGAAGATAATACCAATACCCGTATTAATCTCTTAGAAGCAGGAGCTGAGGATTTTATTTTAAAACCTTTTAATCCGTTGGAATTAAAGCTCAGAATAAAAAAAGCGTTAAAATAATGCCCTTATATAGCGATCATATTTACTTTGGACATAGTCCGGAAAATTTTGACTATTTTAAATTCCAAGTGCGGGACACTTTTGGAGTGGAGTTAAAACATTTCAGTTCTTTCGAGACCATGGATAAATATTTTCAAGACCAACTTGGGCAGTTTCTGTCGGTTATCTATTATGAGCAAAGTCCAAGCCTGATGACCGATCTAAGACAATTGACCAAGTTGAATTCGTATGGCAAAGAAACACTGCTTTTTTTGGTTGGTGATGGTTTTACTGTGCTCGAAAAGAAATCTTATCTGGAAGCCGGTGTTACTAATACCATCAGTCACAAGGCCAATAAGGATGTTTTTCAATCCCTGAAAAAATATATTCATCTTTATTTCGAGGCTACCGCTCAAAAAGAAAGCTTGAATCTGCCGACGTCATATCTCCCAAAACTGCGAATTCCTATAGGTAAAAGGATCTTTGATATTGTTGTTTCTTCGATCTTGATATTGTTGTTGTCACCGATACTGATCACTGCCTACCTGGCCATTATCATCGAAAGCAAAGGACCAGCGGTATATCGTTCCAAAAGGATAGGAGCTGGATATTATATGTTTGATTTCTATAAATTTAGGTCCATGTATGCCGACGCGGACAAGCGGCTCAAAGAGTATATGATGCATAACCAATATGCCAAACAAGAAACAGTGGAGACCAGCAATGCCCAATCCTTTGCCAATGCCGATATTCCCCAGTTTACGATGGATGAGCTACGGGATGTATTGATCGATGACGACATCGTGGTCAAAGGTACAGATATGGCTAGTAAGCAAAAGAAAGCAGCTTTCTTTAAACTCGAGAAAGATCCACGAGTCACCAAGGTGGGCCGTATCCTGAGAAAATATAGTATTGATGAGCTACCGCAATTGTTCAATACCCTGTTTGGTGATATGTCTATCGTCGGAAATCGACCACTTCCATTATATGAAGCCGAAATGTTGACTACCGATGACAGTGTCGAGCGTTTTATGGCGCCCGCAGGGATTACCGGATTATGGCAAGTAGAGAAAAGAGGCGACAATGGGAGCATGTCCGATCATGAACGTATTAAGCTCGATATTGATTATGCCAAAAACTATTCGGTATGGATGGATATTAAGATATTGTTAAAAACGTTTTCTGCTTTTATACAAAAAGCAGATGTATAGCTATATACAAAAAAAGTATTCAACTTGACTATTATTATTTAACCTTAAATTTTCCACCGCGATCGCTCATAAAAACTTATTTGTGTGTGAAATGTGCTATATTTATGTAATTGCAAGACATACTTTGATTAAGATGAGAATTACGAGTTGATGAAAAATTATCGAATGAACACATATATCTATTTTAACACTTTCCTAAATAGTTATTTAGGAATAAAAAAAATGATCACATTATTTTTCTTTATCGCATTTTTCAGCCATGCGAGTTATGCGCAAAGTGTGATTAAAAAGGCACAGGAGATCGATTATGCGCAACTTGTATTGCCACCTCTGGAAGATCTATTTGAAAATGCCAAGAAAAGTCCGAGTGTAGAAATGTTTGAATCCAAAATGATGGAGCAAGACAATCTTCTCAAATCAGAGAAAAGAAGCTGGTTAAAATATTTTAAAGTTGGGGGAACATGGCAATATGGTAATATCGGTGTAAACTCCATGTTTACTGATCAGTATACGCCATTATTTTATCAATATTCGGGTGCGACACAGAATTCATTTTTTGTTAATGCCGTAGTCGCAGTGCCTATAGATGATATATTTGATCGTTCTAATCGCGTTAAAAGACAAAAAATGCAGCGTAAATCTACTGAACTGGAAATGGAAAAGTGGTTAGATGAACAAAAAATGCGCATTATTGATTCTTATGTGAAAGTTCTGAATGCCGTATCGTTATTAAAGAAAAAAACTGAAAATCTGACGCTGACCGAAGCGCAGTTGAAAATCGTCGAATCCGATTTTGCCAATGGACACGCAGCGATCTCAGATCTCAATGCGGCAAAGAAAATGGAAGTTGAAGCTTTTGAAGCCTTTAAGTTTACCGAAAGTACCATTATGTCCGAACTATTACATTTAGAGATCTTAAGTAGAACAAAAATTATAAGTAAATAACAATGGGTATTATAATTTATATTATTAAATCTTTATACAGATTTAAATGGTGGTTAATCTTATTACCCATTTTAGTGACGTGTATCGTGATCTATTCGACTAGAAAGATGAATCGATATTATGAGTCGGACATGACCATTTATACCGGTATCATCTCTACCAATGGCAATGATCTTTCTCAAGATGGTAAACAAGATTGGAATGTCCTTAAAAATTCGTTGTTGAATGTCATCAATACGATTGGTTCTAAAGAAACGATGCGCGTCGTATCGTTAAAGCTTTTTGCTAGAACGATGATAAATGGAGATTTGACTAAAGATAATACCTTTATTTCCAGTGAGCATTATCGTGAATTACTTAATATTACACCCGAAGCTGTCCGCAAACTTATTGATAAAACCTCAGAAGAACGTACGGTAGAAAATCTTAAGAAGTACGAAAAAATCGATGCCAAGAACTTTGTGTACGGATTATTTAATTGGAACCATCCCTATTTTAGTTATGGAGCGTTAAGTAAAATTGATGTTAAGCAAGTTGAAAACAGTGACATTCTACACGTTACCTATGAAAATAACGATCCTGGTATTACCTTCCAGACCCTCAGTATATTGAGTGAGGTCTTTGCCGATGAGTATCGAAATCTTCAGTTTGGCAATACCAATAACGTGATTAAATATTTTGAGTCTGAGCTTGCCCGTATTGGAAAAGATTTATTCCTGAAAGAAGATTCCCTGACCAAATTCAATGTCGATAATCGTATTATCCATTATGACAAACAAACCGAGGCGGTGACCATTCTAGACAAAGATTATGAAATCAGAAAACAGGATGCTTTGTCAGCACGAAATAAAGCGCAGGCAAGTATAGTTCAATTAGAATCAGGAATTGATGCCAATATTAAAAGTATTAAAAATAATGCGCAATTTTTATCAAAACTTAGGGATATATCTGATTTGAATTATTCTATTTCTCAAATTGAATCTTATAAGCCAGACTCGTTGGGAGTGGTCAAAAATGCTTCTTCAGCATCCACTTTAAATGATCTACGTACATCACTAAAAAGTAAGGAAAAAAACTTTCGCGATTTTATCGAGGATTATTCGGCACAAAAATTCACCAAAAATGGCTACCCAAATGCCAATTACGTCACACAATGGGTGGATGAATTGCTAAAATTACAGCAAGCACAAGCTGATATCTTGGTTGTCAATGATTTTAAAACAGAACTGGATAAAATGTATTCTCATTTTTCTCCAATAGGATCGTTGCTCAAGAGACAAGAACGCGGTATCAATTTTACAGAGCAAAGCTATTTATCTGTTTTAGGAGGTCTCAATGCAGCACGTTTACGACTCAAGAGCATTGAGATGAGTTCCGCAACACTTAAGGTCATCAATCCTGCGACCTATCCATTAAATTCCAAACCAACAAAACGTAAGATGCTGGTAGCAGGTTCATATTTCGGTACTTTGGTGTTTTTGTTGGGCTGTTTATTACTGCTGGAATTGTTGGATAGAACCTTGCGCGACAAGACGAGGACAGATCGTATCACCAAGGGGCAAGTTGTTGGTGCATTTCCTAAGAAAAAAAGTGGACGTTATCAAGATCAGATTATTAAAATTGCTTCGCAAGCGCTCGCCAATCAGTTATTTGTCTACCATAGGCAAGATAACGACAGCAATTTTATTAATATATTAAAGTTTGATTCCACAGTAGCAACCCGAGAGGTGATGCACCATGTATTGGAGGAATGGAAAAGTATTGGACTTCGTGTCGACATCTTGCAAGAGGGAGAAGATTTTAATGCCCGATCAAGAGCTTTTCTGATCGAGTATGCACTATTAGAGCAGATGAAACAAGCGGGCAATGATTATACGTTAGTAGGGCACACCAGCCTCTTCAATGTCCCTATACCCACTTCGTATCTTACGCAAGCTACCGTCAATGTCGTGATGCTTAGTGCAGAGTCGACTTGGAAAGAAGAAGATGAGGAGCTATTTCAGGATATTGTCGAAAGAAGCGGGGATGTACCTGTAGTCATTTGTCTTGTCAATGCAGATCGGTTTGCCATTGAGACCTTTACAGGACTACTGCCACCGTATAGTTTCTTGAGAAAATTAGAGTACAAATTTTCTCAACTTGGTATTACGGCTTCTAAAGCGTAAGGGGTTAGATATGTTTGACAAGGAGGTATTAAAAGGTATTTTTTTTGAAAAGCTAGTATTGAAGATCATTGCTCTCGCGAGCTGTCTTCTACTCGCTTTTCTAGCGGTCTCTGGTGGGCTCTTGCCTCTTGTAGGTTTTGCACTGATACCGTTTATTTTTTGTTTTCTAATCGTTTGTGTCAAAAAGCCGTTTATTAGTTTTCTTTTTCTATTTACCGTATGTTTTTTCATCATGGGGGTATTGCGCTACGTGCGTATTCCTATGCCACCAAGTCTTGTGGTAGATTTAGCGATTTTATTCAATTTCATTGTTTTAGCACTCCATCACCTTTATCAAAATTATAACGCAAAATTCAAATTACCGGCATTCTTCTTTATTTCTTTATGTTGGACTGCCTATTGTTTTGTAGAGGTATTCAACCCCATTGGTACCTTTGGTAATTGGTTAGGGACGATACGTGCTACCGGTATCTATATCATTCTTTTTCAGTTCTTAGTTTATTACATTTTTAAGGATGCTAAGAAGTTAAAGATGTTTCTTGTTTTTTGGGCTATATTAACCTTACTTGCTGCGCTCAAAGCCGTAGGGCAAAAGTATATCGGTATGGACGTCAATGAAAAAATATGGCTTTATACACTGGGAGCCCATACGCATGTGATCTACAGCGGGATTCGTTATTTTTCTTTTTTTACCGATGCAGCAAACTTTGGTTGCCATATGGGCATGGCGATGGTTGTTTTCTCGATTTTATTTTTGTATGAAACGAATAAGGGTATTCGATATTTTTACCTTATTGTTGCTATTTTTGCCCTTTACGGTATGATGATATCCGGGACCCGATCGGCCATGGCCATACCTGTTGCTGGCTATGCTTTTTATATTATATTGCTCAAACAGTGGCGTTTGATTGTGGTTGGATCAATTTTATTCATAGCCGTTTTCGGTTTTCTATCTTTAACAAGCATTGGTAATAGCAATGCAGATATCAGACGTATGCGTACGGCGTTCCAATTCAAACAAGATGCCTCTTTCAATTTACGTCAGGAAAACCAGCAACGGATGAAATCATTTATGGGAGACTATCCCATAGGTTTAGGACTTGGATCGGCCAAAAATGCAGGCGAAGGTGACCTCTTGCATGGTCTGCCCACCGATACCTCCTTTGTTTTTATTTGGGTCGAATCTGGAGTTATCGGTCTTGTGCTTTATATCTTTATTTGGATCTGTTGTCTGGTATCGTGCTTTTACTTTGTTTGGTTCAAATTAAAGGATCCCATGATTCGAGGTATTTGTAGTGCCTGTGGAGCTGGTATTGCGGGTATGATGGTGGCGGGTTACGGCAATGAAGTCTTGCACCAATTTCCAACCGGAGAAACAATTTATATATTGATGGCCATCGCCATGTTGTGCCCTTATTTAGATAAAAATAAACAAAATGAAGTCCAAGTCACATAAAGTTTCTTTTATAACCGTTAATTATAATGGGATTGTGCATACCGATCATCTGTTGCAAACCATTTTTGAGAAGGACTTTATTTTTGACTTTGAAGTCATCGTCATGGACAATGGATCTCAAGACAATGAGTTTGCGGTACTGCAAGCAAGATACCCACGCATCAAAGGAGCCTATCTGATAGAAAATTTGGGTTTTGCAGGTGGCAATAATCGTGCTATAGAGCAGGCCAGCGGTGAATATCTATATTTTATCAACAACGATACATTACTGCCCGAAGATGCCGGAAGTCAGATCGAATCCATGATCAACTTCTGTTCAGCCCACCCTCAAGTTGGAGGTCTTTCACCAAAGATCATGTACGCAGTACCCGAAAATTTAATTCAATTTGCCGGTAGCAGCCCATTAAGCGCTATCACATTAAGAAATCAGCAGCTGGGTTATCGAGAGCTGGATCAAGGTCAATATGATCAAATCCGTCAGATTCCTTATTTCCATGGCGCAGCCATGTTTGTTCCCAAAATTGTGATCGATCAGGTCGGTGTCCTGCCCGAATGTTATTTTTTGTATTACGAAGAATTGGATTGGTCCTGCACGATAACCAAGCACTTTGAACTGTATTATTTTCCCCAAGCCTTTATTTATCATCTCGAGAGTGCGTCCACGGGTATCGAGAGTCCATTTAAAATATTTTATCTCACGCGCAATAGAATCATTTTTGCCTATCGGCAGCGCCGGCAGGTCGTGAGACTACTCGCTTTATGTTATTTAACTTTTATCGCTTTTCCTAGTAATATCTGTATATATTTGTTCAAATGTAAATTACAGCACTGTTGGGCAATGGTACGTGGACTAAGCTCAGCGTATCGTTGGATCTTAGGCTTAAACCGTGATATATGAACATGATGCTTGCGCTTTTTTGGTATATTGATTTTTTGTTTTTCATCATTTTTAGTTTATGGGTACTATATGTTTTCGTATTTGCATACGCATCGCGTATACCCAACAGGCATATTTACCCCGGTACGGACAAAAAATTGCGCTTTGCGATCTTATTTCCTGCCTATAAAGAAGATCGTGTGATCATAGAAAGCGTACTTCACTTCAAAAAGCAGCACTATCCAGATGACCGTTATCAGATTGTGGTGATTTCAGATCAGATGAAGCCTACTACGGACCACATGCTAGGGCAACTGGGAGTCTTTATCGTCCATCCGCAAGGACTAAAGCGCTCCAAAGCTTCCGCTCTTCATGCGGCGATGGACCGACTGGATCCCCAACATTTTGACGCCGTAGTCGTGATGGATGCAGACAATATTGTTTACCCTGATTTTCTCGATCAGCTCAATAATGCTTTTGTCGCTGGAGCTAAAGCGGTACAGACACATCGTACGGCTAAGAATAAGGGAACCAACGCAGCTGTTTTGGATGGTGTCAGTGAAGAAATCAACAATTCTATTTTTCGATTAGGGCATACGCGTCTGGGCTTACCAGCAGCATTGATCGGTTCGGGTATGGCATTTGATTTTACTTGGTTCAACGATCGTATTCGCCACATCGAATCCATGGGAGAAGATAAGTTTTTAGAATATTACTTACTCTTGGATCGCATCGATACTGCCTATTTAGAAAGCGTGATGGTACTTGATGAGAAAATTCAAAACAGTAATGACTTTTCGCAGCAGCGCAGACGTTGGATTGCGTCCCAAGTTGATATCTTCAAAGTTGCTTCAGCGCAATTTAGAAATGCGATCCAGACGCATAACTGGGCTTTGGTAGATAAGATTTTCCAATGGTCTATGCCCCCTCGCATCATGATGCTCGGACTCCTTCCGTTGATCTTTATCGGATCGCTTTTTATTGTTGCAGTCTCTTCTTTAAAATGGTTTTTTTTAATTATCTTGTACATGGCAGGATTAGCTTTAGCAATACCGGCACGACTGTATTCCAAATCCTTACTCATAGCCGTGTTCAGCATACCACGTATGTTTTTCGCGATGTTGAGCAGTATTATGCATTTCCGCTCTGGCAGATCGACATTTATCCATACCAAGCATGGCGATTCAGTGGACCATGACCATAAAGACCTATAGTTGTATCCATTAAGTAATAAAAAGAATACCCTTATTATTATGGCCTTAAAAGATAAAATCAAAGAATCACCACGTCTTAAAAAAATCGTTCACAGTCTGCTTATGCATCCCGTCAGAACACGTCCTCGATGGTATATTCGTTTATTCCAGTTTTTATACGTGCGCAGGGGTAGGGGCTCCGTTATCTACTGTAGCGTGAGGCGAGATCTCGTTCCGTTTCGCAAATGCGAAATAGGAGCATACTCCGTGGTCGAATCTTTTTCTTTACTCAACAATGCGGTTGGCGATCTCTTGATTGGTAGCCATTCGCGCATTGGTGTAGGCAACACCATTATTGGCCCCGTCACCATTGGTGATCACGTGCATATCGGGCAGCATGTGTTGATCTCAGGTTTAAATCACAGCTACGAGCAGGTTGATCTGAAAATATCAGATCAAGGCGTCACCGTCAATCAAATATGTATAGACAGCAATGTCTGGATCGGGGCAAATGTCGTCATCCTTCCCGGTGTCCATATTGGAGAGCATAGCGTGGTCGGCGCTGGATCAGTCGTGACAAGAGATGTTGCTCCCTTTACCGTAGTCGTAGGGAATCCAGCCAGGTGTGTTAAAAAATGGGATCCCGTACAGCATAAATGGATTAAAAATGGATAAGAGCCGTCCTGCAATCAGTGTGATCATGCCCGTCTATAATACAGAGGCTTATGTTGATCTGGCCATCCAGAGTGTCATGGCACAAACATTTCCAGATTTTGAATTGCTGCTCATCAATGACGGATCCACAGACAATAGCTTACCTATTTTGCAAGATTGGTCTCGCAATGATACCCGTGTCAAGATCTTTTCACAAGAAAACCAAGGATTATCTGCCGCACGCAATACAGGTATGATGCACGCATCCGGCAGCTATATCTATTTTATGGATAGCGATGATCTGATCATACCTACTACATTAAGTTCATGCTACGCCATTTGTGAAAAACAAGAATTAGATTTCGTGTTTTTTGATGCCGATGTTTTTGACAGTGATCTCGAAAATCCAGCGTTACTCAGTAACTTTAATTATCAACGCAAGCACTTTACACCCCACAGGGTTATGTCTGGAAAGGCAGCCTTTGATCATCTGCTTCACAATGGAGAGTTTTTTTCATCCGTATGTCTGTTATTTATACAACGCGATTTTTTAAATCAGATTAATCTAACCTTTCAAAAGGGTATCGTTCACGAAGATCAATTATTCACATCGTTGTTGTTTCTCAAAGCCAGTCAAGTGGTCTATATTCCCACAGCATTTTTTTTACGTCGTGTTCGTATGGATTCCATCATGACGGCTCCATATGCCATGAAGAATATGCAAAGTTATTGGGTTGTCGGACATCAGTTATTGCAGTATGCTAAAAAAAATAAAGCGATTCAACCTCTTGTGGATCTTTATGTGAGGGGCATGATTGACCGTGCCGTGTGGAAGGCCTACCTTATGCCTTTAAAAGATAGGCTTCGTATTTTTATAGTTTGTTTACGAGACTGGAGACCTTACGTCAAGTGGAAGACCTTTATGGTTTTATTGTTTAAGAAATATAAATAGGTCTATGAAAAGTACCCAACAACAAGTGCTATCCGGAGTTTTTTTTACGGCTGTAGCAAAATACTCCAATTTAGTGATCTCGCTTGTCGTCACCACTATCCTTGCACGACTTTTATCACCAGATCAGTTTGGGGTCATCGCTATTGCTATGGTCATTATCGCGTTTTTAAATTTAATAGCAGATATTGGTCTTTTTCCAGCGGTCATCCAGTATAAAGATTTAGATCGCAAAGACCTGGGGCAACTATTTTCTTTATCCTG
>Ga0308165_1002751_pt1 | contig 20182 bp, 18 predicted proteins | sample PhyWR2_FD_201032 | JGI IMG/M metagenome (GOLD analysis project Ga0308165, IMG submission 201032) | Phyllosphere microbial communities from UC Gill Tract Community Farm, Albany, California, United States - DLSLW.R2 | ecosystem: Host-associated > Plants > Phyllosphere > Unclassified | place: USA...
AGGAAACTCGCCGCGCTTGCTGTACTTATCGGTGCCACCAGCATGGTTACGCCGACGTTTGCTCAGGACTATCCGCTGCCTGCCGCGAACAGTAAGCTGATTGGTAAAAACCAGTATCATGTTGTTGAGGATGATGGTGGTTCACTGGAAGCAATTGCTAAAAAGTACAATGTCGGTTTTCTGGCGCTATTACAAGCCAATCCAGGCGTTGATCCTTATGTACCACGTGCCGGTAACGTACTGACTATCCCAACTGAAATGCTACTGCCTGATGTACCGCGCGAAGGCATCGTGCTTAATCTGGCTGAACTGCGTATGTATTACTTCCCTGCCGGACAAAATAAAGTCACCGTTTATCCTATCGGTATTGGTCAGTTAGGTGGTGATACTCTGACGCCAACGATGACCACGAAAATTTCTGATAAACGTGCTAATCCAACCTGGACCCCGACAGCCAATATTCGTGCTCGTTACCTGGCGCAGGGCATTAAGTTGCCTGCCGTGGTTCCGGCGGGTAATGATAACCCAATGGGCCATCATGCCATTCGTCTGGCAGCCTATGGTGGTGTATATCTGATTCATGGAACCAACGCTGACTTCGGTATCGGTATGCGCGTCAGCTCAGGCTGTATTCGTCTGCGTGATGGCGATATTAAAGAGCTGTTTGAAAAGGTTCCCGTGGGTACATCAGTGCGCATTATTAATGAGCCAATAAAAACCTCGATTGAACCGAATGGTCATCGTCTGGTTGAAGTCCATCAGCCGCTATCGGAATCCATTAATGATGATCCGCAGCTGATCCCTATTCAGCTGAATGACAAGATGACACAATTCCGCAGCGCTCAGCAAACCGATGCGGGTGTTATGGAACAAGTGATGGAGCATCGTTCAGGTATGCCAGTAGACGTCAAAGCCCATACGCCGATCGTAGAAAATATCTGACTCTGATGTTATCAGCTGTAGTCTGATATCTCCTTTAAGCCTGAGTTTTTTCCTCATAAACTCAGGCTTAAAACCTATTCGATATCAATATGATATCCCCTGTGAGTTCGACCTAAATCAAACAACAGACAAACAGGTATCAGAATAAATCAACATCAGAATATTAGTCCGTTCCAATCAAAACAATAAGATTATTGTTGTTTTTTTATCGATATTTAAAGATAAATACACCAACATTCTCTTTCTTCAAATAACCACATCGTTTTTTGTTATTTTTATTATATTGATTCTTTTAAAAAAATAGCATTCCTGTTTATAAAAATATCGATATAGCTCGTTTTAGCTCTCACTGTCCTGGATGAAAAATTTATCATATGATGATTGAGAATTAAGCCACCTGCTATGCCAATAAAATACCGATCTCAAATATCTATTCTGATTTTGAAAAACCGTTCTGTCTGTAAGTTAATAAATGACTACTGGCACGCTACCTAAAATACATTTAATTGATGGGTAAAACACTTTCTCCGGGGCTCTCTACCAGACGGTTTTCAAAAATTTGTACAGAATAAATTTAAAATTTCCAATAAAAGGATACTGATTCACCAAAAATAAAATAAACATAAAATCACTTTATTTTTTAATGCCAGTCTGGTGACGATATTAAATAACGCTAACTCGGCGCTAAAAAACAGGTGTTTTTGTATAAGGAGCTAGTTATGTTTATAAGGAGCCATATATGTTCAAAAAATCCCTCTTAGTCCTGTCATTAATGACCTTGTCAGGAACGGTTTTATCAGCACCACCCATTGCTAATCTCAGGGTTATTGGATCAATCACCCCGCCGACCTGTACTCTTAACGGCCTGGAAGAAGAGACCTATACCTACGATTTTGATATTTCACCCGGTATCTTTCCCCCCAGCGGCAACTTAACTCTGGCCCCGCAATCACAAAACATTGAAGTTGTATGTGATGCTGCTACCTACCTGACATTTACCGCAACAGATGAACGAGCAGGAACCGAACTGACCACCGGGAATAACAACTTTGGCTTAGGTACCTACGACACGGATACCAACATTGGCTTCTATACTGTCAGGATGGAAAATGCCACAGTGAAAGCCAACGCAGAGGCCAGCGCAACAGATGTAGGGGTCCTCTCTGGCACTACCTATGCTGTTACGGGTTTAGTGAATAAAACTCAGCTTTCAGGCTGGGCAACCAGTGCAAGTCAGCTGGCTGCCGGCCAAATTTTTGCGGCTGATTTCTCTGTCACCCCCACCATTAATAGCGTAATGAAAAACAGTACAGGTGATGCCGAGCTGGATGGTCTTACCGTGCTGACATTTGCCTTTGGTCTCTAGATTCGATGCTCAGGGTATGTCTGTAAGATTCTCGGTGACATATCCCTGAGCTCGCTTGCTATTCAGGTTCTGCCGGTAAGGGACACAAAGAAAGGATTTCTTTGATGAAAAAAAAGCACTGGAATTTACTATTACTGGCAACAAATCTACTATTTTCAGTCGGGGCCACAGTGCCAGTGGCAAATATTCAAATAAACGGAAAGATTACGCCGCCCACCTGTACCGTCAATGGAGCGGCTCAGTCTGATGTTATTTTTGATTTAGGCGCTATCTCACCCTCCTTAATCCCTTTATCAGGACCCTATATCTATCCCCGAAATATCAGAAGTAATAAAGTCATCATTGAATGTGATGCGGTAACCTACTTGACGTTTAAAGCAACAGACACCTATGCAAATTCAGCGCTAACCTTCCCTGCAATTGTTTCAGCCACACTGCAACCACTGATTTTCCGGTTAGTGGATACCCAGGATACAACCAAATCAGTAGGTGGAATTATCTATTACTGGTGGGGAGCTCAAGTTGATGGTAACGATGTTTTTGTCAGTCGAGCCAATGATATCAACGCCAGTGCGGGTGGTGGAAATAACCTATTAGTTGCCGAAACAACCAATGGCTGGAGTCATACTCAACAAATGAAAGTCGATATCAATCAATTAGATCTTAGCCCCGGCAAGTTATTCTCACTGACATTTTCAACTACATCAGGCACAGCCTCCTATCCTATTTTTATCATCTCGCAACAAGAGTTAGAAACAAAAGGAATTGATATTTCTAACGGATTAGATTTTACCGGTGAAACTGTTTTAACCTTTAGGTTTGGCATCTAAATAATAGAACGCAGAAAAAATCAAAGATTAAATAATCGTTCATTATTTTTAAGGAGTGACTAATGTTTAAAATATTTATATTTCCCTTATCGCTAATGGTCTTATCTGGAACTGTTTTACCAGCACCCTCTGTTGCCAGACTTGCGATCAGTGGGGCAATCACTCCCCCAACCTGTACCCTTAACGGTCAAACAGAAGAGACTTATTTCTATCACTTTGATATTTCACCGGGTATTTTTCCGGCAAATGGTAATTTAATCCTAAGACCCCAGACGCAGAATATTGAAGTGATTTGTGATGCAACGACCTATCTGACATTTATTGCCACGGATGAACGAGCCGGAACCGAATTAGTCACAGGGTCGAATAACTATGGATTAGGCACCTACAACATGAATACTAAAACTGGCTACTTTGCAGTGAGAGTAGATAATGTCACGGTGAAAAGTCATGCAGACGCCAGTACAGTACCAGCCGGTATCATTAAATACGGTGTCTTTAATGATTTTGCTTTATTGGGTAAAAATGTTTTATTAACTCTGGCGACAGTTACCGGCCAACCCGCCGCAGCCCAAATTTTTGCGGCTGACTTTACTATTACACCTACTATCAACGGCGCGCTGAAAGACAGTACCGGTGATGCAGCGCTGGATGGTTTGGTGGTACTGACGTTCGCATTCGGCCTCTAACGCTAATTTTAATAATAATTAAAATGCTTCTATTTGGATTTGGCAAAAGGAGTGGCTAAAAGCAAAAAAATGACAATTATATTAAACCTGTCAACGGTATTTAAATATAAGTCCCGTTTTAAACCTTTTTGGTTTATTGGTAGCTTATGGTTTTCCATCAATTCCAGCGCCAGCTTGCCCTTCTCTGGGACAATAATCGGGGATATCTTAACTGATAATTCCATAGCGGTGTCTTGCACCAGCGTAGTATCTGATATCGAATATACCTATCCCCAATTATCCGCCAGTTTATTTCAGCGAAATAGTTCAACTCCCCTGCAATCTCTTTCACAAACCTGGCAAGTGGTCTGTTCCGCGCCAGTGACAGCCCTGTTTCTGACCGTTGATACTGACCAGAAATCGGACAGCCTGTTAACCAGTGACCCAACGCGCTTTGGCTTAGGTTCGGTTAATGGCCGCGGACGACTAGGGTATTATCAAGTCACCCTGAATAATGCCACTGTCGATGGCTCCCCGGTCCAGCTCTATCAGACCAGTAACGCCACTCAGGTCGGTTCCCCACAATCAAGCGTAATACTAAATTCAGCCGTTTTTCAGGGCTGGACTCGTGATGGTCGCCTGCCTGCCAGGGGACAGCACTATTCAGTACAACTCACCGTCACCCCTACACTAAATAGTTTACAAGAAACCCAGGGCGCGCTGGTGAATGGTGGGGAATTAAATGGCGAATTGATTTTATCCTTCCCATTTAATTATTAAAGTTAATTTAAACGTGTTTCCCTGACTCGAGATGCTGCGATGAAATCAATAATAAAGTCATTTCGGTGGTACTATAGGTTTATAATTACAGGGGTCTCTTTAGCCCATGCTCAGCATAATAATACTGTCGAGATAAAAACGGCCCATGAAGCATCTGCCGTTCATTTTGATGTTAGTACGTTAAACTCTCTGGGGTACGGTGCTGAAGTAGCCGAATATTTTAAATATGGCAGTCAGTATTTACCGGGGAAATATGATGTCACCTTGATTATAAATGGCAGCAGGCGTTATTCAACGACTATTACAGTAGGAGAACAGGGCAAGCTTTGTATCACTCCCACCTTACAGAATACGTTAAAATTGCGTCCCACCTCCATGATATCTGGCTGTTCAGATCTGACTCAATTATATCCGGGGGCACAAGTTAAAGTTTATCCAGGCAATGCTACCGTTGATATTCTACTGGCAGAGAGTGCATTTGACCCACAATTGCGTGGCGATGAATTAACTTATGGCGGTTTTGCCTTACTGAGTAATTATCGCCTTTATGGAATGCAAATAACCGGTTCGGATACACAGCATTTTTATCAGGGACAATTTGAATCAGGGGTAAACTGGCAAAACTGGATCTTGCGTAATAACAGTAGTTTTTCCGCGGGGAAAAACAGTTCAAACTATCAGTTTAATGAAACAACCTTGAGTCGCAGTATTGCCTCGTTACGCGCCCAATTAGAATTAGGGCAAATTAACACGCAAGGGAGTCTCTTTGGCGGCACACCGCTCAACGGTGTGCAATTGTATTCAGATTCAGCCTTATACAATACTGCTCTGCTTGTTGTTCCGATAACCGGCATCGCTCAAACAGCAGCCACCGTAGAAGTCATGCAGAACGGTCGTTTATTGTATCGAACCCTGGTGCCTGCCGGACCTTTTGAACTGGACAGTATCAGCGGCATCGCCAGTGGCCAGCTGTTACAAGTCAGCGTAATTCAGGAAGACGGGCAGCGTCAGCAATTTAGCGTGGCCGCGTCAAATCGACTGAATAGTGACGGTATAGGGCAACCGATCTATCAGCTTGCCATAGGACAATACCGTAAACGCTCCGGAAATGATGATATTGAAACCCCCATGGTTTTCAATATGGAAGGCAGCCTCCGTGTTCAGCAGGCAGATTATCTGACAGGGTTTCAGTTTTCTGAACGTTATCAGTCTCTTGCTGGAAGGCTTAATTATCAGTGGGAAGAACAAATAAGCAGCAGTTTAGGCGGGCAGTATGTCCATAATTCAGCGAAACAAGGACAGCTCTGGGATGCCTTGATCAGTGCCCCTTTAGGGCCTTTTTCATTTGGTATATCAAGTCTGTATCGAACACGTGATTATCCCACGTTAGAAGATAGTCTACGAAAATCCCCTCTAAACCTGAACAGTGACGATGAAAATCTCTTTGTATGGTGGCGTGACAGTGAAACCAAAACAGCAAATTCGACCTCCATCAGTTGGGGCGATGCTGACTGGGGACGACTCGGTTACACACTCGGATATACCCATTATTATGGAAATCGATCCGCCACGGTTATGCATACGGTCAGCTACGGCAAAAAAATTCAGTCCGTTTCTCTGAATGCCAGCTATCAGGGGGGGAATGACAACGATCACCGCCTGTTTGCAAACCTCACGATTCCATTCGGACGTAATGCTTCACTGAGTACCAGAATGCAGCGTTACCAGGATGATACGACGCTGACGACTACTTTTACCCATCGGCCAACGAATTTACTGGGCTACACCCTGGGTGCTTCTCATGGCGATAATACTCAGCGAATAAATGGCAGTGTTAATGCCACCACGCCCTACAGTCAGCTCACAGGCAGTGGATCATGGAGCGATAGTAACGCCCATTCACTGATGTTTTCTTCTTCCGGTTCCGTCGTTTACGCCGATGGATTACTGGCGACATCACCGGTTGCCTTAGGCGATACTTTTGGCGTGTTACGTGTTCCCGGGCAATACGGAGTCCAGGTTAATGCTTCCGGCGGTGGCACCACGCTTACCAACCATTTTGGCACCGCAGTTATACCGACACTCCCCACCAACCGCAAAACGACCGTACAACTGAATACCCGCAATTTACCGCTCAACGTGCGTTTAGACACCACCTCATTTGATGTCGCGGTGGCACGCGGCACCATTATTTCTCGAGAGATACCCGCCACGGTGATGAACCAGTTATTACTGAATATCACCCTCAAAAACGGGATGCCTGCTCTGTCAGGAAGCAGTGTTATTGACGGTCAAGGCCAGTTAATAGGCGTCGTGATGGGTAACGGAAATGTCCTGCTCAATAATGACCAAATCGGTCGGCCGATTCGTCTGCGGATGGCTAATCAAAGTGAGTGCCTGGTGAACTACTCGGCTCCGGAACGAATCGATCCCAGCCAATTATATGAAGAAGTCGATGCGAATTGTCAGTAAATCAACCGGTCCCCGGAACCGGCAGGCATCATTACAGCAAAGGAATGAACACTTATGCATAAGATTATTATCAATATCCTGGTCGGCAGTGTTGTGGCAATCAGCCATCTCACCCACGCCAGTTTTCAGTTAGAAACCATGACGGTTATTTTGGATGCCAGCGAACAACGTAAGGTCTTTAACGTCAGAAATACCGGCAAAGAACCGATACTTCTGGCGACACAAGTCACCGATATTGATGGAGGCAGTAAAATTTCACAGCATGTGATGGTCTCCCCCCCCATTACTCGTATTGAGCCACAGCAGAGCCAGCAAATTAACTTTGTATTAAAAAATGGCGTTAATATTTCTAATGAAACACTATTAAAAGCCTCCTTTCAGGGTATTGGGGAAACCAAAAAAAACACCACTAAAATGCCCGTCCGCCAGGAAATCGCGATGTTAATTGTTCCAGCAGACATGATGGTGAGTCCTTCACCATGGGATGCATTAGTTGTCAAACAACAGAATAATCACTTAACGCTCAGTAATACCGGAAGACAGGTGATCCGCCTCTCGCGCAATTTTACCGCGTTACCAGGAAATGAGATTTACAATTTAGAACAGTTCTACCTGCGGCCCGGGGAAAGCAAAACAGTGACGACAAAGCAGAGTGTGGACGAAATTAGAATCAGTCCGCTCAGTCGCTATGGCTTCAAGATGCAAAATGAACCCGTGATCAGAGTCACGCCCTGACAAGGGAAATAATCGGAACAAAAAAAACCTCCTGTCTATCGATAGCCACAGACAGGAGGTAAATGCTCATAGCAGATTAATTTGACGAATTACAACAAAGAGGAGAGGTAATAATGGAGACAGAGACTTACTTATAAACAATCGCAGTACCGTGCAAAAGATGGTTACCTACTGCTGAAGTTACACGAAATGAAGCTCCACCTAATCTGTCTGCCTTTTCACCCAGTTTTTCTTCCAGAGTACCTAAATCGCTCAGCGTGGTGGCACCAATGATGCCAATTTCCTGTTGATTTTGTGGCACTTCAGAAACCTGTACTGCTGCAATGCTTGCAAAAGAGAGTGACGACAGGATCCCGGCGGCAAAAAGTGTAGTTAGTTTGTTCATTACGTCGTGTCCAGTAGAAGATATGAAACCCTTAATCGCTTTAATTAACGATTGGTAAGTTAATCATAATAGTGATCCAGATCACGTGTCAACATTTAATTATCGATCGTTAATCAATTTGATCATACGTGCTCTTTTCCGCGGATAACACATTCTTATCTTGCATAAAAAGCCGCTGGCTACTGTGGTGTATTATTTTTATAATGATTGTTCATTAATAGTTTTGACAGGGGGAAACGGCAAGATGGAAACGACAGTTTGTACCCATAAAAAAAGCCGTGGCCGGCCTAAAGTATTTGACAGAGAAGATGCGCTGGACAAAGCCATGACGCTGTTCTGGCAGCATGGATATGAAGGTACTTCACTGTCCCATTTGGTTGCAGCCACGGGGGCAAAAGCACCTACACTGTATGCTGAATTTACCAATAAAGAGGGGCTATTTCGTGCCGTACTCGAGCACTATATCGCGCGTTTTACCGACCAGTATGAGACCTGTTTATTCGGTGCGACAGCTCCCGTTGCAGAAGTTCTGGAAACCTTTCTGACAACCATTGCCAAATGTTTTACCGCGGAAGGAACACCGTCAGGATGTTTTATTGTCTCGACATCTTCAGGGTTGGGAGCCTCTTCACAAGAAATCGCGGATACCATCAAAGCACGACATGCTCTACAGGATGAATCACTGGCACGCTTTTTATCTGAGCGGCAGCAACAGGGTGAACTGCCCGAGCACTGCGATGTTAGCCATATCGCGAAATATTTAAGCTGTATTATTCGTGGAATGTCAGTTTCCGCTCGGGATGGCGCCAGCAGTGAAGAGTTATTAAACCTGGTGGCAACGACTATTAGATTATTGCCCGGGCTTATCAAAGCAGCATGATGAACAGATATACCATCCCAGACCTGACGTCCAATGCGCCAGCTCTGGGATTATTCGCTACGAGTTACGGATACGTGCTTTCGCCCAGTAAGCCATAAAGTTGACCGCCTCCTGGTTAACGCCGCGTTCGCCAATCAAATAACGACGCAGTAATTTTACCGCGGTCGACTCTGCGGCGACCCAGCCATAAAATTCGCGATTATCGGAAGTGGCTTTATCCCACAGCAGCTCGCCTTCAGCTTCTTCCTGAATAACATTATGCTGGAAACCTTCCGGGAGCCAGACCTGCTCCTTCACCGCCTTCACCAGACACTCACCATAACTGGCGTTAACTGGCGCGCGCGGTAACCAGTGTATTTGTGCAAAGCTAAAGGCGCTTAAATCAACACAATCTGCCGCTTCTGGTACTTCAAAGAAAGCCTGAATTTGTGGAGGTTCTGGCAGTTTTGCCAGCAGTTCGAGAATACCGCGGGCCGCTGGTAAAGCGGTTTCATCGGCGATAATTAAGCCATGACGTAAACCGGCCGGAGGAGTCCACTCATAGCCACCGCTGTCTTCAGGGTATTCAGCGTTAGGCGCCACTATCTGTAATGTCGCACCGGGTTCTGCAGTAATGGCAAACGTCGATGCAGGGCCTTCCGTACCATGACTGACAAACTCCACGGTAAACTCTTCTTTTTCACTGTCCACATGCCGTAGGGTATAGGTACGCAGGAGCGGACGCTTCTCTTTATCCATCGATTGTAGCGTATCGTACCAATAACCATCATTTGGCAGCGCCGAGGGTGTACCGTCTATTGATGGTAACAGCAGCTTGATCCTCTGATCGGGCGAGTCACATTTCATGTAACTGACATCAGGCCCCGTGAAAACCAGGCTTAACAGTGAAGGGGAAACTGCTGACTTACGTGCCAGTTGGACATTAAACAGGCGATAGCCCTGAACTCCTGCCATAACTTTTCTTACCCTTTGTTTTTAAATCAAAATAATTATTCATTACCACACTAGCGCTTACCCGCTAACAGCAAAATAGCGCCGACTATCAGTCAGCAAGCCAGCATTACTCTAAAGAGGGACCACCACACTTTGTCAGTGTCATCAGGCGATAAGACTCTTTTATTAACTATTTTTAATTATTTTAACAAACATTATTGATAATGATAAAGATTATCGTCAAGATTCACATTATCACAAATTGTGAATTTTTTGTGATGAAGAAGCTGCGTAATGTAACTATTTGTGTCGTTGCGATTGATGTAGCACCTTTAATTGATAAATTTTGCGTCTTGATGCTGACAAATTGTTCAGTTTCTCCGAAGGAAAAATAATGACGAGTCCAAATAAGACTAAGTGGGTGCTCAGTCCCCTGCTTCTCGCCATCGCAGCGCCTGGTATCGCGCAGCAAACCAATGAAGAGAATATCGTTGTTTCTGCAAACCGTAATAACCGTACGGTAGCAGAAATGGCACAAACCACCTGGGTCATTGAAAATGCTGAGCTTCAACAGCAAATCGAGGGCGGAAAAGAGTTTAAAGATGCCCTGGCACAATTGATCCCCGGTCTGGACGTCAGTAGTCAGAGCCGAACTAACACCAGCATGAATTTGCGCGGTCGTCCGGTAGTGATTTTAATTGATGGTGTGCGTCTGAATTCTTCGCGTACCGATGGTCGCCAGTTAGACTCTATCGACGCGTTCAACATCAATTATATTGAAGTTATTTCTGGAGCCACCTCGCTGTACGGCGGCGGCAGTACCGGCGGTTTGATTAATATCGTCACCAAAAAAGGCCAGGCCGAAAACCAGCTTGAGTTTGAAACGGGTCTGAAAACCGGTTTTAGAAACGGCAAAGATCATGACGATCGCGTGGCGGCAGCGGTATCTGGCGGTAATGAGAAGATTTCCGGGCGTATGTCAGTCGCCTACCAGCAATTCGGTGCCTGGTACGATGGTAGCGGTAACCAGGCCCTGATGGACAATACCCAGACCGGTCTGCAGCACTCAGACCGACTGGATGTGATGGGAACCGGTACCTTACAGATTGATGAAAACCAGCAGTTACAGGTGTTAACCCAGTACTATAAAAGTAAGGGTGACGATGATTATGGTCTCTATCTTGGCAAAGATTTCTCAGCTATGACGGGCGCCACGAAACCTTATGTCAGTAAGGGACTGAACTCTGACCGTATTCCGGGAACTGAGCGTCACCTGATAAGCCTGCAATATTCCCATAATCAGTTTCTCGGTCAGGAGCTGGTCAGCCAAATTTATTATCGCGATGAGTCTCAGACCTTCTATCCCTTCCCGTCTTTGAATGCCAGTAAGCAAGTCACCTCGTTTTCTTCATCAAAGCAAGATACCGCGCAGTATGGCGCAAGGCTGACGTTAAACAGTCAGTTACTGGATAACTTACGACTGACTTACGGTGTCGACACCGATCATGAACGCTTTACCTCTAACCAAATGTTCTTTGATTTGGATAAAGCCAATGCTTCTGGCGGTCTGAATAACCAGCAAATCTATAAAACAGGCCGCTACCCTGGCTACGATATTACTAATCTGGCCGGCTTCTTGCAGTCAGACTATGACTTTAACGACACCTTTACCTTCAGCGGTGGCGTGCGTTATCAGTATACCGAGAATAAGGTTGACGATTTTATCGGTTATAGCCAGCAGCAGGCGATTGCAGCAGGTACAGCAACTTCCGCCGATGCCATTCCGGGCGGTTCAACCGACTATGACAACCTGCTGTTTAACGCCGGCGTGTTGATGCATCTGACCGAGCGTCAGCAAACTTGGCTGAACTTCTCTCAAGGAGTTGAGCTGCCGGATCCGGGTAAATACTATGGTCGTGGAACTTATGGAGCAGCGGTGAATGGCCACTTGCCACTGATCAACAGCGTTAACGTCAGCGACAGTAAACTGCAAGGGATCAAGGTTGATTCCTATGAGCTGGGCTGGCGTTATACCGGTGATAGCCTGCGTACCCAGGTTGCGGGTTACTACTCTCTGTCTGACAAAAATATCGTCTCTAATAAGGATCTCACGATCGGTGTGGTTGATGATAAACGCCGTGTCTATGGAGTTGAAGGGGCCGTTGACTACTTTATTGCCGAGACCGACTGGAGTACCGGTGCCAATGTAAACCTGCTGAAAACGGAAGCGAAAGCCAGTGGTCAGTGGAAGAAAGCAGATGTGAAAACCGCCAGTCCGTCAAAAGCCACCGCCTATGTTAGCTGGGCGCCAGATGTATGGGTGCTGCGTCTGCAAAGCACCACTTCATTTGGCTTAAACGACGCTGCGGGGCAGAATATCAGCGGTTATAGCACCTTTGATTTACTGGGAAGCTATCAGTTACCTGTTGGTAAACTGAGTTTCAGCGTTGAGAACCTGTTAGACCGCGAATACTCCACGGTCTGGGGTCAGCGTGCTCCCCTGCATTACAGCCCGGGATACGGTCCGGCCTCTTTGTATGACTACAAAGGTCGGGGTCGTACTTTCGGGGTAAACTACTCGGTACTGTTCTAAAACAGTTTGCCCGGCAATAGCCGGGCAATTTATTGAAGGGTCAGAGATTAGTGCAGCTTGAGTCGCGGGCGGATCACGCGGTTGATGCTACCTACCACCATCATCAGTCCGGTCTTCAGATAACCGTGTAGCGCAATCTGATGCATACGGTACAGCGAGATATACACCATACGCGCGATGCGCCCTTCAACCATCATCGAACCGCGCATCAGGTTACCCATCAGACTACCCACGGTTGAGAAACGTGACAGCGATACCAGAGAACCATGATCTTTATACACATAAGGCTTCAGCGGCTGGCCTTTGATTCCGGCAATGATATTGCTTAACGCCCGGGACGCCATCTGGTGTGCGGCCTGCGCGCGCGGCGGGACAAATCCACCTTCCGGACGGGCGCAAGAAGCACAGTCACCGATCGCATAAATGTTTGGATCACGGGTAGTCTGGAGCGTTGGCTCAACCACCAGCTGGTTAATACGGTTAGTTTCCAGTCCAGCCAAGTCTTTCATAAAGTCAGGGGCTTTAATCCCTGCTGCCCAGACCATCAGATCGGCGTTAATAAACTCTCCGTCTTTGGTATTCAGGCCGTCGGCCTGAGCGCTGGTCACCATGGTTTGCGTCATTACTTTAACGCCGAGTTTGGTTAGCTCGCTATGCGCTGCCGCGGATATACGTGGCGGCAAGGCTGGCAGAATGCGTTCTCCCGCTTCCACCAGGGTCACGTTTAAAGCATCACGGGTCAGGCCTTTGTAGCCGTAGCTGTGTAACTGCTTCACCGCATTATGCAATTCCGCTGACAGTTCAACCCCCGTTGCGCCACCGCCGACAATGGCAATGTTCACCGTTTCGTTAGCATCATCCTGGGCCGAATATTTCAGGAATAGATTCAGCATCTCAGAGTGGAAACGACGTGCCTGATGAGGGTTGTCGAGGAAGATACAGTTCTCTTTAACGCCAGGGGTATTAAAGTCGTTCGAGGTGCTGCCCAGCGCCATCACCAGCGTATCGTAAGATATCTGGCGTTCGCCAACCAGCAATTCACCTTTGTCATCGCAGAGCTTATCAAGCGTCAGCGTTTTTGCCTCACGGTCCAGGTTGGTCACTGATCCCAGCTGGAAATGGAAGTGATTATTACGCGCATGAGCCAGATAGCTTATCGCATCCACACCTTCATCCAGTGAACCGGTTGCAACTTCATGTAGCAGGGGTTTCCAAAGATGGCTGTGGTTACGATCAACCAGGGTTATTTCCGCTTTATTGCGACGGCCCAGTTTTTTCCCTAATTGTGTTGCTAACTCAAGGCCTCCTGCCCCACCACCAACAATCACTATTTTTTTCAACGATGTAGTCAATTTGACCCCCGAAAATATTAACCAAATGTTAATTAAAAGTTATCGCAATAACCCTTAATTAACAATGGTTTAGCATGCGTGAGTTACTGTATTCAGAAGGATAACACGAAGGGCAAAATGGTCACACCAAAATTGATATTTATCAATTTATTTGGCCTCTGAAACAAAAAAACCCGCATCGAGATACGAGTTTTTTACGTTTTAAGAACGATTAACAATTAAGTGAAAATTCTCAGCCCAGCGTTTTAAAAGCCTTAATACGTTGTAAGTACGGAGAAAGATTTTTAAATTTATGTCCTTGTTCTTCATCCCAGATAATTTCATAGAAGGGATCCAAGGCTTGTGCTGCACGGGCATTATCCAGCTGTTCATCCTTACGGGACAAAATCACCAGACTACGGTCACGGTTTTTTTCCCGAAAGTTGCTGACACACTTGGTGGTAATATCGGCATACTCTTCCGGACGGTCAATCTTACCTTCCATATTTTCATGAGGATAGAGATTAGGATTAAACATCACCTGTCGCATATCGCAGAGAAAACCGATACGTTCCGCCCAGAATCCTCCCAGCCCCACTCCACAAATTAAGGGCCGTTCATCATCAGTGAACTGCTGCATTTTATCGACTTCTTTCAGCAAATGCTGCATATCGTGCTTCGGATGCAGCGTGCTATAGCTGATAAGCCGTACATCGGGATCAATAAATTGAAGTTGCAGTACTTTTTCATGGTTACCGGGACTACTGGAGTCAAAACCGTGTAAATAGATAATCATTGCATCCCCATCGCATAATGACAGACCAAATGGCCAGGAAATCAGGCATTCGCTTTCGCGGCTTGCCATTGTTCATACAGTGTTTCCAGCTGCTGGTTTACCTGCTTCCAGCGCGTAGATGACTGTAATTCCTGACGTGTAAATGTACCTCTATGATACAAATTTGTCAGACGCTCTACTTTGACCGCCGACAGGTTATCCAACACACTGACTGCTCCTTTAGGATTATTACAGACCAGCACCATATCGCAACCTGCATCCAGTGATGCCTGAGCCCGCTCGGCATAACTCCCCATAATGGCCGCACCTTCCATCGACAAGTCATCGGAGAAAATCACGCCGTTAAACCCCAGCTCGCCGCGCAGAACGGTTTTCAGCCAGTGCGCTGAACCGCTGGCAGGTTTGTCATCAACCTGCGGATAAATCACGTGTGCTGGCATGATGGCATCGAGCTTATTGTCGCGGATGAGCGAGGCAAAAATGCCCATATCATGCTGACGAATTTCAGCTTCAGACCGGCCGTCAAGAGGCGTTTCTTTATGCGAGTCCGCGCTGACCGCACCGTGTCCGGGAAAGTGCTTGCCGGTGGTTTTCATTCCGGCGGCATGCATCCCATCAATAAACCCGGTCGCAACCTGTAAGGCTTTTTTCGGTTCAGCGTGATAAGAGCGCTCACCGATAGCGGCGCTCAGGTGACCAATATCCAGCACAGGCGCAAAACTGATATCGATATCCATCGCTATCATTTCACTGGCCATGAGCCAGCCGGCCTCTTGTGCCAGTTTCGTCCCGGCCTCAACGCCCAGCAAAGCAGCAAATGACTGAGCAGCAGGCAAGCGGGTAAAGCCGTCACGAAAACGCTGTACCCGTCCACCTTCCTGATCAACCGCAACCACCAAATGATTCCGTGAGGCACTTCGGATTTGACGAACTAACTCTCGTAGCTGTGCCGGATCGTGGTAGTTTCTGGTGAAGAGAATCAACCCGCCCACCAGCGGACAATCCAGAATCTCGCGCTCTTCAGCCGTCAGTTCAAAACCCGCTACGTCCAACATTACCGGACCCATATTTTCTCCTGATATCTCATCTCTTGCCACGCCATGTCGGCCAGGGCGGCAAACTGTGGTTGATTCGTTTGTTGCCAGCGACATTCATACCATGAAGCCACGAGTAATTTTACCCAGGGTCGCCAGCGCGCTATCTGGCGGGATAACTCAGCCAGCTCTATATGAGCAAGATACGCATAGCGAGATAAAAAATCATCGTCAGCAAAGGTGTTACCGTCAAGAACCGTCGCCAGTTCAAGTCCGATATCACCATCCCCCGCATATTCCCAGTCAATCAGCCCTAATCCCTGGGTTTGCTGGATAAGATTTCCGGCATGAACATCCATATGTAATGGCGCAAGTCTCAGGGGGCGCGGCTCTTTCAGCGCCAGTAAATGCTTTAAAGTCGCCAGCCAGTAGGCGGTACGTCGCGTCGGCGAGCTTTGCTGCCAGTAATAGCTCAGTAATGGCGCTATTCTGACTCGCCAGCCGAAAAGAGGCTGTCGATGCAGAAGATGCAAAAGACGGGCAAGTTCGGCTGCCGGTACCGGCCCAGACCAGGGTTCGCCTTCCAGCCAGTGGCTCAGCAACCACCCTTCCGCCAGAGCGTAGGGTTGGGGAGCCATTCCTGGGGGTAATTGTTTCAGCACCTTGTGATAACGATGTAAGGATAAACCCGGTAGCTGCTGTTCAGGCAACTTACGGGCATTGAATCGCCCCAGTTCCGTTTTCACACAAAAACTGGTGCCACTGAGCCCCTCAAGAGCAGAAATACAACCGGTGGCATCAGCCACCGGAAGATATCGTGCAATCACGCGCTCAAGAGAGGTATTAGTCGGTTTGCGAAACAGCACTGCTACCTGACCAGATTATCTCGCCAGTTTGCACCAGCATCAGTTGCATTTTTAACGTCGGAGTATTCACATTGCCGCTGGCATTGCTGTAGAGCACATATTGTGCCCCCACATTACGTGCGATACCAATCGCTTTGCTGCGGCTCCCCAGACTATCCTGCGGCGACAGCCCCAGCTGTTGCTTCACCATCGCCAGCTGTTGCGCTGACACCAGGGTAAAGGTGCGGTTATTCGCCAGAGCATTGACTAAGGCTTCCGTCGCACTGCCTGTTTGCAGGCTGCCATTAGTCTGGTTATTCACCGTGTCGACCAGTAATACGCCACCCGGCGTCACACCATCCGCCTGCAACATTTGATTGACCAGAGGATTAATGGCGCTGCTCCAGGCATAGGTACGTACTGTCGGCACAGCCGGTATTGTCGGCTGAACCACTTCAATATTTGGAATTTCCGGGACAGTCGGTGGCGGCGGCGGTGTCACAACGGCGCCCTGATCCGGATTAACAGGTTCCACCGGAGCAGGCGTTTGTTCCGTAGTAAGACACCCGGTAAGAACCAGTGCCAGAGCAGAAACAGTCAGATATCGATAAATCCTCGTTATCACAATTCACTCCTTAACGAGAGAAAAAGACGCACTTTACTGGCATCAGGATTAAACAGCGTGGACTGAATTTGTTTTCCGGATTCGGCGTCAAGCTGGAGCTCTTGAACTTTGTCAGCCGGATGAATTTCAAGCCCTTTGTTGTCATACCAGTAAAAACGATAGTAGAGTCGGACCGGATGCTGTTTTTCATTATACAGCGAGGAGAGTGCGACAGCCGTGCCATCACGTTGTGAAAGAGTCGGACTACTGGCACGAATACCGGCAGCCAGAATAGCGCCTTCCATCACCAGAGTCTGAGTATCACTCACCGGAATACCCGGACGCGAGCTGCATCCGGCGATAAACAACACCAGCATAAAAAGACTTACAGTCTTATGCATTATCGTCTCAAACTGTCGCTGCGAGCATCGGCCCCAGCGGGCGACCACCCAGCAGGTGCATATGAATATGGTAGACCTCTTGTCCGCCATGACGATTACAGTTCATTATCAGACGGTAACCGTCTTCAGCAATGCCTTCCTGTTCCGCTATTTTCGCTGCAACAGTAAACAGACGTCCCAGGGCGGCTTCATGTTCAGCCGTCACGTCATTTGCGGTGGGGATCAACACATTTGGAATGATTAGAATATGACTTGGCGCTTGAGGCGCGATATCACGAAAGGCTGTGACGAGCTCATCCTGGTACAAGATATTGGCTGGAATTTCACCGCGAATAATTTTACTGAAAATGGTTTCTTCGGCCATCGTTAGTTCCTGAATTAAAAGAGCGATAACAAGAGTATGAGCGAGGCAGAGTTTTGACTCAACCTTCAGCCACGTTTTCTTTATCAGATAGGTCATTTCCGCACGAAAAAGCGCCAGAGATCGGTGACAAGATAAAACGGACTGGAGGGAGAAAGGGAATGGCGATGGAGGTAGATTCGCATGAAAAGTGATTTTTAGCCGGGTGAGAGAAGCATCTTCTTCCCTCACCCGCTTTATCCGGTCAGGAGGCCCCTTCCCGGATATAACTGCTCATTGATTAATGGTTACGGATCCATTCATCCATTTCAGTTTTCAAGTTGTCAGATTTGGTACCAAAAATAGCCTGGACACCTGAACCTGCAACCACAACACCTGCTGCACCTAATTTTTTAAGTCCAGCCTGGTCGACTTTAGCAATATCTGCAACGCTAACACGCAGACGGGTAATACAAGCATCCAGATTGGTAATATTCTCTTTACCACCAAATGCAGCAACCAGGTTTGGTGCCATTTCACTATTCACAGTTGTTTTGCTCTCTTCAACGGTATCTTCGCGACCTGGAGTTTTCAAATCAAGCGCACTGATAAGAACCCGGAACACGGTGTAATAAACCACGGCATAGCCTGCACCAACGATTGGGAACAGCCACAGTCTGCTGCTGTTGCCCGACAGGATGATGAAGTCAATTAAGCCATGTGAGAACGAGGTGCCATCACGCATACCCAGCAGAATACAAATTGGGAACGCCAGACCCGCCAGTACTGCGTGGATGAAGTACAGGATTGGCGCAACGAACATGAATGAAAATTCAATCGGCTCGGTGATCCCGGTCAGGAATGAGGTCAGGGCCGCAGAGATCATAATACCGCCGACTTTGGCACGATTCTCTGGTTTCGCTGAGTGCCAGATAGCAATAGCTGCTGCTGGTAAGCCGTACATTTTGAACAGGAAGCCACCCGACAGCATACCCGCCGTTGAATCGCCCGCCATATAACGAGGGATATCACCGTGGAACACCTGACCAGCCGCATTGGTGTATTCACCAATTTGCATCTGGAAAGGAACGTTCCAGATATGGTGCAGACCAAAAGGAACCAGGCAGCGTTCAACGAAGCCATAGATACCGAATGCCAGAACCGGGTTCTGATAAGCCGCCCATTCAGAAAACTTCTGAATCGCCGTACCAATCGGAGGCCAGATGAAGGACAACACGATGCCCATAAAAATTGCCGCCAGACCAGAAATAATAGGAACAAAACGCTTGCCCGCGAAGAACCCTAAATATTCTGGTAATTTAATGCGATAGAACCGATTAAACATATAAGCGGCTATCGAACCGGCAATAATCCCGCCTAATACACCGGTGTCAGCAAGGTGATTAGACTCAATCTCCTGCGCCGACATATGCATCACCAGTGGTGCAACCACGGTCATGGTTTTGACCATAATTCCGTAGGCAACAACAGAAGCAAGGGCAGCAACACCGTCGTTATTGGTAAAACCTAAGGCAACACCGATAGCAAAAATAAGCGGCATGTTGGCAAAAACAGAACCGCCTGCTTCAGCCATAACGTGGGAAACCACAAGAGGTAACCACGTAAAGTTTGCAGAACCAACGCCTAACAGTATCCCTGCTATAGGTAGCACGGATACGGGCAGCATCAGCGATTTACCAACCTTTTGCAGGTTAGCAAATGCATTTTTAAACATCATTGAGAGTGCTCCTGAGTAGACTTTTTTAGTATAAAAACGGCCAAGGGCGGAAAAACTCCGCCCTTTAAGCTGGGCATCTGTGTGCCCCTGCATTTATTACGAAGAGTAAAATAAATAACGATGACATTATTTGATAGCCATCACACTTTTCTTATCACTCAATAACAATAGCTAAAAATGAACAAATTATGGTCATTTTTGATGAAATAAAAAGCGCCTGCCACTGTAAAATGAAGCAAGCGCTCTATTTCTTGACCAATTATTACGAAGGTCGAATTAATTATCAAACAGATTATTGCTGCGGCAAAGAAACACCAAACAAGTTGCTGAAATTACGCGTAGTAGCAGACGCAAGTTCTTCCAGTGAAACGCCTTTCAGCACTGCCATATACTCAGCGACATCGCGCACCATAGCAGGCTGGTTCTCTTTACCACGATGAGGTACAGGTGCCAGATACGGGGAGTCTGTTTCTACCAGCAGTCTGTCAAGGGGCACATAGCGAGCAACT
>Ga0308165_1002752_pt1 | contig 20181 bp, 17 predicted proteins | sample PhyWR2_FD_201032 | JGI IMG/M metagenome (GOLD analysis project Ga0308165, IMG submission 201032) | Phyllosphere microbial communities from UC Gill Tract Community Farm, Albany, California, United States - DLSLW.R2 | ecosystem: Host-associated > Plants > Phyllosphere > Unclassified | place: USA...
TGATTTTTTTACTCTGTAATAAATGATAAATCCGCTCAACTTCTTTTCTAGTACTGGCATAAACAATACCAGATTGTCCTTGATTCAACTTTAAATACTCTAGAAGGAAAACATCTCGATTTTGGTCTTTAACAACTTGAAAAGACAAATTCTCCCGAGCAAAACCAGTCTGTACTTGATTTTCTTTTGGGATATGCAACTGTTTCAGGATGTCTTCTGCTACTTGTGGAGTCGCAGTGGCTGTAAGCGCAATAACTGAAGGCTGCTGATGAAAGTGTTCAATAATCTCAGCTAAACGTAAATAACTTGGGCGAAAATCGTGCCCCCATTGAGAAATACAGTGGGCTTCATCAACTGCTAATAAATCAATCGGTACATGTAATAGCAATTGCTGAAAATCAAAAGATTCCAAGCGTTCTGGTGCAATGTACAGTAGCTTTACCTCACGATTAACAGCCATTTGAACACGTTTATTCATTTCTAATTGTGAAATTGTACTATTGATGAATGTAGCTGGAATCCCCATCATATTAAGTGCATCAACCTGATCTTTCATTAAAGAAATCAAAGGAGAAATCACTAAAGTCAGATTTTCTAACAGAAGGGCTGGTAACTGATAACAAATCGACTTACCTCCACCTGTCGGCATGATACCTAAAACATTTTCTTTATGTAAAACATGATTGATAATTTCTTCTTGTCCTTGACGAAATTCATCGTATCCAAATTTTTCTTTTAGTAAACCTTTGATGTCAATCATGAAATTCTCTCCGTTCTTTGTGTATGCTTGTTATTTTAGCATGCGTCATAGGGCAATTCAAGGGAGGATTTTTTCCTGCCCGTGAAACAATTTGATTTATGTGAAACATACAACTCTTTATATTAATAATTAAAAACTCTATTTACCAAGGTTTCTATAATAAGATACGCATTTTTTTAACAGATTCTGCAAAAGTTATCCACATTAAATAAAAAAACTGGCACATAACTCTGTGAGTTACATCCCAGTTTAATTGTTTATTCGGCTACTTTTCTCTTTTTACTTGCTTTTTCACGTTCGTTTTTATTAAGAATTTGCTTTCTTAAACGAATGCTTTCCGGTGTTACTTCACAATATTCATCATCATTCAAGAATTCTAAGGATTCTTCTAATGTAAGGATTTTTGCTTTTTTGATTACTGAAGTTTGATCTTTGTTAGCAGAACGAACGTTAGTCATTTGTTTTGCTCTTGTGATATTTACAGTTAAATCATTATCTCGGTTATTTTCACCGATGATCATGCCTTCATAAACGTCAGTTGTAGGTTCTACAAAGACAGTTCCACGTTCTTCAATACTCATGATACTGTAAGTTGTGGCTTTACCTGTATCGATTGAAACCAACGCACCTTGATGACGTCCGCCGATTGTTCCTTGGATCATTGGTAGATATTGGTCAAAGGTATGGTGCATGATACCATATCCGCGAGTCATTGATAAGAATTCAGTTGTATAACCGATCAAACCACGAGCGGGTGCTAAGAAGATCAAACGGATTTGACCATTACCAGTGTGGATCATATCTTGCATTTCACCTTTGCGCAAGCTTAATGATTCGATCACGCTACCCATATATTCTTCTGGCGTATCAATTTGAACACGTTCAAACGGTTCACATTTTACACCTTCTATCTCACGTTCGATAACTTCAGGACGAGAAACTTGTAATTCGTACCCTTCACGACGCATATTTTCAATCAAGATTGATAAATGTAATTCGCCACGACCAGATACCGTCCAAGAATCCGGACCAATTGGTTCAACCCGTAAGGAGACATCGGTTTGTAATTCAGACATCAAACGCTCTTCGATTTTACGAGAAGTGACATATTTCCCTTCACGACCAGCAAATGGAGAGTTATTTACTAAAAATGTCATTTGTAATGTTGGTTCATCGATGTGCAAAATCGGCAAAGCTTCTTGGTTTGCCACGTCAGCAACAGTTTCACCAACGAAGATATCTTCCATACCGGAAACAGCAATCAAATCGCCTGCTTTTGCTTCATTGATTTCAACACGTTGTAAGCCAAAGAAACCAAAGATTTTCGTGACACGGAAATTCTTCACGCTGCCATCTAATTTCATTAAGGCAACTTGGTCGCCGACTTTCATTGTTCCGCGGAACACACGGCCAATACCAATACGGCCAACGTAATCATTGTAATCTAACAATGATACTTGGAATTGTAATGGTTCGTCTGAGTTATCAACTGGTGCTGGTACATGTTCAATGATTTGATCAAAAATAGGTGCCATTGTTGGTTCTTGATCTTCAGGGTTATCTGAATCACTTGACGTTCCGTTTAATGCTGATGCATAAATAACTGGGAAGTCTAATTGATCATCATCTGCACCTAATTCGATAAATAATTCTAATACTTCATCAACAACGTGCTCAGGACGTGCTGATGGTTTATCAATTTTATTTACAACAACAATCGGTGTTACTTTTTGTTCCAATGCTTTTTTCAGTACGAAACGTGTTTGAGGCATTGTTCCTTCATACGCATCCACAACTAAAACGACACCGTCTACCATTTTCATGATACGCTCAACTTCACCACCGAAATCGGCATGTCCAGGTGTATCTAAAATATTGATACGAGTGCCCTTGTAATCAACTGCTGTATTTTTAGCTAAGATCGTGATTCCACGTTCGCTTTCAATCGCATTTGAATCCATCGCACGTTCTTGTAATTGTGTGTGGCCATCTAAAGTATCTGATTGTTTTAAAAGTTCATCTACTAATGTTGTTTTACCGTGATCGACGTGGGCGATGATTGCCACGTTTCTAATATCTTCTCTGTATTTCAATGTAATTGCTCCTTATCCTTTTGCCTTACGTCACTTGTTCATTAAATCCGACTTTTTATTATAACAAATTTTTTTCATGAAATATAGTCTAAAGCTTTCAAAAGTTGTGAAAACTTCATATTTTATTGCCTTTTTTTGAAAAAATAACATATTTACAGAAAAAAAGCAATGGTTTCTTTTAGCCATTGTTCATTTTATTAGGTAAATTTTAGCTTCCTACACTACTATAAAGAACCACTACTTGCTGTTTTGGATAAAATGTTCTTGAATTTCAGTATATGCTTTTGGCGTGGCTGCTAAAAAATATTCGCGCTTGGAAAATGCTAAGGGTTTTCCTTCTATATTAGAATATCTAAAACCAAACTCATCCATTAAGACTAAGCCTGCGGCGTAGTCCCAAGGACTTAAATTCGAAATATAGCCAATATGATTGCCTTTGAGCATCGCAATTAGTTCTACCCCGGCACAGCCGCTCACTCTAATCCCCATACTGGCGTGACCAATTTCTCCTGCAGAATGAATATTTTTTCCGTACATATAAGCATTCATTCCTAGTAACCCTTCAGATAAAGAAGCATCTTTTGGCCGCACCATCGGTTGATCATTAAGAAAAACACCCCGATTTTTACCGCCCCAATATAACTCCTCTTTCATTACATCATAAATAAAGCCAAGTTGACCGATTCCATCTTCAAAAACAGCTAGCATAATACAAAAATTCTCTTGCTCAAGTACAAAATTCATCGTACCGTCGATTGGGTCAATGATCCAGACCCGGCCATTTAAAGACTCAATCTTGTCAAAGCCTCTTTCTTCTGCTAAAATTCGATCATCTGGATAGTGTTGCTTAATTTTTTTAACAAGAAATGATTGCGTTTCTTCATCGATATTTGTGACTAAATCAGTTCGGCCTGACTTTTGTGAAACTCTAAGTTTCTGCGTTAGGCTTACTTGTATAAATCCAGCGGCTTCTTTAAGCCATTCTTTGATTTCAATAATCATTTTTTCTGAAGTCATTTTAGACAACTCCTAGTTTTAATTTACCTGAGCCTTGTTTTTTGGCTTGCTGAACAGTGCGGTATAGTGAATAACCTGACGCCTTTTCGAACTCATTTCCTAAACGTTTTTCTTCCCCAATACTTTTCACTACCGTTTTAAACTCTTTATGGGTATTTAAAAAACGTACGGTATCGATTCCTGATTCGTATGCTTCTTCAACGGCAGACCACATATCGGTAACGATCACCATTTCATCTGTTGTCCAATCTAAATCCAACGGATACTGATACTCTTTCATGTCTTCACCTCATTTAATTAGTTTATCATAGGTTAAGAATATTGTTCTATAAAACGTTATTCCTTATGTTCTTTTTGCCACTTATTCCAAATCGGTAAAAATAACACCCCTTTTTCTATCTCTACTTTTTGAGCAGAATAAATACCAGCATTTCCCGAGCACATATAGCTGATCAAACAAATCATAAAGAAAAATAAAGCTGCTTCACTACCAAATAATTCGATGCCCATAATGAAGCAGGCAATCGGTGTATTCGTCGCACCAGAAAATACACCAATAAAGCCTAATCCAGCTAAAAACGGAACAGACAGCTGAAGAATCACGGCTAAACTACTTCCCAGCGTTGCACCAATTTCAAATAGAGGCGTTACTTCCCCACCTTGAAAGCCTGCGCCTAATGATAACACCGTAAAAAAAAGTTTTCCAATAAAATCAAACCTATAGCTATCGCCATTAAAGGCATCCTTTAATAGCGACAGGCTTAAGCCTAAATAACGTTGTGTTTGCAAAATAAATACGGCAGCTACTACAACTACTCCACCAATAAAATTACGTAAGACAACATTTTCAAACCAACGCGCATATATTTTCTTAAGCAACACAATTGAACGACTAAAAAGCCAGCCAACTAAACCAAAACAAATGCCAGCCAACAGTAATTTAGCAAATAATGACAGGCTCCAATTTGGGATGGACCCCATATTATAATGTGTATGTGTCACACCAAGTAACTCCGTTACACTATTAGCAAAAAAAGCGGCAAAGAAACTTGGAAAAAGCCCCTCTGATCTTAGTCGACCGACTATAAGCACTTCCAATCCGAAAATCGTACCTGCCAAAGGTGTGCCAAAAACAGAACTAAACCCAGCACTGATTCCACTAATGATCACGATTTCTCGTTCGATTTTGTCTAATCGGAAGAGGCGACCAATTGCATTTGCAACTGTTCCACCCATCTGAACCGCTGTTCCTTCACGACCAACTGAACCACCGAACAAATGTGTCGTGATAGTCCCAAACAAGGTCAACGGAATCAAACGTAATGGAATATTTTCCTGCTCTCCATTGGCCTGCTCGATCACAAGATTATTACCTCGGATTGCGTTCTTCCCATATTTTTTATATAAAAAAGCAAAAACAGCTCCACTAATCGGTAATAAAAAGAGCAACCATGAGTGTTCCAATCTAATTCGTGTCACTGCGTCCAAACTTTTTAGAAAAAAAGCAGAGAGCACTCCCATGACTAATCCAATCAATGAAGTAATCAACAGCCATTTGATCATATAAATGCTGATTTTCACTGGCCTATTTAGTTTACTCTCCATTTAGTCAACTCCTTATAAACATCTCAACTATTCCATAATACCACTTCTCAAAACCATGTTGCTCCATTATATCAATTTTTCCTAAAAGAAACGAGAAATAAAAATAATTCTATCGTAGTAAAGCACTTGCAAAACCCTAATAATGTGCTACTATAAATAGGAAATTTTTATTATAATTGCTCTATTTATTCCATTTGACGTTAAATTTTAGAGAAAATCTGCCTATCGATTATTCTCTCCTAATGAAAGGATGTTTTCATTGAAAGAATTAACACATGGCAATCCCGCAAAATTGATTTTTTTCTTTACGATCCCTTTATTAATCGGCAATATTTTTCAACAATTTTATAATATGGCTGATATGATCATCGTTGGACAAACTTTAGGAAAGGATGCACTAGCAGCTGTTGGTTCTACTGGAAGTATTACCTTTTTAATCATTGGTTTTGCTCAAGGTTTGACGGCTGGTCTTTCGATTCTAACATCCCAACGCTTTGGTGGACAAGATTATCGTGGTGTCAAGAAAAGTTTTGCGACAGGCATTCTCATCAGTGGTGGTGTGACGATTATCTTAACGGCCGTAAGCTTATTATTTGTTCGTCCGATGTTGAAACTTATGCAAACACCACCAGAAATCATTGACGATGCTCAGACGTTTATCTCAATTATCTTTATCGGTATTTTTGCAGCTATGGCTTTTAATCTGTTATCCAATGTCATCCGCGCACTAGGAGATAGTCGGACGCCTTTGTTGTTTTTGATCATTGCAAGTATTATCAATGTTGTACTTGATTTAATTTTGATCATCAACTTTCATATGGGGGTTGCCGGAGCTGGTATTGCGACTGTTACAGCGCAAATCGTATCCAGTCTATTGTGTGTGATATACATTCGCTTAAAGATTCCTAATCTTCAATTGCGTAAAAAAGATTTTTTAATTGATAAAGATGAATTTCGTGTCCATCTTAATATCGCACTGCCCATGGCCTTTCAATCGTCAATTATTGCAATTGGTGCGATTATCTTACAAGCGGCTTTAAATAGTTTGGGAACGGATGTTGTTGCGGCGCAAGCGGCTTCTGGAAAAATTGAACAGTTTGCAACACAACCTATGATGTCCTTTGGGATTGCTATGGCAACTTTTACTGCTCAAAATTATGGGGCAAAAAAATACAAACGAATTCTTCAAGGTGTAAATCAATGTCTTGGGATGAGCATTGGTTTTAGCTTATTAGCCGGAGGAATCGTGATTCTTTTTGGTCAGAATCTGGTTACTCTTTTCGTTAGTGGAAAAGAAACGGAAGTGCTTAATTTGTCTCAAACTTACTTTAATGTGAACGGTAGTATGTACTGGTTATTAGCAATCTTATTTATTTTGCGTTATACCTTGCAAGGTCTTGGTCAAAGTATGATTCCAACACTCGCTGGAATCATGGAATTGATCATGCGTTCATTTGCGGCAATTATTTTGACCGCTTCTTTAGGATTTGTCGGTGCTGCATTGGCTTCACCACTTGCTTGGGCTGGTTCTGTTATCGTTTTATTGGCTTCTTATTTTAAATCAATCAAGCGATTGAAAAAATTAGAGCACGAACAGATAATTGAAACACAACAACTTTCCCATTAACTTAAATACAAAAAAACGACCGATTTTCTTTTTGAAAATCGGTCGTTTTTTTATACAGATTGTTTTCTTGGAAAATATTGACGCCATTTTGCTTTCACCGAATTCGTCATCGGTTCAGATGCTTCTTTAACGGCACAATATTTGTCAACCATTGTCACAATATAGCTTTCTTTGTATTTGGGCGGAGCAATTGTTGCACCCCACATATGTTTAATGATAATATCACGTTCTAAGTCTGAAAGTTCTGTTAGTTTTTCAGCATTTTTCACAGCAATTCTCGGATGCATATACGCATGCGACCCTTCATCGAATTTCGTTGTCCGCCAATCGTAATAGAATAAATCATGTAAAAGCCCAGCACGAGCCGTTGCTCTAGCATCACCATTCCACTTTTTAGCTAACTTATAACTAAAGTAAGAAACGCTGATTGAATGATCTAAACGAGTTGAGTGAACATGCTGTGTATAGTTACCTAAACGCTGTACTTCTTCGGTTTCCAACAAATCTTCCACATAAGACATATATTCTTGATCTTCACGCCATTTTTCAGTCATTAATTCTGGTTCCACCTTTTTAGAGACTTAATGTTTGTTAGTGTTTATTTTGAGAAAAGTCTTTTTTTGAACTTGATGAAAGTATAGCACCTTGATTTTATAAATACTAGGATTTTTAAATTCCGTAACTAAACTTTAATATTTGCTTTATAAATGACGAATAGACTGTTCCGTTCTTCATTGCTATTTTTCATTTTGATGCTTAGCAAATTCTGCTTTAATCTCTATGAATGTTTGAAATACTAGTAAAAACTGAAATAACTGTGCTCGATTTTCAAACTCATCTCTTGTTTTGGGTAATTCTTTGTTGCGATAAATTTCATACACTTGTGTGATTTTATCTAAGATATCTTTGCCATCGTTATTTTCAGCAAATGTTTCAGCAGTATATTGCAATAGTTCTTGAATATTGCCTACTTGTTCTGGTTCAACGGTAATATTTTCTAAAATTCGCAGCATATCTTTTAAACGATTGCTTTGTAGCCGTCTCATGGTAAAGTATTCAATATAATAGTGATTAGATGCAATCAATTGGTTTTCCGCATGATTTTTTGCCCAATTTTCTCCTGTTTGAATAAACGCTTTTAAATCATCACATTTTTCAAACAGATTGCGCTCTTTACCATGCTGATTTAGATAGGCAGCCATATTGTTTAAAATTTTACGAAACATGGTTTCAATGACTTCTTGATCTTCTTTTAAACGCTTTTCAGTATCTGGCATATAAAGATTCATCAATAAAGCAAAACCAACTCCGATCGCCATCAATAAAAACTCATTGCCAATGATTGACCAAGATAAATCCTTTTCTACTAAATACTGGGACACTAAAACTGAACTTACAACGATCCCGTCTGAAAGCTTGAAGTAAACGGCTCCAGGGATAAATAACAGTAAGTAAACCCCAAATGCAATCGCATTAAAACCTAAAATCGAAAAACAAAGAAACGCAATAATTGTAGCCAAAGCTAAAGAAAGCAGACGATAAAATCCTGTTAATAAAGAAGTTTTTTTTGTATTTGTCACACTCAATACAGAAATGATTCCCGCTGAAGCAGGGTATAATAACCCCAAGCTACTTGCCACGATCATGGACAACGTCGCACTTACCGCGGTTTTTACTGTTCGTAATCCAATTTTCATTTGTTTGCTCCTCATAAAATGTTTAATTCTTTGTATTAATACTAGTAATTTTACCTCTATTTCGGTTATCATGAAATAGAAAACTGATTAAATCTTGATTATAGGAGAGAAAGCTCATGGAAGTCGGTCCTTTTCGTTTGGGTATGCGGACATTGAAAACGGCATTAGCTGTTATGATATGTATTATTTTATTTAAAGTATTGGATAGAGGGGCACCGATGATTGCAGCTCTAGCCGCTGTTTTTTCGCTTCGGCAAGATTTAACAACTAGTCTGACTTTTGGTAAATCCAGGATTCTAGGAAATACCCTAGGTGGCGGTTTAGCTATTGTGTATTTTTTAGTGAAGGATCTTTTTTCTAATGATTTTATGGTAGAATTATTTTTTCTGCCTTTTTTGGTGATAATCGTGATCGTCGTCTCTGATGGTATGAACAATAATTCTGGAATCATTTCTGCGATTGCAACATTGTTATTGATTTCTTTAAGTATACCACAGGGTGAGTCCTTTTATTTTGCTCTATCTAGAGTAATCGATACGTTCATTGGTACGTTTATTGGTATTGGCCTAAATTTCTTTTTCAAACCAAAACCAATCGAAGAAAAACATGAAATCGAGGAAGATCTTGCTGAGCTGGCAAAGAAGGAAAAAGAATTAGAAGAGCTTAAAAAGAAAGTCCAGGAACGTGTTAAAGTCGAAAAAAAAACTGATGAAAATAAAAAATAGAAAAAGCGAGTCTGGGACATAACTCTACGAGTTATCTCTCAGACTCAAGGAATTCGTATAAACGGTGGGAGCAGAAGCAATCACTACGCTTCGATCACATCAAATTCTAAGTGCTAAAGCACTAAGATTTGAAGGCTTCGGAAATAAGCCGAAATTCACAAAAATTTGAAGAGCAGTTTTCGTGAATTCCTTCTTATTTCTCGGGATTAAACACTCCTGTCCCAGCCTCGCTTTTTATTATTCTTTTTCGCTAGATGAATCTTCGCCATAGAAATTCACATTGCTGTTCGTTCCTTTTTTAGAGAAGTTTTCAATCAATTCTTTCACATCTAAGCCGGTTGTTTCTTTTAAAGTTTCTTGTGTTCCCGCTAATAAATTCGTTGCGTAATTGGTAATGCGGTTCGCTCCTGCATTTTCACCGCCGCCTCCTGTATCGACAACAGAGATTTTATCAATGTTGCTAAGTGGTTGGGCAGCTTCTTTCATCAATTGCGGTAACATTTCCATCACCATGCTTAAGACAGCCGCTTCGCCATATTCCTTGAAGGCGTCCGCAATTTTTTGTTTCGCTTCCGCTTCTGCTGCACCGCGAGCTAAAATTGATTCAGCTTCGGCTTGACCTGCTAGTCGAGTTTGGTTTGCTTCCGCTTCTGCTAAGGATTCCACACGGAAACGTTCGGCTTCGGCTTCGGCTACTTCGCGAGCTTTTTGTGCTAACGCTTCTTGTTCTTTCGCATAACGATCAGCATCGGCTTTTTTCTTCACTTCCGAATCGTATTGTTTCTCACGACGAACGATTTCTTTTTCTTCTAATTCAATTTGTTTTTGACGCTCGATGACTTTAACTTCCATCTCTTGGGCAATAACTTCTTGTTGGGCTTTAGCCGTTTCTAGATTGTAAGCTTGGTCGGCTTTGGCTTTAGCGATATCTTGCGCTTCTTTATACGTAGCCAACTTCAATTCTTTTTCTTTAGACGCTTCAGCAATTTCTGTTTGACGTTGTAATTCAGCTTGTTGCGATTCTTTTTCTGCTTCGGCTTTCTTGATACGTGTTTCCTTCCAAGCCTCGGCTTCAGCAATATCTGCATCACGTTTTACTTGTGCAATTCTAGGTTTACCTAAAGAATCCAAATAACCATTTTTATCGCGAACTTCTTTGATAGTGAACGATACGATGATCAAACCCATTTTCGCTAAATCTACACTAGCAACTTCTTGGACGCTTTGGCTAAATTTATCACGATTTTGATAAATTTCTTCTACAGTCATTGAACCTAAGATCGAACGTAAATGCCCCTCTAGTACTTCGCGGGCCTCATTCTCCAATTCTTCACGTGTTTTACCTAAGAATTGTTCTGCAGCTGTTGCTATTTCTTCTACTGAAGAACCGATTTTAATGATCGATGTTCCATCACACATTACAGGAACCCCTTGTTCTGTGTACACCTCGGGAGTTGATACATCCAGCTTACTTGATAGTAGGCTGATCCGGTTTGATCGCTGGAAAACAGGAAGTACAAAAGCTCCTCCACCACGAACAATCTTGATTTTATTACCACTCTCATCTGCATGAACATTTTTACTGCCTAAGTAACTCCCACTAATAATCAATGCTTCATCTGGTTTAGCTGTTTGATATTTTGAAATAAAAACGATCAATAACATCAATAAGATAAATACAACCAGAGCAATTGGTCCCAAAATTCCTAACTCCATTCTCTTCTACCCCTTCTTTTTTATAATTGTAAACTTCCCTTGTAAGGAACCACATAACACACACGCTCTCTGATTTCGATGATCAGCACTTGTTCCCCTTGTTCAATCGGTTGATCTTGAGCCGAATAGAAAGCCGCTGGTCGACTTATCGAACCTGTGACACTCTTTAATTGAATCTCACCCATTCCACCAACTGGAATCGGAGTGATAACAGTTGCTGTATTGCCTTCCATATCTTTTTCAGAAATCGAAATTGTTGCTTCGGCATTTTTCATCGGCATCAGCACATAAAAATTCAAGAAAAAAACTAGTATTGAAGCAATCACACCACTTGCTAAAAATAATAGCAAATGATCCCACTCAAACAATCGTTCTCCTAGATAACCAAATAGCGAAGTAAAAGCCAACCAAGGAATCAACAACATAGGATCGATTGGTCCATCAAAATCAAATATATCTCCAAAAATGACAAGTAAAACAGCAATTACAGCACAAACAATCAAAACATAAAGATAAATCGTTTCAATTGGAATACCTTGGATCATGTTCTCACTTCCTTTCACTTATAGGTCCGTCCTTCAACTCTTAGTGCTTTAGCACTTAGAATTTGTTACGATCGAAACATTCGTGTAGCGTTCGCTATTTCTACATCACTTTGTATCTAGATTTAGTGTCACTTCCCAACTTATTCCACTATCTCCCGAATTTTTTTTGAACGTACTTATATTTTACCAATACTTTGTACAAAATGACAGCAAATCTTAAAATATTAACCGAATGATAGCTCTGTTCTCGCAAAAAAATAAAACGAAACAGCCACAAAGTAAAAGGCTTGTTCGTTTTATTTTTCAAACTATTTATTCATTGGATTTCAACGCTTCGATCATATCAACCTTCATCAGTTTTCGATGCATAAAGATCATCACCAGCAAAGTAAAGAACAATGTGATCAAAGCTGAATAAAGATAACTTAGCCAATGGATCGTTGGTGAAAACATCAGCATATCTACTTCCACTGTTGTTAGCACATAGCTGTGAACAATTTTTCCAAAGAAACAACCAAAAAAGATACCAATTATTGTCAAAATTATATTTTCACGATACACATACATTGTAACCTCTTTATCATAAAAGCCTAAAACTTTGATTGTTGAAAGTTCTCTGATCCGTTCTGAAATATTGATATTTGTTAAATTATATAACACAATAAAAGCCAATAAACCAGAAACCGTGATCAAGACCCACACCACAATATTCAAACTATGAATCGTGTCATCTAAAGCATCACTCGATAGAGATAGAAACGAAACATTTAAAACGTTTTGGTTTTCCATCAATTCTTTTCCAATTTTGTTTTCTACTTTTTCACTAGGCGCTTTGTCAAAAAGTAAAAAGTCTGTATTGTAGCTAGGGGCTTTTTTAAAGATTTTTTCATAATAATCCGGAGACATGTACGCAAAGTGTCCTGTATAATTTTCAGCAATAGCATTGATTTTAAGCTTGTATTCCTGATTTTCACTATTTTTCAAAACAAGTGTGTCACCCGTTTTATAGTGGAATAGATTCGCTAATTTTTCGTTAATGATCACACCATCATTGGTTAGCTGGTACTTTTCACCTGATTGTCGATCATTGAATAAAATAAATTGGTCGATTTCTTTTGGCTTTTCAGGTACATAGATAGAAACATCTTGTTTAGCATTAGACTTTTTCGTAGTTTTTAAAGATTCAGTGTATAACGGCATCGTCTCTTTCAAACCATCGACTTTATCCAATACAGCTTGGTAGTTTTGCTCATTTTTTTCGGATTTATCTTCTTTAAACGTCACGATTGCCTGATAGTGCCAAATTTTATTAAATTGGACATCTACGATATCTGAAATAGAATCTTTTAAACCAAAACCTGTGATGATCAAAGCCATACAGCCTGCTATACCTAAAACGGTCATTAACATTCGTTGTTTATAACGGAACAAATTTCGTGCCGTAACTTTTTGTATAAAACTTAATCGATTCCATATCGGTTTAATCCGCTCCAGCCAGATTCTTTGTCCGGCTTTAGGTGCCTTAGGACGGAGTAAGATCGCAGGTGTACTGAATAAGTCAATTCGTAAAACCACCATCGCAGCGCCTGCCGTACAGATAACCGACACGACTATTCCGATCAGACTATAACTTAAATACCATGGCGTAACAAAATCTGGCACATTGTATAATTGTCCGTACGCATCAAAGATGATCGTTGGGAATAAATAATAGCCAACGAATAATCCTAAAACGGCACCACATAGACTTGCGAATGCTGCATAAACTAAAAATTTAAACGCAATTTCTCCATTTCTATACCCTAATGCTTTGAGGCTACCGATTTCCATCCGTTTTTCCTCAACCATTCGCGTCATTGTTGTTAAACTCACTAATGCTGCAATCAAGAAAAAGAAAATTGGGAAAACAGTTGATAAGGAAGAAATTCGATTGGCATTATCTTCATATTCAGAATAACCAGGATTGTCATCTCTTGTAAAATAATAATAATCAGCCGCTTTTAGGTCTGCTAATTCTTTTTGTTTTTTTTCTAATTCTGTTTTTGCGTCATTTAGTTTTGTTGACGTTTCTGCCTTTTTCTTTTGAAACTCTGCCAACCCTTCTTCGTAGGCTTTTTGCCCTTCATCTATTTTTGCTTGCGCCTCGTTTAATTTTGCTTGACCGTCAATTTTGGACTGTTCCAATTGCGCCCGCCCAGCTGCTAGTTGTTCTTTCCCAGAAGTTAACTGCGCTTCGGCTTGATTGATTTGCGTTTCAGCCACTGCAAGTTGTTGTTGCCCTTCTGTATATTGTGCAATCGATTGATTGATCGTATTGATATTTTGATCAAGGGTTTGTAGACCTTGAGCAACCTGAGCTTGTTGCGACGCTAGATTGGCTAAAGCACCATTGATTGTTCCCATAACAACAGCAATATTGGCTCTTTCAGGTTGAGAGATTAACTGATTAGTCGCGGCAGTGATCTCTCCTAGCGATCCTAAAGCTTGTACAGCTGCTTGTATTTGTGGTGCTGCATCTGCAATACTTTCTGCTAATGTATCATCTGGTACTCGATCTAAAAGAGCAACAGTGGCGGCTAAACTTTGGTAACCATTGACTAACTGATTTAATGATTCGCTCGATCCTGCTAACTCATTCCGTTGTTGTTGTAATCCTGGTAAAGCATTTTGACCTTGCGCAACTTGAGTTTGGGCTTGCGTTAATTCATTTTGCTTTTGTTCAAGTACACTTTTTTGTGTAGCAAGTTCATTTTCACCCGTTATGATTGTTGCTTGATTTGCTACGAGTTCGTTCTCTGCCGCTGCGATTTGTTCCGTGTAGGTCGCTTGTGCTTGTGTTAGTTCTTGCTTGCCTGCTGCTAATTCCTGTTCGCTCGTGTTAAGGTTATTTTCAGCATCTTTCAGCGCGTTTTCCCCATCTGAAATCTCTTTTTGCGCTTTTTCAAATGACGCTTTTGATTCTTGACGAATTTCTTCTGCTCGTTGCTCTGGACGATTTTTTAGTGTTTGTTTGACTGACGTGAGTGCTTTTTGTCGTTTGTCTTTGTACTCTTTGGAATAGCTGTCTAAATCATTTAGACCTTTAAACGATAAAAGAATCTCTGTATAAGCGGAAAGAGCCATATCTTCTTTAGGCACTACAGCAAAAAAATCTAGTGATCCTTTGCCAATTGTCGTATTTCCTCGAGAGGTATTCTCGATATATTCCGGTGATTGCACAAAGCCAACGATTTTAAAGGTTTGTTTTTTTAGTGACTTGTCTTTGTCATCTTCCTTTGAAAGGGTCAGTGTTTCACCTAGTTTATAGTGTCCTCGCGATTGAGCTAAATCATCTAGAACGATTTCGCCACTCTTTTTAGGCATCCGACCTTCAATCACTCGATAATCAATCATTGGCTGCTTTTCATCTAAGTCATAACTAACAAATTTTACTGCTACATTTCGCTCACTGATGGCAATATCCTTTGTGTATCTAGGAAAAACGGTCGCCACATCTTTATCCTGTTTAGCTTGTTCAACATCTTTTTCCGTTAAACCCTGTGTAGAGACAATTCGTGCATCCGGTAGTTTTTGGTTTTGATAATAGTTTGATGCAGTTTGGGTCATGTCCGGTCCTGTTGCTTTTAGTCCGACAAAAACCATGACACCAAGAAAAATGATCCCCATAATTGATATAAACCGGGTTTTTGATTGTTTGATTTCACGAAAACTTGTTTTAAGTAACGCTGTTTTTTTCAATGTAGCCACCTACCATTCTATCTCAGATACAGGTTTTGGTTCATCGTTGATCGTCACACTTCGAACTTTGGCATCATTGATACGGATTACGCGGTCAGCCATTGGGGCAATGGCTGAATTATGTGTGATTATGATGACAGTTGTTCCTGTTTTACGAGCAGTATCTTGTAAGATCGTTAGGATTTGTTTCCCTGTTTCATAGTCTAATGCTCCCGTAGGTTCATCACACAATAATAATTTAGGTCGTTTAGCAATCGCTCTAGCAATCGTTACTCGTTGCTGTTCACCTCCAGATAATTGTGCTGGAAAGTTATCTAGTCGAGCTCCTAAACCAACTGATTGCAGTACTTCTTCTGGATTCAAGGCATTAGAAACGATTTGAGATGCTAGTTCAACATTTTCTTTAGTCGTTAGATTAGGTACTAAGTTGTAGAATTGAAAAACAAAGCCAACGTCATTTCTACGATAGGTAGTCAATTGTTTTTCGTTGAATTTTGCAATATCAGTTCCATCGATTACGATTTGTCCTTCGTCACAAGAATCCATTCCACCTAAAATATTCAACACAGTGGATTTCCCTGCACCACTTGGTCCTAGAATAACAGCAACTTCGCCTTTTTCTACTGAAAAACTGATCCCATCATTTGCAGCGATTGTGGTATCTCCCATATGATATCGTTTATATTCATTTATTACATCTATATAAGCCATTTTTTTCAATCCCCTCTCAAAAGAATTTTATCATAAGAAGACAAACAAGTCCTCTTACAAGTCAAAAGCGTTTTGATTTTTGCTTTTTTTTTCGTATAATAGAGAAATGAGCGTAATCTTAAAGAGGCGCAAAATAAATACTAAATTGTTTTGATTAAATTGATTCCTCCACCATAGTTACTAGTTAGGAGAAAAAATATGGCAAGAAAAAAACAAAAACCGCCTTTTAGTCCGGCAATTATGCTTGTGGCAGTTTTACTTATTTTAGTTTTAGGTGTATTTGGTGTTCAAGTTCCAGACACTATTCAAGAAATGTTTGGTGTTCATACCCAACAGCAATCAAAACCGACCACAACAACGTCTGTCTCTTCAACGAATCCAGGTCCAAAAGAATTGGGACCAGCTACTTTTTCAACAAATGAATTGACAGATAGCAAATCAGGCTGGATTGACTACCACTCTCTAGACTCACTTGGCCGAGCAACAGGCGCTGAAGCTCTATTAAAACCCGCAATGGTGAATACTGGTACCTCTGCAAATAAGGATATTCGGCCACCTGGTTTTATTTCCGGCTTAGATCCGACGAACCATTCTCGAGGACATTTGATTGGACGCCAATTAGGTGGTTCAGGTGATGATGCCAGAAATCTTACCACCCTCTATCAAACACCGGTCAATACACCTTTCATGACAAAATATGAAAATCAAGTTCGTCAAGCTCTCGACAAAGGTGAAACAATTCGTTATCGCGTTACACCGGTTTATGAGGGAACAGAATTGTTATGTAAGCAAATTGATATAGAAGCAAAGGGTTTGAACAAAAATACAACAGTTGATTTTCGCGTGACAATTTTAAATGAAAAATAGCAATTGGCTATGAAGGAGGCAAAATGATGGATTTTCAAAAAGTGAAAAATCAACTAACTATGTATACTCCGCAAAAGTTTTTAACAGCCGTGTTAACGAATGAGCAAGATGAAGATAGTTCAATAATTTTCAGTCAACAATTAGAAAAACAGTTTGAGCAAAATATTCAATACCTTGCCTCTGAAGAAACAATTTCTTCAGAGGATGTCGCTACTTGGAAAAAATCCGAATTCTTAGTCATAGCACAAACAATCGATGGTGATTATATTGCAGGAACTATTCACCAAACATTAGTCATCCCGGCGTCCCTTTATAAAACGGATATAGAAGTTTTCGATTTAAAATTGCCTGATTTTTTCATTGAATACACTAATAATACGTTGAAATCGGCACTGTTACCAAAATAAGCAGAATAAAAAAGATTTCAGCAAAGTTTGCTGAAATCTTTTTTATTAAACACGATAACGTTCTACGCCATCTAAATAAGTTGCTTCTAAGTCCATATTTGGATTCAATACGATAAAATCAGCATCTCGTCCATTCGCTATCAGCCCACACTTATCATCGATTTTACAGCTAATAGCAGGAACCAAAGTTGCCATCATGATTGCTTGTTCAGGTGTCGCAATTTCCCAATCCACAACATTTTTGATAGCTTCTTTTAATTTTAGAATACTACCAGCTAGATTGCCAGACTCTAAGCGAGCAGTCCCATCTTTTACGACCACCGGAAATTCACCCAAGTTATAATCACCGTCTGGCATACCACCAGCCATCATACAATCAGTGATCAATGCTACATGATCATGGCCTGCTTTTTCCATTAAAATATCTGCTGCGTTTGGATGAACATGATGACCATCACAAATCAATTCAGAAAAAACATGCTTTAATGACATCAAAGCACCAACCATGCCCGGCTCACGATGATTTAATCCGCGCATTCCATTGTAAGCATGAACAAAGACACTAGCTCCTGCTTCAACAGCATCCGTTGCTTGCTCTAAAGTTGCATCACTATGTCCTAAAGCAACAACAACGCCTTCATCTGTGACAGCTTTTACAAATTCTTTTACTCCATTACGTTCTGGCGCTAAGGCTATTTTTTTGATCAAGCCGCCGGATGCTTCTTGCCATTCGTTAAAAGTCGCCAAATCTGGATCACCAAAATAACTTGGATTTTGTGCACCTTTATGCTCTTCTGTAAAAAATGGTCCTTCAAAATAAATTCCTTGGACTTTTGCTCCTGGAACTTCTTGATACACACCACCAATGGTCTTAGCAACATCCTTCAAACGTTCCTTACTTGAAGTTAGAGTCGTAGGTAAAAATGAGGTAACACCACAAGAGAGCAGCCCTTCAGACATAACTTTTAATCCGTCTGCATCACTGTCCATCACATCATGATTCATATAACCATGAATATGCGTATCTACTAAACCAGGTGCGATCCATTTTCCTTCTTCTTTAATTATTTTAGCCTCATTGTCGGGAACCTCTTTATAAAAATCCCCAAATAGACCATCTGTGATTTCTAAATAGCCAGGTCCTTTTACATCACTTTTTAAAAAGAACTTTTCAGCAAAGATAAACGTTCTCATCTTCATCCTTCTTTCTTTAATTTTCTACTTTAAACGTACTCTTAAAATCAGTCAAAGTCAAGAATGGTGTAGACCTTTTCTAAAAAAATTTACTTAACTTTCTTTAGATTCTAATCGTCTCAATGCGACGGATTTGTTCGGATAAAGTTTGGTATTCTTCTGCTTTTTCTGTACTTCCTTTAACATGCATCAACTGACTTTTCAGCTGAAATAACTCACTTAAATAGTAGTAACTATTTTTATGCCTCGACCAAACAATTCCTTGATCGATATAAATTTGCGCTTCTTCTAAACGATTTTGATCAGTTAGAAATTTGGAATAGTTATAAAATATCTTTGTCAATTCAGCTGTTACGCGTCCGTTAGGTAATTTATGAAAATAATGAATGCTCAATTTTAAGTATTTTTCTGCTTCGGTGATTTTCCCAATACTGCTATAGGTACTTCCAATACAGCTAATCACTTGAATTTCAAAATCTGATAAATTAACTTTATTGGCTTGATAAGTATAAGAAAGTCCTTTTTTCAAGTCGATGATTGCCTGCTCATAATCATTACAAAGATAAAATTTGCAGCTACCTAAATAATAATAGTAGCGTTGCCAATCTGTATCTAAATGTAATCGCTCTTCGATTTGAGTGTCTTTCATATACGTCATGATTTTTTTATATTCTTTATGGCGAAAATAATCAGCTATCTTTTCAAATATCTGCGTGATCAATCGAACTTCATCCGATTTGAACTGCATAATTTGATCCATCGTCACACCTAAGCGCTGACAAATCTGCTGCATCACTACTACATTTGGTAACTCTTCATTATTTTCGATTCTGCTCAATACACTTTGTGAACAAATGTCTTCTGATAACATTTTTTGTGTTAATTTTCTATTCTTACGAATTTCCTTAATAACTGCTCCAAAAGAATCCATGCCTTCACTCCTAAACCGATTTCATTTATCTTTCAATAGTAAAAAGTCGTGTTCTATGAAAAAATCAAAATATGCGAATTCGCATTATGCATTTATTGTACTTTAATGCATAATATACTGCAAGAACATTACCTACTACTAGACCGAAACGATTTAAAATAATTTTACTTTACAAATAAGGGGTGTTACTCATGACACAGGAGAAACGAATTAGCTTTAGTTGGGATAAAAATAGTTACATGGGCTATGTCGAAAAAGAATATGAAAATGCTTATTTGGTTGTTGTTTCGGACCCCAGTCCGGATATGGAAGAAAAATATACAAATCGTATGGTAATTAGTAAAAAAGATTGTCAAACGACAGAATAATCTAATTTTTTAGACTTATTTTGATTATTGCATTCTTACAAAAAGAGTGACTCAAATGTAGTGACCCCAAAAAGTTAGACTTTTTTCGGAGTAGAGAAATCTACTCCGTTTTTTATTCGTTATTAAGCTGCTTTACTTTCGGCTATTCGAAACTGTACAGGACTTTTCCAGTTCAGTTTC
>Ga0308165_1002753_pt1 | contig 20179 bp, 17 predicted proteins | sample PhyWR2_FD_201032 | JGI IMG/M metagenome (GOLD analysis project Ga0308165, IMG submission 201032) | Phyllosphere microbial communities from UC Gill Tract Community Farm, Albany, California, United States - DLSLW.R2 | ecosystem: Host-associated > Plants > Phyllosphere > Unclassified | place: USA...
CGTCGGCTTTGGCCGTGATAACGACTGCCCCGAAATCAAGGGGATTAAGACAGCACAAATTGATTGATGCGAATTTTGCTTGGGTGATAACGACTGCCCCGAAATCAAGGGGATTAAGACTTGATATACCGGGCAAGGCCGCTCATGTTTTGCGTGATAACGACTGCCCCGAAATCAAGGGGATTAAGACGTTCCACCTGCAGCTATATAAAAGCCGTTGAAAGTGATAACGACTGCCCCGAAATCAAGGGGATTAAGACATCGCAGCCTGTGCTTCCTTTGCCGTAGCGACGGTGATAACGACTGCCCCGAAATCAAGGGGATTAAGACGCAGTAGTGGCGTTGATCGTCTGCCAGCCCGAGGTGATAACGACTGCCCCGAACTCAAGGGGATTAAGGCCTTGATCCGAAAGAAACCACCCCTGGCCCGGTTTGACGCCTTGTTCGAGGCAGTCACCTCCAATGTGGAGGGCGCTCAGGGCTTTCCGAGCGAAAAAATCGCCACCGCCGGGCGGCTGCAGGCCGTGGGGAATGCCGCTTGCCTGGCACCAAGGCCTGTGACATTTCATCTCTGCAAGAGGTTGCGTGCCAGCAATGTGCCGTAGAGTTGGCTGCTTTTTGCTTTTCTGCTCTTGCACAGCCCACAAGCCCGGCACGGCCCGCTTGCCGTTTCAACCCTCTTGGAGACCACCGCGCATGACGCACACCCTGATCACCTTCCTGGGCAACGTGCCCCACGACAAGGGCGGGCAATACGACTTCACTGCCTACCAGCTCGATCAGCAGCAGTTTCGCTGCCGGTTTCTCGGGCTGGGCCTGGCCAAGGCGCTCAAGATCGAACGCATCCGCATCCTGGGCACCTCGGGCAGCATGTGGGACGTGCTGACCGACCAGCTGGGCGCCACGCGCGACGAATCGGCGTGGGTGGCGCTGTCAGACGCGGTGCGGCGCGACCAGGTGACGCAGAAGCTGCTCGAGCAGTTCGAACGCGAGCTCAACGCGTCGCAGTCCGAGCACGTCTTCGAGCTGCGCCTGCTGCCCTACGGCTTTGAAGAGGACAAGCAGGTGCACATCATGCACGCGCTGTCGTCCGGCCTGGAAGGCCGGGAGCAGGAGGTCACGCTGGACATCACCCATGGCATGCGCCATCTGCCCGTGCTGGGCATGCTGGGCATGATGTACCTGCAGTCCATCGGGCACGCCACGGTGCGCAGCATCTTCTACGGCATGTTCGACCGCAGGAACGCCGTCAATCCCGTCGTCAGCCTCTCGGGGCTGCTGCATATCCAGGAGTGGATCAAGTGCCTTGACCAGTTCGACAAGGACGGCGACTACAGCGTGTTCTCGCCGCTGCTCAGGCGCGAGGGCCTGCCCGGCCAGCTGCTGCAGGAGGCCGCGTTTCTGGAGCGCATCGGCAACCTGTCGCTGGCGCAGCAAAAGCTCAACAGCTTCTGGCAAAGCGACATCGAGCCGCAGACGCCCTCGAGCGCCATGTTCTTTCCGCTGCTCAAGGAGCGCCTGGCCTGGCGCCGCTCGATCAGGCGTTCGCAGTGGGAGCGCAAGCTGGGGCTGGAATTTCTCGGGCGCAAGGACTACCTGCGCAGCGCGATCTTTTGCTATGAGTCGCGCATCTCGGCCGAGGTGGAAAAGTGCGGGGGCGATGCGAACAACTTCGAGTTCGACCGCGAGGCGGCCGAGCGCTCGCTGGAGAGCCAGGCCCGCGACGCCCAGCTGGCCTTTGGCAGCGAGCGCAATTTCTACCCGCTCAAGTACCTTCGCAACCAGCTCGCCCACGGCATCCGCGCCAGGGTGGAGTCCAGCGTGTGGGCCCAGGCCGAGACCGCCAGGTTCGTCAACAGCCTGACCAAAAACGAGCAAAGGCTGCAGCAGTGGCTTGGCGCGGCCCTGAAGGCGGACTGATGCGCCCGTGACAGGCCTGCTGCTTGGCAGGCGACCGGCGACCTGCGAACGCCAGGCGCCCATTGCGAACACTTCACAAAAAGCTGTCAGCAGCTTGATTTACAGGAGATTTTTCGATGCAAGGGGCGTTTTGGCATGAAAACAGCAGCGATGGGCGCCGAAAATGTCCCCTGGCCCGACGCTGTCCGCAAAGCGGCTGCAAGTGCTTGATTTCAAAGGGGAAATATATGGTAGAGTTTGCCCGCCCCGATTTCTGAAGGGGATTAAGACAGGTCGATGTCTTCAGCTTGGCCTTCGGTGCTCAGTTTTCTCGCCCCGATTTCTGAAGGGGTCAAGCCCTTGCGAGCTTTGGTGCTGGCAAGGGCTTTCTGTCGGCCCGGCCCGCCCTTGCGCGCCCTGGCTGTGACCGATAGAGCATCGGCTTTATTGGCAAATACCTCGCTGGCCCAGGCGACACCTGCGCCAGCAGCTATCAATTCAATAGCAAAACTCGTTACCTGACGTGCCCAGGGGTCAACAGGAGTCAGACCGCATGCCCGGCCCTGCGCGGCGCCAGCGCCGCGCAGGGCGTTCAGGTCAGCTCATGGCGCAGCACCTTCCACCACTCGCCCAGGCCCACCAGTTCAATCTGCTCGGGCGCGACCTGCAGCAGCTTCCTGCCCACCGGCTTGGACCGGGCCGCCACGATCTGAAAGTGCTTTTCCACCGGCCCGACGCTCTGGCGCAGCTGCTCACGGATTTTCGAGGCGGTGGTTTTGAACTCGGTGGTCTCGAAGTAGTGGTCTGACACGTCGCCCAGGTCGTGCCAGAACTCCTTGGTGAGCGCCTGCAGGTTGAGCGCCGCGCCCTCAGGCAGCTCATCCTGGTGCTTGCAGGCCAGCGCGTGCAGCGCAAAGACCGTGAACTGCAGCGGCGAGAGCGTGATCTTCTCGCCGCACAGCTCCAGCCAGCCGCAGGCGCCGGCGCCGGCGCCGCTGTCGTTGTACACCACCTTGACGGTGGGCGCGCCCAGCGCGGCCTGGGCCAGCTGCACGGCAAAGGACAGCGAACCCTTGGCTTTTTCAGGCCAGTCCTGGCCCAGAAAGCCGCCGAGCTTGAGCACACTCAGCTCGGCCAGTTCGATGTGGGCATCGGCCGTGCAGACTGTCTGGGTCTGCTTGTCCTTGTCCTGGTAGGACAGCGTCTGGGGCGTGCGCGGCGGATAGTAGAACTTGAGCTGCCCGTTCTCAAACGGCTCGCTCACCAGCACATGGGAAAGCGTGTCGTCCAGGTCAGCCAGCAGCGAAAACGCGTGCCCCATGTAAAAGCTCATGCTCTTGCGTCCGCCGGCGACCGAGGCATGCAGCTGCGTGCCGGGAACGGCCTTGAGCTGGCCCATCACGCGGTAGATGGTGTCGGCTGCCGCCTCGTTGTCCTCGCTGGTCTGGATGTCGGCCAGCTCGGTGGTGCGCATGGCCGGTGCCCGCGCCTCAAGGGATTCGCGCATCAGGCCGCCAAAGGGGTTGGGCGTCGGCGCCTGGCCCGCCCGCGCCTGGCTGATGACGTGCACGGTGCTCTCGTCAAAGCCGATGGCGCGCCCGGGCAGCCAGTCGGCCATCAGGGCGTGGAACTGTCCCGTACCTGGGGCCAGCAGCTCCTGCAGCACCTTGGCCTTGCCGGCCAGGGTGGTGACGACGTGGATCTCGTCGGGAATGAAAGGCTCGCTCTGGGTGATGAGCGCGTACAGCGTCTCGGTGATGACGGCAGGCGAGGTGCCGCAGACGCACATCAGGATTTTGCGGGCAGGGGTGGGGTGCATGAAGAAAAGCGTTCCGAAGAGAAGGTGAAAGAAAAAGAAAACAAAGAAAAGGGGCTTGCGCGCCGCAGTGCCAGTGCCAGTGCAACGGCGGCAAGGCGCGGCAGCGATTGTGCCCATCGCCGCGCGTCTGGCGGGCTTGCTGGCGCGCCTAGCGGCGCCTTTTTTTGTCCTTGCCATGCCTGAGGTGCAGCGTGGGCCGGCGCGGGCCCGGGGCGGCGGCGGTCGAAGCGATGCAGCCTGCGCCCGGCGGGGCGGCCGGTGGTTGCCCGGAGAGCGGCGCGGCTGCACCTGCGCTGGCGGGCACAGGCGGCGCGGGTGTGGGCGCGGCAGCGGTGCAGGCGGCCTCGTGCGCCCTGGCGCCAGGCGGCGCCTGCAGGCCGCAGGCGGCCAGCGCCATGCTGCGGTCGTCGCCGCTGGTGCCCTGGCAAAAGCCCTGCTCGTAGAACATCTGCGTCAGCGCCTGGCGGCCCAGCCGCTCCTGGCGCAGTTGCGCGAGCAGGTCGGCGATGCGCGGGGCCACGCGGGCGCCGTCGCTGCTGACCAGCCGCTCGGCCGCGCCGTCGCTCATGGCCGCCATGCCGGTGATGTCCCGCGCAGGCAGCCAGCCCAGTTGCACGTCCTCGGGCGCGGCCGCGTCCAGGAACACGGTCTGGTTGGCAAACTCGCCCTTGCCGGGCTCGCCCAGCGCGCGCAGCTCGGACTGCCAGGCGGGCGCCTGGCCACCGCCGGCGGCCTGGGGCTGCAGCCGCATGCGCTCGACCACCAGGGCGCCGTCGCCCACCTTGAGCCAGAGCAGCCGCTCGCGGCCCGCCACCATCAGCAAAAAGGTGCAGCGCAGGTCGCGCACCTCGCGGCGGTGCTCGCGCGCCAGGTCGTGGAGCAGGCCGCGCGCATGCTTGGCCAGCAGCAACCCCCAGGTGCGGACCAGCTCCGGCGCGGGCGGCGCCTGGCCGTCGAGCAGTTCGGCCAGCGGCTTGTCCAGGCTGTCGAGCAGGCGCACCGTGCCGCTGACCACGGCGCGCGCCCCCAGTTCGGAGACGGCCGAGCTGCCGGCGCCATCGGCCACCACCACCGCCGGCCGGGGCCGGCACACGGCCTGGGCGGCGTCCTGGCAGGGCAGATTTTGCGCCCGATGCGCCAGGCCCACCACGGCCTCCTCGACCACGCACCAGGCGCCATTGCCCGGGGCATAGGTCGCGCCCTGCTGGGTGGCCGCAGCCTGGGCATCTTCAACGGCGCCAGGCGGCACCGCGGCTCGGACTGCCAGCGCCGGTGCCGCGCTGCTCTGGCCCGCAGGCAAAGCCGGTTGTGCCGGCATTGGCCCTTGCGCACAAGGAGGCACGGCGGGCAATGGCAAAGCGGGGGGTGAAGCGAGAGGCGAAGTCAGGGCGCAAGCTTGTGTGGTCATGGCACGGTTCCCTGGCGTTCAGATGCTGTCCCAGGAGCCGGTGCTGGGCAGGCTCACCGAGGCGCTGGTGGAGTTCGAGGCGGAGACGCGGCTCATGCTGGCCGATAGCCAGCGGAAGAACTCGCGAAACTTCAGGCCCGCCAGCGGCATGGCTGCCTTGCTGGAGAACTTGCCCAGGACGCCCAGGTCGGCGCCGGCCACGCCCACGGGCATGACCACCAGCTTGCGCTGCTGGGACAGGGCGCAGGCATTCTGGGCAGCTGTCTGCCAGGCGTCAGTGGGCACGCCGTCGCTGATGATGACCAGCCAGGGCTGGTAGTAGGCGACGCCCGTGCGCTTGTACTCGGCCTTGCGCTCTTCCAGGCGGCGCAGCGCCAGGCTGACCGCCTCGCCCAGGGGCGTGGTGCCGCCAGCGGCCAGAGGCGCGACGCCCTGCAAGCTGCTGACCGTGGTGAAGGGCAGCACTTCGCGCACCGCGCCACCGGCCGTGATCACGCCCAGGTCGACGGCGTAGGCAGCGATGTCATCGTCCTGCACGTCCTTGAGGAAAGCCTGTAGCCCGGCGTTGAGCTCCTGGATGGGCGCGCCCTCCATGGAGCCGGAGGTGTCGAGCACCAGAATGCAGGGGCAGCGGGCGGAAGGGTTGTCGATGAGGTCGCTGCTGTTGTTGCGGATGCTCAGGGCTTGTGTGTGCATGGTGGGTGTGCCGTGTGTGAAGTGGGTCAATGGATGAAGGGGTAGTCGGGCGGTTGGAGGGTGCATAAATGGGTGGTTGATTCAATGGGTCGGTGCCCTGGCGCCTCAGGCGCCGGGCTGCGAGCGGGCGCCGCGGTAGCTGTTGGACTTGGGCTGCGCGGGCCGGATGGCCACGTCGTGCCAGCCTTTTTTCATCTCACTCAGGTACACGCTGAGCGCCTGGCCCCAGTCCTCCAGTGAAGGGCGCCGGGACGGGTCTTTCGCGCCTTGGGTAAAGGTGGCGATGAACATCTCCTTGAGCCGGTGCGACATGTGGCTCCAGATGTTGTACCAGTGGCCCGCGGGAATGCCGCGGTGGCCCATCCCGTAGGCGAACTGGCCGGCGCGCAGGTTGCTCACCGGGTCTTCGCCGCCGCAGATGTCGTAGGGATGGCGCCCCAGCATCAGGCACTTGAAAAGCATGATCGCCAGCGAGAAGCGCTCGCTGTGCTCGTTGCGAACGATCTGCTCGAACGCCTTGCCGTGGTGCTCCAGCGGCGTCATGTCCGGGCTGCCCACGGGGCACGGGTAGGTGCGTCCGCCGTGCTGCAGCTGGTAGCTGTCGCAGTCGATGAGCGTCACCTCGGCGCTGCCTGGCGTGCACAGGACGTTGTTGAAGTTGTAGTCGCCAATGCACACGCCTGCCCGGTGCAGGCTGCGCACGGCCTGCAGCAGCGAGAGCATGTAGCCGGCGATCTGGATGCGGTCGAGCCCGGGAAAGTGCTTGTGGTAGGCCACGGCGTGCGCCATGTGGGCCATCGGCCGGCCCTGGGCGCGGCGCATGGCGTAGCCGATCCACTGGCCCTTGGCATCGAACACGCTCATGCGCGGCCAGCTCAGGCACGGGGCACTGAAGCGCTCACCCATCCCGATCATGGCCTCGGCCTTGGCGCGCAGCGCGGCGCCGCGCTTTTGCAGTACCTCGGGGTGGTACTGCTTGACCAGGATCTCGGGCTTGCTGGCCAGCGGAAACACCTGGCCTTCGCCGCCGCTGGCCAGCAGCGGCGCGAGCGCCTGGGCCGCGCCGCTGGGGTCAAAGACGCTGGAAGCTGGTTGCATGTTGCGGGTTCCTTTCATGTATGTACCGGGCGGTGCAAAGGGGTCAACGGGGTCAAGTGGGCGGCATGGTTGCGATGGTCGGGCAAAAATCCGAAACGGGGCTTTGATGGCAACGTTGCCGGCAAGGCCCGGGCTTTGTCCGGCTTTGTCCGCCTTTAGTCCTTGATGCGAAACACGGACCTGGGAAAGACCTCGCGGCGCATCTCGCTCAGGCTCTGGCCGTGCGGGTCGATCAGCTGGCCGACCACGTCGATCGCGCTTTCGATGGGCAGCAGGGGCAGCGTGAGGGCCTCGGCCACCGTGTCGACGAGCACGTCCTCGAGAAAATCAAAGAAAGGCACGGGGGCAGACTCCTTGTGGGCGGGGGTTTGTTTGTGAAGCGAGGTGAATTTTGTTGCCCGCAGAGCGCTGCGCCGGGCTTTTGGCAACGTTGCCAATGCACTGGCGAGAAGCGCGTCCTTGCTGCAACCAGGGCGCCAACCTTGACTTCACCTTAGGAAGTGCGCATGGGCGCCTTGTTGACCGGCAACCCTGAAGCCACCCTTGCCCAGACTGCCATGCCCACGCCGGCGCAAGCGGCCAGTGCGCCAGCGACTGCCAGGGCCTTGCTTGCCCAGGCGCAGGCACCACAGCGCCATGCGCCCCGCCTTGTAAGGCTGGTGCAGAGACCCCAAAGCGCCAGGGCGGTCAGCCCGGGCAGCTTGGCGGCGCAGTCAGTCACGCGCGTGCAGGCCTGCCGCAACGTCCGCCTGGTGCATGTGGTTGGTGCCGGCATCGAGCACTTTTTCGAGGAGATCGGCCATGCGCCTGGCTGCTCAAGCTGCTGCGCGAGCAGGTCACGCATACGCAAATCGCGTGCTGCCCTGTGCGTTGGCGCGCCTCGTTTGGCCTACCCTCCAAGGCATGCATGACGGGCGCAGCGCCCGCCCAGCCGCCCAGGCCTGGGGGCATCCAAGACGAAATCCTTCTGCGCAACCCCGCCGCAACCTCTGCAAGCTTGCCGCATGCGTCCCGGCAGCGCCTTGCGGCCAGAATTTGTCCATGGGCACCGAGCGCAGCCGTCGGGCAGTGGTTCAGGCCCCCAAGATCTTCAATTGCAACAAAGGGGAAAACATGGGTTTTGTTTCTGGTCTCTTGAGGGTTGCAGCGGGCGCTGCGGCCGGCGTCGCCACCGTGGTGGCGCTGCCCGTGTTTGGCGCGGTGGGCGCGATCACCGCTACCGGGCTGGCCGTGGGCAGCGTGCTGGGCGCGGCAGCAGGCGCGGCCGACGCGGTCAACGACGCCAGGCAAGGCGAGGGCGCCTGACACAGGCTGGCTGTGCGGCCCGCCCGCCAGCGACCCAACGAAAGACTTTCACCGCTCTTCTACAACCCCCAAAAAAGGCGCTCTGGCCCATGGCATTCAAACTTCGCTTCCTGCTGACCAGCCGCTGCACGGCGCGCTGCGCCTACTGCCACAACGAGGGGCAGGACAAGCAGGGCGCTGCGCTGCTGAAGTTCGAAACCATCGACCGCATCCTGGTCACCTTGCAAGCCAGCGGCTGCGTGCCTGACGAGATCATCCTGAGCGGGGGCGAGCCGACGCTGCACAAAGAGGTGGGCGAAATCGCCCGACGCTGCCGCGCCAGCGGCGCCCACGTCTCGATGGACACCCACGGCGGGCACCCCACGCTCTTGCAGCCAGCGCTGCCCCACCTGGACGAGCTCAAGGTGCACGTGGACTCCTTTGACGCGGCGCGCCAGCGGGCCAGCATGGGCATCGAGATCGACCAGGTGCTCGCCAGCGTGCGCATGGCCCAACGCTCGGGCCTGCTGCTGCGCCTGAACCATCCCCTGACCTGCGCGGCCCAGACGCGCGCGTTCGTGGCCCAGGCCAGGCGCCTGGGCGTGGACTGCAAGATCATCGAGCTGTTCAGCCTGGACAGGCTGGCTGCAGCGCCCCCCACGGTGGCTTGGCGCGAGCACGGTTACCGCCAGGACAACCAGGGCCACTGGCTGCATGCCAATGGCACGCACCGGCTGTTTACCAAGCGCTGCGACGCCGCGCACAACCGACAGGATGACTCGCTCTTCATCAGCGCTGACGGCATCCGCCGCTCGGTAGACGGCGTGATCATCGGCCAGGCAGAAAACTTTTCCATGCGCATGGTGCGCCAAGGTGCGGCCACGCGCTTGGTCGCAACCTGCGCCTGAGGCGGCCGATTGCACCGGGCTTGAGCCGCCTCAAGGTCGGCAAGCTTGCCCAAGGGGTCTGCAGGGCTTTTCTGACTACACTCAATTACATAAATATGCAAAATCTCACGCAACCGCCCTCCTTCTCCCAACAGCCTGCCAGCTACCCGCGCCGCGTGCTGCTGGCCGTGAGCGGCTTGTCGCCGCAGATCGTGACCGAAACGCTTTATGCACTGGCCGTGGCGGATCGGTCGGCAGAGCGCTTCGTGCCCACCGAGGTGCACATCATCACCACGCTCGAAGGCGCGCAGCGCGCCGAGCTCTCGCTCCTGAGCGCGGACGTGGGCTGGTTCCACCGGCTGCGCGCGGACTACCAGTTGCCACCCATCGCCTTTGGCCGCGCGCACATCCACGTCATGCGCGATGCCCGCGGGCAGGAGATGGGCGACATCCGCAGCATCGAGGACAACGGCGCAGCGGCCGACTTCATCACCGCGCAGGTGCGCCAGCTCAGTGCCGACCCGCAGTGCGCGCTGCACGTCTCGATTGCCGGCGGGCGCAAGACCATGGGCTTTTACCTGGGCTATGCGCTCTCGCTCTACGGCCGCGCGCAGGACCGGCTGAGCCACGTCCTGGTGAGCGAGCCGTTTGAAAACACCCTGGAGTTCTTCTACCCCAGCGCGCAAAGCCGGGTGCTGCAAATGCGGGGTGGTCAGTGGGCCGACGCGGCTGCGGCCCAGGTCACGCTGGCCGAGATTCCCTTTGTCAGCCTGCGCCAGGACCTGCCCCAGGCGCTGCTCTCGGGCCACGCGAGCTTTGGCGAGACCGTCGCCGCCGCGCGCGCAGCACTGGCCCCGCCCGAGCTGGCCATTGACCTGCGCGGCAGGCGCGTGCGGGCCGGCAGCCAGGCGATTGCCCTGCCGCCGGCCGAGCTGGCGCTGCTGGCAGTGTTTGCGCGGCGCGTCATCGCGCAGGCGCCGGCCTTGCCCGCACCCAGCAAGGGCTCGCCTGACAGGGACTGGGCCGATCGGTTCTTGCGCGAGTACCGCGCCATCCTCGGCCAGATGGGCGATGCCGACAGCACCGAGCGCACGCTCAAGGGCGGCATGGAGGGCGAGTATTTTTCCATCTGCAAGTCCCGGCTGGAAAAGCGCCTGAGGGCCGTGCTGGGCGCGGCTGCCAAGGCCTACCGCATCGATGACGGCGGCAAGCGGCCGCGCCAGTACCGGCTCACGCTGGCGCCGGGCTCGCTGCGATTCGTCGAATCGATGGCGTTCGAAGCCGGCCGGCCGTGACCCAACGCGCCGATGCGCACACGCCTTGCCTGCCTTGCAATCGGCACTGCTCCTAACGCCCGGCCCCTACCCATTTGACCACCTGTTCTTTTGCCGACCAACGACCAACACCATGACCCCTATGCTGGCGCCTGACGCGCAATCTTCCGTGCTGCACCTGTGCATCGCCACCGAGCAGACGCTGGCCAACGTGCTGCCGCTCAAGCGGCTGCCCTGGACGCAGGTGATCGTCATCGCCAGCGATCAGTTCAGGCATGCCAGCCAGGCCCGGCTGCACCAACTCTTGCGCTGGGTCGAGAGCGAAGCCCACGAGCGCGGCCTCTCGCCCATCAAGGCCGTGCGGGTGGTGGAGCTGCCCGACACTGGTATGGGCTGGTCGGGCCTGCTGGCCTTTGCCCGCCGCCTGGCCGCCGAGCTCACGCTGCAGTATCCCGGCCAGGCAATTGACCTCAACGTGACCGGCGGTACCAAGCTCATGTCACAGGCCTTCAGCACCGCCTTTGCCGGCCAGGCCCGCATGGTCTACTGCAACACCCAAGGTGCCGCGCTCGAGGTGCTCGATCCGGAGGGGCGCGCGCCCGCCTTGGAGTTGGCGCCCGACCTGCTGAACCTGCAGGACTACCTGTTTGCGCAGGGCTTTGAAGTCTCGGGTTTTCAAAGCGCCGCTGACGCTGCCTGGCTTGGCCTGGTCGAGCAGCGCCTGCCCTTGAGCCTGGCGCTGGTGCGCGAGGCACAGCGCCTGCGCGTGACGCCGGGCTACAAGGGCAAGGGGCTGCTGACCGTGCTGCACGGCATGGCTGCCGAAAGCTTGCCGGCGCGCTCCATGCGCAGGCCCTTCGAGCCCGAATGCCAGTGCATCGCGCCGCACACGCCCGTGTGGAGCCTCATGGTCGGCCTGCTGCACACCCACGGCATTGCCGAAGTGCTTGGTTGGGACGCACCCGATAACCAGCCGGCGGGCCTGCTGCGCCTGCGCTGGGCCAGCGAGGACGCGGCGCGCTACCTGGCTGGCGGTTACCTGGAGGAGTACGCTTTCCTGTGCGCCCACGCCCTGGGCCTGCCCGCGGGCCAGATCGGCATGAACGTGCGTCTGCGCCTGGCCGACAGCCGCCTGCCCGAGGGCCATGACTACCAGGAGCTCGACGTGGTCATTGCCTGGTGCAACCGGCTGTGGGTGCTCGAATGCAAGGCCGGTGTGCAGGTCCACAGCGGCGCGGGACAGGACGTGCTCAACAAGCTCGACACCTTGAAGGCGCGCGTTGGCGGCGCCCTGGCCGAGGGCTGGCTGCTCACGCCGCTGCCGCTGCGGGAGGACTTCGAGCAGCATCTGCCCGTGATCGAGCGGGCGCGCAGCTACAAGATTCGCCTGGTCAACGGGGCCAAGGAGCTCTCCCAGCTTCCCGGCGCCCTGGCCGCCGCGCTGCAGCGCCCGGGCGTCGAGCCCACGCTGGGCAAGGCACCGGCCGACCTGCGCCAGGCGCTGGAGGAGGCGGCATCGGCTTATTACAAACAGCAACGCGCTGCCACGCCATGACGGTGGGCTGCACGCTCAGCGCTCCCCTGGGCGGCGCGATGCTGGCCGCGCCCCAGGCGCTGGGTGCGCTGCGCTGGGTGCATCTGGAAGTGTCGCACCAGCTGCAGGCGCCCTTGAGCCTGGAGGCGCCCTTTGCCCTGGGCGCCCTGTACCGCAGCGTGTTCGGGCTGGCCCTGAAGCAGCGCTCGGGCGCGGCGTTCGCGCTGTTTTTCAGCGGCCAGGACGACGCGCCGCGCCCCTGGTGGTGGTGGCCTGCCGAGGTGGGAACGGCCACCCACCTGCCCGCAGGCGCCTTGCTGGTGTCGCGCCTGACCCTGCAGGACAGCGCCCTGGAGCATCTGGATGCCTGCCTGGCGGCGCTGGCCGACTTTTACACCCACGGCCTGGGCGCGCGGCGCGCGCCTGCCTTGCTGACCAATGTGCGGGTGCTTGCCCCGTGGGGTCCGGTGCTGCTGGAGGACAAAGAGCCGCCGTGCTGGCATGCCGATGCGCTCTGGCAGGCGGCCGAGGACGAAGCGCTCGGGCTGCACAAGGCACAGGCGGCGCAGGCAGAACAGGGCGGGCAGGCGGTGTGCGGTGTGCATGTGCGCGCCTGCACGCCGCTGTACCTGAAGGAGGGAGGGCGGGCGCTGCGCCATGCGCCCACGCTGCAAACCCTGGTACGGCGCAGCATGGGGCGTGCCCACTTGCTGCTGCCCGCCGGCACCGGCGCCCTGGTCGACTGGCAGGACAAGATGACGTGGCTGGACGCCGTGAGCAGCATGGCCGCGCAGGACGTGCAACTGGCCTGCGTGCGCGTGCCGCGCTACTCGGCCCGCCAGGGCCGCGCCCTGCACATCGATGGCGTGGCAGGCCACTGGTCCTATGGCCCATCAGCCCTGGCAGTGCTCCCCTGGCTGCGCCTGGCCGAACACCTGCAACTGGGCGGCAAGACCACGCTCGGGTTCGGAACGGTGCAGGTCACCTGCGGGCAGATCTGTCCCGACCCTGGCGCAATACACAGGCTTATTGCCTGATTGTCTTGAATTTCAGCAATTTTCAGTCTGTTCTATTTTTCAAATCACAGAGGCCACACGCACATGAAAACCATCACCGCCACCTTTGAGGTGGTGACCCCCATGTTTCTGGGAGGTGCCGACCAGTCACCCGAGGGCCTGCGTGCGGCCAGCGTCAAGGGCGCCTTGCGCTTTTGGTGGCGCGCCCGGGCCTGGAGCGCCGTGCGCGCGCAGCAAGCCGACGACAGCACCGCGCTCAAGGCCTTGCACCGCGAGGAAGCGCGCCTGTTTGGCCTGGCTGCCAAGGATGACGCCGCCGGCCAGCCAGCAGGCGGCCAGGGCGTGTTCATGATGCATGTGCGTGACCACACCGCACGGGCCAGCGACGAGCCTTTTGGCCGGGCGTTTGACAACGGCATCCTGTACCTGCTGGGCCAGGGATTGGGCTCGTTTGGTGGCGGAAATCACTGCACGCGCTCGGCCATTCCTGCCCACAAAAACGCTACTCCCTCGACATTTGAAGTCAAGCTGATCTTTAAGCCGCAGACCACGCTGGCGGACCAACAGGGCATTGCCGCGGCCCTGGAGCTTTTCGGACTGCTTGGCGCACTGGGCAGCCGGGCGCGCCATGGCTTTGGCTCAGTCCAGCTTACCGATCTCGTCGGCGAGGGACAAGCGCCCTGGCAGGCTCCGCAAACCCAGCAGGCGTACAAGGCGCTGATCCTTAGCCTGCTGCCCGCGAACCTGACCGGGCACTTGCCGCCCTTGAGCGCCTTGAGCCAGCACACCCGCATCGACGTGTCCCTGGACAACCAAGACCACGCGCGCCTGCTCGCTGCGCTCGGGCGCGAGCAACAGGCCTACCGGAGCTACGGCAGCAATGGCTTGGTCAACGGCATGCAGGCCGAGCGCAACTTCAGTGATGACCATGACCTGCTGTTTAAGGCCACGCAAGGCGAAGGCATCAGCCAGGCCCCAAGGCGCACGGTCTTTGGATTGCCGCACAACTATTTCTTCTCAAGCACGAAAGCCAAGGCCGACGTGAATTACCGCCCCGAAAGCGGCGAGGGCCGGCGCGCCAGCCCATTGCTGTTGCACGTTCACCGCCTGGGCGAGCGTTTCGTAGCCGTGCACACCTTGCTGCGCGCGCAGTTCCTGCCGCCAAGCCCGACAGGCGTAGCGATGGTGGAGGTCAAAAGCCGCAAGATCAACCGCATCCCCGCGCCCGAGTCCGCAATCGACTGGGAAGTGCTGCACCAGTACCTGGACCGCTATACCAACAGGGAGACCCTTCATGGCCGAGAGTAAATATTTCCACTTCACCCTGGGGCCCGTGCAAGGCTTCGTGGCCCAGGCGCGGCGCACGCGCGACTTCTGGGCAGGCTCGTTCCTGCTCTCGTGGCTCTCGGGTGTCGCCATGGCCGCAGTGCGCCAACAAAAGGGTCAGATCCAGTTTCCCACGCCGCCCACGCACTACTTGGACTGGATCGAAGGCAAGGGCCATGCCACACCGCCGCGCCAGGGCGGCATCCCCAACCGTTTCAAATCCATGCGCGCAGAAGTGCCCGCCGAGTTCGATGGCCAGCGGGTGGTCAGCACGGTGCGCGAGGCCTGGCAGGCCCTGGCCCGGCATGTGTGGGACTGTGACCAGCTCGACCGTGCAGCCGCGCACGGACAGGCCAGCCGTGCCATCTGGGATCGCCAGAACGCCGCTTTCTGGGACCTGTCCTGGGTGCTGACGGACGACGCGCGTGAGACGTCCCTGCTCGACCAGCGCAAGAACTGGCGCTCCCACGGCTTTGCCCAAAGCGAAGGCGGCGTCAAGTGCATGGTCATGGATGGATGGCAGGAGCTCTCGGGCGCTGCACGTCCCGGCAGGGAAGGGCAGGCATTCTGGAGCGCCCTGCGCCGCTCGGGCGCCACGGGCATCCAGAGCGACTTGGGCGAGTCCGAGCAGCTGTGTGCGCTGGCCTACGTCAAGCGCCGTTTTGCGCGCCACTTTGCCTCTTTCGATGCCACCTTGCCCGGCACCGGACTGCGCCTCAAGGGCTGGCCGCTCAGTCCGAGCGTGCCCTCGGTGGCTTACATGGCGGCCGTGCACTGGCTCCAGGCCCTGCTGCAGGCAGGCCAGCCCGAGCAGGTGCAGGCCCTGCTGGAGCGCGCGCTGGCGGTCAACCCCGAGAAAAGCGAGTGGGACACGCAGATCACCTGCCTGCGCGCAGCCGTGCCCCAATGGCACGCCGATGATGCCGCCCGGCGCTTGCTCTCGCTGGACGGCAACTTGTTTTTCGAGCACGTTCAGCAGCAGCCACAGGCCTATGGCTACGAGCCGCAGAAAATGCAGGACTGGCGCCTGGCGCTGCAGCAGTTCGAGCGCGAGCACCCCGCGTTTGAAGCCCGGCCTTCGCCGTTTTACGCCATCTTGCTCATGGACGGCGACTCCCTGGGCTCTCACATGAGCGATCCTGCCAAGCAGACGCCGATCTCCAACGCCCTGCTCAACTTCACCCATGGCGCCGATCCCAGGCAAGCTGGCGCCGTACCCGGCAGCGTGCCGGAGATTGTCGAGCGCCACAACGGCTTTTTGATCTATGCCGGAGGCGACGACGTGCTGGCGATTTTGCCGCTCGAAGACGCCTTGCCCTGTGCGGCCGAAGTGCGCCGGCACTACCTCGACTGCTTCAGGCACAGCGCCATACCGACGACGATATCGGCTGCCGTTGAGTTTGCCCACGTCAAGACCCCGCTGGGCAAAGTGCTCGCCGACGCCCATGGCCTGCTCGACAGCGTGGCCAAGGACGGCGCCGGACGCGACGCGCTGGCCGTGCGGGTCTGGAAAACCAGCGGCCAGGTTCTGCAGTGGGCCCAGCCGTGGAAGATCGCCCTAGAAGGTGGCGCGCCCGCGGGCTCGCTGGTGGTGCAGCAACTGGCCAGCGCCTTCAGCCGGGCTGTGCCTGTCGCTGCAGCGCAGGGCTACCAGGAACACACCCACTTCAGCAGCAAGTTCTTTCACAAGATCGAAGAGCGCTTCGTGGTGCTCAATCCGGCCAAACACAAGGACAAAGACAAGGCCAAGAACAGAGACAAGGAGGTGCCGGTGCTGAGCGAGGACGAGGCGCTGGACCTGCTGGCCGTGGACTTCTGGTCCAGTGCCCACAACCGCAAGGACCTCACCATCGCCCAAGCCCGCGCCCTCATCGCGCCCCTGCTCACGCAGTGCCGCGCGCACCAGCGTCAGCTTTGCAACGGCATCGAGCAGCCCGTCTCCAGCTGGAAAAAAAGCCCGGCATTGAAGGCCGATGGCGCCTTGCTGGTGCGCTTTCTGGCCACCAAGGGACTCGAACAAGGAGACAGTCAGTGAACACCGCCCCCAAAACCCCCGCCCAGGCCTGGTGCTTTGAAGCGCTCGACACCTGGTTCTTCAAGGAGTCGCGTCCGCTCGAAGCGGTCGGCGGCGCGCAGCTCACCAGCATGTTCCCGCCCCCGGCGCGCACCCTGATCGGGGCCGTGCGCACCGCGCTGGGCGATGCGCACGCGGTGCATTGGCCCGACTACGCCGCGCAGGCCTCTCACCCCTTGCGCGCATTGATGGGCTCGCCCGAGGACCTGGGGCCGCTGTCCTTCCAGGGGCCTTATCTCTTGCGCAAGGACGGCAGGCACAGCGAGCGGCTCTACCCGGCGCCCCTGGCATTGATGCACACGCCGCCCGATGAGGAGGGTCACCAGCCCATGGCTTTTACCCGCTTGCGCCCCGGCGCCAGCGCCGTGCAGTGCGACCTGGGCTGGGTGCGCCTGCCGCAAAAGCACAACGCGCAGCTGACCGGTGCCAAGCCGGCCGAGGCGATGTGGCTGACGCAGGCGGGCTTGAAGGCGGTGTTGCACGGCGAGCTGCCCAGGGCGGCCGACCTGCTGCAAGCCAAGGACCTGTTCGACTCGGAGGAGCGGCTGGGCATTGCGCGTGACCACCACACCAAGCGCCCCATCGATGGCCTGCTCTACCAGACGCGCCACATTAGGCCTAGGGCGGGCGTCGCGCTGGGCATGACCGTGCACGGGCTCGATCGCGCCGCCTTCCCCGCGCTGGCGCCCCAGGGCATGGCCCGCCTGGGCGCAGAAGGCCGCCTGGCCGCCTGGAGCCAGTGCCCGGTCCAGGCGCTGCCCGCCGTGCAGGTCACGGGCCAGCGCCTGATGCTGTGCCTGCTCACGCACGCTTGCTTCGAGCACGGCTGGGTGCCCGATGGCTTTGTCCTCACAACAAGTGAAGCGGGCGGGCGGCCCTTGAACGTGTGGAGCGGGCAGCTCGCCGGCAAGAACGCGCGCCTGGTCAGTGCGGTGACGGGCAAGCCCGTGCGCGAAGGCGGCTGGGACCTGGCCAGCCACAAGCCGCGCACGCTGCACGCCCTGGTGCCCGCGGGCAGCTGCTATTTTTTCGAGCTGGACTCGGCGCACGATGCCCGGCAGGTGGCCGCTGCCCTGCACGGCGGGCAATGGGGGCGCGAGAGCGCCTGGGGCCGCGGCCAGATCGCCGTCGGGCTCTGGTGAGATCCCCCAGCGCAGTCAACGCCCTTTCTCTTTTTTTTCTGACTTTTCACACACTACACACCGAACTGGATCCAACACATGCACTACGCTTTACTGGGACTGACCGCAGAGACCTCGCTGCACGCCGGCACGGGGCGCAGCACAGGGGTGATTGATCTGCCCATCATGCGCGAAGCCCACACGGGCTGGCCGTGCGTTTACGGCTCGGCCGTCAAGGGCGCTCTGCGCGGCCTGGCGCAGCAGCACGGCGCCAGCGGCATCCAAGACATCTTTGGCCCCGACACCCAGAACGCCAGCGACCATGCCGGCGCGCTGACCGTGGGCGACGCGCGCTTGCTGCTGCTGCCCGTGCGCAGCCTGAGCAGCCACTTCAAGTGGGTCACCTGCCCGGCCATGCTGCGCCGCGCCGCCGCCGATGCGCTTCGCCTGGGCATTGCGGGGGCAGTCGTTCCCGAGCTCAAATTCACCGAGGCCAACGCCGACGCCACCGTCATCGTTCCCCAGGCTGCGCACAAGGCGCTGTTCCTGGAGGAGTTCAGCTTTGAGCAAAAAGCCCAAGATCTCTCGGCGCTGATTGGCTGGCTGGCGCGTTTTGGCGGCGAGGGCTTCGCCCAGCGCCTGCAGGCGCAGCTGGCCATCGTCTCGGACGATATGTTTGCCCACCTGGCCAACTTTGCCACGCCCGTGACGCCGCACATTGCGATCGACAACGCCCGCAAGGCCGTCAAGCCCGGCGCGCTGTGGTACGAGGAGACGCTGCCGCCCGAGAGCGTGCTGTACCTGACGCTGGCGGCCAGCGCCAGCCGGCGCAGGGACGCAACAATGCCCGCTGGCGACGTGCTGCACAGCGCCCTGGCATTGTTCCCCCCAGAGCGGCCCTACGTGCAGCTCGGGGGCAACGAGACCGTGGGCATGGGCTGGTGCCGCGTGCAGACCGTCTTTTCCAGCGCAAAGGCTTGATCGACCATGCAAACCCTGCAACAAGAACGCGCCAAGCACGCCCTGGGCCAGGTCAAGTCCTGGATCCTACTCAACGAGGGCAGCAAGCTCAAGGCCCGCGCCAGCGAGTTGCCCTTCATGGTCCACGCCAACGGCCTGGGGCAGGCGGCGGCCTTTTTCAAGAGCAAGAAGGACAACGATGGCTATGGCGTCGTGTTTGGCGCGCTGCAAAGCTGGCTCTCGCAGCCCAATCGTCCGCTGGCCGGACAGGGCGACCTGATGCAGGCCATCGTGAACGCGGATTTGCACACCTACCGCATGGCGCAAGCCGAGGCGATCCAGTACATGGACTGGGTCAAGAAGTTTGCTTCTGCTTATCTGGCGACCTGAACCCTACACACATCGGCGGCCCATGACATATCCTTTGTACCGAGACAGCACGGCATCAGCCCAGTCGCTGCTGAGCAACAACATCAAGCTTGACCAGCCCAATGTGGGCCTGTGGTTCACGCGCTTTTATGAAGGCTTCACGCCGGGCTGGGAAGTGGAAAAGTCCAGCAAGAAAGACTTCATCGAGCGCACCGCCAAGCTGGCAGGCCAGGAGGACCATAAAGCACCTGCCCAGGCGCTGGCTGTGCGCCAGCAGCGCCTGTGCGAAAGCCTGGGTGGGGCCTGCATGACGCTGGAGACCACCGGGCCGTTTGTCACGGGGACCGGCATCAGCCACCCGGTGGAAAACGGCTTGACCTTTCACCCGACGCTAGGCCTGCCCTACCTGCCAGCCTCAGGCGTCAAGGGCCTGCTGCGCGCCTGGGTCGAGGTGTGGATGGCGCACGAGAGCGATGCGCACAAACAGGCGCTGATCGAGGACTGGTTTGGCTACAGCGGCACCGGCCCGAATGCCGATGGCTGCGCCGGCGGGCTGGTATTTTTTGACGCGCTGCCCACAGGCAGCGTGAGCATGAAGTGCGATGTCATGACGCCCCACATGGGTGGTTGGTATGAAAAAGGCGACAGCCTGAGCGCCCAGAATTTTGCCCAGGTGGCGCCAGGCGACTGGCACAGCCCGGTGCCGGTACCTTTTCTTGTGGTGTGCCCAAAGGTGAAGTTTCAATGGGCAGTGGCCCCGCGCCTGGTAGGCGATGCTACGGTGGACGCTGAACGCCGCGCCGCTGCTGCCCAGGCGCTGCAAGCGCTCAAGGAAGCGCTGGAATGGGTGGGCGCCGGGGCCAAAACGTCCGTGGGCTACGGCCGCATGGTGGACACGAAGGCCGAGGAGGCAAAAAAGCGCGTAGCAGAGTTCCAAAGCGCAGGCATTGCCATCGGTGCGGAAATTTGGCCAGAGGCCAAGGTGAGCTGGGACAAGGGCAAGGTCGAGCTTGTGGTGGAAGTTGTAGTTGAAAACCGCAGCAAGAAAACCGTGCCCCTGCGTCAGCAGGCAGCGCGCGACATGCGCGCGCAATTGACACCCAACGACATCGCCAGGCTCGACAAGGGCAAGCCTGTCAAGGTGCGCGCCGAGGTTGAAGTTCAAGGCAATCAAATCACGCTGCTGTGCATTTCAAGCCTTTGAGTTGAGCACACGCGCCAGTTCTAACGATAGGATATTGCTGGCGAATTTAATCCATGGCTGAGAAAAACAGGCAGACCCTTTGTGCAATATTGACCTTGCCCCTGAAAAACGTATCCCTTGCTGAGTGGTTCAATTCAGACAAGGAAAACGGAAATGACGAAAACATCAAGGGCGCGCTACACGCTCGAATTCAAGCAAGAGGCAGTCCGG